>Ga0302320_10004689_pt1 | contig 30945 bp, 29 predicted proteins | sample Bog_T0_3_FD_202130 | JGI IMG/M metagenome (GOLD analysis project Ga0302320, IMG submission 202130) | Peat permafrost microbial communities from Stordalen Mire near Abisko, Sweden - Bog_T0_3 | ecosystem: Environmental > Terrestrial > Soil > Wetlands > Peat | place: Sweden: Abisko, Stordalen Mire... | reverse complement strand
ATGCTGTCCTGATCGAACCGGACTCGCATTGCGCTAACCGAAGAATTCATGCCATGCCCTCTCGATCCGGCCTCGATTCGCTTCGACAATCCCCGTTAATTCGCGGAGCGTACGAGCATTTTAACCATCATTGTAGGCCACCCGAACTTCTGGAATCAGCCAGAATTTCGCTTCCAAGTTGTCTTTTTCGACGTGGATATGTAACGGCTCACGGGGCGATCCTTCGTTTGAGTAAAAGAAGAACCTGAAACCACGTTCTAGAAAGACTGTCGGCATCGTGTCGTCCCTTGGAGTCTTCGGCCTTTCGATAGCCGCTTAGGGCTCGTCGTTGTAGATCCCGATTTCGATTTTGCCGCCTTCGGTCTGGCGGGCGCGGAACATGCCGGGAGTATTGAAGCTCCACGCCAGTTGTCCGTCGGGAGCGATGGCGATAACGCCGCCGTCGCCGTTGAGGCCGGCCACTTCTTTGTGAATTACCTGGTCGGCTGCCTGCTGGAGGGGCATGCCCTTGAAGTAAACCAGGTTGCAGACCTCGCGAGCCACGGTGAGGCGGATGAAATACTCGCCGACGCCGGTTCCGGAGACGGCGCAGGATTGATTGGATGCGTAGGTGCCAGCGCCGATGAGGGGCGAATCGCCGACGCGGCCCGGCATCTTGCCCTGCAAACCGCCGGTGGATGTACCGGCGGCAACATTGCCCTGGCGGTCGAGTGCGACAACGCCGACGGTGCCGTAGCGGTGCGTGTCAGCGGGTTCCTCAACCTGGGCGACGGGAACAGCAGCGCCAGGAGGCGGAGCACCGGCGGGACGCGGCGGAATGGGGCGGCCTTCTTTCTTAAGCTGCTTTTCCAGCGACAGCCAGCGGCTTTCGGTAAAGAAGTAGCCTGGCTCCTCCTGCTGAAGGCCGGCCTGCACGGAAAAGGCGTCGGCGCCCGGACCGACCATGAGAACGTAAGAGGTTTTTTCCATGACGGCGCGGGCCAGACTGATGGGGTAGCGGGTGCGGGTTACGTCAGCCACCGCGCCGGCCCTCAGAGTTGCGCCGTCCATGATAGCGGCGTCCATTTCGCTGGTGCCGTCGGCGGCGAAGACTGCACCACGGGCGGCATTGAAGAGCGGATCGTCTTCAAGAACTTTGATTGCGGCCTCGACGGCATCCATTGACGAGCCGCCGCGATCGAGTACCTGTGCGCCCGCCTGGAGGGCCTTGGCGAGCGAGGCGCGATAGGCCGCATCGCCGGACGCACCGAGCTCGGCGCGCTTGATGTCTCCCGCGCCGCCGTGGAGCACGATGGCCCAGTGATGGGTTTGAGGCTGCTGCGCGACCGCGGGGGTTATAGCGGCCAATGCGATGGCCACGCCGATGAGTCTTGCTTTTGCAATTTGCACACGCGGACCTCCTGATTTCATCCCATGATATCGCCTGAGCGAGGGGTCAGGGAGGCAAGGACCAGGGATACAGGAACTCGAGAGTTGCCAGGAAGCAGAGCGACTTTGGTTCGCTGGCATCAGTTACTATCGCTATCAATGATGGGGCCCGCGCGATGTTTCTCTTCCCTGCTCTTGCTGGCGACGGTGACGACGCCGGCTGAGGCGAAGCCACGGCCAATTGCGGTGAGGGTGGTGGTGGTGACCATGTTCGAGGTGGGGGCCGACAGCGGAGATGCGCCGGGCGAACTGCAGTACTGGGTGGAGCGCGACCACCTGGATCGTGTTTATCCGCTGCCGAGCGGCTACCATGCGGTGCGGATGAATGACGAGGGCGAGATGGCGGTGCTGACCGGGCAGGGGACGGCGCATGCGGCAGCGACGATTATGGCCGTGGGGATGGACCCCCGATTCGACTTCAGCCACGCGTACTGGCTGATTGCGGGCATTGCGGGCGGCTGTCCGAACAGGGTCTCGCTGGGTTCGGCGGTGTGGGCGCGATGGGTGGTGGATGGAGACCTGGGCTACGAGATCGATGCGCGAGAGATCCCAGGAGATTGGAGCACAGGTTATCTGCCGCTGAGGAAGAAGCTACCGTTTGAGACTCCGGCGGAGCCGCTGGATGGGCAAGTGTATGCGCTGAATGCCGGGCTGACGGAGTGGGCGTTCAACCTGACGCGGGGGATCGAGCTCGAAGACTCGGACAAACTGAAAGAGATTCGCAGCCACTTTGACGGGGCCGCGTCGCAGGAGCCGCCGCTGGTAACGCTGGGTGACGAAATATCGTCGTCGACCTATTGGCACGGGAAACTGATGGATGCGTGGGCCTCAAATTGGGTGGCGTATTTTACGGGCGGCAAGGGGCAGTTCGCGACTACGGCGATGGAAGATACGGGGACGCTGCAGTCGCTCAAGTTTCTGGCTCAGGCGGGGCGCGTGGACCGGAACCGCATCCTGGTGTTGCGCACGGTGAGCAACTACGACCGCCAGCCGCAAGGGTTGAGCGCTGCGGAGAGCCTGGCTAAGCAGCGTATCGGCGCTTATGGCGCTTACCTGCCCTCGCTGGAGAGCGCATACAAGGTGGGTCACGCAGTGGTAAGCGAATTGCTGAGCCATTGGCCGCGCTATGAGCAGAGGATCCCGGAAGCGGATGTGACGGCGGCGCTGAAACCATAACGCGAGCAAAGCGAGAATCTCATTGCGAAGGATCCGGGGAAAGGTTGAGGGCCGGCTGGGCTTTCATCCATTCTCTGGTGCCGCGGGACCGGCAGGATTCCGAGGCGATGTTCGCCGCATCAGCCAAGGACTCAACGAATCCGCGCCCGATGGAAACAAAATAGCAAAAGGCCCCATGGAGAATGTCGCCGGCGCCCATGGTGTCTACGACCTCGACATCGGGAACCCTCAGTGTCCCGGAAGAAAGCCCGGAGACGAATTGTATGGGGTCTGCTCCGTGGGTGATCGCGATGTTGGTCACACCGCAGCTTTTCAGGAAATCGAACACCGGTTCTCCGGTCGCGCAGCCGGGAGGCAAAAAATCAGCAGAGCAAATAGCCGTTTGGACATTCTTGAGAAGCTCTTCGGTCCCATCTTTCCAGCTTCCCCCGTCGAACACGACCGAGATTTCACGAGTCCGCGCCGCCGCTGCGCAGGCCTGGCATGCCTGCATGTAATGACCATCGACCAGGACGATTCGAGCCTGCTCAAAGAGTTTTGGGTCAACCTCGGCGTCGGGGATGGTTACCCGATTTGCATTGGTTGAGATGACATTGCGGTTGCCGGCGCTGTCGACGAATACGGACGAGAGAGTGGGCAGGCCATCGAAACCGGGATTCAAATCGATGAGCTGGATGGAATATTTTCGCAATTCCTCGCAGACCACGCTGGCCAGCGGATGGCGTCCAAGAGCGGTTACCAGTGCTGCATCGCCACCGAGATGAGCGAAGGCGATGCAGGCATTGGCGGCCGGGCCGCCGACGAACACATCCTGATTTTGGGCCACAATTTTTGAGTTCGCCGCGGGAAACTCGTCCACGCCGTAAACGATGTCGATGGTCGATAATCCTACGAATATAGCGCGCGCCACTGCTGCACCATTCCGCCCAGACTCGCTTATTTCTATTCTAGAGCCACGACGGAAACGCAAGGCAACGGTGAGGCGCAAGAAACGCTCTTGGCGGAGGCGGGGTGAACAGTGGAGAATGCTTGGGTCCGGCAAATTCAGCAATTGCGAGACCGTTGCGGGACGCGGCAACGACATGCGCAGGCTTGAGCGCAGAGCATGACGCCGGGGCCAGGTGCTGTGGAGGTTTTGATGAAACTCAACTTCGTAACGCTCGCCGCAGTCACTGTCGTGGCCGTATTCTTTGGAGCGCGCGCTCTGGATTTTCCATGGACACTTCCAAGGATTATGGGAATGGCGATTGCAGTCCCGGCCTTTCTACTGTTTGCGCTGGCCCGCATTCAACTGGGCCGGTCGTTCAGCGTGCAGGCCAAGGCGACGAAGTTGGTGACTACCGGCCTTTACTCCCGCATACGCAACCCTATTTATTTTTTTGGTGGAATGATGATCGCGGGCATCATCATCTGGGCCGGGAAGCCATGGTTTTTGATTTTCTTCGCCGTACTGATTCCCTTGCAGGTGATCCGGAGCCGGAAAGAGTCGCAGGTGCTGGAGGCAGAATTCGGCGACGCTTACCGGGAGTACAAGAAGAAGACATGGTTCTAAGCGGATTCGGATGCAGAGGATGAATTGAGCGGTCATCACGCTGGTTGAGGAAGACGGAATGCACTCTGTTTGGTTTGGCGAGTTTATGGGCACGCTGGTTTTGGTGCTGCTGGGCACCGGCGTAAATGCCGGGGTGACGCTGCGCAAGAGCTATGCGGCAGATTCGGGTTGGATGGTGATCACGACGGGATGGGCGCTGGGCGTGCTGTGCGGGGTGATGGTTGCGCAGGCGTTTGGCAGCGCGGGCGCGCATCTGAATCCGGCCATTACGTTGGCCGCGGCGGTGAACAGCGGGAACTATTCGCAGGTGCTCGTTTACTGGTCAGCGCAGATGCTGGGCGCGATGTGCGGGGCGTCGCTGATGGCGCTGCACTATGCGCCGCACTGGAAGCTGACACCCGGACCTGTGGACAAGCTGGGCGTGTTCTGCACCAACGCGGCGGTGCGCAGCCCGCTCTTGAACATTGCAAGCGAGATGATCGGCACGGCGGTGCTGGTGGTGGTTGCGGGATCGATTTTTTCGCACGGGGTGGCGATGAACGGCCCGGCAGCGGGCATGGGACCGTGGCTGGTGGGCAGCCTGGTGTGGGGGATTGGGCTTTCGCTGGGCGGGACCACCGGATACGCAATCAACCCGGCGCGCGATCTGGGTCCGCGCCTGGTTCACGCGCTGCTTCCGATTCCCGGCAAGGGCGGCTCCAACTGGCGCTACGCGCCGATTCCCCTGATTGGCGACCTGGCCGGAGGCGCACTGGCAGGATTGCTGCTGCACTACGCGCATCTATAGCGCTGCGCGGATGAGGCGGACTGCTGTTCCGGCACATTGTCCGGTTGTATTCTTGCCGGTGGACCGGGAGCATTTCATTTATATGGACAGGGAAGGATAGCGATGGCGGAGACAATTCTGCAACTGGACACACGGGATAATGTAGTGGTGGCGCTGGCAACGCTGGAGCCGGGCGCGGTGGCACGAATCAACGACGCGGCCTGGTGCACGGCTCGTGAGACAATTCCCGCCAAGCAGAAGATGGCGGTGGCCGACCTGGAGCCGGGCGATTTGATCTTCATGTACGGAATGGTGGTTGGAGAGGCAGTTGAACGCATTCAGTGCGGGGGACTGCTGACCACACGCAATATACGGCATCGCGCAGGTGACTACTCCGCGGCGCGGCGACCGACGGCAATCAAGACACCCGATGCATCAGCGTGGGCGGGGCGCACTTTCATGGGCTACCACCGCGCCGATGGCCAGGTGGGCACGCGCAATTTCTGGATCGTGGTGCCGCTGGTGTTCTGCGAGAACCGCAACGTGGAGCAGATGCGGGAGGCGCTCGAAGAGGAACTGGGGTACGGGCGTACCAACTCGAGCTATCGCCGGCAGGTGCGCAGGCTGATTGAGCGGCAGAGGGAGGGCGCAGAGACGGATGCGTCGAATCCCACCCTTGCGGCAAAAGACGCCGCAAGGATGGGGCACCCAGCCTCAAAGGTGGGGCACCCAGTTCAGGAGGGCCGCGTATTTCCTAATCTCGACGGTGTGCGATTCCTTACGCACCAACTGGGCTGCGGAGGGACGCGGCAGGATGCGCGGGCGCTGTGCGGTTTGCTGGCCGGGTACATTCACCATCCCAACGTGGCCGGGGCAACGGTACTCAGCCTGGGCTGCCAGAATGCGCAGGCGAGCATCCTGATGGAAGAATTGCGGGGCCGCGACCCGGAGTTGCGCAAGCCGGTGCTGATCTTCGATCAACAGAAGTCAGGACACGAGACGACATTGATGGAGCAGGCGCTGGAGCAGACATTTGCCGCGCTGGAAGAGGCAAACCGTGCGCAGCGCGCACCCGCGCCGCTGGCAGCACTGACCGTGGGACTGCAGTGCGGAGGTTCGGATGGGTTCAGCGGGATCTCGGCAAATCCGACGGTGGGCTACGTCTCCGACCTGCTGGTGGGCGTGGGCGGCAAGACCATGCTCTCTGAATTTCCCGAGCTGCACGGCGTGGAGCAGGAGCTGATCAACCGCTGCGCGACGGATGAGCTGGCGGAGCGTTTTTCTGGCCTGATGCAGGCTTACGCGGCGCGAGCGCGGGCGGTTGAATCGGACTTTGCCTTCAATCCATCGCCGGGCAACATCCGCGACGGGTTGATTACGGACGCGATCAAGTCAGCGGGCGCGGCGCGCAAAGGCGGCGTCTCTGCGGTGAACGGGGTGATCGACTATCCGGAGTACGACACCACGCCGGGACTAACCCTGCAGTGCACGCCGGGCAACGACGTAGAGAGCGTGACTGCGCAGGTGGGAGCAGGCTCGACGCTCGTGCTGTTCACCACCGGGCTGGGCACGCCCACGGGCAATCCGGTGGCGCCGGTGGTAAAGATCTCGACCAACTCAAGACTGGCCGAACGGATGGGCGACATCATCGACTTCGACGCCGGCGGCATTGTGAGCGGCGAAATGACGATTGCCGATGCTGCGGAGAAGCTGCTGGAGCTCTCCATCGAAGTAGCGAATGGAGAACGATTGACCAAGGCGGAGCAGCGGGGCCAGGTGGATTTCATTCCATGGAAGCGAGGGGTTTCGCTGTAGCGCGGAGTGAATCGTAGATCTCAGAGACTAGATGTGGGGCGCGCGGCTCCCGTTCGAATCCGGCTACTCCAAAAAGGACGCGATGACTGCGAGCGCGGCGATGGCAGCGGTTTCAGCGCGGAGAATGCGGGGGCCGAGGGACACGGCGCGCCAGCCATTGGCGTCGAAGAGAGCTTCTTCAGAGGGCGCCCACCCGCCTTCGGGGCCGATGGCGATTTCGAGCGCGGGCATCTCCGACTGGGCAGCGGCCTGCGCTTCGTCGAGGGCGTTGCGGAGCGTGGTGGTGCGCTCCTGCTCGGCCAGCACGATGCGCGTGGCTTGAGAAGCGGCACGCACCCGGGCAGCCAGCGAAACCGGATCGTGAATCAAGGGCACATCGGAGCGGCGGGCCTGTTTGGATGCCTCGTGCGCGATGCGACGCCAGCGATCGACGCGCTTGTCCGCGGCCACGGCCAGATGCTTCTCGGTTCGCCGGGCAATGACCGGAGCCACGGCGGCGACGCCCAGCTCGGTGGCTTTCTCAATGGCCCATTCCATGTGATCGAACTTGTAAATGGATACGACCAGGGTTATGGGCAGCGCGGGATCGGCCTCAAACTCGGCGACCAGGTTAAAGCGGACTTCGCTTTGATCGCCGTCAAGGGTAATGGCCGCAACCTCGGCATGAAAGACATGGCCGCCTGCGACGACATCGGCTTCCATGCCCTTCTGGGCGCGCAGAACGCGGGCCATGTGCTCAGCCTGCGCTCCAACAAGGGTGGCGGTAGCCTCGTCCCAATGCTCGGCAATCCAGCGGCGGCGGGTCATTTCGCATTCCTCACGTGTCTTCCTTAGAGTCTAATCCTTCAGCACAAACACTGAGGGGGACGCTTTGAGCGTCCCCCTAGAGTGTTGCCTTTTTGGTTGGTCGTTCCGCTACTTCTTCTTTGCGGCCTTCTTTACGGCTTTCTTTGCGGCCTTCTTCGCGGGTGCCTTCTTGGCTGCTTTCTTAGTTGCCATTTGCCTATTCTCCCTTTTCGATGGGTTGCATCGATTCTGCAATTGTTATATTGCAGTTGAAGCAATGTATAGAATCGCGCCGCATCGATGTCAAGAAAAAAACGTAGTAAGAGTGGAAAAATCGTCAACAATTTTTTCGGGCATGGAATGGAAGCGAAGCGCAAATCGGATTCGGGCGGGGTTCCAATCGCTGTTTCAAGAAGATTGCGGAAGTGATTTGTGCGGGACAAAACGGAATGCGCGACACTCTTCTGCGCATCATCTTCAGCACTCAATCACATTCAATGCGAGGCCTGCGAGGCTGGTTTCCTTGTAGCGCGATTGCATATCGAGGCCGGTGAGATACATGGTGCGGATGACCTGATCGAGCGAGACTTTATGTTCTCCCGACTCGCTGAGCGCGATGCGCGCGGCATGCACGGCCTTGGCGGCGCCCATGGCGTTGCGCTCGATGCAAGGAATCTGGACGAGGCCACCGATGGGATCGCAGGTCATGCCGAGATTGTGTTCCATGCCGATTTCCGCGGCGTGTTCAATCTGCGCATTGGTGCCGCCCAGAGCGGCGATGAGCCCACCGGCCGCCATGGAGCAAGCCACGCCCACTTCTCCCTGGCAGCCCACCTCCGCGCCGCTGATGGACGCATTCTCCTTATAAAGAATGCCGATGGCCGCGGAGGCGAGGAAGAAGCGCAGAATGCCTTCGTGATCGGCATCGGGAATGAAGCGCTCATAGTAAAGCGCCACGGCGGGAATCACGCCGGCAGCGCCGTTGGTGGGCGCGGTGACGACGCGACCGCCGGCCGCATTCTCTTCATTGACTGCCATGGCGTAAGCGGTGAGCCAGTCGAGCGGGGCGAGCGGATCACCGCGTTCGCCGGAAGCTTCTTTCTCGCGCAGGCGCACTGCCAGGCGGTGGGCGCGACGCCTGACATTGAGCCCGCCAGGCAAAATACCCTCCGTGGCGATGCCGCGCTCGACGCAGCCCTTCATGGTTTGCCAAATGCGCTCGATGCTGTCCCGCACGGTCTGCTCAGGGTCGTGTCCCGCGGCGAGCGAGCGTTCATTCTCGAGCATGAGGCTACTGATGGAGAGTTGATGGGCCTCGGCTGTGGCAAGGAGTTCCGCGGCGCTGTGAAACGGAAAGGGAATGGAGGGCGCATGGTCACCGGCGGAGGACGGAACGGCATCAACGCCGATTGCCTCGTCCTCGGAGATGAAACCGCCGCCTATTGAAAAGAATGTGCGCTCATCGATGGCTGTGCCCGCGGCGTCGAATGCCGTGAGCCGGAGTCCGTTCGGGTGACGGGTATGCGCGCCGGGAGGAAACATCTGGTCGCGATGGAAGAGGAGGTCGCTGGATTCGTCGAAGGGAATGCCATGCGTTGCAGCCAGAAGGATGCGGTGCGCGGAGCGGATGGCGGCGACGGTGGAATCGATAGCGGCGGGATCGATTGCGGACGGTTCGTTTCCGGCAAGACCGAGAAGGACGGCACGATCGGTGCCGTGACCAAGACCAGTAAGCGCCAGTGAGCCGTACAAATCGGCCTGCACGCGGGCAACACGATCCAGCATTCCGCGGGGTCCCAACTCCCGCGCGAAGCAGCAGGAGGCGCGCATGGGACCCATGGTATGCGAGCTTGAGGGTCCGACTCCGATTTTGTAGAGGTCGAAGAGACTCGCGGTCACGGATACGATTGTAGCTTGGAACGGAGGTCAGTGGTCAGTGGTCAGTGGTCAGTGGCCAGAGATCCGGGATGAGGGGTAAGGGGTTAGGGGCTGGTGGCTGTTGATCACGGACCATCTGACTGCCTTCTGTTACACTCGCAGCGACCTCCCAAGCATGCTATTCAAGGCTCTCAGCGCTGCTGTTTACGGAATCGACGCCAACCTCATCGATGTGGAGGTGGACTACAGCGGCGTGGTCAGCGAGCAGGATCACTTTCATACGGTCGGCTTGCCGGATGCGGCGGTGCGCGAGAGCCGCGATCGGGTTCGGGCAGCGATCAAGAATACGGGCTACCTGATTCCGCCCACGCACATCACGATCAACCTGGCGCCCGCGGATCTGAAGAAGGAAGGCTCGGGATTCGATTTACCCATCGCGGTTGGAATTCTGGGCGCGTATGGAGCATTGCGCGTCGGCGATCTGAGCCGTTTTCTCCTGGTGGGCGAACTGGGACTCGATGGCAGTGTGCGTCCGATTCCGGGTATGTTGCCGATCGCCATCCTGGCACGCGCGAAGGACATTCCCAATCTGATATTGCCGGCGGCCAACGCTCAAGAAGCGGCGGTGGTGGAGGGCGTGAACGTATATCCGGTGTCGTCGCTCGCGGACGTGCTGGAGTTGCTGAACAGTTCAGTGGTGGGCGTGATCCAGCGCGAACCAGTGCGAGTGGCCACCGAGAAACTGCTTGGCGAGCTGCAGCATTTCAGCGTGGACTTCTCGGATGTGCGCGGTCAGCAGACGGCCAAGCGGGCGCTGGAAGTGGCGGCGGCGGGGAGCCACAACATTCTGATGATCGGGCCGCCCGGCTCGGGCAAGACGATGCTGGCCAAGCGGCTGCCCTCGATCCTGGCGCCGCTGACTTTTGATGAAGCGTTGGAGACCACCAAGATTCACTCCGTGGCCGGAGTGCTGGACGCAGGGGCGGGACTGGTGACGCAGCGGCCGTTTCGCTCGCCGCACCACACTATCTCCGATGCAGGGTTGATTGGAGGCGGAATCATTCCGCGTCCGGGCGAAGTTTCGCTGGCGCACAATGGGCTTTTGTTTCTGGATGAACTGCCGGAGTTTCCGCGCAACGTGCTGGAGGTATTGCGCCAGCCGCTCGAGGATCACACGGTGACGATCGCGCGGGCGTCGATGTCGCTGAGCTTTCCGGCACGGTTCATGCTGGCGGCGGCGATGAATCCATGTCCCTGCGGATATTTCAACGACAAGTCGCGCGAGTGCATGTGCACGCCGCCAATGATTCAGCGCTACGTGGCCAAGATCTCGGGTCCGTTGCTGGACCGCATCGACATCCATATAGAGGTGCCTGCGGTTCAATACAAGGAGTTGCGGGGAGGAGCGGCGGCGGAAGGGTCGGCGCAGATTCGCGACCGGGTGATGGGGGCGCGCGAGCGGCAGCGGCAGAGGTTCAGGAAGTTCGGAGAGAAAATCTACTCCAACGCGCAGATGACGACGCGGCAGGTGCGGGCGTACTGCGAGTTGAGCGCGGACGCCGAAAAGCTGCTGGAGCGGGCGATGCAGCAGCAGGGATTGACGGCGCGGGCTCACGACCGGATTCTGAAGGTGGCGCGGACGATTGCCGACCTAGGAGGCGCCGAGAACCTGGCGGTGGCCCACCTGGCGGAAGCGATCCAATACAGGACCCTGGACCGCAGTTATTGGGCCTGAGGACGCAGGCGAGGGGGCGAAACCTCTCAGACTGTCTCAGGCGCCGGGTTTGGAGAACCGGGAGGGATGACTCGCGGGGCCGAACTGCACGATGCACCCCCAGGGGAAGCAGCCGCTGGTGGATTCAGGACCGTTTTTTCTTACGATTTGCGGATTATATTACAGTAAATAATGCATTTAATTTCATTCAAGGGATGGGATGCGGGATGGAGTTCCGGGCCAGAAATGGCGGAAAAAACTGTTGACCTCGCCCCCGGTCCGGTATACATTTGAAAAAGCCATCCATATAGGGCAGGCTGCGCTGTGCGAGTTTGCGCGCCATTCAGTCAGTATCCCGCATCCCAATTTGGGAGAAGGCTCAGAAGTAGATGTGCCGGTGCGTTTTGCAAATCCACTGGAAATGGGACTACGGGACTAGTGGATTCCCGCACAGGCGAAGTAAAAACCCATTCGGGACAGGTCTGTTTCAAATTGTGTAACTATGAGCAATTGTGTACTGACTTTTTTGAACTTCTGGCGCAGAATTTGCGTCTAAGGTATGAAGTGAAATCTGGAGAGGCGGTTTATCACAGGGCCTCCCAGCTGCACCGGCGGCGCCAAGTGAGTTCCGACCGGGCAGGCAATTCATAGAAGGAGATTGAAAAATGCGTTCTGATTTAGTATTTGGGGCACTCTCTCATGTGTCCAATCGCTACCAACTCTGTCAACTGGCAAGCAAGGCAACCCGTAAGCTTCACAAGCCGAACACACGGCTGCAGGACACGACGAATGAAGTTCTGTGCCGTTTTCAGACCGCGAATCCAGGGACAGCGGCGCCCGTAGAAGCACAGGCAACGCAACCGTTTGAACGGCGCCGCGCAGCGTAACGCGCCGGTCAGCGCACAAAGTTGAGCCAGACAACGAAATCAAGGCAGTTACAATCGAACGACGGCAATTCTTTCCCGGCGTTTCGACACTCCAGATGAGCTTGGGTAAAGCTTCAAGACCGGCATGAGCCGGCTGGATTGCTGACTACCCGCCTGGAGCAGATTCCCCTCCCGCATCCCCGCACCAACATCCCGCCCGCGTAACAGGTGAACAATGACCATCGCAGAACTCAAAGAAAAAAACATTACCGAACTGAGCCGCATCGCGCGCACCCTGGAGATTCCTGGCACCAGCGGCCTGCGCAAGCAAGATCTGATCTTCAAGATTCTTCAGGCGCAGAGCGAAAAAGAAGGCCACATATTTGCCGAAGGCGTGCTGGAGATTTTGCCCGACGGCTATGGATTTCTGCGCTCGCCGGACTACAACTATCTGCCCGGGCCGGACGACATCTACGTATCGCCGTCGCAGATACGCAAGTTCGATCTGAAGACCGGCGACTCGATCAGCGGCAACGTGCGGCCGCCGCACGAAGGCGAAAAGTACTTTGCTCTGGTGAAGATCGAGGCCATCAACTTCGAGTCGCCCGAAGAGACGCGGAACAAGATTCTATTTGATAACCTGACGCCGCTTTATCCGCAGGAACGGATCAAGCTCGAGACAGTGCGGGAAGCCACCAGCGGCCGGGTGATGGACCTGCTGACCCCCGTTGGCAAGGGCCAGCGCGGCCTGATCGTCGCCCCGCCGCGCACCGGCAAGACCATGCTCTTGCAGTCGCTGGCCAACTCCATCTCGACCAACCACCCCGAGATCGTGCTCATTGTGCTGCTGATCGACGAGCGGCCTGAAGAAGTGACCGACATGCAGCGCTCAGTGAAGGGCGAGGTGATCAGTTCCACATTTGACGAGCCAGCGGCGCGCCACGTACAGGTGGCGGAGATGGTGATCGAGAAGGCCAAGCGGCTGGTGGAGCACAAGCGCGACGTGGTGATTCTTCTGGATTCTATTACGCGCCTGGCGCGGGCATACAACACGATCGTGCCGCCGTCGGGCAAGGTGCTCTCAGGCGGCGTGGACTCGAATGCGCTGCAGCGGCCGAAGCGGTTCTTCGGCGCGGCCCGCAACATTGAAGAGGGCGGATCGCTGACAATCATCGCCACGGCGCTGGTGGATACCGGGTCGCGCATGGATGAAGTGATCTTTGAAGAGTTCAAGGGCACGGGCAACATGGAAATTATCCTGGACCGCAAGCTGGTGGACAAGCGCGTCTTCCCGGCGATCGACATCCAGCGCTCAGGAACGCGCAAGGAAGAACTGCTGATTCCCAAGGAGGACTTGCAGCGGATCTGGATTTTGCGCAAGGTGCTGAACCCGCTGTCGCCAGTGGAAGCGATGGAGTTGCTGATCAGCCGGTTGGAGAAGGTGCGCAACAACGCGGAGTTCCTGGCGAACATGAACCAGTTGTAGAGCTTCTCGCTTTGGTTCATCGGCCAGGATCGCGCAGCCGCGGCGAGCCTTTCGGGATTTGCGGCCTGCTGGTAAGATAGAAGAGTCGTGGGGCTGTAGCTCAGCTGGGAGAGCGCCTCGTTCGCAACGAGGAGGCCAGCGGTTCGATCCCGCTCAGCTCCACCAAATCCCTTCCGCATCTGAACTCCGCAAATCCCTAACTGAAGAGGTCCTTCATTTTCTCGAGCAGGCCGGGCGAGGCGGGCTGATTGTCCACGGCGAGGGTTTCAGAGAGCTTGGTGACCAGTTCGCGCTGTGCGCGGCTCAGCTTTCTGGGGATTTGGACCAACACCTTGACGACCAGGTCGCCTTTGCCTCTTTCATTCAAGAAGGGAACGCCGCGCCCGCGCATGCGCAACTCGCGTCCGCTCTGGGTTCCCTCGGGGATCTTCACGGTGACCGGGCCGTCGATTCCGGGCATTTCGAACTCTGCGCCGAGCGCGGCCTGCGGGAAGCTGATGGGAATGACGCAGTAGAGGTCGTGGCCGTGGCGCTCGAAGAAATCGTGCGACCGTATGGAGAGGACTACGTAGAGATCGCCTTTAGGTCCGCCGGCACGTCCGGCATCGCCTTCGCCGGAGTAGCGGATACGCGTACCGTCTTCGACGCCGGGAGGGACTTTTACGTTGAGCTTGATTTCAGTGGCGGCGCGGCCTTCGCCACGGCATGCGGGGCAGGGATCGGAGATGACCGAGCCGGCGCCGTTGCATGCGCCGCAGGTGCGAGCCACAGAGAAGAAGCCCTGCTGGTAGCGGATCTGCCCGCGGCCCTGGCATTGGCTGCAGAGGGTAGGACCACGGCCTGAGGCGCTTCCGCGACCCTGGCAGGCAGCGCAGGTTTCAAGGCGGCGAATTCTTACTTCCTTCTGAATGCCGAAGACCGCGTCTTCAAAGTCGATGGCCAGGTCGAAGCGCAGGTCATCGCCGCGATTCTGGCGAGAAGTCCGCTGGGATGCGCCGCCCATACTGAACATTTCGCCGAACAGGTCGCCGAAGATATCGCCGATGTCCACGCCGCCGGCAAAGGGATTTCCCTGGAAGCCCTGCGCGCCCAGGCCGGCATGGCCGTAGCGATCGAATACGGCGCGTTTGTCAGGGTCGCTGAGCACCTGGTAGGCCTCACTGGCCTGCTTGAACTTGTCCTCAGCGGTATGATCGCCGGGGTTGCGGTCAGGATGATACTTGAGCGCCTGCTTGCGATAGGCGCTTTTCAGCTCCTGGTCCGTGGCCTCGCGCGGGACGCCGAGAACATCGTAATAATCTGCTTTAGCCACTCTTGTATTAGAACTCATTTGATTTGGTATTTGAACCATCTGCCTGCAAAGGGCGGGTTAATCGCTGGTTTGTTTGGGATTGTGGGCGACGCGCACCAGCGCGGGGCGCAGCAGGCGCTCGCGGAATTTGTAACCGCGTCGAACCTCCTCAGCCACGTGCTGGTCGGGCAGATCGTCGCGGTCAATGGCACCGATAGCTTCGTGGACGTGGGGATCGAACGGTTCGCCGATCGCGGGAACGGGAGTGACCTGCATCTGGCGGAGGATCTCTTCCATCTGCTTGACGATGAGCTCAACACCGGAGCGCAACTGGTGTTCGGAGGCGGTGGACTTGAGGGCCAACTGGAAGTTATCAAGGACGGGGAGAAACTGTTCGACGACGACGCCGGCGGCATAGTCGCGAAACTCGGTTCGTTCGCGATCGGCGCGTTTGCGGGCATTTTCAAACTCCGCCTGCAAACGAGCTACGCGATCGAGCAACTGGTCGCGTTCGGCCTTCAATTGGTCCAACTCCGAGGGGACGGCGGGCTCGGCAGAATCGGCCGGGTTCTGGAGCAAAGCGGCTGTTGCCTGAGACGCGTCGCCCACGGCCTCATCCACCGTGCCGGCTGATGGGATCTCGAGGCGTTCCACCACGTTCAATTTGGGGTTAGGTTTCGACATACCTGTAGGCTATTCTCCTTCAAATCAACAACGCCTGTTTCCAGGGACTTTGTCACGGGGTTTACGGCGCTTTCGTCGAGGCACAGTGCCTAATCCGCGGGAACTTCAAGGATGCGCTCGGAAAGCCGGGCAATATAACTCACCGCCTGAATCATCTCCTGATATTGGATGCGGGTGGGTGCGATTACGGCGACAGTTCCCAGGCTGGCGCCACCCAGCCGGGCCGGAGCGCCGATCAAAACCAGATCCTGCATGGCAGGGGAGGCCTCGTCGAGGCCGACTACCACGCGAACTTCCTGTTGGTGGCCGTCGACATAAGCGTTCAGCAGTTCAATGAGGCGCTGTTTGGCTTCGAGGGCAACCATCATCTGGCGGAGGCGCTCGTGGTCGGATTCGGCACTGATGAGGTTGGCGATACCGTCCACGAAGATAGCGGGGGCGGATTCATTGCCGGCCAAGGCGCCTTTGCTGCAGAGTTCCTCGACGGAGGAGAGTAACTGGCGATATGCTTCGCGCTCAATCTCAACGCGGCGGGCTACTTCGGCGCGAATGCGCTCGATGGGCCAGCCGCGGAAGTTTTCGTTGAGGAAGCGTGCGGCGGTTTCGAGTTCTATATGGGACATTTCGCGATCGAGGATCAGCACGCGGTCCTGCACGGCGCCGGCCTGGGTGACGAGCACGGCCAGAATCCGGCCCGCGGTAAGGCGGGAAAAGTGAATATGCTCAAGCACCTGACCCGTAGTTGAGCAGGCCAGCGCCACACCCAGCCCGCTGGAGATGAGCGCCAGAACGTGCGATGTGCGCTCGAGGTACTCATGCGAGCTGGAGACCCCGGAAAAACTCTCTTCGATCTGTCCGCGGCGCGCTTCGCTGAGGGGCGTGGAGTTGAGGTTGGAGGCGGATTGGGGCATGGAGTTGCCCGGCTTCGTGGAGGAGGCCATGCGGCTGGATTGGGTGATCTGCTCGACGTAGCATCGGAACGCTGCGGCGGTGGGAATGCGGCCGGCTGAGGTATGCGCCTGCTCGAGCAGGCCAACCTCACCAAGGGTGGCCATGACGTTGCGCAAGGTGGCGGAACTCAGGCCCTCGCGATTGGCAAAGAAGCGCGCAAGCGCCTGTGAGGCGACCGGCTCGCCGGTAGCGATGTACAAGTCGATGATTGCGGTAAGCACCAGCCGTTCACGTGGGCTGAGGCGCACATCGGGCATCTTCCCTGCTCTCCCAAGTGTCGCCGCTTCCGGCGGCAAGGGTGGTGTGCCATGGATTCCGGAGTGGGCGTCGAGTAATCTAACTGTTTCTGTTTCTGTTGTTTGCAAGAAACAAACACAAGTTACCTTAATTAATTTTAGAGAGTGCGGCTGGACACTGTCAAGGCGGGGCGAGCGGCGCTAACAGGGCTGTTGAAGAGAGCTGACTCACTACTTGGCAAGCGGTTGGTTGTAGTAGCCGGTATTGGTGCGCGCGGTCAGGCCCGGCGTGGCGATGCGCACTTTCAACTCGTGATATTCATTGGGACCGTCCGCAGGGGGAGGGTCAAAGGAGATCGTATAGTAAGCGCCGGCGTCCTGGACGCAGGTGTCGATCGCCCCTGCGAGATCGTTGGAAGGAGGGAGCACAAGTCCGCCGCTCTGGACGGCGAGCACCTTCAGGGTGATGTCGGGCGGACTGGTCTGTCCGGGCTTTTTCACCTCTTTCAAGTACGACTGGTAGATGAATGTACCGATCCCGGACACCCCTTGCGAGACGCTGTAGAGGTCGATGTGCGCCTTGCGAAGCAGCGTGGACAAGTCGACGATCTGGTGAAACAGGGATTGCTGCCCCTTGTCGGAATAGTTCAAGCCAGGATCGTCGAGTTGCGGCCAGCCGGGCCCAGCCCAGATGAGTAGTTTTCTGCCGGGCTTGTCGGCCTCATTGCCGGCAATGGCGGTGAGCATCTTGACCGAGAACTGATAGCGCTCGATCGCGCCCCAGGCGCCAGCGTTACGGTTTATCATGCGCAGCCTTCCGCTGGTGGCCTCAAGGTGGTCGGCCAGGCCATTTCCGTCAAGGACCGGTTCGGCCTGTACGTCGACGCCCTGATCGGTTAGCCAATAGATTGAAACGGGCTGGGCGAGATGGCCTCCATTCTGGCGCAGAAATTTGTCTACCTGTTGGCGGGCGTAAGAAACGTTGTCGAAGGGGGTGTCGACCAGGTCGAAGAGAATAATGACCTGGACGGGCACGGGCGGAGGTTGCACGGCTCCGTTGTAGGCGTGAAATGACAGAATTTTCGCGGGTTGGTTGTTGTCGAGGAGCGTGAAAGCTGACTGGTCGAGCCCGGAAACAACCCTGCCCGATTTATCGGTCACCGTGACATTGAGCTGAATAGAGCCCTTGCCGGACGACGTGACCGGCGCGTTGTATGCCGGCCGCTGGGTGATGACGGCGCCCGACCCGGACGACGGGGGCGCTTGAGAGGGCGCGGCGGTTGAGGCCGGTGGGTTCTGCTGCGTGAAGGCAAGAGGAGACAGGCAAGAAAGAAGAGCTACGACCCGGAAAGACGTTCTCACAGTTTCGCCCCGATCAGGGAGTTTCAGTTTCCTGCTGAAAAATCATGATACTCCCTCTTTGCCTTGATGCCTCGGCGCAACCGATTGATTGGATGGGCCCGGTTGCGCGGGCAGTGACCTTTAGAAGTCTCCATTCGGATCGAGGTCCGGCATCGATCCTCATCTAATGGTATTGTTAGAACCGGCCGCAGCCTGAATCGAGCGCCTCGGCCGAGCAAACCAGCATTGATGTTCCTGTTTATTTTTACGGAGGGCCCCATGCTAGATATTTTCAGAAGCAAGTCTGTTGTTCGCCTGATGCTGGCCTGGACATTGATCGCAGCCGTGCCAGTCTGCCAGGCTCAATCCACAGCCAACCTGGATAAGCACTCCCGGAAGATTCACAGGAAGCTCGCGAAATACCAGCCGGGGACCTACGTGCGCGTAGTACTTCGCGCCGATCCGGATAGGTATGGAGCGCTGGGAGCGATTTCTGAAACCACATTCACGATCAGGAACGCCGAGAACAACGCAATGGAGACGCACGCGTACAGCGAGGTTGCCAGAGTGGAGAAGGGCAAGGAGTATATCGGCGCGGGTTCGGAACCTGAGCATCATGTTCATTGGCTGTTGGTGGGCATCATCGGGGTATTGGCAGCCGGCGCAGTGGTTACGGCCGTAGAGGTGCGCTGAAGCGGAGCGACACCCTACGAGACCAGGAGATCCGCGGGCCGAGCGGCAAACGCGCTTGGCCGGGTCGCGGGCTGATAGATTTTAGACAGGCGCTTCTTGAAGTCCCAGGCCTGAATGCACTGGTCTGAGCTGTTCGTTGAGAGCCCCATGCGCGGAGGCTACGATGCAGCACCGCGCCAGAAAAGAGCCATGTTTCATCCAACTGAAGACATTCGCATTCAATGGACGAAGGTTGTTCTTCCGCCGGTGTTTCTTGAGGAAGAGCGGCCGGTGAGCGAGGCCGCCTCGGCCACCATCTACGATGCGCGGCGCGAGATCGTCGACATTCTCAGCGGGCGCGATGACCGGCTGCTGGTGCTGGCCGGTCCTTGCTCGATTCACGACACCAAGGCGGCGCGCGAGTACGCAGGCCTGCTCAAGGGGGCGATCCGCGAGCTCTCAGCCGATCTGCGCATCGTGATGCGGGTTTACTTCGAGAAGCCGCGAACGACCATCGGCTGGAAGGGATTGATCAACGATCCCCATCTCGACCAGTCGTACAAGATCAACGACGGGTTGCGGTTGGCGCGGCACCTGCTGCTGGACCTGGCGGAGATGGGGGTGCCGACGGGAACCGAGTTTCTGGACATGATCTCTCCGCAGTACATTGCCGGGCTGGTAAGTTGGGGAGCGATCGGGGCGCGCACCACCGAGAGCCAGGTTCACCGGCAACTGGTCTCCGGCGTTTCCTGCCCGGTGGGATTCAAGAACGCGACCTCGGGGGACGTACAGGTGGCCATCGACGCGGTGCTGTCCGCGGCCTACTCGCACACTTTTCTAGGCCACACCAAACACGGGCAGTCGGCCATCTTCGTCACGCGCGGGAATCCGGATTGCCACATCATCCTGCGCGGGGGCACGAAGACGGTGAATTACACTGCGGAGTGCGTGGCGGAGACGGCGGCGAAGACGGAAAAAGCGGGAACAGCGCCGCGCATCATGGTCGACTTCAGCCATGCCAACAGCGGCAAGGATTACCGGCGGCAGGGAGTAGTGTGCAGGGATGTGGCCGGGCAGATTGCGGGCGGCGACAAGCGGATTATTGGGGCGATGATCGAGAGCAACCTGGTGGCGGGAGCGCAGCAGCTGATTGCCGGCCAGACGCTGGTCTATGGACAGAGCATTACTGACGGCTGCATCGACTGGGCGGAGACACATGGGTTGCTGGCGGAGTTGGCGGCGGCGGTGCGGGCGAGACGGGGAGTGTAGGCCCTCACCAATATCTGTCCGGCCATTTTCGGTTCTGAGAAGTTTGAAGATCGATCCAAAGCGTCGGGCTGGTTCCGAGGGCGTCTGATAGGCGCAGGGACATGTCCGCGGAGACGCCAGCGTTGCCGTTTAGGATCGGCTACACACGGTCCCCGATATCTCGGATTCGAAAGTGCAGAGGGGCGCTGGCGGAGCCGTTCACGGTGCGCTTTCGATCTGGCGGGAAATCCAACGGCTCAGGCTTACGCCCTCGACGGCTGCGCGCAAAGCGGCTTTACGGTGGAGCTCCGGTTCGGTGCGCACGAGGATTTTGCCGTTGAAGGGACGGTCGGGCTTCTGTCCGGTCTCGGCGCACAGTTGCAGATAGCTGTCGATGCTTTCACGGACGGCCCGCGCGAGCTCTCGGGCCGTTGTTCCCTCGAAGTGAATCACATCTCTGACCCCGGTGACGGTTCCGGAAAAGGTGTTGTCCTCCGGATCGAAGTCGATAGGGCCGGCAGTGTAACCCTTGTATTCCATCATGGCTTCAGCGTACTACTGTCCCCGTGGCCGCGGCGGCTCGATGGGATGGCCGCGGAGGATGCGGGTGCGCCGGCGGGTGAACTGAATGCGGCAAGCCACGCCGTTGCCGCAGCTCTGGCCGCGCAAGCCGATCCAGGCAACCTGGTCCGGACCCAGCATCCATGCGGTGGCATTGGGGCGTTGCCGGTTTCAGACATGAAGTAGGCGGCATTCAAGTCGGCATCGGCGGCTTGGGCATTGGGCTTTTCGCGCTCGTCCTGAAGCGGCGGAGGAATGCTGCCGCGGATTCGGCTGCGGTCAGGATAACGGTTTTTCAGGTGGGAGAGGAGTCTATATTCAACGGTGGACTCGCTATGATTGTCGAGAGTGTAAGAACACGGGGCGCAAGCACATCCATGGGCCAGACGATCTTTATCTCGGCGGGCGAGGCGAGTGGCGAACACTACGGCGCGCTGCTGGTGAGCGCGCTTAGACTGCGGCTGGCGGCGCAGGGGCGAACGGCCAACTTTTTCGGCATGGGCGGGGCGCGTATGGAAGCCGCGGGCCTGGAGCGGGTGGTGCACTCGGAGGATATGGCGGTGATGGGCCTGACGGAGGTGGTGCTCCACCTGCCGCACATCTACCGGGAGTACCGCAAGCTGAAGCACGCTATTCGGGAGCGAAGGCCCGATGTGGCTGTGCTGATCGACTTTCCCGAGATCCATTTCAGGCTGGCGAAAGAGTTTCACCGGCTGGGAGTGCCGGTGATTTACTTTGTGAGCCCGCAGCTGTGGGCATGGAAGAAGCACCGCATCCGGCTGGTGCAGAAATATGTGCGGCGGATGCTGGTGATTTTTCCGTTCGAGGAGCAGTTTTACCGGGAGCGGGGCGTGCCGGCGGAGTTTGTGGGACATCCGCTGGCGGAGTTGGCGTTGCCGGCGATTAGCCGTGAGGAATTTGCGGTGGAGAACGGTTTGGACCCCGCAAAGACCTGGATTGGCCTGCTTCCGGGCAGCCGGCCGAAGGAGATCCGCGACCATTTGCCGGAGATGCTGGAGGCGGCGCGGGAGTTGGTTGCGCGTGCGACGTCGACATCCCAGTTGCCAGGAGGATTTGAGTTTATTGTTCCTCTGGCGCCGACGTTGAATGCGGCGCAGCGGGCGGAGGTTTTGCGGTTGGCGGAGGATCACGGAGGCGGGCTGGCGGTGCGGCTAGTGGAAGATGCGCGCGCAGCGCTCTTTCATGCCCGCGCCTCGGTGGTAGCCAGCGGCACGGCGACGGTGGAGGCGGCGCTGATCGGCAATCCGTTTGTGGCCGTGTACCGGGTCTCGCCGTTGACTTACGCTATTGCCAGGCGGATGGTGAAGGTTCCCCACGTGGCCATGGCTAACCTGATTGCCGGCAAGCGGGTGGTTACGGAGTTGATCCAACATGACTTCACGGCGTCAAATATCGTCCAACATCTTGAGAAGCTGCTACCGGATGGGGCAGCTCGCCAGTCCATGATGAAGGAACTGGGCGCGATTCGGAATGCACTGACCACCAGGGCGGCGAGGGGCGGGAGCGAGGGTCCGTGGGCGATTGAGCGCGTGGCTGCCATCACACTGGAAGAACTTGGAACAGATTTGCATGGGTGAGCGGGCCGTAGCCTGAAAGAGCCCCACAAAAACTGGCGTTACTCAAAGAGAAAACACCTGCCTAAAGAACGGCGGTAATGCGATGATGACTGCAATGGATATAGGAAAGAAGAGTTTGCGGGTTGGAATCGCCCGGCCATTTTTGCGGGCCGTGGTTAGCCTTGTGGCCATGGGATTGGCGATGGGCGCGCCGGGATTGGCGCAGAGGGAGCGGCCGTCGCTGAACATCACGGGGTACGTGATCGACGCGGAGCTGGACCCGGCCACGCATCACCTGGCGGCCACGGCGGTGGTGAGTTTTACCGCGCCGCCGGAGCTGGATGTGGTGAACTTCGGCTTTCACCCCGCGCTCAAGGTTGCGAAGATCAGCGATGAGAGCGGGAAACTGCTGGACGGGGAGCGAACCGTGGACGGGTCAATCCGGGTGACCCCCGCGACACCGTTTACGGCAGGCCAGACGACGCACTGGACCTTTGTTTACGACGGAACGATCACGGGCAACGAAGACGGCCCGGTGGAGGGGTTGAAACTTGCGGCTATCCAGGAGCCAATCAGTTATCTTCTGTACCCGGGGCGCTGGTTTCCGACCAGCGGCTATTTGACCGACCGGTTTACGGCCGAGATGCACATCCGGGTACCGCAAGGGATGCGGGTGTTTGCCAGCGGGAGCGAAGGCGGTCGGCACAAGGTGACGCTGGCCAGCGGGAAGCCGGGAGACGAATACGACTTCAACTGGAAAAAGCCGGGGTTCCCGGGAACGGTGATCGCTGGCCGGTACGTGGACCCTGTGTCTGTAGGTGCGGGGAATGTGAAGGTGTACCTAACGGTGGGGCACCAGGCTGCGGCCAACCAACTGGCACAGACCGCGACGCGGGAGTTCGACTTCTTCACGGATAACTTCGGAGAGCCGGAGACCGAGCGGGTGAACGTGGTGGAGATTCCAGACGACACCTTGCCGGCAGTATGGGCACCGGAGATGGCGGCAATTCAGGGCTCGAGGGTGGGCGACAAATCGGGAGTGCGTTTGCTGGCCAACACACTTGCGCATCAGTGGTGGGGATGCGAGGTGAGCCCGCGCACCCTGAACGATGCCTGGATCATCAACGGATTGTCGCGTTACGGCGAGCTGATGTACCTGGAAGACGAGAGCGGGAGGAGCGCGATGCGTGCAGCGCTGGGGGATGTGGCAGCCGGAGCATTGGCGTACGACACGATTCCCCTATCGAGCGTGTCGCGGCTGAGCCCGTTCTCACCCGAGTTCCAGTCGATGACGCTGGAAAAAGGAGCGATGGTCTTCCACATGCTGCGCTGGGAGATTGGCGACAAGGCCTTTTTGGCGACACTTAAAGGGGCACTGAGCCAGTACACGGACAACTCGATTCGGACATCGGACTTTGAGAAGGTGGCGGACGAGCAGAGCCAACAGGAGTTGCTTCCGTTCTTTTCACAATGGATCGACGGCACGGGCGCGCCGAAATTTACGGACAAATACTCGGTCTACCGTCTAGGCAACAACAAGGGATTCAGGACGATCGGGGAGATCAACCAGGATCTCGATCTGTTCCGGATGCCGGTGGAGCTGAGGATCGAGACCGACGGCAAGACGGAAACCCAGAAGATCGACGTGGTGGGAACGGACACGCAATACGTGGTGGATACTTTTGGGCGGCCGCGCCGGATCAGCATCGATCCGCAGGACTGGGTACTGAAGACGACGCCGGACCTGCAAGTGCGGATCGCGATTCTGAAGGGTCAGCAACTGGTGGCGCAGGGAGACCTGATCGGGGCGCTGGGAGAATACCAGAAGGCGCTAACGGCCAACCCGCAGAGTTCGCTGGCCAGCTATCGCATCGGCGAGGTGCTGTTTACGCAACGCAACTACCAAGCCAGCGTGAATGCATTCCGGGATGCGCTTCGTGGGGACGACGAGCCGGCGTGGACCGAGGTCTGGAGTCATATTGCGATCGGCAAGATATTTGACCTGACCGGCCAGCGGGACCGAGCTGTGAACGAGTACCGGCTGGCGGTGCAAACCAACGACAATACACAGGGAGCGGTGAACGAGGCGCGTCAATACCTGCAAAAGCCGTACACGCGGGCGGAGAACGAGTGAGGAGCGACAGACAGGAAATCTGAAGGCCATCCCCTGGGCTGGCCTTTGTTGTCAGCAATTTGAGTGTTACTTTGAGGGGTTCAGGTGGCCCAGGGAAAGGATCTCGAGATCGACCTTTGCGAGCCCGGATTCGGTCATTGCCAACTGTTGAGCCGCGGCGTAAGAGAGGTCGATGACGCGGCCTTCGTCCACCAGGTCGCCGCGGTCAGTGATGCGAACTACCACGGATCGCTTGTTGGTCCGGTTCACGACCCGCACCAGGGAGCCAAAGGGGAGGGTCGGATGGCAGGCTGTCATGGCGTACATATCGAAGAGTTCACCGCTGGCGGTTTTGCGGCCATTGAAGACGCCACCGTACCAGGAGGCGAGGCCGTGCATCTTGCTCTTCCACTGCGCACCAGGGGTCTTGAGGGGGCGCACAGGGGCAGCAGGCGCGACAGGGACGATTAAAGGGGTGGTTGCGGTGGCTGGGGCCGGTCGTGGAAGACGCACATCCGCCTGCACGGTCCGCGTGGAGAGCGACACGACCACGGCGGCCAGTGCAACCGACGAAGCTCCCGCCAACAGCCAAAACTCCAGCGGAGATTTCAAGTTCAAGTTGCGTGATTTCCGTCTCATAACCATTTGCCTATTTTACCAAGTCGATACTGTTTTACCTAACCAGTAGCAAGATAGACACGGGGATTTTGTTGTTGAAAAACTCTGGATTTTCGGGGTTTTCGGGGTAAGTCCTTGCCCTTCTGGCGGTTACAAAATGCACCAAAAGCAGTGCAAATTCCCATTTTGGACCTCCCTCGAAAGATTTGGCGCCCAGGAACATCTTTGCTTCTTTCCGGTGCATACAATGGCGCTTACCCCGAAATTTGCGGCCTGAGCGGCCTGAGCGGCGTAGCGGCTAGCGGGCTACGGGGGGCACAAATCCCGAGTTTGCAGATTAATTCGAAGGTCCTGCTAGCGTGAACTCAAAGCCAGGTCAACTGGCAGGCAGGGGGAGCTATGGAATTGAGCACGGCAGGCATGAAGCTGCTCAAGAAGTCAGAGGGTTTTCGCAATCGTGTTTATCTGGACGTGGAAGGATTTCCGACCGTCGGGTACGGGCACCGGTTGGTCCATCCCGAGACGTTTCCGAATGGAATTGGTGAGTTGCAGGGGATGGAGTTGCTGGCTGGCGACGTCGGCGATGCCGAACAGGCGGTAGCGCGGCTGGTTAAGGTTGAACTGACGCAGGGGCAGTTTGACGCGCTGGTGGATTTTGTCTTCAACCTGGGCCAGGGGCAGCTGGCCGAGTCGACTCTTTTAAAGGAGTTGAACTCTGGACAGGATGACGCCGCGGGTGAGCAGTTGCTGCGCTGGGATCATGCCGGGACGCAGGAGAATGCGGGACTGAAGGCGCGGCGCGAGGCGGAGTTTCAGCTTTGGCGCGAAGGCAACGCGGTGCAGGATACGGCCGCCTAAGCGACGGATTGAGGGCCTGCGGGGCCGAATTCGGAGACTTCGAGGCGGTCTTCCGGCTTGAGATAGCCTTTGCGGCGGAACCAATCTTGCATGGCCGGCTGGAGGCGATCGAGGGGGACGCGGTTGCCGGCTTCGAGCAGGCCATCGGCAACGGGCAGCGTGTCGTCGAAGACCGCATTATTGGTGAAGTTGCGCATGGCGAAGTTGTCGATCCAGGCAATGGGGCAGGGGTGGGGTGCGCCCGATTGGTCGATTCGCTGGATTAGGAGCCGCCGCACGAACATGGTTTTACTGTAAAGGATGTGCGCGGTCTGACGGCGCTGACGGTCTGTTGGGTGGGGGGCTCCGGTTGGCGACAGTCCGACCAGAACCCGATATCGAGCACCAGTGAGATCAAAGCCACATCGGTCTGCTTCATGCCTCTGACTGCAATGGATCTCACACCGGTCAAGTCGTTTTGGCCTGCGCCTCCGCATCTTTGCGCAACTCCCGTTTCAATATCTTTCCCGTGCCGGTCTTGGGCAGTCCCTCGAGGAATTCAATGTATTGCGGGCATTTATAGCGCGCCAGACAGGAGCGGCACAACTCCAGCAACTCGGTTTCGCTCACAATCTGGCCCGGTTTCAACACCACGCACGCTTTGGGAACCTCGCCCCATTTCTCATGAGGCACCGCGATCACCGCGACCTCATAGACGGATGGATGCGCGGTGATCGTTCTCTCCAACTCCAGCGACGAGATGTTTTCCCCACCGCTGACAATGATGTCTTTTTCGCGGTCTACGATCAGCAAGTAGCCGTCATCGTCGATTGTGGCCAGGTCCCCGGTATGAAACCAGCCGCCGCGAAACGCATGATCAGTCTCCTCGGGCTGGCGCCAGTAACCCGCCATGATGCCGTCGCCGCGCGCCACGACATGACCGGAGGTCATTCCGTCCCGCGGCACATCGATTCCGTCCGCGTCCACTACGCGAACCTCCGCGCCGGGAATGCCAAACCCCGCCATCGCCTGGCGCGCATGGCGCTCGCTGCCCGTCGACGGCAGGCCTGTCTTGATGGAAGAAAAGGTGAGTACCGGCGAAGTTTCCGTCAGGCCGTAACCGGATATGCAGGTGCATCCGAGCTTCTCTTCCACCTCGCGAACGAGAGTGGGCGAGGAAGCGGCGCCGCCAATCACCACTCTCCGCAGGCTGCTCAAATCGTACTTGCCCCGATCAGGAGAGTTGACCAGCGCGGCCGCCATGGTGGGCACCAGGTAGAATTCCTGCACTCGCTCCCGTTCGACCAGCCGAAACACCTCCGCCGGAATGAATTGATGGATCATGACATGCTTGCCGCCGGCAAGAGTTACCGTATGCGCGCAGCCCCATCCATTGGCGTGAAACAACGGGATCGTGTGCAGGTTCACCGTGTCCCCGGGGATTCTCAACGTGACCGCGCTATTGAGCGCGTGCAGATAGATGTTCCGGTGGGTCAGCATCACGCCCTTGGGGTTGGCCGATGTTCCGCTGGTGTAAAAGATCTCCGCCGCGGAGTTCTCGTCAACCTCCATCACATCGCGCTGATATTCTTCCGCGCCTGCCAGGAGGTCCTCGTAGTTTTGCCGCTCCATCCAGTCAGCTCCGGGGTGAGCGTCGAGCAGAACGAAGGACTTCAAGGAAAGCGCCGCCTCGCGAAACGCTTCCACGACCGGGAGGAACTGGCTTTCAAAGAAAAGGACCTTGGCCTCCGCGTCGTTGAGAATGTAGGCCAGTTCCCTGGGCGCCAGGCGGATATTCAACGGCAACAGCACCGCACCCGCCTCCAGTACCCCGTAATAGGCCTCCAGCAGACGGTGACAGTTTGAACTCAGGAATGCCACGCGGTCGCCGGTCTCGATGCCCACCGCGCGCAAGCTGCCGCCCAGGCGCCCGGCCCGCTGAGCAAACTGACTGTAGGTAAACCGCCGATCGTCGCAGACAACCGCGGTATTGTGCGGAAACTGTTCCTCGGCATAGCGCAGGCACCGCAGCGGGGTGAGAGGAATGATCATGTTGTCGTGCTCCTGGGCGCGGGACCAGCCCCCTGGACTCCGCGCATCGATTAGGTGAACCGGGAAGACGTGCGCAGGGCTAAACCCGGATCTCTCTGTTGGGGCGCAGGCTCCACGGATTGTATCGCTCCTGAGGCAGATTGCGAAACCATGAGAACGTTTGCCCCGAAAAGCCGGCGTTTGCTGAAGAACGGCCAAGCGATTCGTTGCTGTCGTTGCCTCGTCCACATCACCGAGAGAATTCCAAGTCAATTGCGCCGCTGCCTATCCATGAAATGGCGCCGGCGCGCCCCTGGAATGGGCAGCATGTACGGCCCTGCTGCACGTTATTCCTATTTCGCCGGCAGAACGGGGATTACGCCGCTGGCTTCTAGTGAGATTTCTCGGGGACGGCCTTGGCGTCTTTCGATTGCTGGGTTTCGACGCGGAATTGCTTGAAGTCATAATCCCGCTCGGTGATGTGCTGGCGGAGGTTTTTGAGCATCAGGATGCGGGCCTGCAGGGAGGCTTCACCGCCGGTTGGAAGCCAGAGTCCGCCTTCAACCGGGACCTGGTCAAAGCGGAAGCCGGAGCCTTTCTGGATGGTGGCGAAAAGGCCGCCGGCGACGCGGAAGTTGTCGCTGAAACTGACTTCAAGATGAGCCACCTGGCAGTCGGCCTCATCGATCCAGATGGTTCCCTGGAGCTTTTTTGAGGCGTCCTCGGCGAGGCCTTCAGTTTTGGCATCTTTGCGGCCGACGAAATTGAAGAGGATGGTGGGCCGACCGCGATAGGCCTGGCGGCGGGGGTTGTGCACGTCCATGATGTCGAGCAGGCGGCTGATGCTGATGGCTTGGCCCTCCAGCGGCTGATCGGGTGGCGTCTTCTGGGCCTTTTCGACGAGTTTCGTGACGCGCCCCGTCTCCTTCTCATCGTCGTGGGCGCTGAGTGGCTGGCCGTCTTTTTTCACCTTGCGATAAATGACGTGCCCGTTGACAAAGAAGGCATCATATTCTTCGGATTCAGTTTTTGTGACCCGGCCGCTGGAGTTCATGTCCTGAACGGTCTGCATCGCACTATAGGTATAGTTTTCGCGCACCTTTTCGAGCTGCTTCTGGTGCTCCTCGACCTCGTGCATGAGCTGACGAATATCGGGCAAGGGTCGATTGGCGGCTTGCAGGGCGTGCGCCGGCAGAGCCAGAAGCAGGGCGGCGAGGAGACCGGCCGAGAGGGAGAGGATTCGAAGTCCCATAAAACAGGTTCAATGTTATACCGTAGAGGAAATTGGCGCGGCGATGCGGGAGCCGAAGCCGGGGACGCTTGAAGGAGAAAAACAAATGTTGGGACTGCTGGTTCAATGGCTGCTGAGCGCGATTGCGCTGCTGATTGTTTCAAGGCTGGTGCCGGGCTTTCACGTGGATGGATTGTGGCCGGCGATGATTGCTTCCCTGGTGATCGGGCTGCTGAATGCGACGGTGGGCCTGATTCTGAAGATCATCACATTTCCCCTCAGCATTCTCACGCTGGGAGTTTTTCTGCTGGTGATCAATGGGCTGATGATCCTGCTGGCGTCGAGCATCGTGCGCGGCTTTCATGTGCGCGGATTCGGGGCGGCGTTCTGGGGCGCGGTGGTGTTGGCGCTGCTGGGAATGCTGATCCGGGCGATTACGAAGGACGCGTAGGCCTGCGGTCCAAGGGATATGCGGGATTATTTTGAAACTGGAGCAGTGGCTTGGGGAGCGGATTTGGCGGCAGCCGCAGGCTGCCCATTCGAGAGCGCTGCCGGCCCAGTTCGCGAGGCGGCCTTTTTCAATGCTTTACGCGGCAAGGGATGCGTCTTTGCAGGTTGAATCAGGGCCGGGGCGTTGAGAGTCTGCGGAGTCCGTATGGCGCTGGCGCCGGAAAACCCTCCGGGAGCGGAAGAACGGGCGGGCATGGCGACAGTTTTTGCCGGCAGCCCTTTCTGGACGCGGGAATAGACGCCCCATCCGCCTCCGGCAACGATAAAAACGATGGCGGCGGCAGCTGCTGTGCGCATCCAAGCGTAGGACGGGCGTAGCGACTGGGGCCACGCGAGCAGCCGGCCGCGGCGCGGCGCGGAATGAAGAGCCGCATGGACACGATCTTCAAGTCCATCGGGAGTGGGAAGATTGGCGATCAGCCGCAGCGTTTCGTCAACGGCTTGAGGGTTGGGGCTATTGGCAAAAGGATATTGAGAGTTGGATTTCATCGCAAACTCCTGGCGTGATTGAGCAAGCCTGCCATCAGGTTTCGCGCGCGAAAGAGGCGGGAGCGAACGCTTGACTCAGTGATGCCGAGAACCGCAGCGATCTCGACGCTGGATAATTCCTCGAAGGCTGAAAGCTGGAGCACCTGGCGCTCCTTGGTGGGAAGCTGGTCAACACAGGCCAGGACATGTGCGTGATGCTGGGCGGCGGAGGCCAACTGCTCGGCAGACAGGCCCTTCGAGGGCAGGATGCGGGCCAGTTCTACGACATCGTCGGTTTCGGGGCGAGTTTTGGCTCGGCGCTTGCGGTCGAGAACGATATTCCAAACAATGCGGATGAGCCAGACCCTGTGGTCTCGCACTTCGTGCAGGGTGTCGCGGTGGCGCAGGACGCGCAGGAAAGCCTCCTGCACGGAATCTTCAGCGTCAGCCGGATTGCGGAGAACGGAAAAGGCAACGCGGTACAGGGCGCCTGCGTACTGGCTGACCAGTGCCGCAAGTGCCGCTTCTTCCGCCTCAATACGGGCTTGGTCGGCCACGGCGCTGTTTGGAATCTCCATCCAACCTGCGTAAATTGCCTGGCTGGTGCTCATAGACACCAGACGCAGGCGACGGGAAAAATGCTCAAAGGCGGTCCAAGTGGGTCGCCTGTCTCGACCTGGGCGGACCAGCCGGGGGCGTGAATCGGAAGATACGCGAGCCGGCGGGTTGCCTACTGCTTGGCGGTGAGCTTTTGTGCGGCGATGGAGCCGGCGGCGCCTTGCTTGTCAGAGTCCTTCAACCTGGCCCAGATTGCGCGGGCCTGGTCCTGCTTTCCGAGCGCGACATAGAGGTCAGCCAGATCCAGCTGAGCAGCGCCGGCAGAGACGGTTTCAGACGGCTTGGCGGCGATGGCATTGTAGAGATCGATGGCCTGACTGTTGCGGCCCGTCTGGTGATAGAGGCCGGCAAGGGAGAGCTTGGCCAGGTTGGAGAGATTGCGGTCCCAGGAGCCGGCCGCGGCATTCAAGTCCGTCTCAGCCGGGCCGTTCTGGCCGAGCTCCTCATAGGTCACGCCGGCAAAATAGTGAGCTTTGGCTCCTTCGGAGAGC
>Ga0302320_10004686_pt1 | contig 30966 bp, 33 predicted proteins | sample Bog_T0_3_FD_202130 | JGI IMG/M metagenome (GOLD analysis project Ga0302320, IMG submission 202130) | Peat permafrost microbial communities from Stordalen Mire near Abisko, Sweden - Bog_T0_3 | ecosystem: Environmental > Terrestrial > Soil > Wetlands > Peat | place: Sweden: Abisko, Stordalen Mire... | reverse complement strand
GGGGCGGTGCAGGCCTTGCCCAGGTGCTGCATCTTGTGGCGGCAGTAGCAAGCGCCGATGCCCATGTGCGTGGCGGTGTGGATGACCTCGCTGGCGCGCTCGTAGTCCATCACGGTAAGGGTGTTGTCGGAGGGCAGGGCCTTCTCGTTCACAAACGTGCGCCCAAGCTGCGTTTCGCCGCCGGCAAAGAGATTGCGCACAAAGTCTTCTTCGACGTTGAGGTACTGGTAGTAGAGCTCGGCCAGCACCTTCTGGTCGTACGTGTTGCCGATGCGCATCATGGAGAACTCGAAGAAACCGGCCATGGGCGGAGGCAGCGCGAAGATCTGCTCGCCCTGCAATTCCATGTCGAGCAGCATGCCCTTGGAGGCGAGGGTCTCTAGAGTCTTCTGCGTCTCGGCGGGCGGCTTCTTCCATATTTTGGCCGCGGCGGCGATGTTGAAGGGCTTGATGGGCAGAAGGGCCACGAGAGCAGCCTCGTCTTTGGTGAAGAGCACCTCCAGGATGCGGAAGAGAAGCTCAGAGGGCGGAGCGCCCTGGGGAAAGAGGTTGAGCCGGTCGGAGAGCGTCTGGTAGCTGTTCTTGAGGGTCGCGTGCGCCATGACATGCCTCGTGCTGGTGCGGATTATGGAGGCCAATTATAGCCGGGGTCTGGGAGGCGGTCGGCATCCGGCGTCACGCGGCTGTATGGCGGGCGGAGGGCCGGGAGCAATTTTGCGACAGACGGTGTCTAAATCTGTAGCGGGTAGCGCACGGCCGTTCCCCTGGGAGCTGCCTGTTGCCGTTTTTTGAGTTTCCGGCAGCCGCTTCGCGACGAGGGTCTTTCATTCCGGGGTTGCAATCTGGGAAGGCAGGTAAACCTTGCTTGAACTGCGCCGTGTGACCAAGCGCTTCTCCGGCATTGAAGCGGTGGATGACGTGAGTTTTTGCGCCCGGCCCGGTGAAGTGACCGGCTACCTGGGGCCGAACGGGTCGGGCAAGTCGACAACCATGAAGATGATTACCGGCCTGATTGAGATGACTCTGGGCGACATCTTCTTTGAGGGAAGGCTCATCCACGAGGATCTGATCGGCTTCAAAAGGCGCATGGGGTATGTGCCGGAGGAGCCGTACCTCTACACCCATCTCTCTGGGGCGGAATACCTGACGATGGTGTCGCAGTTGCGCGATCTTCCGTCGCGCGAATCTTCGAGCCGCATCGACGGGATGCTGCGGCTGCTGTCGCTCTACGATGACCGGCACGCGTCGATTTCTGGCTACTCAAAGGGAATGCGGCAGAAGGTGCTGCTGATTGCCGCGCTCGTGCACAATCCCGATCTGATCCTTCTCGACGAGCCGTTTTCAGGGCTGGATGTGGGCTCGTCGCTGGTGCTGCGGAGCCTTATCCAGGAGCTGGCGGCGCGCGGCAAGGTGGTGCTGTTCAGTTCCCATGAGCTCGACACGGTGGAGCGCATCTGCTCGCGCGTGGTGATTCTGCATCGCGGCAAACTGGTGGCCGACGACACCATCGAAAGCCTGCGCTCGCTGATGGCGCTGCCTACGCTCGAGGGCATCTTTTCGCAGCTCGCCGTTGAGCAGGACACCGATTCGATGGCGCGGCAGATTGCGGACCTGATCGATGCATAAACTGGCCGAGCATCTGCCGCTCCAGTTCCGGGTTCTCTACCGGCAGTTTCTGCTGCGCGTCATCGATCTCGAAGCTCTCTCGATTCAGGCCGATGTGACGGGATTCCTCGGCCAGTTTGCCGGAGTGCTGATCATGATCAACTTGATTCAGGCCTTGGGCGCATTCTTTTCTACTCTCGGCCCGCCGCCGCCCCCCGCTGATCGGCTCATGATCTCATGGCACACGGAGCAATTCGCGGTCGAGACCATGATGCTGGTCATCGGCCTCATCACAGTCATCAGTTGGGACGCGACGTTCCCAGACCGGCGCGATGTGATGGTGCTATCGCCGTTGCCTGTCGCCTCGCACACAATCCTCTTTGCGAAGATGGCGGCTTCGGGCGCGATCCTGGGCATTGCCATTCTGGCCTTGAACGGCGCGTCGTCTTTTGCGTGGTCCCTGGTTCTGGCTGGTTTTCCAGGGGGGCTGCGGTTTTGCGTGGCGTGGTGGTTCACGATGATCGCCGCCAGCGCCTTCCTGTACTGCTCTGTGCTCTCCATCCAGGGACTCTCCGCGCTCCTGCTTCCCCGCCGCCTCTTCCTGCGTCTTTCCGCCCTGTTGCAACTGGTCGCCTTTGGCCTTTTCCTTGGCATTTATTTCCTCGAACCGTCGGTCACGATTCCTGGGATGCTCACAGCCCCGGAAAACCATTGGGTGCTGGCCTGCTCCCCGGCCTATTGGTTCTTTGCTCTCTTTAATCAGTTGAACGGCTCGCTGCCGCCCGAACTCGGCTGGCTGGCAATGCGCGCATGGGTTGGCTTAGCGACAGTCCTGTGCGGAGCAACTGTCTCCCTGCTCCTCTGCTACCTGCACACGATGAAGAAGACCGTCGAGCAACCGGACCTTGTGCCGGGAGCGGGCGGCTGGCATTGGACGCCGCATTTTGGCAGCCGCCTGCAAACCGCAATCGTGCTCTTCAGCTTCAGGTCAATCACGCGAAGCCGCCAGCATCGCGTCATTCTGGCTTTCCATTTTTCGGTGGTCTTCGCCATTGCGCTCTCCATTTTGCGCTCTGAGTTGTCGCCCATCGCTCTTCGTCCGCTCACGCCGGATTTTCTTATCCCGACGATTGTGATGATGGCTTTTGCCGTCAACGGGCTACGAAGCGTTTTCGCGCTCCCCGTTTCGCTCACTGCCAATTGGATACTGCGCGTAACGCAGCTTAGCTCGTCACAGAACTACATCGCCGGAACCAGAAGGTCGATGCTGCTTATGGCAGTGCTGCCGGTGTGGCTGGTTTCGGCCGGCCTTTCGATCTCTTTCAGGCCGTGGCATCAGGTGGCAGGGCATCTCGTCATTCTTGCTCTTCTTGGGTGGGCTTTTTCCGAGATCAGTCTGATTGGTTTCTATAAAGTGCCGTTTACCTGCTCCTACCTGCCGGGTAAATTCAATATTCAGTTTGTATTCTGGGGCCTCGTTGTTGTTCTGCTCGCCATCGCCGTTTCGTTTGCGCCGCTTGAACTGCGTGCGCTTGGCAGCCCAAGCCAGACTCTGATGCTAGTCAGCGTTCTTGCAGCGGCGGCCGCAGGCCTGTGGACCTACAACCGCTATCGCGCAAAGTCCGCTGTACTCTACTTCGAGGAAGTTCCCGAAGAGCTGATTCTGACGCTGGGATTAGTTCCGCGCTAGAGAAGCTGTGATCAAGCTCTCAGGGTGGAGAACCTTCTCTCGGGGGCTAAGACCCCGCTCGTATCCTGAGTCTGAAGCTCGCTGCCGAACTGTGTGAGCAAACAAGCAGATTCTCTGCTCACCACCCCCGAACTGAAACCCCTGCGGTGGGGCCAACTTCACCCAGAATGGCAGTGAGGAGTAGGTTAAGCACTTCGGACTCAGGACACGAGTGGTTCAAGTCTCAGCCCAGGCGGAATGGGGCGCGGTAAGGACGTGAGAGCAGCTCGGTTGCCGCCTTGTCGTTGAGAATCTTCTCTTCAGCAACGTCCCAGTGGAGTTTGCGGCCCACATGCATGGAGATGAGTCCCAGGTGGCCGGGGAGCGTGGAGTGGTGCGCGGTCTCGACCGGCGTGATGGTGGGTTTGCGGGACTTGACGCAGTCGAGGAAGTTGCGGCGGTGCTCGGCGGACTCGTAGAGCTTGACCTTACGCAGGTCTTCGGCGAGCGGGCCACCTTTGAGCCATTCAGGATTGGATGCGTCGAAGCCGTCGCGGTCGACCCAGACCCAGCCGTCGGTGCCGATCCACTTTGTACCCATCTTGATCTCGGGATAGCCGCCGGCAATCGTCACATCCACGTCATTGACGTAGTGCGTGACCTCTTTGCGGTACTTGCACTCCACCTTGTAGGTGGTGGCGGTGTTCCAGACGGCGTTGGCTGCGGGGAACTCGCCATGGCCTTCGATCTCGGAAGGGCCAGAGGTGTCAAAGCCGAGGCCCCAGTGGGCGATGTCGCCGTGGTGGCCGATCCAGTCAAGAAGCTGCCCGCCGCCGGTGTTGTAATTCCAGCGCCAGTTCTGGTAGACGCGCTGCTCGATGTAAGGCTCCATCTTCGAAGGGCCGATCCAGCGTTCGTAGTCCAGTTCCGCGGGGGGCTGGGTGACGGCGATCTCCCATTCCGGGGTGCCGGGAAGGATGTCGGCGGGGCTCTTGATTTTGGAAGCGAGCGGGCCCAGGCGCTGCATGAGCGCGGGGACGGTGCCGGGGAAGTCGTGATGGCCGCCGGGCAGGCCGACCTCGACGCGGGTCACGTTGCCGATGAGGCCGCTGCGCACGATTTCGGCGGCCTTGTGGAAGGTGGGCAGCGATCTTTGCCAGGAGCCGGTTTGCCAAATGACGTTGTGCTGCTGCACGGCCTTGACAATGGCCTGCTGCTCGCGGACGGTGCGGGCCAGGGGCTTTTCACCGTAGATGTCTTTCTTTCGGCGGGCTGCCTCAGTAGCCACAATGGCGTGCCATTGGTCGGGGATGGCGATCATGACGGCGTCAATGTCGTCGCGGGCCAGCAGCTCACGATAGTCATGGTAGGCCTTGCAGTCCTTGTTGCCGTAGGCGGTGTTCACGGTGTCCACGGCGGCCTGCAGGTGGCCGGTGTGCAGGTCGCAGGCGGCCACCACCTGGCAGTCCTCCATGGTGAGGAAGGACTTGGTGTTGGCCGGGCCCATCATGCCCCAGCCGATGACGCCGATGGTGATGCGATTGGAGGCGGAAGGGCGGCCTGCCGCCCAAACGCTTTGCGGCAGGATGGCCGCGGCTCCGGCCGCTTTCAGAAAGTCGCGCCGGCTAAAGGGTGAAAACGGCCTGGAACCAGGGTGCGGACTCTTCATCGTCGTCTCCAGAGGGAATTCTGCGCGCCGGATGCGGCAAGGGCTCGTGTGGATTGGGGCCTTGAAACCGGCGGAAAATGGCGCACGCGAAGTTTAGCATGGCGGATGCACGAGTCTGCTCTTACACTTTCCGCATGGACAACGAGCGCATTCGCGAGATCTGCCTGGCGCTCCCGCACGTTGCGGAGACGCTGAACTGGGGCCATCACCTGGTGTACTTCGTGGGCGATAAGGACATTGGCGGCAAGATGTTCGCCATGACCGATCTGGACGGCTCAGGGACAGGGGTGCTGTGGTTTCACTGCGGGGCCGAGCGCTTCCACGAGCTGCTGGAGAATCCGGACATTGTTGCCTCGCCCTACCTGGCCAGGGCGCACTGGGTGACGGTGCTGCGCTGGGATGCGCTGCGGCCGCGGGAGATTGAAGAAGAGCTGCGACAGGCGCATGCGCTGATCTACGAAAAGCTGCCCAAGCGGACGAAGACGGTGCTGGCCATGCCGGAAAAGGAGCGGACGAAGGTGATTCGCGAGCGGAAGAAGGTGGTGGCGGCGCGGGCAAAGGCGAAGACGGGCTGAACGGGAACCCCTCCTGAGGCAGGCTCGTATCTTAGAATGGACGGCTGCGGGCTTGGCCCGCGTGAGGCGCTGAGACCATGTTGAAGTTTATTCTGTGGTGCATTTTGCTGGTGTTTTGCTGGCCGCTGGCGCTTGTGGCGCTGGTGCTCTATCCCCTGGTGTGGCTGGTGCTGTTGCCATTCCGCCTTGTTGGCATCGCTGTTGGCGGGGTTCTGGAACTGGTAGGCGCCCTCATCACGTTTCCCGCAAGGGTTCTGCGCCGGGTCTGATTCGGCGGCGCCGGCTCGACATCCCTTCTGACAATGCGTTAGCTTGAGCGCTATGGCTGGTGTTTCTCTGGTTATGGAGGGCAGGGTTGCCCTGATCAGCGGAGGCTCGCGCGGAATTGGCGCGGAGACGGTGCGCCTGTTTTCCGAGGCCGGCGCGCGGGTGGCCTTCAGCTACCGGCAAGCGCGGCCGCAGGCGGAGGCGCTGGCATCTGAATGTGGCGGGCGGGAGAGGTGCGTCGCAATCCGGCAAGACCTGAGCGCCCCGGCCGACGGCCATGCACTGGTGGCTGCGGCGGTGGCTGCTTTTGGCAGGCTTGACGTGCTGGTGGCCAATCACGGCATCTGGCCGCCAGGGGATGCGCCGATTGCTCAGATGGCCGAGACACAATGGCGACGGACGATGAATGTGAACCTGGACTCGGTCTTCGGACTGGTCCAAGGGGCCGTGGCCCAGTTTGACCGGCAGGAGCGCCTACCGGGGCAATCCGCAGGGCACATTGTACTCATCAGCTCCACGGCCGGGCAGCGCGGCGAGGCCAACCACGCCGACTACGCCGTGACCAAAGGCGCACTCATCAGTCTTACCAAGAGCCTTTCCACCGAGTTGGCTCCGCGAGGGGTTCTGGTGAACTGCGTGGCGCCGGGCTGGGTGGCTACGGAGATGTCCGCGGCAGCCGTGGGAGATCCGGAACTGGGGCCGAGGATTGCGGCGGGGATTCCGGTGGGCCGGGTGGCCAGCACGCGGGAGATTGCCGGGCCGGTGCTCTTCCTGTGTACACCGCTTGCCGGGTTCATCTCCGGCGAGGTGGTCAACGTAAACGGTGGAGCCGTGCTGGCCGGTTAATTGTGCGGAACTGAGGGAGAGCGGGAGAATGCGCAAGATTCTTTTGGTGGTGTTGGCGGTGCTGGTGCTGGCTGCGCCGGGGACGGGGCGGACGCAGACCGCGGACGATGCCAGCGTGAAGAATGCGAAGCAGGCCCGCGCGGCCCTGGACGCCATGGTGCAGGCCCTGGGCGGACAGGCATGGCTGACCATGAAGAGCCAGTTGCGACAGGGACACGTGGCTGCCTTTTATCATGGCAAGCCGAGCGGCGGCACCACCAAGTACTGGGAGTTCCATGTGTGGCCGGACCGCGACCGGATCGAGTACACCGAACATCGCGACGTGCTGCAGTTCTTCATCGGGCGCGAAGGCTGGGAGGTGACCTACAGGGGAAAGAAGGCCTTACCCCAGGAGCAGGTAGACGACTGGCTGCGGCGCCGCGACCACTCCATTGAGACGGTGATCAAGAGCTGGCTGAACGATTCGCGCACAATTCTCATTTACGAAGGCCAACGGCTGGCCGAGCGCCACCTGGCCGACCAGGTAACGCTGATCTCCGCCCAGAATGAGGCCGTCACCATCCAGATGGACACGCAGACCCACCTGCCTCTGCGGCGCACCTTCGAGTGGCGCGACCCGATCTACAAAGACAAGAATCTGGACGCGGAGGAGTACGACGACTACCACGTGGTAGAGGGGATTCCCACGCCGTTTACGATTACACGATTCAAGAACGAGGACCAGATCAGCCAGCGGTTTCTGGACAAAGCGTTCTACAACCAGGATCTTGCGCAGGACTTCTGGAACGTGGACGCGGCAGAGCGGCGCATCAAGAAGTAGGGGGCGGGGGTCCGGCGCTACAGAACCGAGAACTGGGACGAGCGAGGCTGACCGGCAGGAAAGTCCCACGTGCGCTTGTTTATAATCCAGACGAGCGAGAAGCGGCCTGTCCGTGCGCTCTCTGGAGCCAGCGAATGACCTTAGACATCCAGGAGATCCTGGGTTTTCTTCCCCACCGCTACCCGTTTCTGTTGATCGACAGAGTGGTTGAGTTCGAGCCGAGGAAGCGGTTGGTAGCGATCAAGAACGTGACCTTCAACGAGCCGTTTTTTCAGGGGCACTTTCCTGGCTACCCCATCATGCCCGGGGTGCTGGTGGTGGAGGCCATGGCCCAGGCGGGCGGCATCATCATGATGCATGAGATCCCCGACCGCGATACGAAGCTGGTGGTATTTACCGGCATTGAGCGGGCCAAGTTCCGCCGCCCGGTCACACCGGGCGACCAGTTGCGTATCGAGGTGGAAGTGCTTTCAATGAAGAGCCGCGCAGGCCGCATTGAAGGCCATGCATACGTGGACGGGAAGCTGGCCTGCCAGGCTACGCTCACCTGCGCGGTGGTGACACGCGAGAGAGAGACGCGCGCGCACGGGGATTCTCCGGCAGCCCAGGAAGCGGGCGCACCCGAGTGAGTATTCATCCCAGCGCAATCATTGCGCCCGGAGCGGTGGTTCCCGCCTCGTCCACCATCGGCCCGTACTGCACTATCGGCCCGGAGGTGGTGCTGGGAGAGAGTTGCGTTCTTATTTCCCACGTGGTTCTGGATGGCCGCACGCGCATCGGCTCAGGGAACACGTTTCACCCGTTCTGCTCGATCGGCGTGACACCGCAGGATCTGAAGTACGGTGGTGAACCGACCGAGACGGTGATGGGGGATAACAACACAATTCGCGAGAGCGTGACCATCAGCCGCGGGACGGTGGGCGGCGGCGGCGTGACGCGACTTGGCTCCAACTGCCTGCTGATGACCTGCGCGCATATCGGCCACGACAGCCAGGTGGGCAGCCACTGCATTCTGGCCAACGCGGCGACGCTGGCCGGGCACGTGACGATTGAGGACTACGCAACGGTGGGCGCCTTTTGCCCGGTGCACCAGGGCTGCACGGTGGGCAAGTACGCCTTCATTGGCGGCGGGACGATTGTGACGCAGGACGTGCTGCCGTATTCGAAGACCTCGTCGCGGCGGGAGAACAAGGCCTTCGGCGTGAACAGCATGGGGCTGGAACGGCGGGGATTCAACCCGGAGCGAATCAAGGCAATTCAGAAGGCCTTCCGGCTGTTGCTGGTTTCAAAGCTGAACACTACGCAGGCGCTGGAGAAGATGCGCGAACTGGAGGGCGAAGACATGGCGATGCTGGTGGGGTTCATTGAACGCAGCCACCGCGGGGTGATCAAGTAGCCATGAAGCTCGGCCTGATCGCCGGCAACGGCCGGTTTCCGTTTCTGCTGCTGGATGCTGCGCGGGCGCAGGGGCTGGCCGTGACCGTGGCCGCGATCCGCGAGGAGACGGACACGGAGATGGACGAGCGGGCCGCGGCGGACAGCGGCATCACGGTGCACTGGATCTCGCTGGGCGAGCTGTCGCGGCTGATCGAGTTGTTCCACAAGGAAGGCGTGCAGAAGGCGTTGATGGCCGGCCAGGTGAAGCACAAGCAGATCTTCTCGAGCATCCGCCCGGACTGGCGGCTGGCCAAGCTGCTGTTGAACCTGCGCTCGCGGAATACGGATATGCTGCTGGGCGCTGTGGCCAAGGTGCTGGGCGACGAAGGGATTGAGCTGATCAGCTCGACCGCGTTCCTGGAGCCACTGCTGGCCGAAGAGGGCGTGCTGACCATGCGCGGGCCGGACGAGGAAGAGCGCAAGAACATCGAGTACGGCCTGGGCGTGGCCAACGCCGTGGCGGGGTTCGACATTGGGCAGACGGTGGTGGTGGCGGCGCAGGCCTGCGTGGCCGTGGAAGCCATGGAAGGCACCGATGCCGCCATTGAACGCGCCGGGGAGCTGATGCGCTCGCTGGACGAGGACGCGTCCACGCTGGAACGGCGGCTGACCGTGGTGAAGGTGGCCAAGCCGAGACAGGACATGCGGTTCGACGTGCCGGTGATCGGCATCAAGACCGTGGAGACGATGATTGCAGCCCGAGGCACCTGCCTCTCAGTGGAAGCTGGGCGGACGCTGCTGTTTGACCGGGACGCCCTGCTGGCCCGCGCGGGGCAGGCAGGGATTGCCATCGTGGCCACCGCGCGGGGATACTGATTCTCGCAGAGATCAGAGAACTTGCGGCTGGATTAGACGCCCTGCGGCTATACTGAGTGCGAGCAGGCTTTCCCCGCAGCTCCGCCTGCTGACGCTCGGGCAGGACTGACTGCCCCCGTTCCCCTTCCCCGTTTTACAACCAGGAGGTTCTTTGTGAGAAAGCCTGTGCTCCTTACCCTTGGCGCAGCCGCCTTGCTCTCGGTTGCGTTCTTTGCCGTTCACGTTCAAGCTGCCGACCAGACGTTGCCATCGGTTGGGCAGGCTGCGCCCACCTTCACTCTTCCCTCGCAGGATGGCACTCAGATCTCGTTGGACAGCTTCCGCGGCAAGTGGGTGGTGCTCTACTTCTACCCCAAGGATATGACCACGGGCTGCACCATCGAGGCGCACAACTTTCAGCGCGACCAGGCGAAGTTTGACGCGGCCAACGCGGTGATTCTGGGCGTGAGCGTGGACACGCCCGACAGCCACAGGCAGTTCTGCACCAAGGAGGGCTTGACCTTCCGCCTGCTGGCAGACCCGGAGCACAAGGTGGTGGACCAATACGGATCGCTTGGCCACTTTGCCACCTTCACCATTGCCAACCGCAACACCTTTCTCATCGATCCTGAGGGCAAGATCGTGAAGGTGTGGACCAAGGTCGAGGTCCAGCATCACTCCGAGGAAGTGCTGGCAGCAATCCAGGCATCCGCCGGCGCCCATTAATCCCCACAACCCAAGAGCGACAGAGGAGAAGCTATGAGCAATTTCGAAACACCCAGGACTGACTCCTTCGAACCAATCAACGCCAACGCCGAGGATAACTCCGTCAAGCCCCCCGTCGGCAACATCCAGGCGGAATCCGTGAAGCCGCCGGTGGGAATGGCTGAGTCTGTGAAGCCGCCGGTGGGGAATCTGACCTCCGTCAAGCCTCCTGTTTAGTTTGACCGGTCGATGAACCAGCATCAAGGCTCCGCAATGCGGGGCCTTGATGCTTGTGGGTGGGTTGCTGCGGCGCTCCAGATCCGGTTGCTGTCTACGATTTTATGCAAAGGAAGAGGACCATGACCACGCGACTGTCGGTTGAATTCCGGAATGAGTTGGACGCCTTACGCAGGGCACTGGAGTCTGTTTCTCCGGCGCTTGCCGATGTTCCCTGGCGAGACGGCGGCTGGACGCGGAAGCAGATTGTGGGTCATCTGCTGGACTCTGCAGCCAACAACCGCCAGCGTTTTGTGCGCGCCTCTTCGGAGGGCAGCTTTCGCGGGCCGAACTACGGGCAGGACGCATGGGTAGCGGCGCATGGCTACGAGGAGCAATCCTGGGAGACGCTTCTGCGCTGGTGGGAAACCGAGCATGAAATTCTGGCAGCGGTGGTGAACCACGTTCCCGAGGATCGACTGGCGGCAAGCTGTGTGCTGGATGACGGCGAGGCGGTGACGCTGCGGTTTCTGATTGAGGACTATTTTCCGCATCAGCGGTGGCATCTGGAGCAGATGCTGACTGGGGATGGAACGGGAAAGGCCGTTTTTGAGCGCAAAAAAGCCCGGCGCTAAGCCGGGCTCTTTTGCTTGCCTTTTACTGCGTGATGCCGCTGCTACTTGGTTGCCTTCTTCGCAGGGGCCTTCTTGGCGGCCTTCTTTGCAGGGGCCTTCTTCGCAACTGCCTTCTTGGCAACTGCCTTCTTCGCCGGAGCCTTCTTTGCAACTGCCTTCTTGGCTGCTGCCTTCTTGGCGGGCGCCTTCTTTGCTGCTTTCTTAACGGCCAACGGTTTACCTCGTTTGGTGGGTTTGCTGGCACTCTTGCCGACCTTGGCCTTCTTGACCCCGGTCTTTCCGCCCTGCGTGCCAGAACTGCCTTGCTTCTTGGCGGATTTCTTCGTGGCCTTTTTCGCCACAATCTTTTTCGCTGCTGCCTTCTTGGCTGGAGCTTTCTTGGCTACGGCCTTCTTCGCCGCCGCCTTCTTGGCCGGGGCTTTCTTGGCCGGGGCCTTTTTGGCAGCCTTCTTTGCAGGAGCCTTTTTCTTCGCGGCCTTCTTCTTTGCGGCCGGCTTCGGTGCGGGTTCGGCCACCACTATGATCACCGCTTCCTGAGTGCCCACCTCATCGTCGTCGGAGGAGGTTAGAATCGTGGAGGTTTCAATCTCCTCGTCTTCTTCAAAGCTCTCTTCGTGATCGGGGTCCAGTTCTGCCGGCTCCACATCGGGGTTGCCGTCACTGTTCGCGTACATCCTGAACACTTCTTCCATCCCTTTGCCTCCAGCGGCTTGCCACTGCGCTTGTTTGCTCATCACTTGAGCGTAAGCATGCGCTCCGCTCGCGCAAGCCATTGTAGCAATAGCTTGCACTTAAACACCATCAAATGACAAGTAGTTAATGAGGTTACTTGCTATTTTTGTTTGGGGGCAGCTGTCTTCGGGTGTGTGGCGGAGGTTGCTGTATGCGGTTTTCTCGCGCTTGACACGCCGCTCTTGCCTTTGGCGGCAGCCGCTCGCGCGGATTGTCTCCCCGCAGTCCGGGGCCTTTTCGCAGTTTGCCTGCTGGGCGCGGCAGCCCCGTCTTTATTGGTTGCGGCGTGTGCGGTGGTCTTTTGTCCAGTGGGCTTTGCAGGCTCCGCAGCGGGCGACTTCGCGCCTGCTGCCGCGGCGCCGTGCTTGTGCTTGCGGGTGGTGCTCGGGGCAATCGCCGGCTCTGCCACGTGCAGGCGGCGGCCTGGCTCAACTTTGATGCCTGCGATCTTGTTCCAACGGCGCAACTGCGTGAGAGAGACGCCGAAGCGGTCTGCGATGGTGACCAGCGTGTCGCCCTTGCGCGCGGTATAGAGCATCATGTGTGTACTGGGCGCGGCGGATGGCGGGACAGGCACCACGACCGCTTCAACGCCTTCGAGGCTTGCGCTCTCGCGCATCTTGTTGGCCGCAGCCAGGTCCGCCAGCGTAACCCGGTAGGTGCGCGCCACGCTGGCCAGCGAGTCTTCCGCCACCACGCGGTGGTAGCGCCAGGAGTTGCGCTTTGCTTCTGGAATGGCCGCGACCCGATCATTGAACAGGGTGGCCGTGCCGGCTGGCAAATGCAGATCGAACGCTGTGTCCGGCGGAGTGATGAGCCGGAGCAGGCTGGGGTTGAGAGCCATCAGTTCATCCACCGGCGCACCCACCAGGTCGCTGACCAGGCGCAGGTCAACGGAGTAGTTGATGGTGGTGGTGTCCGTCAGGACCGGAGGGTCCAGGGTGATCTCGTCAAAGCCATACTGGGTCGGATGGTTGGCGATGATGATAGCGGCCAGAATCTCCGGCACGTAGGATTTGGTTTCGCCGGGCAGGTTATTGCGCTTGTAGAGTTCCCAGTAATCCGCGTACCCCGTCTTCTGCACCGCGTGCTGCACGTTGCCCGCGCCCCAGTCGTAGGCCGCCATTGCCAGGTACCAGTCGCCCAACTGGTCGTAGATGAACTTCATGTAGCGGGCATAGGCGCGTGTAGATTTTTCCGGATCGAAGCGTTCGTCGACATAGGCGTTCCGGGCCAGGCCGTAAGTGCTGGACGGCATGAACTGCCACATGCCGCCGGCCCTGCCGCCAGACCTGGTTCTGGGGCCGATGGCGCGGGGATTGAAGCCGGATTCGGCGACGGCGAGGTAGATGAGATCCTGCGGGACGCCCTCCTCGGCCATGACGCGCTGAATCATGGCGCGGTAGCGGCCGGAGCGCTGGAAGGAGTGGAGCAGGGTGTTGTGTCCACGCTGGGAGTAGGCGAAGAAATTGATGTAGGCGGCGACGTAGTCGTTGACCACCAGCGGCAGATCGGATTTGGTGGTGGCCAGATCGGCCTTGGCTTTGGCGACGATGTTGGGGTCCACCTCGAAGGTCACGTCCTCGGCCGCGTTGGCCGGCGTCTCCTCTTCCTTGGGCACAAAGCCGTTGCCTTGCTTCAGCGCCTCCATCTCCATTGCGTTCACCGCGTCTACGATGCGGTTGAATTCGTCCTGCAACGGTTGGTTGCTGCGGATGTCAATTCCGCTGGAGAGCATCAAGTCCACGGCCCGGTCGAACTCCGCCTTGGCCTCCGGCAACCTGCCTTTACGATAGTCGGCATCGCCCCGGTTGTAGGCGTCTTCCACCTGTTCAATCAAGATGTGGACACGGCGCTGCTCCATAGTCTGCGGTGGAGGTTGCACTGGCGCGACGGCTTGCGGAAACGGCTCAGGAGCGGGTAGAGCGGGAGCTGTAGCCTGTGGCACCGCGCCTTCCGGGGCGACTGTCGGCGCTGAGGGGTCGCAGCCTGCGACCAGAAAGGCCAGCGCGGCGCAACCGAAGAGGCGGTACGGATTCCATTTCATGCTCATGAGAAGATGCAGAAGCCCCGGTCCTGGAAAGCAATAGACTCTATGCCGATGATAAGCTATGCCATGGAGGCAACGCGCGCGGTACGGCGTAAGTGCCCTATTTCCCAGGTCACAAATGGACGCTCGCTTCCTTCGCAACTTCGCTATCATTGCCCACATCGACCACGGAAAGTCGACGCTGAGCGACCGTCTGCTGGAGTTCACCGGTTCGGTGACCGGCCGCGAGATGCAGGCCCAGATTCTGGACGACATGGATCTGGAGCGGGAACGCGGGATCACCATCAAGGCCCACGCCGTGCGCATGATGTACAAGGCGCACGACGGGAACACCTACCAACTCAACCTGATCGATACTCCAGGCCACGTGGACTTCAGTTACGAGGTTTCGCGCTCCCTGGCCTCCTGCGAAGGCGCGCTGCTGGTGGTGGACGCCAGCCAGGGCGTGGAGGCACAGACGCTGGCGAATGCCTACCTGGCTATCAACCACGGCCTGGAGATCATTCCGATCATCAACAAGATCGACCTGCCCTCAGCCGACATTCTGCGCACGCAGGAGGCCATCGAAAAGGCAGTAGGCCTGGATGCGACAGACGCCATCCCCGTCAGCGCCAAAACCGGCGTGGGTATCGATGAGGTCCTCGAGGCCATCGTCCATCGTCTCCCTCCGCCCACCGGCGACCCCAATGCGCCGTTGCAGGCGCTCATCTTCGATTCCTGGTTCGATGCCTATCGCGGGGTGATTGTGCTGGTGCGCGTGATGCAGGGTTCGATGCGCAAAGGCCAGCGCATCCGGCTGATGTCGAACGGCAAGTCGTTCGAAGTTGAGTCCATGGGCGTGCTGATGCCCAAGCCGGTGGAGATTGGCGAACTGATCGCCGGCGAGGTGGGATTCTTTGCGGCCACCATCAAGAATGTGGGCGACACCAAGATCGGCGACACGGTTACGGAAGATGCCCGGCCCGCCGCAGCCCAGTTGCCCGGCTTTGAAGACATCAAGCCGATGGTGTTCAGCGGCTTGTATACGGTGGACTCGCACGAGCACACGCTGCTGCGCGACGCTCTCGAGAAGCTCCGCCTCAACGACTCCTCGTTCTTCTTCGAGCCGGAGAGTTCCGTTGCACTGGGCTTCGGTTTCCGTTGCGGCTTTCTGGGCCTGCTGCACATGGAGATCATCCAGGAGCGGCTGGAGCGCGAATACGAACTGGATCTGATTACCACCGCACCAGGCGTGCGTTATCACATCACGCTAACGGATGGCAGCGTGGTGGAAGTGGACAATCCCTCCCGCTGGCCCGAGCCGACAAACATCGACAAGATTCGAGAACCGGTGATTACGGCCAAGATCCTCACCAACGAGGAGTACGTCGGCGGCATCTTCAAGCTGGTGGAGGAGAAGCGCGGCAAGCAGGTGAACTTCGAGTACGTGACCTCCTCGCGCGTGCTGCTCACCTACGAGTTGCCGCTGAACGAGATCGTGCTGGACTTCTACGATCGGCTGAAGTCGATCTCCCGCGGCTACGCCTCCCTGGATTATCAGTTGGCCGGGGAGTGGGAGTCGCCGATGGTAAAGCTCGACATCCTGGTCTCTGGCGAGCCGGTGGATGCGCTGTCGATCATCGTGCATCGCGATTTTGCCTACGAGCGCGGGAAGCTGCTGGTCTCCAAGATGCGGGAGCTGATTCCGCGGCAGCAGTTCGAGGTGGCGATCCAGGCTGCGATTGGCGCCAAGATTGTGGCCCGGGAGACCGTGAGCCCGTTGCGCAAGAACGTTCTTGCCAAGTGCTACGGCGGCGACATCAGCCGCAAGCGCAAGCTGCTGGAGAAGCAGAAGGAAGGCAAGAAGCGCATGAAGCGCATCGGCAAGGTGGATATCCCCCAGGAGGCCTTCCTGGCGGTGCTGCGGGTAGGCGAAGATTCGCAGAAATAGTGGTCAGGGAGTGACTCTATAGATACTTTAGTCACCGGGCGTTCATGGTCAACTGTGGAAAGCCCGCATCAAACCTGTTCGGAATTGCACAAGATCTGGGCCGTTGAAACGGCGCAAGATTTCGTGGGTTTCCGTTGATATTTAAAGGGTTATCTTGTGTAACAGAGTGGCGCCTGGTTTGACAAGAGGCAATATCGCGCCTTTTTCGCTGGATAGGCGGAAGTAATCCACAATTTTTTCCACAGGAACGCGGATAGGCTGAGGAGTTTCTCTTGCAATTGGAAGGCAACCTTTGTCTGCTTCCTTCAAGCGCCCGGGAAGTGCAAAGGCCCCGCCGAGCGGGGCCTTTGCAGGATTCAGATTCCGTCTGCCCTAATGGGCGGCCGGAGCCCTGGGAGCGGCCGGCTTGGGTGCTGCCGGAGCTGCTGCGCCCGGCTGCGCCGGAGGGGCAGGAACGCCTGACTTGACGTTGTAGGCATCCAGGATGGCCTTGGTGATGTTGGTGGACTCGCTGGCATAGAGCACGGGGTTCTGCTGCTGGCTCACGTCCAGAACCAGCGTGAAGCCCTGCTGCTGGGAATAGCTGGCCAGTACGTCGTAGACCTTGGAGGCCACGCCGTTGTACATCTCCTGCATCTCAGACTGGAAGTCGTTTTGCGCGTCCTCTGCGGAGCGCTCCAACTGCTTCTTCTTGTCGTCGATGGTCTTGGCGCGGCTGGCGCGCTCGGAGTCGCTCAGCTTGTCGCCCTGGGCCTGGAGCTGCTTGGTCAGGCTGTCGATATCGTCATTGAGGGTCTTCAGCTGCTGACGCTTGGGCTCGTACTTCTTCTGCAGGTCGCCAAAGTTGCGCTGAAATTCATTGGTTTGGCCAACCGCCGCCTGGAAGGCGATAACGGCAATCTTGGCGGGGCCGGCGGGCGCCGCGGGGGCGGCCGGAGTTTGGGCGGCTGCGCTCAGGACGAAACCCGAGGCCAGCGTAATAAGTAGAGCAAGCGAACGCTTCATTTGGATGAAAAACTCCTTCGGAATTCCTGTGGGTCTGTCCGCATTTAATAGCGAGACGAAGCCGGTGCCTCCTGTGAAACCTCACGGTGTTTCTTGAATGGCTCCGCCCGGGTGGGCACAGAGGCAGGAAATCACGCGAAGGGAGACGCAGCAGGAACTATCAGGATTATAGGGGGGCAAGGTGGGAGCGTCAAACCGCCAAACGGTGAATTCCTGCGCCAATTGCCCTAAGAACAGCCATCGAGCCCGTGATCCTAGACTACAGAAGCCCCGCCGTGGCGGGGCTTCTGCTGGCAGGAGCGAGGCAGTTACTTCGCGGCGGGGGCCTTGGCCGGCGCTTGCATTGCAGGCATCGGGGGAACCCCCGACTTGGCGTTGTAGGCATCCACGAGAGCCTTGGTAATGTCCGTTGTGGACCCGGCATAGATCACAGGCGACTGCTGTTCGCTGAGGTCCAGCACGAGGGTATATCCCTGCTGAACGGCGTAGGCGGTGAGCACGTCATAAACCTTGGCGGCCAGGCTGCTGGTCATCTCCTGCATGGCGCCCTCGAACTCCTTCTGGGCGTCCTCGCCGAAGCGGGTTGCTTTCTTTTTCTTGTCTTCCAGGGTCTTGGTGCGGCTGGCGCGTTCGCCATCGGTCAGTTTGGCGCCGTCGGCCTGCAACTGCTTGGTCAGGGTGGCAATCTCGTCGACCTGGACCTTCAATTCGTCGCGCTTGGGAGCAAACTTCTTCTGCAGGTCGGCGAATGCGCGCTGTCCCTCGTTGGTCTGAGCCAGTGCCGCCTGGAATGTGACAACGGCGACCTTGGCCACCGGGGCCGGCGATTGGGCAAAGGCGCCCACAGCAAGGCCAGAGGCCAGCATCAGGAAAAGTGGAAGTGTGCGTCTCATGCGAATTGAGGATTCCTTGAAGTTCGGGTGGGGCCCGGTCCGCAATGCTGGACGGACCGGGCTTGTGGTTAGAAGGTGGTGGAAACGGTGAGGCGGAAGGTCTTGCGGGGCTCACGAAGCTGGTACTTCGCACCGTAGGCGCCCAGAACTTCCTGGTAGGTGTAATCGCCCGCGCCGCCCGGGGGGAATAGATCGCGGGTAATCAGCTCTGCTGAGCAACTGCCCTTGCTGCCGCCGATGAGTACGTCGTTGCATGTGGGGCGCTCATAAAGGCGCAGCGGATTATATGCGTAGTAGAGGCGGAAGGGCGCATTGATGACGGGCATGATGACCGAGATCTCGGCGCCGAGCGACATGCGCGGAACAAAGTTGGTGCCCTCGATGGGCCGGATGTTCTGGATGAAGCCCACCTGCGAGCCCGGGATTCCACCCTGGCAGGAGCCGTTGTTGTAAACCGGACAGCCGTAAAGCGGTGCGGTCAATGTGGCAAATCCCTCGGGACTCTGCTTCAGCTGGCCCTTGTTGAGGGCCGTGTCGATGCCGAAGTCGTCAAAGAACGAGAAGGTGACCGGCCCGGCGATGGGAATGCGGTACTCGGCATTGGCGGTCAGGTTGGAGTCGCCGCCGATGGATGCGATTCCATAGACAGGCAGGGGCACCTGGATGCATTGGTTCAGCTGCGGATTGTTCGGGTCGCGCGGTACGCAACTGCCGTCCGGATTGGTCAGCTGTACATTGACGCGATTGGGAACATAACCGTACGGAGTGGCGCCGCGAATGTCGAAGCCTCTCAACTCGGCTTCACCGCCGGAGTAGAAGCGGTTGTTGGGCGGGGCGACGTCGCCACCGAATCCTTGCACGTAGCCCAACTGCGCGCGTAGACCCAGCACGTTGCGGCCATTGGCCGAAGGCAGCAGGTAGTGCATGGAACGAAAGCTCTTGTAGGCCACCAGGGGCGAGATGTAGCGCACGTTGCCGCCCAATCCAGCCACCTGGAACACCGCGGTGTATTCCTTGCCGGTGCGGGGACGGAGCGGATTGTTGATGGTGTTGTAGATGTAGCTGAAGGAGGCCGAACTGGTGACGATGCCGGTGAGCGCGTTGGAGCCCTGGATGCCGGACCGGAAGCTGATGGTCTGGAAGAAGGTCTGCGACGCGGTCGAGAACGCCGTGATTGTGGACTTGTTCAACGAATAGGTCATGCCGACGCGCTGGAAGGCGTGACGCTTGAGCGGGTAGCTGACCGAGAAGGTCAGGCCCGTCGCTGCCTGGTTGTAGTTCTGGGTCAGCGATTGCTGCGCCTGACTCAGGTTGACCGAAGCGCCGGAGGCGGACTGGTAGTTCTTGGCTGCGTTGAAGTCCGACTTGGTGTTGAAGAGCTGGAAGCCGACGTTGAGCGGCCGGTTGCGGACATAGGGCTCTGAAAAGCCGAACATGAATTGGCGGCTGACGTTGCCCAGGTTGCCCTGCAGGCTCAGGGTCTCACCCAGGCCGAGGAAGTTGTTGGTCTGGTAGTTCACGCCGAGGAAGGCTCCGGACAGCCCGCTGATGCCGCCGTTCAGACCGATCGAGTTCTTGCCCTTTTCCTTGACCTTCAGCAGCAGGTCCACGGTGCCGGCATCGGCGTCCTGATGAGCCTCGGAGTCCTGATCCACCTTGAGGGGCTCGAAGTACTCCAACTGGTTGAGGCGCAGCAGACTGAACTCCCACAACTGGGAGTTGTAAACCTTCGTCCAGCATCAGTTCGCGGCGAATCACCTTATCGCGGGTGATGGTGTTGCCCTGGAACTCAATGCGCGAGACGTAGAAGGGCTTGCCTTCGTCGATATCCACTTCCAGGGAGACCGTCTTCTTCTGGTCGTCGAAGACGGGCTTTGGGATGGCCCCGAAGTTGATGTAGCCCAATTGTCCGTAGGCCTTCTTGAGGTTCTCCAGTCCTTTACTGATGAGGGTTGCGTTGAACCAATCGCCATCTTTCACGGCAAAGGTTGCGCGCAGAGCCTTCTGATTGCTGACGGCTTTGTTGCCGGTGAAGGTGATAGTGCCCAGCCGTACGCGGGCGCCCTCTTCAAGTGGCATCAGGATGTCGATGCGCTTGCCCTTGTTGGGGCGGAAGGTAAACCAGTTCAGGCCGCCCTGGTCGCGGATCTGCGTCTTCGGTTCTTCCACGGCGGCGTTGTAGTAGCCTTTGTCGCGGTAAGCCTGGCGAACGCGTTCGGTGTCTTCTTCGAGCTTTGAAGCGTCGAAGGTCTGCGGAAAGATGTCCTCGAAGAAGATCGAATACGGAATGCCGATCGGCCTCAGGTTCTTCATCGAGCGCCGCAGGAGCAGGCTGCTGATGTGCTGATTGCCGGTGAACTTGATCTGGCCCACCTTCACGGTGGGTCCTTCCTTGATATTAAAGTTGATCTGCACCGATGCCGGAGGAATCGTCTTGACTTCGGTCTTGATCGTGGCGAACTGGTGCCCGTGTTCCGAGAGCAGATCCTTGATTACGGTCTCCGCTTTCTTGATCTTGGTGCCGTCGTACTGGCTCTCGACCGAGATCGAGACCTTTTCCTTCTTGAACCGGTCCAGAATGTCCGACGTCGAGACGGAGTTGTTTCCCTTGTAGTTGATCTCGCGGATCGTGGGCTTTTCCCGGACAAAGATGTTCAGGATGATGCCCTTCTCCGATTCCTCGCGCTCAATGCGCAGGTCGTCGAAGTAAGCCGTATTCCAAAGCGAGTTGAAGTCGCGCTCGATGGAGATCGGGTCGTAGGTGTCGCCGGGGTGGGTAAAGAGCCGCGCCAGCACGGTCTCCTTGGGAATGCGCCTGTTGCCGATGACACGGATCTGCTCAATGGTCTGCGGCTGCTGAGCGAGGGCCGCGCCGGCAATGAGCACAAGCGCGAGCGACATCATCATGCGCGCCATCAGACTCGAAGGACGCAGGGCGCGGGAGATGGAAATGTGCTTGATCTTCACCGGGCTGGAGCCCTCAAGTGAGCGCAAGTACTGGTCGGGTCCATAGTTCGCCATCAGGTTCGGCTTCACGGGAAGAATATCGACACCCTCACTGCTGAAGAATCTGGTGCTGCCTCGAGGAAAGATTGATTATATTGGACCGCAGCCACCCCGCCCAAACCGGGGAAGGGCCAATCGGTTCTGAAACCGTGTCTTTCCCTAAATTTCCCTGCCGCTCATGGATACGGGCGGACCCGGGCTGGACCCCAATCCCACCCCGAGGACAGTTCTCCGTCCCAGGCTGGCCGTTAGGAGCCCAAGCCACAGTCTACCGGAACCGGGCGGGTTGGAGCAGATTTGCATCGTCTCCCGCCAGGGCGGCATCCCTTTAGACGCGGAGAAGGACCACTCGACAGCCTGTCCGCGTGGAGGTTTCCCCGTGACCGGGTCATCTGAACAGGCAATTTATCAATTCTCTGCTCCGCTGCTGGATGGGCGGCCTGCAAGCCTTGCCGAGTTCCGCGGCCGGGTCCTCCTCATCGTGAACACGGCAAGTCAATGCGGTTTTACCCCTCAATATGCAGGGCTGGAGGAGCTCTACGGGACCTACAAGGACCGGGGCTTCGCGGTCCTCGGTTTCCCTTGCAACCAGTTTGGCGCACAGGAACCGGGGCAGGCAGCCGAAATTGGCGCCTTTTGCGAGAAGAATTACGGCGTCACCTTCCCAATCTTTGACAAAATCGACGTGAACGGCCCGGAGGCTCACCCCCTCTACAAGTTCCTCAAGCAAAGCAAGCCTGGAATCTTAGGGACTGAGGGCATCAAGTGGAACTTCACCAAGTTCCTGGTCGATCGCGAGGGGCAGGTCGTGAGGCGGTACGCCGCCACCGCCGAGCCGAAGACGCTTGGTGCGGACATTGAACGTCTTCTGGGCAGCCAGTAGGCCCCTTTCCCGCATCTCGTTTGCAGGCTGAGGTATGCTTTCCTAGTCTGGCTCGATACACGGCCTCTTTCCGCAACCAGAACGGGCCTTCCCCGAGAAACCAGCGCCGGGAGGCAGTGATGCGCCGAGAACTTCCCATGATCCTGATCCGGGTGATTGTGAGCCTTGTGTTCCTGACAGAAGGCACGCTGAAGTTTCTGCAGCCGGGCGAGCTGGGCGCGGGGCGCTTTGCGGCCATCGGGCTGCCATTTCCCAATCTGCTGGCTCCGCTGGTGGGCGGCATCGAGATTGGCGCGGGCGCGATGGTGCTGCTGAACTTCTATGCCGGAGATGCCGCTCTGCTGCTGATGGCGGTCATCTTCTCCGCGCTGGTGACGACCAAGCTGCCGGTGCTGATGGGCCGTCCTCTGGGCTTTCTCACGCTGATGAAAACGCCGCACACGGGGTGGTTCGGCTTTCTGCATGAGGCTCGCACTGACCTGGCCATGCTGTTCTGTACGTTAGCCGTGCTGATTGACTCTGGCCTACGCGTAGGCCGCAGGCGCCCCTGGTATCAATCCAAAGAGCTCTAAACAGTGGAGCGACCCGCCGGATAGCGGATTGGGCGTGGCCTGACATTCCCTCTAATCGAAGCGGTAGGCGCTGATGGCTGCGCCCATCGGCTCGTCGTTGAAGATGCGCTTTCCCGGCGCTTCGCCGCCTGCGCCGGCTGCAACCAGCAACGGAATCAGGTGCTCTTCGCGCGGGTGAGAGTAAGACGCGAAGGGCGCATCGCGCCAGGCAGTCAGCAGCGCAGCCCGCTCCGCGGCAGTCTGCTCGACAGCAGCCGTGAGCCATGCGTCGAAGGCGCGGGCGCGTTCGACGGTCTCAGGACGGAGGTAGGCGCGCAGGTTGTGAAAGCTCATGCCGCTGGCCACGATGAGGACGCCTTCATCTCGCAGTGATGCCAGGGCACGGCCGGCGGCCAGGTGAAGGGCCGGATCGAGCGAGCTGGCGAGCGAAAGAGAGACAATCGGGATGGCTGCCTCAGGGAATGCCACCTTGAGGGGCGCAAAGACTCCGTGGTCGAAGCCACGCGAAGGACTCAAGCTGGCGGGCAGGCCTCCCTGGGTGAGCAATTCCGCGACTCGGGCGGCGAGAGCCGGATCGCCGGGAGCCGGCCAAGTGAGCCGGTAGGTATGCTCGGGGAAGCCGGAGTAGTCAAAGATGAGTTGCGGGGCAAGGGCGGCGCTTGCGGTAAATGCTGCCTCTTCCCAGTGGCCGCTGACGACGAGGATCGCCCTGGGACGCTCGGGCAGCGTGGCGCCCAGGCCCTCCAGAAAGCGTTGTGTGGCGCTCCAGGTGTCGGCGGGACCCCAGGTCCAATCCATGAAGAAGCAAGGGCCTCCGCCGTGGGGCAGGAAGACTGCGGGCTGGCGTTTCGGGTTGCTGGGCACGGGGTGAATCCTCCGGGGCTCCCGGCCTCCAAGTGGAAGACGGGAATAGTTGTTTGAACAACTATCAGGTAGATGCGCCCGCCCCGGTCCGGGATTCAACGCTCTTACCAACTACTCGACGGGCGGGGCGACAAAGAGGGCGTAGGTGAGCATGGCGATACCGATGAAGCCGGGAATGAGGCCGCAGAGGTAGGCCGGCTCATTGCCAACCAGCGCGCGGAGAAAGATGACAAGGGCAAGACCTACGGCCAGGTTGATCATGCCGCCGATCTTCATGCCTTCGCGCGTCTTGACGCGCTGCTGCCGATCCTGTTCCTTCAGCATCTCCAGCGCCGCCTTGGCGCCGTCGCCCGAAGACTCAACCAGCCGACGCATGGTTTCCGCCTTATAGAACGCCTCGCGCTCCCTACGCCGGGTGTCCATCCAGGTGACGAGCGGAATGAAGACCACGAAGAGCGCGACCGCGCCGACGGAAAGGAACATCCACATTCCCATGGCGGGATTGGTGAAGATTTCATCACCGCCGAGGTGCAACAATGCCAGATGCAACATAGAATCCTCCTGAGGTGCTGCCGGGGTTGATCCCCTTGCAAACGGTGGGACCGTGCGGGGCCGGATGTGGTTGCATTTTTCTGCGGGAAGCTTTTTCAAAGAAAATGCAACCGGCAGTTGTCTGGGCAGGTCTGACTCCACGGAGGGCGTCAACGTTGAGCGAGTTGGCCAAAAGCGCGAAGGAGAGCGGAGCAGGGGAAGACCTGGCTGCCGTAGCGCGCGTGCTGGGCGGCGACGTGGAGGCGTTTGAGGGCATTGTGCGCCGGTGGCAGGGGCCGCTCATCAACATGGCATGGCGGTATACGCGGGACCGGAGCCGCGCCGAGGAGCTGGCGCAGGAGGCATTTCTTCGCGCCTGGCGCGGGCTGAGCGGGTGGCGGCAGGAGGGCAGCTTTTCTACCTGGCTGTTTGCGCTGGCGGCCAACGTCTTTCGTTCGGAGTTGAAGCGGTTTCCGACCGTGACGCTACCGCTGGACGAGGCACCAGAGCCGTCAGGGCCGGCACAGCAATACCGGGCGGTTGAGGAGCGGTCGCGCCATGAAGCGGTGAGGCGCGCCGTGCTGGCCCTGCCCATGCGCTACCGCGAACCGGTGCTGCTGTTCTACTTTCATGAGATGGATCTTGCGTCGGCGGCGCAGACGATGGGCCTGCCCGAGGGAACGATGAAGGCGCGCCTGTCGAGAGCGCGGGCCTTGTTGCGAAGACGGTTCCCGCACCTGGAAGCGGAAAATGCGGCATTGGAATTGGCAAGAAAGGAGGCTTGAAGATGAACCGAGACATGATCGACAACATTCTGGCATCGGAAGAGGAACTGGTTCCCTCTTCAGGGTTCATGGCCTCCGTGATGGAGAGCGTGCGCGAAGAGGCCGCAGCGCCTGAGCCGATTCCGTTTCCGTGGAAGCTGGCTCTGCCGGGAATTCTGCTGGCTGCCGGGGTTTTGGGATGGGGCGGATTCGAGCTGGTTCGGGCGCTGCTGCCGGCCTTGCGGGGCACGCCCATTGCCCTGCCGCATCTCTCCACGTGGGCAGTTCAGCCGTTAGAAGAAGCGGGCTGGGTTGCAATGGCGCTGGGTGCTTCGCTGCTGTCGTGGCTGTTTTCGCGGCGGCTGGCGGGGCGGTCGGGGCTGCTGTAGGCTTTCGCCTTGCGCGCTGCGCCGGAGGCTGCGATGGAAGACACGTACGATCTGGAACGGTTCGTGAGCGCGCAGGCTACCATGTACCCGCGGGTTCTGGCTGAGTTGCAGGCCGGGGAGAAGCGCAGCCACTGGATCTGGTTCATCTTTCCGGAGTTGAAGGGGCTGGGGTTCAGCGAAGTGTCGCAGTTCTACGGGATTGGCTCGCTGGAAGAGGCCGCGGCCTACTGGCGGCATCCGGTTCTGGGGCCGCGGCTGGAGGAGTGCGTGCGGCTGGTGAGCCGGGTGGAGGGGAAGACCATCCAGCAGATACTTGGCTCGCCGGACGATTTGAAGTTTCGCTCGTCGATGACGCTGTTTGGGCTGGCAGTGCCGGAGGTGGCGGTATTCGGCGAGGCGCTGAAGAAATGCTTCGGCGGCGAGGCGGATGCGCGCACGCTGGATCTGTTGCGGTAGCCTTACTCGATCGCATAGACCGCGTAGACAGCGGCAGTGCGGCTCACCTTTTGCGGCTCGATGGCCAGGGGCGGAGGAGGAGCCTGGGCAGACGATACTCCAAGACCGAGCGCCGCGATCGCTGCAAAGTTACGCTGCTCGGTACGAATTTCCGACATCTGGTCCGTTACGTAGATCAACGCTCCGAGCCTCGCGCCCGTTCCTCGAGCCAGCACCTCCGCATCTGCCTTTGCCCGAGCTGCGGCTTTGCCAAGCGCTTGATCTTCAAGCGCCCTTTCGTCCTTCACGGTCCATTCAACCTGTCCGCTGTCTGTAGCACCCGCGGACACGGCCACATCCAGAATCTCAGCTGCGCGCACCGGCGGCACCTTCACAGTCCACTGCTGCACCAGCTTGAACTTGTGCGACTTGTATCCGATGGTGTCCAGATGCTGACTCTCACTTCGGATGGAAGTCTCCGGAATCCCTGCCTGTTTCAGCGCATTTACAATGTCGTTCGATGTCTTTGCGCCGGCAGCATAGGCTGTTTTCGCATCCGAGGGCTGGGATTCGAAGCCAATATGAAGGACTGCGATCTCTGGATCGGCGGTTACGGTCTCCTGCGCGCTCACCGTGAGCGTGCGGTTGGCAGGTTCGATCTTCAGTTGAACCTGACCGGTTTGCTGCGCGTTGGCTGCCACGCAGCCCGCAAGGAGAGCGAATACTGCGATTGCTTGCTTCACAGACATAGATGGTCCTTTCATTCCTTGGACGAAGGGAATGCAGGATTCGCGCGCGGAAATCTGACGGATGTTCCCAAAACGCAGCAATCGAACGACTCATCGTAACCTGCTGAAGCCCTAACCGACCGTCCAATCCTCTGTCTGGAGGCCGTCGACGAAGGAGAAGGCGGAGTCGTTTGTGACCAGTATGACGCCCAGAGACGAAGCATGGGCGGCGATCATCAGGTCTTCTGTGCTGAGAGGGCGGCCTTTGCGCCTCTGTTCTTCGCGCATGGCGGCATAGACCTGGGCTGCACGGGAGTCCCACGCAAGCGAGGGTACGCGCTCCAGGAAATCCCGCACGCTCACACGGGTACGCGCATCCCCCGGACGCCGGGCAATCCAGAAAAGCAACTCAGCCTCAGTGACAGCGGAGAGCGCCATTCTTTCCACCGGAGTGCGCTGGATATGGTCGCGGATAGCGGCAGAGGTGCCGCGAACGAAATAACTCACGACGTTGGTATCGAGAAGATAGGCAGGCTGCATTTAGAAGAAATCCCGCTCTACTGGGTAAGAAACATGGCGCTCGAAGTCCGAGTCTGCTGTACCGAGCGAGTCCCAGAGCTCAAACAGCTCAGCCCAAGACTTGGTCTTTCCTGTACCGGCGCTGGGCGAGAGGACGACTTCGCCGGTGAGCGGATCCCGCCGGATTGCAACCTCAGTTCCTTCGAATTGGAACTCTTTGGGCAGGCGCACCGCCTGGCTGCGACCGTTCTTGAAGAGCTTGGCGGTCCTGGCGGCAGAGGCTACCGTCGCTGGTTGTGTCGCGCTCATTCCGAACCTCCTAGCTTTGGTATATACCGAGTATATACCAAATTGAGCCGGCGAACCTGGTTACTGATTCGCTCCGTGCGCTTCGCCAAACTGGCGCAGTTTGGCGAGGGTGGCGGCGGCTTCACCGGAGTCAATGGCTTCAGCGCCCATCTGGACGCCTTGCTTGAGGTCGTTGGCGAGGCCGGCAGCAACCAGAGCGGCTGCTGCATTCAAGAGAACGATGTCTCGGCGCGCTCCGGGGATGCCGGTGATGACGTCATAGAGCAGCGAGGCGTTGGTGGCCACATCGCCGCCGGTGAACTGATCGAGGGTGGTGCGGGGCAGGCCGGCCATCTCCGGGGTAATGCGGGCGGCGTTCAGGGTGGTTTCGCCGGTCTCAGTCTCCTCTACGCGTGCCACAACACTCTCGCCGGTGGTAGTGAGTTCGTCGATGCCGTCCGTTCCGTGCACCACAAAGGCGCGTTTGGCTCCCAAGGCCTTCAGGGCACGACCCACCAAGAGCACACGGCTGGGAGCGAGCACGCCGATGACCTGAACCCGCGCGCCGGCGGGATTGGTGAGCGGGCCGCAGAGGTTGAAGATGGTGCGGAAGCCGAGCGCCTTGCGCAGCGGCCCGACGGCCTTCATGGCGGGGTGATAGAGGGGCGCGTAAAGGAACATGAAGCCGGTCTGGCGCAGGCACTCGACGGCCAGTTCCGGGCCGAGGGTGATGGGCACGCCGAGAGCCTCGAGCACGTCGGCCGCGCCGCAGAGGGAGGTGACGGCGCGGTTGCCATGCTTGGCCACTTTGGCCCCAGCGGCAGCCGCTACCAGCGCCGCGCCGGAGGAGATGTTGAAGGTGAGCGGGCCTCCACCGCCGGTGCCGACCACGTCGACCAGCTCGTTGCGTTCGGCATCCGTGAAAGGCAGCGGTGTGACGCGCTGGCGCATGACCTGGACAAAGCCGGCCAACTCCGGGGCCTGTTCGCCGCGGGTGGCCATTACGGTGAGGAGCGCGGCGGTCTCCACCTCCGGCACTTCGCCGGTGAGGATGGTCTCAAGCGCAGCGGCTGCCTGCTCGCAGGTGAGCGCGGCGCCGTCTTCCGCCAGCGGTTTCAGGTATTCCTTCAAAGAAGCCATGTCTTTTCATCATAATGGTGGGTTACTGGACCCGCTTTGAGTGTGAGACAGCCGGTTTGCCCCTCCTTTGCCGCGCAAGATAGTATTTGGGTACCGCATGCACGGTCTCGCTGGCCCGGAAAACGACCGGGACAGGCCTCGAATCCCCAAAAAATGCAGCGGACTGGGCGGTCCCAACCAACATGAAGATACATGAGTATCAGGCAAAGGAAATCCTGGCGAGATACGGCGTAGCCGTGCCCAGGGGTGAAGTGGCCAACACGCTGGAAGAGGCGTCGACGGTGGCCCGCAAACTGTTTGCAGAGGGCGCGAGCGGCGTTGTGGTGAAGGCGCAGATTCACGCCGGAGGCCGCGGGAAGGGCGGCGGCGTGAAGGTGGCCCGCACCCGTGAAGACGCGGAACTGCACGCGAAGAACATTTTGGGCATGACGCTGGTGACACACCAGACCGGCCCGACCGGGCAAAAGGTGCAGCGGCTGCTGATTGAGGAGACCGCGGACATTGACCGCGAGCTTTATCTGGGCATTGTGCTGGATCGCGCGACGGGCAAACTGGTGTTTATGGCTTCGCAGGCCGGCGGCATGGAGATTGAAGAGGTGGCCGCGAAGACGCCTGAGGCCATCTTCAAGGAGACGATTGATCCGGCGGTGGGCTTTGGCGCATGGCAGGCCCGGAAGCTGGCCTTTGCGCTGGGGCTGAAGGCAACGCAGATCAACTCGGCGGTCGGTTTCTTGCAGAGCCTTTATAAGGCCTTCATGGAGACCGACGCCTCGCTGGTGGAGATTAACCCCTTCATCACCACCAAGGACGACAAGCTGTTCGCGCTGGACGCCAAGATCACGTTCGACGACAACGCATTGTTCCGGCATCCGGCGATCAAGGCGCTGCGCGACACAGCGGAAGAAGACCCGCTTGAGGTGGAGGCCAGCAAGTACGCGCTGAACTACATCAAGCTGGACGGGTCGATTGCCTGCATGGTGAACGGCGCGGGCCTGGCTATGGCGACGATGGACATTATTCAGTACGCCGGCGGGAGCCCTGCCAACTTCCTGGACGTAGGCGGCGGCGCAACCCAGGAGCAGATTGAGCACGCGTTCGAGATTCTGCTGAGCGACGCCAACGTGAAGGCGATCTTCATCAATATCTTCGGCGGTATTCTGCGCGTGGACCGGCTGGCAACGGGCGTTGTGGCGGCGGCGCGGAATCTGAATGTGAAGGTACCGATTGTGCTGCGGCTGGAAGGCACGAACGTTGAAGAGGGCCGGCAGATTCTGAAGGAATCGGGGCTGAACTTCCAGATTGGCGCAACGATGAAAGAGGCCGCGGACTTAGCCGTGGCAGCAGCAAAGGTGGGAGCATAATATGGCGGTCTTAGTCGATAAAAACACAAGGCTGATTGTTCAAGGATTGACCGGCAAAGAGGGCACCTTTCACGCGAAGGGCTGCGCCGAGTACGGGACCAACGTGGTGGGCGGCGTGACTCCCGGCAAGGGCGGCACGACCCACGAGGGCTGGCCGGTGTTCAACACGGTGGCCGATGCTGTGGCAGCAACGGGCGCCAACGCAACCATGATCTTTGTGCCGCCGCCGTTTGCAGCGGATGCCATTCTGGAGGCGGAGGACGCGGGCCTTCCGCTGATTGTGTGCATCACCGAGGGGATTCCGACGCTGGACATGATCAAGGTGTGGGCCAAGCTGAAGAGTTCGACCTCGCGGCTGATTGGGCCCAACTGCCCGGGCGTGATCTCGCCGGGCAAGGCCAAGATCGGCATCATGCCGGGACGCATTCACAAAGAGGGCTCGGTGGGCATTGTTTCGCGCTCCGGCACGCTGACGTACGAGGCCGTGCATCAACTCACGCAGCGCGGCATTGGCCAGTCAACGGCAATCGGAATTGGCGGCGATCCGATCATTGGCACCACACACATCGATGCGCTGCGCCTGTTGAACGACGACCCAGAGACCGAAGCGATCATCATGATTGGCGAGATCGGCGGATCGGCGGAAGAGGCGGCGGCTGAGTTTGTGAAGCAGTACGTGAAGAAGCCCGTCGTGGGCTTCATTGCCGGGCAGACAGCGCCTCCGGGCCGCCGCATGGGCCACGCGGGAGCGATCATCAGCGGCGGTCAGGGCACAGCGGCCGACAAGATGAAGGCGATGACGGCGGCAGGGATTCACGTTGTGGTTTCGCCGGCGGAGATTGGCGAGACGCTGGCGTGGGTGATCGGCAAGACGTAGCGTCCGGCTGCAATCCTGGGCCGCAATGCTCCACCTTTGAGGTGGGACTTTACGGTTATTTCAGGGGTTTTAGCGCTTGAGTATTTTAAAGTGGCACTTTAAAATACTCAAGCATTTCATTTTGCTTTCTTGACAAGAAGTGCGCGTGCCAACGCGTGGTGTGTGCCTATAAATAAAGGGGAATTCGCTCCGCGGGCGTGAAAACGCGAGCGGCTCTCACGAAACCATCTTTCCATTGAGTTCAGCGGCAAACCGGTCAACCGTAAGCGCTTCGGCTCCCCGCGCCAGCGCACTGAATTCAGGCCCGGTTCGCGACTTGCGATGGACCACGATGCGGCGCGCGACGCGCTTCCCGGCGGCGCTAGAAAGCGCGAGCATGGGCGCGGCCATCTGCGGCTGCACGGTTTTTGACGCCTTGGCCTCGACCAGCCAGAAGCGCGCGTTGGGCCGCGGCACCACGAAGTCAACCTCCAACCCCTGCTGGTCGCGGAAGTAGTAGAGTTCCTTGCGCTGCCCCCGGTTCACCTGGCTCTTGAGAATCTCCGCCGCCACAAATCCTTCGAAGATCGAGCCCCAGAAGGGCGAGCGCTCGAGTTCGGCCTGGGACTGAATGCCGAGCAGATGGCAGGCCAGGCCCGTATCGCCCCAGTAGATCTTGGGGGACTTGACCAGCCGCTTGCCAAAGTTCTCGAAGTACGGCGGCACCACGATGATCTGTCCGGTGATCTCCAGGATCCGCACCCACTCGGAGATGGTGGGG
>Ga0302320_10004684_pt1 | contig 30968 bp, 30 predicted proteins | sample Bog_T0_3_FD_202130 | JGI IMG/M metagenome (GOLD analysis project Ga0302320, IMG submission 202130) | Peat permafrost microbial communities from Stordalen Mire near Abisko, Sweden - Bog_T0_3 | ecosystem: Environmental > Terrestrial > Soil > Wetlands > Peat | place: Sweden: Abisko, Stordalen Mire... | reverse complement strand
CTCTGTCGTGCCCTTGCGCACCCAAGACAATAGCGTCGCCCTGTCATCCGAGGAAAGTTCAATCTTCATAGAATAAGGACGTTTCAATGGCTAAGTAAGCTGGAGGATTATTGAGACACTACACTAGACCCTTTGTTCGACAAGTGGGACTTCCAGCTAGTCGCTGCATGTGAGGAGGCAAATGCGCAGTTGCTAGCATGCCCGCAGGGCCTACGGGCAAAGCTAATCGCCAAGGCTAGGCTATCTTTGGGTGACAAGAAGGCCAAGTCCATCGGTAACGATCTAGCGAAACTAAAGAACGCTCTCACAGAAGCGGATTGGCGCCGCTGGGTGCTTCCGCCCGAGCTAAACGCAACACGAAATTACACAACCGTTTCCAACAACTTCGACGGCTGGTACGAGTGGGAAATGCCGTTCGACGCCGACCCCGAATGGCCGGAAGAGCTGGCACAGGCGGTGCTGAACTACCGCGCGGTTTGGAAGATGAAAATGAAGGAGATCAACGACTGCATTGCGGCCCGAGCAGAGCAAGAGGAGCTCGTCGACCAGCCGGTCAAGGTGCCAGGCGTCCTACGGGTCAGCGGCCCATTCACAGTCGAAGGTGTAATTCCAGTTGAGGAGAGCATCGATATCGATGATGGTTCACCTATCGAAGAATTTGGCCAAGACTTGGAGACCTTTGAGCAAGGTGGCGGCATGGCAACTGTTGTTGACACCGGCTCGGCGAGCAATGCTGACAGCTATCTTGATCAGATGACCAGCCTCCTGCGCAAGGACGGGGTCCGGTTCTTGAACAACAAGGTACAAGAATTTGCGAGGCTCGATCGAGTGACCGGTGGCAGCCACCACGCAGAGGGAGAGTGGGAGAACGGACCCGACGGCAACCAGTCAAAGCTCGTCTTCGTCGTATTTGGCCCGCAGTACGGCGCGGTTTCCCGTGCGATGGTTGACGATGTTCTTGCTCGTTCGCGCAAGGCGGACGTCATCTTGCTTGCAGGATTCTCTTTTGACGCCGAGGCTGAGGCGGAAATACTGTATCGGAAGGAGCTCTTTGAGGCCGAACAGAAGACTCATCCAAGTTCCACGAATGTTCAACAGGTCGAGAAGGTCCAGATCCGCCCAGACGCCAACCAGGCGATGGGTGACTTGCTCAAGACGACCGTACACCAGCAATTATTCACTGTCAGCGGCACTCCACGGACTCGTCTCGACAGGTTGCCATCCGGTGAGGTTCAGGTGGCAATGGAAGGCGTTGACATCTACGATCCAATCGAAAACGCCGTAAGGTCAACTGGCGCAGACAAGGTCGCTGCATGGTTCCTTGATGGCGACTACGACGGTCGAACCTTCTGCATCACACAGGCTTTCTTCCCAGACAAGTCGGCTTGGGAGAAGATCGCAAAACACCTCGACAAGAGCGGAGCGGTTGACATGGAACGGTTTGAGGCGTTCAGCGGAACCGTCTCGTTGCCCTTCCCACCTGGGAAGCACAAGCGGGTCGCCATCAAGGTCATTGATCCACGCGGCAACGAGGTCATGAAGGTGCATCGACTGGAGGGCTATCAGGGTTGATTCAGGAAGGCAAGCCGAAGCTCGGCAAACTCACGAAGGTTGATCTCCGGGAAGTGTGGACCAGCGAGCCATACGACTTCACGCCATGGCTCGCCCATGAAGAGAATCTAAAGCTCCTGGGTGACGCACTGGAGATGGAACTCGTGTTGGTGCAGTCGGAAAAGGGCGTTGGCTCCTTCAGTTGCGACATCCTCGCAAAGGACATGGCGACAGACCACTATGTTGCTATCGAGAATCAGCTTGAGGGAACAGACCACATCCATCTTGGGCAATTGCTCACGTACGCGGCTGGGCTAGACGCCTTAACTGTGGTGTGGGTGTCGAAATTCATGCGCGACGAGCATCGTCAGGCTTTGGACTGGCTTAACTCGAAGACGAGCGAGGACTTGTCCTTCTTCGGAGTCGAAGTTGAACTGTGGAGGATTGGCGAATCAGATGTCGCACCAAGATTCAACGTAGTCTCCAGGCCGAATACTTACCAGAAGGCAGCACGACAATCGAAAGAAGCTGCCTCAACTGCTTCCGCGGCTGGACAGCTCTACTTGTCCTACTTCACCGCCCTTCGTGACCGCTTGGCAGAACTGGCTCCAAAGCTCAAGACGATGTCTCCGGGACCGGACAAATGGACGAACATATCCTTGGGAAGAACTGGATATCAACTCGTAGTAGAGGCGAGCCAGCAGAAGCGCTACATCGAGGTCAAGTTTTATGTTCACAACGACACTGAGAAGAAGCTTGCGGACCATCTCGCCACGCGCATGGCCGAGATATCGGCAGCGATTCCTGGTGCCAAACTCGACAGGAACGAAGGCAAGAAGCACACGAGCATCGACATCGTAATGGATGCCAACCCTGCCGATGTTGCCGACCGCGAGCGTCAAATCGACTGGTTGGCCGACCAGGTATTGCGCTTTGAGAAGGTCTTTAGGCCGATGGTTAAGGAGTTGCCCTGATGCTGAGGTCCAATGAACCGATGCCGATTCAGCCGGTTGAGTCTCCTATCATCTGCGTGCCCTACAAGGAGCCTGACCGACATTGGGACTACGACCGCAAGACGGGAGAGGCGTCTCTGAGGGATGGCCGCAGACCAGCCTACTATTGGTTCAAATCCGAGGAGCGAGTTAGAGGCCAGGGACAGCTTTTTGAGACAGAGGAGGAGCGACGCGAACTCGACTTGGTCAACAAGCTTCGGAAGGATGTGAAGCGGTGGCGAGATTCGGGGTACCCCGGTGCCGAAAACGTCACGAAGGACCTCCTACGTCACTGGTGGCGATCTGACCGTGTGAGGCGCCTCTTCTTCTGCCAGTTGGAGGCTGCAGAGACGATCATCTTCTTGAACGAGATTCGGGGTTTGAAGCGAGATGGATCGCGACGTCGACCAGTATGGTCACCGGAATTCACTGACGCAGATTTCCAAGCGCTGGTCGACCGACCGGCTGACTCGGTTTACGATCCCCTCACGAGGATGTGCACAAAGGTTTGCACCGGCGCAGGCAAGACGACCGTCATGGCAATGCTCATTGCTTGGGCGTTTTGCAACCGTGCCCGTGTCCCAAGCGATGACCGTTTCCCAAAGGCAGCGCTCATCTGCTGCCCCAACCTGACAATAAAGGAACGACTCCAAGTGGTACGACCTGACTCGAAGGGACAGGACATCTATTCCCAGTTCGACCTCGTCCCTATGCTCTACAGACCCCTGCTTCAGATGGGCAAGGTGGACATTGTCAACTGGCATGGGTTCAATCCGACAAGCGAGCATAGCGAAGCTGGTAAGTCGTACGCGGTCGTACAGAAGGGACCGGAGGACGACGAGTCCTTCGCCCGCAACCGATTAGGGGAACTATACGACATGGGCCCCCTCCTCGTGATGAACGACGAGGGCCATCATGCTTACCGTCCGAAGCCAGCACAAGCTGTCCTGTTCGAGGAGAGGAACGACGAGAACCTTGAGGCAACGGTGTGGGTTCAGGGGCTTGACCGCATCAACAAGTCATGTGGAATCCAAATCTGCGTCGACCTGTCGGCGACTCCGTTCTACATCAAAGGCTCTGGGTATCCAGAGGGTGAACCGTTCCCGTGGGTGGTGAGCGATTTCGGATTGGTCGACGGCATCGAGAGCGGAATCACGAAGATTCCACGGCTTCCCGTTAGTGACACGACCGGTCGCCCGGACGCCAAGTACTTCCGGCTCTGGAAAAACATCACCATGGACTTGGCCGCATCACAACGAATTGCCGGCCGAAAGCCCAAGCCTGAGGTCATTTGGGAAAGGGCTCAGGACGCTCTGGTCCAACTTACGGGAGAATACAAGAAGACCTTTGACGAGATTCAGAAGGCCAGTGACCTCCAACTTAAGGCCCCGCCAGTGATGATTCTTGTGTGCGACAACACTCAGGTCGCCGAGCTCTTCTTTCGCAACATGAGCGGCGAGAAGGAAGCTGAGGCACTCGGCCTCACGGAGAGCGGCGACGAATCGGATGAGGCTGAAATCGAGGATGAAGAGCCCAAGAAGAAGGGCAAGAAACAGAAGAATATGGTGGTCTATCGGGGTTCACCTGACTGGGCTTTCCTATTCGAGAACGGGCCAGGAATCCGCCACACAATCAGCATCGACAGCAACCGGCTGGCGAAAGTCGAAAGCGAAGACCCTTCCGCTACGAAAGACAAAGCTGCTCGGGAACTCCGCGAAGTGGTGAACACTGTCGGTCGCCTAGGTAAGCCTGGACAGGAGGTCCGGTGCGTCGTGTCGGTCGCAATGCTCACCGAGGGCTGGGATGCCAACAACGTCACCCATATTCTTGGTCTGCGAGCCTTCGGCTCACAACTTCTTTGTGAGCAGGTGGTCGGCCGCGGACTACGCCGAATGAACTACGATCCCGATCCTGAGACGGGGCTCTTACCTGAGGAGTTCGTGGACGTCTATGGGATCCCGTTCTCGGTGATTCCTTACAAGGGGAAACCGAGTTCGACTCCGCCTGACAAGCCGGTCAACTTTATTCGAGCGGTTCCAGAGCGGAGGCATTACGAGATTCGGTTCCCAAACGTCGAGGGCTTCGTGTACGCACTGAAAAGGAACCTCATCCGAGCAGACATCCTGAATATGGAGCCGTTGATCATCGAACCGGAGCAGACTCCGACGGCAACGTTCCTTCGGATTCAGGCCGGATACTCGGAGGGCACAGCTTCGGGCAAGGGACTAGGCGCCTTCCTCGAGCACAACCGCTCTCTCTACTACTCGATGCACCACCTTCAGCAGATTGAGTTCGAGGTTGCTCGGCAGGTCGTATCTGCGCTTGTCGGCGAAGGCGAGTTCGCGCCTGTGGGTGGCAGTGCCCGAACCCGCGCGTATGCGAGGCATGAGCTGTTCCCGCAGGTTGCACGACTGGTTCGACGATACGTGTCAACTAAGGTCGATTTCAGAGGCGCCAATCCCTGCGAACTCGGCCTGGATAAATATGTGCGACGCATAGTTGAGCGGCTTTTGCATGCCATCGAACCGGACGACGACAAGGGCGAGATGCCCCTTTTACCGATCCTCAATCGGTTCAATCCGGTTAGCAGCACTGCGGACGTCGAGTACACAACGAAAAGACCTGTACATGCAACCGTTCGATCTCATATCAACTCGGTCGTCCTTGACAGCACCTGGGAGCAAACCGTTTCGTTCCATCTGGAACGGCTGACGAATCTCGTCAAGTACTACGCGCGCAATGACCGAGGATTCCTGACCATCCCGTACGAGTTTGAAGGCGTCAAGCAGTCTTACTCCCCTGACTATCTTGTTCGCCTGTCGAACGATCTGGTGTTGATGCTTGAGGTGAAGGGCATGATTGACGACGAGACCTACCAGAAGCACCAGGGAGCGCGTCGTTGGACTTCAGCGGTCAATCACTGGGGCCAACTCGGGAAGTGGGGCTTTGCCACATGCACCAAGCCCCAAGAGGTGGAGACACTGCTTCAATCCGCAGTTAGCAACGGGAGTTCCCTGCCATGACCGAGCTACATGTCAACCTGTTCGAAGCCTTCATGCCGACCGAAGTTGAACTATCAACCGTTCCCTACCATTGCGGCCAAACAGCCGCCGCAATACCGACTGGATCTCCAAAGGATCCCGGTGCCGCTTGCAGTAATGTCGCTAGAGCCCTGCTCTTTGAACAGTTCCGATCCGATCGGGTTCAAATGCGATCCGTGATGGAAAAGCGATTGGATATTTGGGACCAGGGAGAAACCTCTCGAAGTGGGGAATATTCCGCCTTAGTTTCGTGCGAAACCGATACAGAATTATCCAGCTGTTGTACCATTAAGGCGTGGCGTGGATCGGTAAGGCGAAATTTCGAGATTGGCTCCTTGCGGGTGCTATCTCCTGTCTTGTTGCGTGGGTCTGCGCGTGGGCGTGCAGCAAGCTGTCATATGACGTTAGCATCTCACGTATCGTAACCCCTGATGAAGTAGTATTCAGCTTTGACAATACAACTGGGCGTGCAATCTCGGGCTTAAAGCTTGTCGTCAGCAACGCTGCAAGGATGCCCGGAACTGACCTGCATAGCCGCTCTCCCTACAACTGGCTGGAGAATAATGTTGCATGGGCGCAAATAGGCAGGAGAACCTATACGACAAGTCTCCGCGCCCTGTTGCCAGGGAAAACTTCGTTCATTTGTCGGTACCCTGCCCGCACGGAGGCCCCTGAACTAACGTGTATCACGAACCATGCGGACCCCATTGTGTTAGCGTCAGTTGAGAACGTCCCGTCGTGGGGCCTGCTGATGATTCCTCAAAAACACCCTCTGGCATGGACGGGGCTCATCTTCCTGCTAGGGATGTCCTTTATCCTGCCGTACTCGACGAAGCGGAGGCTTACCCGCGAGAAAGTCCATCAAGGCGAAGTCCCAGTTAGGGTTAGCGATCTCACACGAGAGGATCCGCTAAGAAAGGGACCGCGCATTTGAAGTAACTCAGCAAGCTTCGGTCAGAAACACGGGGGTGTTCCCACGGATGGCGTAGAGCCGATTTGTTACCTATGTGTCCGGTTCGGATAAGCCAAACCCCCAACCTCGTCCGGGTTCGAAGAGCCGCGCAATGTCGATGAACGCCGAGGGTGGAATTCGAAGTCAAACGCAGGCGTTCAGCCACAGTCTGATTGGAGGGCCTAACCCTACGACGTACCAAGCTGGATTCGAAGCCAAATCTCCTGACGGCTCGTGAACTAGACGCCGTCCGGATAAACGACCTCGATTCCTTTGTATCGAGAGAAGTCTCGACGGTCGAGGGTCAGTACCCTCGATATTCCATGCACTTGCATGGCGGCCGCATGATACGCATCGTGAACCTGGCGGCCCCGAATCTCATGTTTGGTCACCAAATCTATCCAACACTTATAGATTTCAGGTGTATCGGCAAGAAATGAGAATATTGCCGAAACATCGTTTAACGCGGCTCGAGCGAACGACGCGGAAAACCCGTACCCGTTGACGTCTGTTGGACGCGTGAGTACAGCCCAAGATTCGCGACTGACCTGTGGTGTGAAGCTAAGTGTTCCCCCAGCGCTTGTAATCTTGGCAATTGCTCTCTGGACGCTTGGCTGCTGGACATCGTCTATCGCAATAAAGCGCACAAAGACGCTAGTATCAAGCAGGTAGCTTTCCTTACTCAATCGTATAAGGCCTCTGTAGAGGTCGCTTCAATCGGGAGACTGCGTGACTTGCCTTTCATTGAGTGGATTAATTCCATTAGCCGTTCCCAGCCCTCGGACCCTGGTCCGCGCGGCTCGGGGGACCCAGCCTCGGCAACAAGAAGCAACTGAAATCGCTCATCAGGATGTTGCTGGGCGTACTTGGCAATTTCCTCACCTGTAGCCTCCATAACGGGAGTAAAGCTCATACATTCATTCTACGCCACGCTCCTGTCAGAATGGATTCGCATCCTGGGAAGGTTACAAGTGTGATTTGTTACCTATGTGTCCGGTTCGGACAAGGTTATTTTGGTGGGCGGTGAGGGACTCGAACCCCCGACAGCCTCGGTGTAAACGAGGTGCTCTACCAACTGAGCTAACCGCCCGACCGCGGTGACAACTTTGTATAGACACTAGACTTGTCCGCGATATCTCCAAAAAGATACCCGAACCGCCGTAAGCCCGACCGCGGTGACAAATTTAGATTGACACTTGACTTGTCCGCGATATCTCCAAAAAGATACCCGAACTGCCGTGAGCCCGACCGCGGTGACAAATTTAGATTGACACTTGACTTGTCCGCGATATCTCCAAAAAAGATACCCGAACTGCCGTAAGCCCGACCGCGGTGACAAATTTAGATTGACACTTGACTTGTCCGCGATATCTCCAAAAAGATACCCGAAGCGGCGTCCGGTTATTTGTGGAATTACCCTCCCCGCGGTCGGTTTTCCTATGAGGGAATGCGGGCATACAGACGGAGATAGGGTGGTCGAGAGCGCTTGGAGGCTTCGGTTATTGCCCTAGAATGGGTTCAAGACGGCATTGTCGAGCCTGTCAAGAGGCGAAAAGTAAAGAAATGGGTTCGTTGTTTTGGTTTTTGGTGTTACACTTAACCCAACCTTCAGGATGAAGCGAATACTGATCTGTCTGATACCATGGATGGCATTGACGGCGGTAGCGTTCGGGCAATCCCGTTCTGCCGACGTTTATTACACCTATTTCGATGACGCTCCCACGCACGGGTTCCGTGTTGGAGACGAGTGCTTTGTGCCGATCGAGGATGTCGAGCGGTGGGGTTGGCAAGTTTCTGCGAACCCGGATAGCGCAGACATTACGGCGGAAGGGATGCAAATCAACATCCCCATCCGAAATATCTCCGGCCGCAATGCTTTGCCTCTTCGGGCGGCGATCTCCAAGCTTGGCGGTTCCGCTGATTGGATCGTCAACTCCGACACCCTCCAAGTAGTTTGCGAGCTAACGTCAGTGAGCGTCGACTCAGGGCACGTCAAAGTTTCGTGCCCGTTTCAGTACAAACAGAAGGCGACGAATTTGACGGATCCTTCGCGTGTCGTCATCGACTTCTTCGGCGCCAGGATCGGATCCAAGACGACCCAGACGTTGGAGGGAGGCGTCCGGCTTACTCAATACAAGCCGAACGTCGTTCGGTTAGTCATCCAGACTCAAGGCAACGTGGACGTTTCGCGTGTCACGACCGACCCTACAAAGGCTTCCGATTTTCAATTGCCGCTCGGACAGCAGGCTCCGACTAAGCAGCCGGCGGTCGTCCAAACGAAGCCGGATACGATCAGTACCTTCCCCACCACCGTCCCCCCAATCACTGACTCAGGAGTGGTCAACGGTTCAGCCACCGCGTCTACGGGCGATCTCCCGCTGTCGCTAGACAGCGAGGACGACCATTCGGCCAAGCTCAGCATGAAGTTTAGCAGCGGCCAAAAGGTCCAGCCTCAATTCGATAAGCCGTCCCCGACGGTGCTGCAAATCACCCTGCCGGGCATCTTTATGGATCTGGCGCCTGATTTCAAGATCGAGTCTTCGACGGTTATTTCCGCCACGAACACCAAGACGGCCAAAGGAACCGTGCTGACGCTGAATCTGGTGCGACCGGTTGGAGCTGAGGTCTACACCGAAGGATCATCCGTTTACATCCAACTGTCGAAGCCCAATGTGGGCGACGGCAAACTGCTTGGAAAGGTCGTAGTGGTTGATGCAGGGCACGGAGGATGGGATAATGGCGCATCGGGTGGAGGACTTCATGAGAAGAACTTCACGCTCCAGCTTGCCAGGCTTCTCTCCGACCGGTTGACGGAGGAGGGCGCCACCGTTATCATGACCCGCAAGTCGGATGTCTTCATTCCTCTGGAGACGCGCGCCGATATCGCAAACAAGAACCACGCCGACTTCTTTATTTCGTGCCATATCAACGACACTGGCGGCACGAGCAAGGCGTCGGGAACGATCACGTTCCATCATATGAAGAATACGATCAGTAAAGTTCTCGCCGAATGCATCCAACAACAGTTCGGGGGCGTAAATCAACTGCCAAGCATTGGAGTTTGGAGTGACGGCAGAATCTACGCGAATGAGGGATTCTCAGTTTTACGAAACATTAAGATGGTCGGAGTACTCATAGAATTTGGGTTCATCAACAATGCTCACGATCGAAGCGTCATGTCAACCGACCAGTTCCAGGACTCCATGTCTCGAGCGGTGGTTCGGGGTCTTAAGGTGTATCTAGGCGATGCCAAAACGAAGTAAAAAGTCTTCCGGAAGCAAGGGAGTCCTTGTCCTCATGATCGTAGCCCTGTGTGGCGCCGGGGTGTTTGCCGGATATGTCCGTTATGCTCCCTTTGCCGCCCATGTCCCGGCGAGCCTCAGACAGCCGCCGCCGGACGTCTCGATCGACGAGAAGCCGACCCATGAAGAGGATCATGCCGCGCCGTCCTCAAAGACCGATGACCTTCTCGTCCCTTCCGTCGTAAACGACGAAGTCAAACTGGTCAATCCGGTAGGCGCCATTCCCTCGGACGTCAAGCCAGAAGTTTTCGTGGTAAACGCGACGTTGGCTGCCCTATCGATCGACAAGGCGAAAGCCCTAGGTGTCGATATCAAGGGGCGAATCGCTTACGTGGATTTCAATCCTGCGATCCAAAAGGGGTACGGGACTATTGAAGAAGGCAACTTGATCAAATCCCTTCAGATGGTGCTCGGCCAGTTCAAGGATATCGATAAGTTTCAGATCATCGTCGAGGGACAACCTATCGACACGATTGGCGGGAATATCAGCCTGTCGAACCCCCTTGAGGTCATCCGCCCCGGCCAGGAGCAGGCGCCCACGACTTCCGAAGCGTCCACAGCACCAAACCCAAGCTGAAGCCGGACCACCCCAGCGCCCAGATTACGGGAGGAATTCCAGTCGCATCGTAGAGGATCGTTGCGTCGGAGTGGACTTCGGTCGACATGCTCAGTTGAACGAGAGTTAGGAGCGAGGTCAGGGAATTCAGACACTGTTGAATGCCGATGAATTGGGTGCAAAACAGCAGGGGCTTCCCTTTCAAAGTGGTGGCAAACATCGCAAGCACCACGATCCAACCGATTCCCGCAATCTCGCCTACCGAGTCGCCTCGGACCCATACGATCATCGAAAAGGTCAGCAAGCACGTGAGGGCCCACAACATTCCCCGCGCCCCTCTCTCCGTCCGGCTCGCATAGATCATTCCCGCGCCAAACATCGACGCGCCAACGTATCCGGCGGAGGCAATGAGCAACAGTATTCCCCCGGCAACCGGGGTCTCCCCGCTTCCATTCGAGTTGACCACGATCCGCTCGACCTGAGCCCCGGTAAGAATCGCGGTCATCGCGTGACTCAGTTCATGCAGGTGAGTGTTGAGATACTGAAGCGGGAGTAGCGCCCTTTGGACCCCTGGAATCAGAAACCCAATGACGGTAGCCGCCGTCGCAACGATTAACGACGATTGATGAGGTTTCAACCCGTTCGGAGATTTCATTGGGACCTAGGACTACTATCGATTGAGCCCCCTAAAGCGTTGCGTTGGCTGCTCAAGTGTTCTCGGACGCCTCCGAAGGGCGAGTGCGAAGGGCCTTTAAGACGTCCCAGCCTTTTGCGACAAGGAAGGCGGCGGCGAGGCCGCAGATCCAACCCAGGAGGACTTGGTAGGGGTAGTGGGCGCCGACGTACACTCGGGAGAAACCGGTCAGGACAGCGACAAGGACCCAGGGCGAGCCCCACCACTTGAGGTGATAGAAGAATATCAGCGCTACCGCCGCCATGTTGGCGCTATGCGCGGAAGCGGTGCCATGGCTCTCCATCGAACTGGTTCCCACCCGGTTGATGACGTGCGTCATGTCCTGGTAGGGCCGATGCATCGGCCAAAGATGCTTGAATACTTCGGTAAACGAGTTTGCGATTCCAACTGCGATGAGGGCCTGGATGGCGGTTCGTCGTGTCTCGCGCTTTGTCGCGATCATGGCGATCAACAAAATGCCGAGAACAAGCTTCACCCATGCCTGATTCATCGCGACGCTAAAGAACGTCAGAAAGGGCGAGAGCGAGTCGGGCCACTCATTGATTGCACGAAATAGACCGGTATCGGGAGTCGGCACGCGAGAAGTCTACTTGGATTCGCCTGATCGCCTTACCCCCAAAATCGACGCCAATCGCCCAGATACATGACTTCTTCCTCCAGCCTGACGCCAAAGCGCGCATTGACCTTCTCTTTGACGATCGTGGCTAAACGGTAGATTTCGTAGGCAGAGGCATTGTCGATGTTGAGAATAAAATTCGCATGCCGGCGACCCATCATGGCGCCGCCATACCGGTAACCCTTCAGTCCGGCGGCCTCGATGAGATATCCGGCTGGGACGATCCCCGCGACTCTGAGCGGGTTCGGAAGGGCGTCCAGAGATTCGGCAAGTTCCTGGTTGTTCACGTTCTTGAAGAAGCTTCCAGCGCTGGGAGAAGGGGGCTGCTTGCCGATACGCTGCCGTTGGTATTCCCTGGCTTCGTCGTAGCTCTTCTTGGCCTCGCCGGCCGGAAGTTTCATTTTTACGCGAAGCACGATCGCCGCTGGAGGCTTATCCCGTCGAAGGATACTGTCTCGATAGGAGAAATTCATCCACGCTGGGGAGACCCATTGTCTCTCGCCATCCATTACGACCTCTAGATCGGTCAGGAACTCAGAAACACAACTGCGATAAGCGCCGGCGTTGCTCACAAGAGCTCCTCCCAGACTTCCAGGGATCCCAACTGCGAATTCCAGTCCTCTGAACCCGGCTTGGACCGTCTTCAGGAAGAGCTCTTGAAATGCGCATCCGGTATCGGCGACCACCTCCCCATTTCGAGCGATCTCGATTCGACCGGTGCGATTGAGGATTGTTAAGCCAGGCACCCCGTCATCAGAAGGCAAAACGTTGCTCCCGGAACCCAAGATCGTGGTTGGTACTCCAGCCAATTGGGATTCAGAGGCGATCGTCGCCAAATCCTCAATGTTGCGAGCGACCACCAGTTTTTCAGCCACGCCTCCCGCTTTCAGCGAGGTATACGGCTTGAGAGGCACACGGAGTTGAACGTTTGACAGCTCTATCCACCCACCTTGATATTTGATGCGAATGGCGTCTTCGGGATAGAGATACTTGGCTCGATCAGATATTCGGGGACAAAGTCCATCGCCGAGACCGGCTGAAGTCGCCCAATTAGATCGACGAATCGAGACGCATCGGGCAACGTCGGCGTATCAATTCCCGGTCCAAATCCTCTAAAGAACTCAGAGGGGAGTTCGACCGTCCGGTAGGCCTTCTCTCCCACCCGTCGGACAAAGAATTCCCCTTTCTTGCTCGGCAGCACCACCGTGCACGTTGCCGAAATGAGGTCGAAGCTAGTGGCGCCGGCAACCGGCTTCTCATGGAGGTAGCCGAACGTCTTCGCCAAGGCCACTCCTACCCGTACTCCAGTAAAGCTCCCTGGCCCGACATCGGCTGCAAATAACTCGATCGCCGCAAGCGTAATGCCCGTATCCCGGGTCATTTCGTCCAACATCGTCAGGCATGCGCCACTTGCTGCCATGGGAGCTGGCATAGAGCCCTGCCAGATGATTCCCCGCTGGGAGTCCACAACCGCCATGCTTACCAGGGGGCTCGACGTGCTGACAGCCAAGATCACGGCGCCGTCTCAATACTGATCTGCTTGAGCAGAAGTTCGATAGCTTTGCGGTCCGCCTTGTACTGAACGATGTTTGTCTGGCGATAGTGAACGAGGAAGTAGTACTCCCCCATTGCGCCCGACGCCTCGCCGGTAACCAGGTCTCCGGAGGATGACTGACCTATCCTCCAAACACCGCTCACTGCACAGCCGGCAGCATTCACTTTTTGGGCGGTGTCTTCGCGGCTGCCAACCTTTACGAAGTCTCCCAGGTCCTTGGCCGACAGCTTGAGAAGCGCTGTTGTTGGCGGATCGCTATCCAGGGTCGAAAATCCCTGGAGGTGGAGAGGAACGCTCACATTCGCGGACACCAAGTCGACCGTGTTGTCCTTCGTGTTTTTTACCGACCACCCTTCGGGAAAACGAAGCATGACGTTATGGGTCGAAACAGTGATGTCCGCGGTAATAGGCGCCTTCAATGGGACCTTGGGGCCGACGCTCGGCGCATCGATCACCTTCGGGGTGGGCAAGACCGGTTGCAGCTTCTTGGTGACCGGTTCCAGATTGATACTTGGGTCGTCCTCTTTCGGCAGCGAGCCATCCACGTAGCGAAGGGTCTCGAGCATCTTATTGAACTCATAGGTGACCTTGTCGATTTCTGATGACGGCGCCGTCAGCCTTAGGAGGAGTTTCAGACTCGTCCGGGTGTAGAAAAGGCCAACGATCGCCGTTGTTTGAGCTCCATGGGCGCTCGAATCGACTCGGCTGAACAGCATCGGTACACCCAAGATATCTTGTTCCCACTGGCGTACGACCTGGGTCTTGTCCAGATCGCTCTCTCGAAGCTGAATGGTTTGCCACAGATCGATGCTAGCGTGGTACTCGGTTCGTACTACCTCTAATTCAGCCTTGTTGATCGAATCTTCAATCGGAATCGAAAAGAGTGATCGGGTTTTGTCTAACTTTGGCTTTCGCTTCGATTTCGTGGGCGAAACCGCAATGGTCGGCGTCGTCGTCTTCTCAATGGACCACGACTTCGGATAGTTGAATTGGATGCCGAGATATGGCTCAGTGAACGTCTTTGTCGTGGCGTCCTGCTGCACCGCAATCAACGTAAGGGCGGTGGCAAATAAGGCGAATTTCATGCGACTCTCTTTATTATGAAGCGAAGCCCATCCGTGAGCTCCTATTAGTAATACGTGCCAATAGTGCAAGGCGGCACGCTCAAGTTAGAAACGCATTTATATTCCGGTAAGCGACGCCTACTGGAGCACCTCCTGCGCTCTCGTTGCGATGCCAAGCATAATGTACTTCGATGCTTGGCGAATGGATGGAATCGGAGATAAGGCAACAGCCGGCGGTATTGAGCCACGGCGCGGAAGTTTATGGAGAGGTGCTGAATAGCGCGCTCGCGGGTCGTAAATTCGACATGGTTCTCTTGGCGGCACGGGGATCGTCAGATAATGCGGCATTGTACGGTCGCTATCTGATCGAGGTCTTCCTGGGTATCCCAGTTTGTCTGGCCGCTCCATCGGTTCTTACCCGTTACCACCGACGGGTGAGCTACACCAATTGCTTGGCGATCGGAATTTCTCAAAGCGGCGCCGCGCCGGATATTTCGGAGATTCTCGGTGCTTTGCGGGAAGAGGGCCACACAACCTTGGCGATTACCAACACCGAAGGGTCGCGGGTGACGACAGTTGCCGATAACAGCCTGTTTCTTGGCGCTGGTCTGGAAGAGTCCGTGGCGGCGACCAAGACGTATACCAGTTCCCTCTTGGCGCTCTACGAAGTGGTCCGGGCGCTCGGAGGAGACTTGCCATCCCCGAGGGAATTGCTCCCTACCTCAGAGTGGGTGGATGCCGCTTTTGAGGCAGCTTCCAATGCGAGTGGCTCGTTCGTGCGAAACAGCCCAACATTCGCGCTTGGCCGAGGCTTTGGGTTCTCGACTGCTCAGGAAACGGGCCTGAAAATGATGGAGTGCGCGCTTCTCCCGTGCAAGGCGTATTCGTCAGCCGATTTTGAGCATGGGCCAAAGGCGCTTGCCGGACACGGTAGCGCCGCGGTCAGCTTTGACGGGCCAATGCCAGAACTTGCCGCCCAGGGTTGCGAGATCATCGTCGCTCCCCAAGCGCCCCTTATTCCCATCGACGGAATCGCCGGAATTCTTAATCCCCTATGGGACGTGATCTTCGGTCAGTGGCTCGCTCTCCTTTGCGCACGTGCTCGGGGGCTCAACCCAGACGTTCCGCAGCACATCCACAAGGTCACCCAGACGCTTTAATTTGAGGCTGCCTTGGATCCCAGCGACTGCGTGATCCCATCATGCCCAAACCCGGGCGCTTCAAACCAATTTAGCCGTGCCCCCTTGGAGGGGCACGGCTAAGAAGTCGGCGAAGCCGGTAGAGGTTGGTCTACGGAAGCAGCCCGTGGTGCTTTCGGCGTGCAAAATACGTGCCAACCAGACCTCGAGAGCGGCCATTGCTGCCGGTCCAATAAATCCCGCCTTCGATCAGGCTATCCGGATAGATGAGCGTTTGACCCGGGGTTGTTCCTATCGCGGTTGAAGTATAAACGCCCTGCGTAGAGAGGCTTCCACCTGATCCGGCGGTGCCGACGAAGGCAATCATCGTTCCGTCTGCGCTAAAGGTCGCGCCATTATATTTGTTAACGGTGGACAGATTGGTCACCTGAGTAAGCGCGCCTCCAGGAGTTGCCGAGGTTACATAGACCTCATAGGCGGCGTCATCTTTGTTGGACGCAAGGACGATTTTCGTGCCGTCCTTACTCCATTGTGGTGCGATGTAGTAGTTATTCAGGTCGCTCGTTACCAGAGTTGGGGAGCCGTTGCCGTTCGTCGAGATCGTGTAAACACTCGAATTGGTGCTATTTGGATTAAGGTAGTCAAAGGTCGCGACGTCACCGGCATCTCTAACTTGTGCGGTATAGCAGTACGCGAGGGGTGTCACCGTGCCACCGGTGATTGCTACCTTAAACAGCTGAGAGTCGCTGGTAATGCTCGTCGCCGCGACGAAATACACCGTCTTTCCATCGCTCGAAACCTGAATCGATGCAATATAAGGATATTGAGCAGGCACGATCACTTTGGCGTTGGTAGCGGAGATAGAGCTGTTCGAATAGATTCCGTAGGTGGGATTTGCCCCGCCGGCCGGCGCATATCCGAAGAGTACTTGCCCCTTGACGGCAGGATTGTAAGCGAAACCTTGGAAATTAGCAGATGGAAGCGAAAAGAGCATTGTCTCGCCAGAACCGCTCGGATTTATCTGGTTGACTTGCCAAGCTGAGCCATCGGATGTTTGGTCATTGAAGAGAATCACATTGGAAGGCAGCACGCCTGTTGATCCAGTGGCAGTACCCGTCGCAGTTCCGGTTGCCGTGCCTGTTGCGGTTCCAGTGGCAGTACCGGTGCCAGTGCCACTACCGCTGCCGCCTCCACCACAACCGATGCTGAAGACCGCGAATGCGGTAGTTACGAGAGCCACGACGAAACAGATTCGCGTAGATGAAGCTTTAGAACGTTGGAGCATAGCGTTTAACCCGAAAAAGGACTTCTAATCTTGCGCGAAAGTACACAAAATAAGAGCACTCGTTTTCCTCTGAAATGGTAGACGACACCTAGTGAAACCTGGTTCGGCCTTCCAGTTAATTTTCCCTAACATATTTTTCTGCGGTTGAATTGCGAATCCCTGTCGAACCTGTATTGCGTCTCTAACAGTACGTCGACGCGAACCATTTCGAATGGCCCATATGGAGGTCGTGGCAAAATGTCCGATGACCTAGCCAATCCCCTTATACAGAGCAGGATTTCGGGATGCGAAGATTTCGGTCTCGTACTCGCCAGGAATGTTGACCGTTCGCTTTTGCCTGGCAAGCGAAAGGTCTAAGTCGGCGACGATCGTTTCAGCCTGTGCGCCGGCAGATGCCAAAACGATTCCAGTTACGCCGATCAACTTGCTCCGGCCTATAAAAGTAAAGCCATTCTCGGTACCGACACGATTGCATGTAGCGATAAACACACGGTTCTCGGCAGCCCGGGCGATGGCGATATGATCGGCGGAAATCTCTGCCCCTTCAGGCCAGTTGGTGGGCAGCACAATTATGTCGGCGCCTTCAAGCGCCAACACTCGGCTCGCCTCCGGGGGGCGCAAATCGAAGCATATCAAGATTCCGACCCGTCCGAGACGGGTGTCGAAAACTGTCAAGGCGTCTCCCGCGCAAACAAACCGATCAAGACCTAAGAATGGAAGGTGCGTTTTGCGATAGAACCGAGGCGCTCTCTCCGACTCGAAAAGCACTGCCGTATTAAATAGCTCTGTGTCGGTCTTCTCCGCAAAGCCAAGCACGGCCAGAATATCGAGATCGTCGCAAGCCGCCTGCAGAACATGCAGCGCCTCCGAATCGCTCTGAATCGAAATTTCCCTTGCGGCCTCCAAATTTGACACGCAGTAGCCGGTGAGATAAGCTTCGGGAAATACTGCCAAGTCGACCCCCTCAGCCTTTAGCGCTACAAGCCTCTCTATTGCTCGCTCCGCATTAACCAGGGTCTCGCCGAAAGAAACATCGCTCTGCACACATGCAACACGCATGACTAAATTATGCATGGACGACGACGTTAGCGTGGGAATGAAACTGACAAGCAGAGCGAAGGCTGTAAGGTCTGCCCTTGGATTCGCACGTCTCTAGCCAACCGCGCCTTCGACTCGAAACCAGTTGCAAACCGTTTCAATGGTCCCCGTCTCCTGTAGCTGGCTTAGCGCCGTGCAGAAACTATTCTCGAGGCACGGGTGAGTAAGGAAGACGATCTCGCCTCGGCCCGCACCCAGAGTCTTCATTTCCATTGCGGCGAGGGAAACGTCGAAATCGCCGAAGATGGTAGCGATGACGCCAAGCACTTTAGGCCGGTCTTGGACCTGGATTCGCAGATAGTAGGAAGTAACCAGATCGCTAATCGGTGAAGTCTCGATCCCCAACCCATACGGTATGGCGCTTCCGGGGCCTCCCGCCAAGATATTCCTGCCTACGTCAATTAAGTCGCCTATCACCGCTGACGCGGTTGGATCTGAACCAGCGCCGCGACCGCTGAACATGACGTCGCCGACAAAGTCACCGTGCAGCCAAAGGGCATTATAAACGCCATTCACACTGGCCAGTGGGTGGGCCTTTGGAAGCAGAGTCGGGTGCACCCGGGCCAAAACCCGGCCATCGATAATTGGTTCAACCACCCCAAGGAGTTTGATGCAATAGCCGAGAAGGTCAGCGTAGCCTATGTCGGTTTTCGTGATCGTCCGTATGCCCTGCCGATAAACTCCCTCGACGGGCACTTGTTTTCCAAATGCGATGCTGCCCAGGATCGCGATTTTGTATGCGGTGTCGAAACCGTCGACATCATTCGTCGGGTCCGCTTCTGCGTATCCCTTTTCCTGGGCTTCTGCCAAAGCATCGGCAAATTCGGTGCCCTCGATCTGCATTTTCGAAAGAATATAGTTGGTAGTTCCGTTCAAAATGCCCATCATCTTCAGAACGTCGTTCCCGGCAAGTTGGTGTTTGAGCGGTTGTATTAGGGGAATGCCTCCACCCACCGCCGCTTCATAGTGAAGGTCTAGCCCTTTACTCTTTGCCAGATCAACAAGACGCGCGCCATGTTTCGCGATCAGCTCCTTGTTAGCTGTGACAACATGCTTCCCTCTGAGAATGGCGCGTTCGACAAGATCTCCGGCCGGGTGCACTCCTCCGACTAGCTCCAAAATGACATCGATCGTTGGATCGTCGACGATCGACTCCAAATCCGTCGTGAAGATCGAATCGGGGAGACTACGCTGCTTGGCTGCATCTCGGATCCCGATTCGGACCACCTCGAAACCGAAACCCGTTTTTCGCGTGATCTCCTCTTTGTTGTCGTGGAGCATGCGATATGCTCCCGAACCCACGGTTCCAAATCCAAGAATCCCAATCCGAAGCACCCGAGAAGAAGACGAAGAAGCCACGATCAGATTATGGCGCTTCGAAGGATTGGACTGCGATCAACATTGCGGGCGCAAACACGGCATCCCTAGCCAATATACAGGAGTACGTCTCCGGGCATCACCATGCTTCCGGTCTCGGCGACCAGCTTGAGAACCGTCCCGCTGACGGTGCTTGGAATCTCGTTGAACACCTTCATGGCTTCGATCAGTCCGACAACCTGACCAGCTGAAATCGTCTCGCCTTCTTTGACAAAGGGTGGCGACGAGGGGCTCGGAGAACCGTAAAAAATCCCATTCATCGGGCTGGTAATGGGCATGCCCTTCGGAACCTCTGGCTCAACATGGGCTTCTGCTTCTAAGTAACTGGCTTGGCTTGAGTCTTCAGTTTCAAACGACTCGGCGGTAACCATTTTAGGGGCAGGGCGACGGCGAAAGGCGATCCGCAGACCGTCCGTTTCGATCTTGGCCTCGCCAAGTCGGAACTCCTCCATCAATTCCGCCAATTCTGTAATCTTTTCGTGGTACTCCGGCACGCGTGAATTATGGCCGATACGGCTGGGCAGGTATTCTCAACCGTGGCATCCGGCTTGCTAGGAAGAACGAACCGGGTCTTCCCTTCTGTTTGGCTAAGCTTCTCGCTTGGCTCAGGAGGCGAAGACTTAGACTCGCTGGTAAAGTCCGTACTCGATCAAAACGTCCCCATCGACATCACCAGCCACCCCGCGCTTTGGGGCGGGAAGATGCGTGGGACTCGAGCCACGCTGATGACAATCGGAAACTCTGATTTCGAGCGAGCGAGCGATGAATCGCATGCGTGCGATTTGGTCCAAGCCAATCTCATCGAGGTCCTATCTTCGATCGGCCGCGAGCAAATTGACTTTTACTTCCTACGAGTCCGCCGAATGGTCGAGGAATACCAGATCAGCGGAGCACTACAGGCACTTGAAATGGCCAAGCAAGAAGGTCACGTGGGATATATAGGTATTTGCTGCGACGGGCCCTCCATGGCGACTTTGGGATCATGGCAGTTCCACGATGCGTTTGAGACCCTGCTCGTACCACGAAATCACTACGATCCGGAGTCCTATGACACTCTAGCCCCGTTGGCCCGAGAGCGTCGCGTTGGAATTATCACCTCAAGACCGTTCAATTGGGGGTTCGGCCTGCCTTTCTTTGCATTGCCAGGAAATTGGCGACTCCGCAACCTCACTCAGTCGTTTTACGGTTTAACCCTCGCACAAGCCGTCCTAGCGGATTTGGCAGAGGACCATCCTGTACTTGTTGGAGTTCGCAATCGCGAAGAAGTTTATCAGGCGATCTCCGCTCCGTCGTTGGTTCGACCATCCGGCCTGCCTGCTATGTTAGAACCCTTTATCGAGGCGTTTGAAGACGATAGTCAGTGGACTGAGCTATTATCCAGCCCAGAAATCGGATACCGAATGGCGGCCCAACGGAGGCTTCAGTGACTCAGTCAGAAATGGACTTCTTCCTATACAGCCTGATGTTGGTGTGCTCCGTCATGGCCATATTCAACGCGTTCAAGCATCGTACGCGCGGTTGGGCGGCAGCTTTTCTTTCAGCGAGTTTCTTGGTGTTCGGTGGACTGATCTATTTGTACCGAACCGGCGCGTCCGAGACATTGCTCGAGACCGGGACGGCGTTCCTCTTTATACTGCTCGCCGCGGACTTCGTATTTCGACTTGCCAACCCCCCAAAAAGGAAAGGTAAATGACCGTCGGGATTGTTGGTCTAGGGGCAGCCGGACTCAGGCTGGCGATGCTGTTTGAACGGCTCGGAGTCGACGTTCAGGTCTTCGAGGCTCGAGGACGACCTGGAGGGAGGCTTCATTGCGTCGACGAAGGGGGCGGCGCCGTTTATGAGGCGGGTGGAGAGTGGATCGATGCCGACCACCTCCGTGTCTTGAACCTTCTAAGAGAATTCAATCTAACGCCTACGACGCCTGCCGAGTGGCCGAAGAAGCTTCTGTACCGTGGAAAAGAGTGTACGGAAGCGACGGTTTGGAACGATGCGCTTGAGGACGACTTGAGAGTTGAAGCGGCGGCGCGCGAGATGTGTCGCGAGCTGAATCAGCCTCCATGGAGTAATACTCAGGCCATAGAACTGGACAATCAGCGCCTTGGCGACTTTATTCGCGAACATACTCAGAGCGAGCGAGGTCTGTGGTGGGTCAACAGCAAGTATCGCAGTGACGAAGGTGACGACCTCGATAATATCGGCCTGCTTGGGTGGCTATGCGGGTACCTCCACTATCTGGATCGGGATGGGGACGTCATGAGCGCTTACCGTATCCCAGGCGGGTCGCGCCAACTGTGCGAACGAATCCTGTCGACCCTTCGAGCCGAGCCTCACTTTCAAAGAGTTTTGCGCCGAGTCCGTCAAGATTCCTCCGGAGTCACTCTCACTTTCGAAGATGGACAGGCGCGTGTAGACCATGCGGTGCTGACAATTCCACCTTCTGCTTTGGAACGGATCGTCTTTGAACCTGCCTTATCGCCAAGAAAGCGATGTGCCGTCGAGGCTTGTCGCATGAGCCGCGCAATTAAAATCTGTTGGCAATTCGATCATGCGTGGTGGCACGATCTGGGATGGGGCGGGAGCCTTCTGTGCGACGGCCCCCTTCAGCAGACATGGGACGGCTCGATTGGGGACGCACCCATCCTAAGTTCCTATATTTGCGGGGATGAGGCGGTCCGGTGGATGTCCGTAGGTGATCCAGTGAGAGCCGGAATGTACGAGTTAACTCAGATGTTCCCGATCGCTTCGAAACACTTCGTGCGTGGTTGGGCACACAACTGGCTGACCGACCCATTTAGTCCCGGCGCATTCAGCCATATGGGGCCCGGCTACGTATTGGAACACATGGAGCACATTGCGCCACCCGAGGGGCGAATACACTTTGCCGGCGAGCACACTGCGCTCTGGTCCGGATTCATCGAAGGCGCACTGGAGAGCGCGGAAAGGGTGATCCACGAATTCACGAAGAGATGAACGCAAAATACACGAACTTCCGATGGGGTCTAACGGGTGAATGGCAAGAAATGGAAGTCCAGAACGGCCGAGTGACTTCGCGAGTCGCTTCCGAGCCTGCTCAGTATCAGGACAGTCCTTCGTTGCATGATCTGGGAGGGCGCTATCTTCTTCCCAGCTTTATCGATGCCCACTGCCATATTCTTCCAACCGGCCTGGACCTGAAGAAGCTTCATCTTGGGTCTGCCAGTTCCAAGGAAGAGGTTTTGGACCTGGTTCGAGAACGCCATATCGCGCAGCCGGAAGGTTGGCTGCTTGCCGTTCATTACAATCAATCCCAGTTTGAGGGCGGGCAACACATGACCCGCTACGACCTCGACCAAATATCAAGCACCCGCCCGATTCAACTCGAACACGTAAATGGACATGCAAGCGTCGTCAACTCTGCCGCCCTGGTGGCCGCTGGCGTTACTGACGAAACTCCGGATCCCGCTGGCGGATCCTATCGACGAGATGTGGACGGGCACATCGATGGAGTACTTCTGGAGCGTGCTTATGAATTCGTGAGCCGGGCTGCCCCAATGCCCAGCCTGGAAGAGATGGCGGCGGCGATCGTCGATGCAGGTCGGAAAATGTCCGAGTTTGGGATATCCTGCGCATCCGATATGGCAACCGGCATTTTCAACCTGGACCGAGAGCTTCAAGCCTATGCGCTTGCCGCCCGAATGGGGTGCCCGATTCATATGCGACTTTATCTGCAATGGAACCAGGTGTTTGGGGCCAAAGCGATTGATGCGAGCCGTTTCAACGAGTTGGTAGAAAACCTCGACTCTACCAAGACAGTTAGAGTCGACGGAGTCAAGATCTTTGCCGACGGCGGAATATCCTCTGCAACCGCGGCGATTTACGGCGAGTTTCTCAGCGATCGCCCCAAACGCAAGCAGAAAGGGTCGAGCGATCGCCCCACTGACGGGCAGCTAATCTATGCGCCCGACAAACTGAATCGCATGGTTCGCACGGGGCATGATGCGGGATACAAGGTTTCCATTCACTCGATCGGCGACTATTCAACCGACCTCGTCATGGACGCCCTGGAACTCACCGGGGAGCCCGCACGACATCGCATCGAACACGCCATGATATTAAGTGACGAACAGATCGAGCGGATGCAAAGACTCAACTGCTACTGCACTTTCCAGCCTGAGTTCCTCCTGCGTCTGGCGAAAGCATATCGCCAGCAGCTTGGCCCCGATCGGGCCTCCAGGCTGATCCGCAGCCGAAGCGTAATCGATGCAGGAATTCGTGTCAGCTTTAATTCTGACCGCCCGATCGTCGCCGGGAATCCGTGGGACGGAATCCATGCCGCGAGCGAGCGACCGGAAGGCTTTGATCCACAAGAGAACTGCACGCGTCTCGAAGCGATACTTGGCTACACCGCGGGCGCGGCGGACGTGAACGGCGACAAAGGCATAATGGGGACTCTGGAGCCAGGTACCCTTGCCCACTTCCAGACTTTCGACTCCGACCCTCTTGCGAAAAGTCAATCAATCCTACACGAACGCCAATAACCTGGTATTTCCATCTGGAACACTTCGTCGTGCAGGATCGTCAGAGTGATTGACTCCTATCCTCATTTCCCTATTCAGGGAATTCATGGGCTTCGGCTTGTGAAGAAACAGATTCACCCCCGTCCCCCGGCGGGGGCTGTTTCCTTTTTAAGGAGGCTACTTTTTCCTGACTGCCGCAAGCTGCTTCAGTGCTTCGCCAAGATTGATCCGAGAATCCGCAAGCGCATCCTCATCCCCTTTTTCGCAGAAGGTTTGAAGGTCAACCAAGCACTGTGCCATCAATTTGTTGGCCAGGAGCCGTCGAGCAGATACCTGCCTTAAGTCTGGGCTGGACACCACCGTATCGAGCAGGACAATTCTAGCCTGCAAGCCACGGGACATGGTGGCCATTTCCTCTTTGAGATCCCGATTGTGGGGTTTGATAACAACTTCTTGAGTGAGATTCCGAACCTCGATTCCGTCCTTGGCCAATAGACGGTCCGTAATGTCTCCCACAAAGAAATATCTCTCCGAGACCTCTCCGGTAGTCAACTGAGGCTCAAGCTTGCCTGCCTCCAAGAGATCGGCCTGCATGCTGTCAATCCCGCCCAACATACTTCGGCATACCGCCCTTAGAAAACGAGCGCGACTCGAGTCGTGCTGCTTAACAGCTTGGTCCAAGTGGTCTATAGCCTTTGCGGGCTCCAATTGATCAAGACTCAGTTCTCCAAGCAAGAGCCTGGTCGAAGTCCCGTTTGGGTCTCGGGCGATGGCCTCGTTCAAATCTTTTTGAGCCTCGTCTGGCTTTCCTGCTTGCATCCACGCACGCGCCGCCAGTGCTCGAAGCTCCGATTTATCCGGCATTAATACGGCGGCACGCCGTGCCTCTTCAGCAGCCGACTTCGGGTCGTCGAGGAGTAATAAGTTGACGAGTTCTTCACGCCGATCCAGATCGAACGGGGCTATATCCACTCCGTCTCGCATCGCAACGATGGCGGCGGCCCTTTTGCCGTTTGCGGCGAGATCGTTGACTTGCTTCTTCAGGTCGTCGTCGCTAACGACGGCGGTGGTCTGAACTGGCGCAGGAGTAACAATTGGCTCTTGTCCCTTGGCCGGCTCCGGAGTCTCCGTCTTTTTCCTCGGGACGTATCCCCTGAGTGGTCCACCATTCATCCGAAAGACCAACGTGCGCGCCAAGGACCGACACGTACTGTCTTGGTTAACAATGTCCTGCGCGCTAACGGACATGTTCTGCTCATCCTTCCAAACCTGGCGACGATCCTTGATGAGCGTCAATTTTGACTTGATCACCTTAACGGCCTGGGTTGCCTCCACAAACAGAACATATTCAGCGCCAAGTCGTTGGGCAACTCCGAGCGCTTGGCGCGCTGTAGGAGCATCGGGCGTCTCCCTAAGGCGGGCTTTTTTCACAGCCGCCAGAAATGCCGGGTCTGTCGCGGAATAGATGAGGGGGACCAGCCTGCCGTCGTTATCGAGTTCCTGAGACAAATAGTCGGACAAGGACACGTTGATGTCCACATTCTGCTTAGGAGGCGCCTTTGTCTGAACGATCAAGACAGTCGGGTCCGCGGCCGCAATACAAGTGCTAAGGCTGATGATAATGACTGGAACAAGCTGAATAAAACGCAAGGGCTTCTAATTTCCTTGCAGGACTTTTAGAGCCTGCTGGCAACTATCCAGTCTCTTTTGAATCCCGTCCTTGTTGCCGTTACCGCTGTTCAGAGCTGCTTGGCATGCGGCAATGCCGCGCTTGTAGGCTTCAATCGCATCGTTCTTTCGCCCCAAGTTGTCGTAGCATTGGCCCAATCGTTGATTCAAGGACATCTGATCCCCACCCGCGCGAATCGCTTGTTCAAAGGAAGAAGCCGCTGAACTGAATTGTCCCAACTGAAATCTCTGCATCCCGACATGGACCAAAGCGGAGGCGCCACCTGAGTTAACGGTCTCCGATCCACCTGCGTTCGTCCGAGGCTGTGCATTGCTTACGCTGATCTCAATCTTGCCTGGATCTTCATTCGTCTGACTCGTATTCTGTGTCACCGGTGTCGGATTGGGATCGGTGACCTGTTCGGACGGCTGTGTACTGCTGATATTCGTTCGAGTCGGTTTCACAACCGTCCCGCTGTTACCGGGCTGACCAATCGGTCCACTTCCTACGGACGGCGGGTCAGACGAAACCTCGATGGCGCCCCCATTGCCACGCGCCTTTGGCAGCGTATCGCCAACTTCTAGCGCGCTCAAACCCGGATTGTCGCTGTCATCAGCGACCCTAGTTGTCGGATTGCTTTGCGGGACAACTGGATTACGAGGCAGATTTTGGGAGGCGGTTTGAGAGACAGCCGGCTGTTGGGGAGTCTGTTGTTGAACCTGCGGCTCCTGCTGGTTTGGCGTCGACACTACTGTGGGCTGGTCCCTTCGAGTCACCAGCTTTGCTGCGCCAATCCCGATGCAGACAAACAGGATCACCGCCGCGACCGCACCGATTATGGCTATTCTTCGGTCCGGTTCCTGGGTTGCCAACTGAACGGTGAGCGCCAACTTGGTTCGCAACTGATTGCGCTTGATCTTGTCGAGCTCGGAGTCTGGGTTCAAATCAACGATCTGGTCCGCACATTCGAGCGCTTCAGCAAGCTCGCCGCGACGTTCGTGGCATAGAACCTTTAAAGATAATGCGTTCGTGGAGGTCGGATTGGATGCCAAGGCTGTCTCTGCCACTGCCATAGCTTCATCGGTTCGTCCCTCGTTGAAGGATTTGTTGCCTTCCGCGATAAGTGCATCGAGCTTCTCTTTGCCAGCCAGCACATCGTCTTCTGGCAAGGCTGTTCCACAGCGCTTACAAAAAGTGCTATCCAAAGTATTTGGGGTTGAGCAATGCTTACATGCGACCATAGCTACCAAAGGCTCCTAACGACACAGGTTTTGTCACGAGGCATTTTACCAAATGGTGCTGCAAACACCAACGGTTGGCTTCGAACGTAACCTAAAGAGATGGACGGGTCAGCGTGCCCGAATTTTTTATCAGCGTTTAAAAAAGTGAGAGAAAGCAGAAAGTCATTATGCAGTCCATTGAACTCGGAACCAATTCTATTCATCCGGATCACCGATAACCCGACACACAAAGGCGCAAGAACGGCAGTAAGGGCCCCACGGGTACGATCAGGACATGAGTGAGATACTCCTTCGCACAGCGCTTTTTCAGAAGCACGTAGAGCATGGCGGCCGAATGGTCCCGTTCGCTGGATACGAGATGCCCGTTCAATATGCGAGCATTATTTCTGAGGCTCGATCCGTCCGAGATGGCGCCGGTATGTTCGACGTTAGCCATATGGCCCGCTTGAGGCTTACGGGCGAGTCCGTCTTAGAGTTTCTTGAAGAAACAACGGCGAATGACGTTGCCAAGTTGTCGGACAAATCTGGCCAATACTCCCTTTTGCCTAATGCGAATGGCGGATGTGTGGATGATATCATCGTCTACCGTATCTCGGAAGGCGAGTACCGAATGGTGGTCAACGCGTCCAATCATGCAAAGGATGTGGAATGGCTGCATGCACACAACAGATTAGACGTCGAAATCGCCGACTACACGGATGCGACGGCCATGATTGCAGTCCAGGGACCAACTGCAGTTTCGATCTTGGCGAACCTGAGCGATGCTCCTGATGCGTTGAATGACGCAGGCGCCTTTGGCGTGGTTGAATGCAAGATCGCAGGAGTCGAGTGCTTCTCCGCACGGTCCGGGTACACGGGTGAGGACGGGTACGAGCTGATCTGCAGTGCCGAGTCCGCTCCTGGACTGTGGGATTCGTTGCTTCAAGCAGGTGTGGCCCCTTGTGGTCTCGGTTCTCGCGACACTCTTCGTGTCGAGGCCGGGCTGCCATTGTACGGACATGAACTGGAAGAAGACCTAAATCCGATCGCGGCTGGGCTTGGATGGGTAATCAGCAAGACCAAGACTTTCATCGGGTCTGGACCGATCAACCACGCTCGAACATACGGAACGCCCCGCAAGCTCCTCGGTGTTCAACTCGAATCCAAACGGCTCATCACACCCGGCATGAAGGTCTATGTGGACGGCTCGGAGGTCGGTTCAGTGAGCAGCGGAGTGGTGTCCCCATTCTTGGACCGGGGAATTGCTTTTGCGTTTATTGACAGCGGGATACCTTTGGGTACGCCCTGCGCAATCGACGTGCGAGGCAAACAAGAGCCAGGCACGATTGTCAATAAAAGGTTCTTTAAGAGATCGAAAAAATAGGGGCCTAAACGGAGAATTTCTATCTGCGACAACCCCAATTCAAGCGGTTTGGGTTCTAAATGGTGGACAATAGTTTAGCGAATCGAAGGGGGTAAAAATTGAATAGACAGGTCATTTGTGCGCTAGACACTCCTAACTTGCAGGAAGCGCTTGCGACCGTATCGCGATTAAAAGAGCATGTAAATACCTTTAAAATCGGCCATGCGCTGACCCTGCCTTATGGTCTCGATATCATCGATCGGCTCAAGGACGCAGGAGCCACACGGATTTTCCTTGACTTGAAATTCCATGATATTCCGAACTCCGTAGCCCTTGCAGTGGCGGAAGCGGCCAAGCGGAATGTTTGGATGATGACACTGCACATAACCGGAGGACCGGCTATGATTACGGCTGCCGTTGAAGAGGCTCGTTCGGCCGGCGAAGCAAGCAGACCGCTGTTAATCGGCGTTTCGGTCTTGACGTCCCTAGACCAGAGGGTGCTATCGGACCATCTTGGCGTATCTCGATCCGTCGAGGATCACATGGTTCACCTATCGAGGCTGGCCATGGAATTCGACATGGACGGCGTCGTATGCTCCACTCAGGAGGTAAAGCCGATCCGGGAAGCCATCGGAAATCGAGGAGTCATCGTGACACCGGGGATTCGCCTTCCCAATACGGACACTCATGACCAGGTTCGGGTTGGGGACGCGGGGACCGCTTTGGAGCACGGGGCAGACTACTTAGTCATCGGGCGGGCTCTAACCGGTAGCTTGGACCCTGAGAAGACTCTCCAACAATTCGGGCTCATTTCGGCCTAAACGAAATGATCTAGTCTCAGGGAGCATTCTGCTCCCGAAATCAAACCTACATGAGCCGCCGCCAACCGACAACCTTGAGCCTGAAGTTTACAATTTCCGGCAAGGACGGAGGCCCGTTGCTTGCCTGGTATGACGAAGAGAAGCGGGATCTCCCTTGGCGCAACACGCAAGATCCTTACGCCATCTGGGTCAGCGAGATTATGCTCCAGCAGACGCAGGTGACGACAGTCATACCGTATTGGCTTCGCTGGATGGACCGCTTCCCTACTGTGGATGCGCTGGCAAGTTCCGACGAACAGGAAGTGTTATCCCTCTGGCAGGGCTTAGGCTACTATCGACGTTGTCGGCTGTTGCTGGAAGGAGCTCGATGGGTTAGCAAAAATGGAACTCCACAGTCAGTCGAGGAATGGCGCCTAGTTCCGGGGGTCGGAAAATACACTGCTGGCGCGATCGCTTCCATTGCTCAAAATATCTCGGCGCCCGTGGTAGATGGCAATGTGGAGCGAGTTTATGCCCGCCTTATGGGCGACGACCGGATAGGCAAGAATCTACATGAAGCCGCATGGGAGTGGGCTAACCAGAATCTTTTCGAGCCACGTCCAGGAGATTGGAATCAGGCCCTTATGGAGCTTGGGGCAACGGTATGCACACCGAATAATCCGAACTGCGATCGTTGCCCCCTAAAGGATCGGTGCGTGGCGCGGCAGTCGTGGCGGGTTGAAGATCTTCCAACCAAACCTCCCAAGGTCAGAGTAGTCAAGATGCATCACACGGTCTGGGTACCGATCTTCAATTCTTCATGGGGATTGAGACAAATACCGTCTGGACAATGGTGGCAAGGAATGTGGGAGTTCCCAAGAGTTGAATCCGACGCCATGTCGGATTCAACTGAATTGCGTCAACTGGTTGGACCAGGTTGGCTGGAGTCGATCGGAATCGTAAGGCACTCGGTGACATGCCACCGAATCTCTCTCGAAGTATCGTTTGTACGTTGCGAGACAAGGTCGGACGTACTTAAGTGGTTCAAAACTGAGGAACTGGTCGCACTCCCCATGCCATCTCCTCAAAGGAAGGTCCTTGGAATCGTAATGAAACAGCTTGGTCTTTAGCTGGACCTGGAATTGGACATGACAACGGCGTCGTCAGTCAATCTCAAGCGATTTGAATCGTTTCTCGGTGGGGTCGATGCTGTCCGAGAGGATGGCGTATGCTTGTTGGACCCGTCCTTGAATCTCGGAGGCTTGCCTAGCTTCTGCCGAACCGATCGGGAATTTTGATGGATCACTCCTCGAATTAAGGCGTTCGAATGCTTTTCGAATCTCAGCAAAATCGGCGCCTGCATGGACGCCGAGTACCTTCCGGGCCCAATCCTGAGGATCGATAGTCGTGAATGTCTGCTCAACAACCGTCGTTCGCTCGACCTGAACGCTCGTCCCGGCGAGAGCTTCCCGCACCTCACGCTCTTCAGGCGTCTCATCGACATTACGAATACGCTCCCATTCCTGGTTTACATATCCTCGAAGTAAATCATAAGCCCGCCGTCCCGTGCCCATACTCTTTAGTTTATCGGATGACAGCGGCTTGATGCTCGGATCGCGTGAACGGGGCGGACCTAGAATGAACCTTGTTCCGTCTCCAATCGGGATGACAAGCATGTAGATGGGAATAAATCGAGGCAGTTCCCGACTTCTCTGTCCGTGCTACTCGCGAATTGTGTTGTTCAATGCGATTGGATCGTCAAGGTTCCAGGCAGCGACACGGTCCGATGCGAAGCGGTAATCGTGGCGGTCGTCGCAGTGGTAACGTCTGTCGTCGTGATCACGACGGTGATGTTCGACTGAACAGCGGCGTTGCTCCAGTTCGAACTCAGCGTGATACCGACTCCGCCGGCCGCCGCCAGGCCGGACAGCGTGATTGTCAGCGGTTTCGTCGGGCCTGACCCTAAAATCAGGAGCCACACCATATTGAGGGAGCACTTCTGCACGGGCAAGAAATTGACCGTGCAGAAGTGGCTCGGCTACGAAGGCTGAATAGTCAGGGTAGCTGGTATTGACGCCGTACCGTGGGTAGCGGTAATCGTCGCTGTCGTTGTGCTGGTAACAGCCGTCGTCGAGATGACGACCGACGCCGAAGTTGCGCCGGCTGGGATCGTCACTTGGGACTGGACGGTCGCATTT
>Ga0302320_10004683_pt1 | contig 30972 bp, 26 predicted proteins | sample Bog_T0_3_FD_202130 | JGI IMG/M metagenome (GOLD analysis project Ga0302320, IMG submission 202130) | Peat permafrost microbial communities from Stordalen Mire near Abisko, Sweden - Bog_T0_3 | ecosystem: Environmental > Terrestrial > Soil > Wetlands > Peat | place: Sweden: Abisko, Stordalen Mire... | reverse complement strand
AGAACTTCTCGTACAACTCCCAGCCAACCTGCGAGATGATAACTTCTTCGGAGTTTGCCGGGTTCTCAATCGGAACCCGCTTCTCCTCCAGCCAGGATTCGAATTCCTCAGTGGTGCTCTCCCTGCCCAGGAACTGCTCGAAGGTGTTGAGATTGATCGGGAAGTTCCAGTATCTGGCATCCGAATAACTGAGGATGCGGTAATCAACCTGATGCCACTCGGTAAAGCGAGAGAGGTAGTCCCTGATGCGTGGCGAATTGGTCCGGAAATAGTGCGGACCGTATTTATGAACCAGGACACCCGCAGCGTCATATTCATCCTGGGCATTGCCACCGATGTGATCCCGTTTCTCGACAATCGTGCACTTCGCCCCAAGTTGGCTCGAAAGCCGCTCAGCAAGCACCAAGCCGGAAAAACCCGCACCGATGATTAAAAAATGATTAGGCATTGAAAAAAGGATGAAACTTGAAAGCTGAAAGCTGAGGGGGATTAACCACAGAGGAGGGACAAAGACGGATCCAAGAAGGTTTCAAAAAGCTGATTGTTTGAACCTTTTCAGACTACTTGGCTGCTATCTTTTCGGTTCTTTGTGGTATAATCTCTTCAGCTTTGTCTTCTTGTCCCCTGAACTCCGACTTCTGAAATCTTCAACTTTCAAGTTTCAGCATTCAGCTTTCGCTCCTCTCTGCCCTCATTTTCCATGCTGCCGCCCTTGGCCGTCCGCGGTAAGCGGGGTCATCCGGGAGATTGAAACTGTGTGTGTGGCTACCATCTGGTAGCGACCGAATTACCCTTTTAGGAATCGCCTGAACAAGGGGATCAGCATTTTGGCACGGCGATGCCATTTGGAGGCACGACCGAGGCGCACTTTCAGCACCTCTCGCGTGGAGGCAGGGAGAGCCGAAAGATTTTGCTCAATCTGAGCGATACGCTCGGCGGAGCGGTTAAGTCTCGGTTGGAGTTGCTGCTCCAGAAACATTCCGACAAAAGGCCGCAACTCCAGCTTAGCCGCAAATCGGGTCACCCGCTCGCCCTCGCTCTTCTGGGACACGATGGCCTCCAGTTCGACAAGGCGTCGCAGCCCCTGACTTGCTGTTCCGGTGCTGATGCCGAGATTCTCGACGATTTCCTCCATGGAAAGGGGCTCGCGGGATGCAAAGAGAAGTCCGTAGATCGCTCCGATGGAAGAGGGGTTACCAAAGAGTTCGGCAAGGTCGGCAAAAATATCCGCCATCTCGCGCTGGATCTCCTGGGCAGGGTCTTGATCCCCCTGTGATCGGGAGGCAATGGAAGAGGCTAATGCCATGACCGAAATAGATCACATCACCAAAATAGTTCAATTCAAAATGAAATGAAAAGGCGAACGGTAAAAAATCTGCACCCTACACCTTCGCACTTTTTACTTTCCCACTATCAGTCCTTCTGAGCCGATTCTTTATTTCAGTAGACTTTTGCCCTCTCATGATGCTCATGGTCGGGATCAACCAGCGCCAGCCAAACATTGATATCCGGCAGATCAACGGCTTCCATGAGACTCTTCCAGCGTCAGTATCTCATCGATGCGGGCGTTTGAGAGAGCCGGATGCCGTCTTCCACTAGACTTTCGCCATGGCGCTCACCTGCTCATGGTGATTGCAAAAATAACGGATACGTTCCTCTCGAACAATAGCATCATTAAGATGCATGGCTCCTCCGCCAGTGACGAGGAAGAGCTGCCTCACGCCTCGGTCTGCAAGAGTCTAAAAAATATAATCAGCAACACGAATCATAAAGGGAGAATATTTCCCTGTTTTTAAGTCGATCCTCTTCATCACTTTCATCCCTGTGAGCAAGTCACTCAGAAGCTCCTCACAAAGGCCCGTATTGTCTCAATCTCGTAGTCAAGCATCTCCCTGGTGAGTCCGGGATAGGTTCCCAAAAATATCGCCCGGTTCATGATCTCATCGGCACCCGGCATATCGCCAACAACACGAAACGCATCTGGTCGGTCCTTTTTCAACTGCACGAAAACAGGCTGCCGGAGGAGATTGCCGCCGAAGAACATGCGGTTGCCGATTTTCTTTTCATCAAGATGACGGGCCAGATCGGTGTGGCTGAAGGGAGCGGATTCCTTGATTCGGATCATGAATCCGAACCAGGAGCAGTTCGTGGTGCTGCCTGATGCATCCCAGGAGAAACCTTGTTCCTTTGTCCATCCGGTTGCATGAGTCGGCAGTGAGAAATCAATGATATTTCCGAGATCGGCAAGTCCCGCCCTCAGGTATTCCCAATTCTGTTTTCTGGCTTCGATGAAGGACGGGAGTTTCAGTAGTTGCTGACGACCAATGGCTGCCTGCGGGTCGAGTGGCTTCAGGTTATAACCCAGATGGCTGTAGATGTATTTGTGATCATATCCCTCGGGGAGTTCGCCAAGATTCCAGCCGAAGCGTTTGTTGCAGGTATTGTCCTTTCCCGATGGGCACCAGCAGTCGCGACCCCAGTCACGGAAGCTCTCGGCATAAGTCTTGAGCGGTGGACGGGAAACGATATTCACAGCCCCCCCCTCTCCCATGGTGAGATGGTGCGGAGGGTAGAAGGACTGCGTTGAGATGTCCCCCCAAGTACCCGTAAAGCGGGTGATGGTCACCCCGTCCGATGGGATGCCCGGGGAATTTTCCGTAATGCCCAAGGCCTTTGCCCTCTCAATCGGCATGCTATAGGTGCAGCCAAGCGCATCACAATTATCCTCAATCAGCCACAAATCGTGCCTTCGGCAGAATTCCAAGACCGTCGCAAGATCGAAGGGATTGCCCAGACCGTGGGCGATCATCACCGCCTTGGTCTTGCCAGAAACATAAGCTTCTTCCAGAAGATCGGTCCTTATATTTCCCGTCGCGGGATCGTTATCGATAAAGACCGGGACAGCTCCTTGCTGAAGAATCGGGGCAACGGTTGTGGGAAAGCCTGCTGCTGCTGTGATCACCTCGTCGCCGGGCTGAATCCGTTTATGGGCCGGAAGCTTGTGAGTAGTGAGTGCGGACAGAGCCACCAGATTGGCGGAAGAGCCGGAATTCACGAGGAGGGAGTATTTCACCCCAAGCAGTGCAGCAAGTTCCTTTTCAAAAGCCTCCCCCTCGGGACCGAGGGTCAGCCAAAAATCAAGTGTACTTCCCACCGCAGCTTCCACCTCGTCTTCGGTGAAAACCCGTCCGGCATAGGGGATCACGGTCTGGCCTGGTACGAACGCAGGGCGAGCGGCATCATTACCCGGCCGGTTGGCAGCATGGGATCTGGAGGAATATTCTCGGGTGAGCCGCAAAATTTCGGCTTTGAGTTCAGGAAGGGTCATAAAATTAACATTGTTGAGAGGCAAACTGATATTCCCCGATCTGGCGACTGGTCAACTCTGACGGGGCCGTGGATTTCAGATGAACCTCATCATACCAGGCAACGGTTTTCTCAAGAGTCTCCTCAAAATTCCAAACCGGTTTCCAATTGAGGATACGCTTCGCCTTATCAATGGAGAGATTGAGTAGTGTGGCCTCGTGAAGGGCATTCGGATCACTTTTATCAATCCAGCTTCCAGCACGGTGTTTGAGAATTTCCTGCACCAGATCCGAAACAGTGCGATTGGAATCAGGACCCGGACCGAAATTGAATGCCGAGGCAAATTCCTGATTTGTCGTTTCTGAAGCAAGCTTGGCGGCAAGGGTCAGGTAACCGCTGAGGGGTTCCAGAACATGCTGCCAGGGACGAACCGCCATGGGATTGCGCACGGAAATCGACTCCCCTTTGTTCAAGGCCCTCATGGCATCAGGCACGATCCGATCCTCAGCCCAGTCACCACCCCCGATTACATTGCCAGCTCGGGCGCTGGAGATTCTGACGGGGTGCTGCCGAAAATACGAATTCCGATAGGCATCCGTGGCGATCTCAGCCATCGCCTTGCTGGAACTGTAGGGATCATGGCCGCCAAGCGCATCCGACTCCTCGTACGCGCGACCGGATTCATGATTCTGGTAACACTTATCCGTCGTAACGATGACGGCGGCGCAGGGATTCATGATCCCACGCAACGCTTCCAGAACATGAATCGTTCCGTTCACGTTCGTCTCGTAAGTTTCAACCGGGATGACGTAGGAGCGCCGCACCAGTGGCTGCGCCGCCATGTGGATCACGAAATCAGGCTGAAAATCGATGAGTGATTTTTTAACGGTGGCAGCCTCGCGGATGTCGGCGATCTCATGCTCCATTCGGTCCGCCAGACTGAGTTGATTGAAGAGGGACGGGTTGGTGTCGGGAGTTAGGGCGTAGCCGTGGACAGTGGCTCCAAGTTCCAGAAGCCACAGCGAGAGCCAGGAACCCTTGAAGCCGGTGTGACCTGAGAGCCAGACTCGTTTTCCTCGAAAGGCTCCGTGGAAAGGTTGAGGAGTTGAGGAGTTGAGAGGTTGAGGGAAGTTCATTCCTTGGATCGCTCGATCTGAGACTGATGAAGTGCGTTGAGTTGAACAGAAAGTCCTGAGATGGCAGATCTCTGACTCTTTAAGTCATCTTCTTCCAAGAACCTCTGATCGCCAGCTAGAATTAATAGATTCATGCACTCCATGAGTGATGGATAGGCAATATGGGTAAAGTGGGCTTGGTCTTTTTTTGAGATTCTCCCACAACCCTCTGCAAGATTGGTCGGAATAGATACAGCAGCCCTTTTGAGTTGGCTGGTCAGTCCAAATTTCTCCGTTTCCGGAAACCGGCTTGTCAATTCGTAGATACTCTTCAACCAAACTCTGGACTCCTGCCAAACGCGAAGTTTCTCAAACGGAAATGTGTGATTGTTTGACATCATCTCAACTTTTCAACTTATCAACATCTCAACGGGTTTGTCCGCTTACGGCTACCAAACCTTCCACGGCGCCTTCCCTGAATCCCACAAGCTCTCAAGCATCTGCTTCTCGCGAAGGGTATCCATCGGTTGCCAAAATCCACGGTGGTGGAAGGCATTCAACTGCCCCGCGGCCGCAAGCTGCTGAAGCGGCTCTCTCTCCCAGATCATCGAGTCATCTTCCACGTAATCAAACACGGAGGGTTCCAGCACAAAAAATCCTCCGTTGATCCATCCCCCATCACCTTCAGGTTTCTCAAGGAACCCGACAACGCTGTTTCCCTCAATATCGAGCATTCCGAAACGACCCGGTGGCTGCACCGAAGTAACCGTAGCCTTTTTCCCGGAGGCGTTGTGTGCAGCGATTGCGGCAGTGACATCGACATCGCCCACACCATCGCCATAGGTGAAACAAAAAGTTTCATCCCCCACATAACGGGCTATCCGCTTGAGTCGTCCACCGGTCATGGTCTCGTCTCCCGTATCAATCACGGTGACCTTCCAAGGCTCGGCATGGCGTTCGTGAACCTCCATGGTGTTATTCTGCATGTCGAAGGTGATGTCGGACATGTGGAGGAAGTAATTGGCGAAGTACTCCTTGATCACATAGCCCTTGTACCCGGCGCAGATGATAAAATCACGGATGCCATGAGCCGAGTATATTTTCATCACATGCCAGAGAATCGGCTTTCCACCAATCTCGACCATTGGTTTTGGCCGGGATGAGGTTTCTTCGCTGATGCGGGTGCCGAGGCCTCCTGCCAGAATGACGCATTTCATGGAGCGCATGAACTATCCGTTGGAGGAGATGAAGGAAAGCCCGAATATTCCAGAAAATGAACTTTTAAGGCCCGAACAGTTGTAAACTGTTACGGGGAGTTTTCTCATTGAAAAGAGATTCCGTTGCCTATCGATCAGCATCGGTACAGGTTCAAGACATAGGTAACACCTTGGGGCACCTACTGGCAGATCCCCGCTTCCAACAGTTTGCGACTCCATCGCCGTACCGAGCAGTCGGCAGAGGCCGAAAAAGCTGAAGGATGAAAGCTGAAACTTGAAGGTCGAAGGTCGAACGGCTGGAAGTCGGAGATCAGACCTCTTCCTTCCTCAGCCTTCAGCTTTCAAGTTTCAGGTCTCACTTGCTCACTGAATCCAGAGAAAACTGACGCCGGGATTGTTTCGCTCCAGATCGGGGTCTTTTCGAAGTTCCGGGGCGACTGTGATCATCTCCAACGAAGTCGGGTGGAAAATCGAGAATTCCTCCCCGGAGGCAAATCCCAGGATATCGCCCTCGCGCTGATACTGAGCAAAGACTTTCCTGAGTCCTGTCCTCAGTACTCCTCCCCGTCCGCCGGAGCCATAGCCGTGGATGATCTTGAGGACGGAAACACCCTCCCCGTGACAACGGCGCACCTCCAGCAGAAGTCTCCGCTGAGCTTCCTCAAGCGTCGGCAATCCCTCCTTGATCGTGATGGTACGAAGTGACATGGCGGGGAAAGAAGAAAGGGATGAAACTTGAAAGCTGAAAGCTGAGGAGGGAGTGATTCGTCTATCTGCGACCGCTTTTTGAATTTTTAGACATTGTAACAAAAATCCGAATCAGTTCATCAGCTTCATTCCAGCTTGGTTCAATCAACGAGTTTGCAATGCCACATTCGTCCCGGAGAAGTTCCAACCAGAGTTGGGTTTCATCAGCCTCCTGACTGCAAAGATCAATCTTGGCAGTAAATTCTTCACTGCTCCTAGCACGGCTAACCTCCCGATAATTGGCTGCTACGGAAGTCCCTGAGCGTAGAAGCTGCTTTCCCAAGATACGAAGTTCTTCACGACGCTTATCGAGAAGGAGATAAACTTGGATGACTTGCCCAGCAAATGCTTTCGTTCTGCGGCGCATTTCATTCTTTCTCTCTTCGATATCCATTTTCAGCTTTTAGTTTTTTCCGAATCTCTGCTGCGGATTTCAAGTTTCAGCTTTCAAGTTTTTCTCCCTACTCACCCTTCAGCTTTCAAGTTTCATCCTTCAGCTTTCTTCCAAAGTCACTTCACGCTGAATTTCAGTCCGTCGCCTGCTAGATCGGCCTTGATGGTCTGCCCCTCGTGGATGCGTCCGTCCAGGATTTCCATACTAAGAGGATCGAGGATTTTCTGCTGAATGACGCGCTTGAGCGGACGGGCTCCATAGGCAGGATCGTATCCCTCCTTGGCCAGATAGGCGCGGGCTTTGTCACTGAGTTCGAGATGGAGGTTCTGGGTGGCGAGACGTTTTTCCAGACGGGTGAGTTGGATATCAACGATCTTGCCGATCTCCTTGTCGCTCAGTCGGTCAAAGATGACGATTTCATCGACACGGTTGAGGAACTCGGGGCGGAAATGTCCGCGCAAGGCCTCCATGACGCGCTTGTTGCGCTCATCCACCTTGAGCTCCTCCATGATGTACTGGCTGCCGATATTGCTCGTCATGATGAGCACGGTATTCTTGAAATCGATGGTGCGCCCCTGTCCGTCGGTAATGCGTCCGTCATCAAGCACCTGAAGGAGCACATTGAAAACATCGCTGTGCGCCTTCTCCACCTCGTCGAAGAGGACGACCGAGTAGGGCTTGCGGCGAACCGCTTCGCTCAACTGTCCCCCCTCCTCGTAACCGACATAGCCCGGAGGCGCTCCGATCAGCCGGGCCACGGTGTGCTTCTCCATGTACTCGGACATGTCGAGTCGGATGATGGCATTCTCATCGTCGAAGAGGAACTCGGCGAGCGCCTTGGAAAGCTCGGTCTTGCCGACTCCGGTGGGTCCGAGGAACATGAAGGAGCCGATGGGACGGTTCTCTTCCTGAAGCCCCGCGCGGGCGCGCCGCACGGCGTTGGAAACAGCCTTGATTGCCTGCCCCTGGCCAACGACACGATCGATGAGGCATTCCTCCATTTTGACGAGTTTCTGGCGTTCTCCTTCCTGGAGATTGGAAACGGGGATTCCTGTCCAAACGGAGACTACCTTGGCGACATCCTCCTCGGTGACTTCTTCCTTGAGCAGGGCTTCCTGAGCACCCTTGTCTCCATTGGAAAGCTTGGCATTGTGCTCTTCCAGCTTGGCGGTGAGATCAGGGATGCGACCGTATTGGATCTCGCTCGCTTTCGCAAAATCCCCCTGCCGCTGGGCCGTCGCCAGTTCGTTCTTCAGCGCCTCGATCTGCTCGTTGATCTTCTGCGATTTTCCGATTTCCTCTTTCTCCTTCTGCCAGCGGGCCTTCAATCCGGATGCGGTCTCCTTGACTCCGGCGAGTTCCTTTTCCAGCTTCTCCAGACGCTCCTTGCTGGCGGCATCCTTCTCCTTGCGAAGCGCCTGACGCTCCATCTCCAGCATCATGATCTGGCGTTCCATCTGGTCGATCTCGGTCGGCATCGACTCGATCTCGATCTTGAGGCGGGAGGCGGCTTCGTCGATCAAGTCAACGGCCTTGTCCGGCAGGAAGCGGTCGGAGATGTAGCGGTGCGACAGGATCGCCGCCGCCACCAGCGCTGCATCCTGAATCCGCACGCCATGGTGTACCTCGTAGCGTTCCTTGAGCCCGCGCAGGATGGCGATGGTGTCCTCGACGCTTGGTTCCTTCACCATGACCGGCTGGAAGCGTCGTTCCAGAGCCGCATCCTTTTCAATATACTTCCGGTATTCGTCCAGCGTCGTGGCGCCAATGGTGCGGAGTTCCCCGCGCGCAAGCTGCGGCTTCAGAAGATTGGAGGCATCCATCGACCCCTCTGCGGCACCGGCCCCGACGATGGTGTGCAACTCGTCGATGAAAAGGATGATCTCTCCCTCCGAGGAGGTGACTTCCTTGAGGAAGGCCTTGAGACGATCCTCGAACTCCCCGCGAAACTTCGCTCCCGCCACCATGGAGCCGATATCCATGGCGATGACGCGTTTGTTTTTCAATGACTCAGGGACATCGCCGCTCACAATACGCCGTGCGAGTCCCTCCACAATGGCGGTCTTGCCGACACCGGGCTCGCCGATCAGGACGGGATTGTTCTTCGTGCGACGGGAAAGGACCTGCATCGTGCGACGGATTTCCTCGTCGCGTCCGATGACCGGATCGATCTTTCCCTTGCGGGCCATCTCGGTGAGATCGCGCCCGTATTTCTCAAGGGTCTGGTATTTCCCTTCGGGATTCTGATCGGTGACGCGCTGAGTGCCGCGTACCTCGACAAGCGCCTTCATCAGTCCCTGATGGGTCACGCCGTTTTCCTGAAGCAACTTGGAAGCGGGTGTCTTCCCCTGACTCAAGGCCAGGAGATAATGCTCGGCTGAGAGAAACTCATCCTTGAGTTTGGCCATCTCCCCCTCGGCTGCGTCGATGGTCTTGCGAAGGTCGTTACCGACAAATGGCTGCGCTCCCCCGTGCACCTTCGGGAGGGACGCGGCAGAGGATTCGAGTTTGGAGGTGAAGGGGGCGATGGCGACACCCATTTTTTCCAGGATGGGCCGGGTGAGTCCTTCACTCTGGGCCAGGAGCGAGAGTAAAAAATGCTCATTGCTGACTTCCTGCTGGCCGAGTCCCGAAGCGATATCGACTGCTCCGTTGAGGGCCTCCTGCATCTTGGCGGTGAACTTGTCAGGTCTCATGAATCGTGGGGGTTGGGTGGTGAAGAGTACGAGGGATGAAAAACTTGAAAGCTGAAAGCTGAGGAGGGGAGTCGAAGGACTATGGTCGACAGTCGAGGGCTGAGGAGGAAGATGTGCGAAAGTAAAAAGTAAAAGGTGGGGAAGAGGGCCGAAAAACTTGAAAGATGAAGGATGAAAGCTGAGCAGGGTAGATTATGAGAGTGCATGCTGTTGGTTCTCACTTATTTCAGCTTTCAAATTTCATCCTTCAGCTTTCGTTCTTATTTGGCCTTCGCCTCTTTCCCCGATCAATGTCTAAACGGAGAAACGAGTTTGATTCCTTTCCTCAGGAAGGTCGGGATATCGAGATCCTCCCCCTCGACGATCGTCGGTTCGCTCTTGTCAAAACGGCCCCGCTGGTAGGTCTCCAGGTTGAGCACACCCTGTGTCTGCTGCGCGGAGGAGGATTTTTTGGATTTGGCCTCCCTAGCTTCACCCAAGGTCGCTTGAGGCTTTGCTGGCGGCAACTCCTCGGCTGACTTCGGAGAGCTGTGCGTCATCTGGGTGGCGGACTTGGTGACGGCGGGAGTGGTCGTTTTTCGGGAGCTACCTCCCGAACCAGCCAGAAGATAGATCTCCAAGGGATCATCGGGGGAACCATCGGCAAGAACACCGACTTTTACCAGACACCGCTCCCCGGCAACACGTTCGATCTCGACAACGGATCGCTGGACTTCGGCAAAGGAAAGGTCGGAGGGTCCGCTCAGCAGGAGTAGGACGGTGGCAGCTTCCTTGAGGGCGGATCCCTTGCCTGCAATCGTCAGGAGCGGGCTCTTGAGCATCTCTTCGATCGCTTCATGAAGCCGGTTCGCCCCCTTGGCCATGCCATGTCCAAAATGGGTCATGGCTCCGGGAATACCGAGCGAGGCCGCCAGATCGGCCCGTGTGATTTTTACCGGTCCTGAAGTGGAGAGCATTCCCCGAAGGGCTAGCAACGAGGACTGAAGTGCCCTGTCCGCCGCTACAAAGGCCTCCCCCACGGCTGCAGTCGAGGGAACACCTCCCGCAAGCCGATCATTGTCGATCAAGGCCACGCCATCGCAAAGATCATGAAGTTTTCGCAGAGCTGCTGCGGCCATCTCCCTTTTCTGTCGTCCTTCAAAGGAAAACGGAACGGCAACACTGGCCAGCGTGGTGATCCCATCGGCCTTGGCCCTGGCCGCTAGCGCCGGGATCAGGAATGATCCAAGCTCACCCCCCAAAGCCCCGCAGAAGATCACCGCCGGAGCACCATGAATCGCTGCGATAAACTCTTCCTCAATGGCAAGAAAACCCTCGGAGAGATCCCCGTCCTGACAGGGTGGAAAGGCGATGCGTCTGGAGGTCACGGAGGCCGAGAGGGATTCCCCTTCATTGTTAATAACGAGTGTTTCCTTGATGGAGGGATGTTCCACAGCAATGCGATCGAGCACGCTGACACCAGCGTTGCCAATGCCGACCAGGACGCTTTTTGGGAGGATGTTTTTCATCAGGAACGCCTTTTAAAGAGTCCTCCCAAGCCCTGGGCAAACCGCTGAAGAAGACTCTCCTCAGGCTGATTGTCACTCACGGCCATGGCATATTTGGTGAGTCCGATGGCGGTGGAGAACTGGGGATTCTCGAAGGTCTGGGTTGATCCCCCCACCTCTTTTGCCCGTGTCAGTTGAACAGGCAGATCAAATATTTCCTCGGCTAACGGGGCAATGTCACGCAACCGGGCACACCCGCCGGTGATCATCACCCCCGCCCCGAGCATGCTCAGCATCCCGTCATGGCCTGCCTCGATGTCGTTGCGAATGAGTTCAAAGATTTCACGCACCCGGTGGTGGATGATGGTATTGAGGGCCTTGCGGTCGATTTCACAACCATGAAATCCGGGATCGTTCTTTAGGGTGATAATACCCCCTTCGACCTGATCGGGATCCGCAGCGGAGCCTTCCTGAATCTTGAGCACCTCGGCGCGGGCAATTGGCAGACGAAGTCCGATGGAGATGTCGTTGGTGATATGATCCCCTCCGAGTGCCAGGACGCCGCTGTGCCGCACCGCACCGTCCAGATAGATCAGGTAATCTGTGGTGCCTCCCCCCATATCGATCACGAGTGCGCCGAGATCTTTCTGCTGCTGGGTCAGCACCACCAGGGCACTGGCCAGGGAACTCAGCACGACATCTTCGATTCCAAGCTTGAGGGACTCGATGCAGCGGAGGGTATTCTGGATGCGGGTCTTGACCCCGTGAATGATGTGAAAATCCGCTTCCAGACGACTTCCGGCCATGCCGACCGGACTGAGAATATTCTCATTCCCATCAACATGGTAGCTCTGGATGATGGTGTGGAGGAAGCTGTTGGCCGAGGGAAGCGCAACCTCCTTGGCGTTGATCTCCACGGTTTGCAGGTCCTCATCGACGATCTCCTCCCGATCCTCAGGAAGGATAAAGCTCCCCCGGTTATTGAAGCTGCGCAGATGGGAGCCCGTGATGGCAACCCAGACATTCCCGATCTCGACATTGGTCTTGTCCTCGGCGTCCAAGAGTGCCTCGCGGACACAGTCACTGACGGTGGCAAGATCGACAATTTCCCCTTTCCTCACACCCCGCGAAGGTGTTTCACCGACACCCAGAATGTTGATCGTGCCGTCGTGGCGCCCTTCGGCGACAATGACGCAGATCTTCGTGGTGCCGATCTCAAGACCGACAAAAATTTGCTCGCGGGCCATGGAAAAAGTTATCGGTGAAAATTAATGAAGGAATCGCCGTGTTATTGATGAGTAGCCTGATGGACACCCTTTTTGGAAGTTGTTTTGGGAGTCGGAACGGGCGTGATTTTCTGACTGGCTGATTCTGGAGTCATCACGAACGTGACCGGTGTGTTCCGGGCAACCATGAGGTTAGCCGTGTCGATTTGACGACCCGATTCCTCACACCGCGCAAGAAGCTTCTCGAGCCGGTCGATCTGATCGGGAAGATCTTTATTGCCGAAGGTGTAGCGGGCATTGGCGGAATCGGTGACGACGGCAGCGTAATCCTTGGAAACATCAATGGAACGAATCTTAAAGGTCTCTTCCGGGATTTTGGACAAAGCCTGCTGAAGTGTGAGCGCGAAATCAAGACGCTCATTTTCAAGATGGCTGCCTGGTTGTGCGTTTCCCGGATCAATCCCTCTTAGGATCGGAAGGTTCAGAAATTCGGGGGCAAGCCGTGATGGCTGTAGCAGGATTCCCTCACCGTCACAGAGGATGCTTTTCCCGGGCACAAACGATTCCCCGGCATCGCCTGAACCCGCAAAGAGAAAGACCGGAACACGACGCTCCACCTTCACTGATATCGTATCGGGAATCAACCGCTCAAGGCTGACGGAGCGGACTTCCGGGAGAGCGGAGAGTTTTTTATTGGCCTGATCAAGATCGAGCGCGAAAAGATTCTTGCCCTCCTCGAACCCGGTCAGGGTCACTAACTCTTCCTGGGTCATCACGCCGTCAAGCTTCGCATCAAGATGATGCAGGGCGTATTCTGTATTTTTAAAAAAGAATTTCTGCGCGCCGATGCGGAGGGCCACAACTGCCAGTGTCATCACAATAAGGGTTGCAAAGATTTTCCAAAAGATACCCCCCGCCTTCCTGCGTCGCTGGCGTTGCTGGCTGGCTGCCCGAACATTTAACTCCAGAAGATGATGCCTCGACGAGGGAGCCCCGCGTTTGCGGTGGTTTCCAGAAGCATTTCCAGAAGGGCGTCGTGTCATGATGCGCGTGCTGAGAGAGAAATTTCGGCGATCTTAAGGCAAAGGGCTGTAAAATCGAGCCCTGATGCAGCAGCGGCTTTTGGCAGGAGACTTGTTTCCGTCATCCCGGGAATGGTGTTGATTTCCAGGACGGTAGGACCTCCGGGAGTCAGCATCACATCGACACGGCAATAGACCTTCAGTCCTAGGGCGCGGTTTGCGGCCAGAGCCACACGCTGCACGGCATCGGTTTCAGCGGGGCTGAGCGGGGCGGGCACGAGATACTCGGTCGCTCCCTTGGTGTACTTATTGGTGTAGTCGTAGAATCCCTCGCGAGGACGGATCTCGACCACGGGAAGTGCCTGACCGCCTAGTATGCCAACCGTCAGTTCCCGGCCACTCACGAGTTCCTCCACCAGGATTTCCCCGCCATGGAGCAGGCAATCAATAAGAGCCGGTGCAACCTGCTCCGGGGAATGGATGAGGTGCACTCCAACGCTGGAACCCTGGCGCGGTGCCTTGATGACGATTGGCAGTGGAAGCGTCGGCTGCTCCCCCTCGCTTAAAATTTCCCAGCGGGGAGTCGGCACTCCGAAGTCCTCCAGTGCTTTTTTGGTCAGAATTTTGTCAAAGGCCACATGGCTTTCGGAGCTCCCCTCCCCGGTGTAGGGAATACCCCGGCTTTCTAGCAGATGTTGAAGGTGCCCATCCTCTCCAAAGGTTCCGTGGATCAGGTTGAAGACGAGTTCTGTTCCGGGTGGAATCTCGACATCGGTTCCCCTGAGATCAATCTCCTCGACGCTGTGTCCAACCGAGCGCAACGCCTTGGCAACGGAAGCTCCGGAGCGAAGGGAAACCTCCCGTTCGGAACCCGGACCTCCCTTCAGAACGACAAAACGGCGGCTGGGTGCATCTAGGGACGAGGAGGTATTCATGGGTAGAAAATTGTAAGAAACTAAACGGGAGAAATTGAGAGTGAAGAGGAAAGATTGGCCACAAGAGGCACAAGAAGACACAAGGCGAAACTCCTCTGATCCTTGTGCTTTTTATGTTCGGGCTTGTGCATTTTGTGGCTTGTCAGTTTCAGTATTTTAGCTTTTCAGGAATCCATCTCCAGATCTTCGCCGACGACACGGACTTCGGTCTCTAGGTCGATACCGCGATCCTGACGAGCCTTCTCGCGAATCCTCTCGATCAGAGCCAGGATTTCGGTGGCCGAGGCCCCCCCGTCATTGACGATAAAGTTGCCATGCACCTCGGAAACACGGGCACCTCCGATCGCGCTATTCTTGAGTCCCAGTTCCTCGACCAATTTCCCCGCCGACATTCCTACGGGGTTTTTGAAGATACACCCTGCGCTGGCCGCGATCGGTTGGGTCTCCTTGCGGTGTTTCAGGGAGGATGCAAGCAAGGCGTCGATCTGTTCGATCGGTGCGACCTGACCGCGAAGCGTGGCTGAAAGCGCGAAATGATCGTGCAGGACGGGAACATCACGGTAGCGGACTTCGATTTCCTCGGGGGTGCGGGAGACGATGTTGCCGTCACGGTCGGCGAAGCGGACTCTCACCACCTGTTCGAACATCTGGGCCCCCATTGCCCCAGCGTTCATCCTGAGAGCGCCACCCAGATTTCCTGGGATCCCATCCATCCATTCAAATCCACCGAGTCCCGCCGTGCGGGCGACAGTGGCGAGTTGCTTGAGCTTGAGGCCGACTCCAGCGGTGATTTCGTTCCCTTCCACGGTGTTGCGTGTGAAGCAGCCGCGTCCCAGATGAACGACGACACCGGGGAATCCTCCGTCCCGAACAATCAGGTTGGAACCACGTCCCATGACCATGAAAGGGATTCCTTCGTCATGACAGACACGGATCAACTCGGCAAATCCCTCCTCGGTCTCAGGCTCCGCCCAGAATCTGGCAGGGCCGCCAACCCGCATGGTCGTATGACGAGAGAGTGGCTCGTAAAGACGGATCATCCCTCCGCCCATCGCCGCGACCAATTTCGCACGCAGGGCGAGCTCCCTGGCCAGAAATGGCCCCGCTTCATGAATGTTTCCGGCACCGAGTGTCAGCACCAGATCCCCGTCACGCAGTGCCAAGGCGGCGGCGCGGGCGGCAACCATCACCGACTCAACCCGTAGGATAGAGGGATGTCCCGATTCGCGGGCCGAAGTGACGATCGTTCCCGCATCAACGCCAGGAATCGGCTTCTCTCCGGCTGGATAAATGGGCGCCACAAAGACAAGATCGGCATCCCGGAAGGAAGTCCCAAACTCGCTTCGGAGAGCGGCAGTGCGGCTGTATCGATGCGGCTGAAAGAGCACGACAAGGCGTCCCTCGGAGGGCATCGCCTTGCGGGCGGTGGCCAGAGTCGCGGCGATCTCGGTGGGATGGTGTCCGTAGTCGTCAAATATCCTGAACAATTCATCCTGATACTTGAGTTCAAAACGCCGCTTCGCACCACGGAAGGATTCGAGCGCCTCGGCGATCGTTTCAAAAGGAATCCCAAGATCACTGGCGAGAGCAACGACCAGCAGGGCGTTGTGCGCATTGTGGGCACCGGGGATTCCAAGCTGGATGCTCCCCAGCACCTCGGGGCCACGCCTGACGGAAAATCGTGTCGTGAACCCCACCTGTTCCAGTCCTTCCAGACGGTAGCGGCAATCGGCACCGGTCCCCACGGGAATGGAATGCTCGAAGGGAACACACACACGGGAGGCCCCCTCATCATCCGCCCAGTAATAAACAGAACCAGATGTCTGTCCGGTCAACCTGGTAAAAACGGCGTCGATGGCGGCAAGATCGGCGTAGTGATCGAGATGCTCTGGCTCGATATTGAGCACCAACGCATGACGCGGATGATAATGCACTAGGGTTCCGTCACTCTCATCCCCCTCGGCCACAAGATGCTCTCCCTCGGAATCCCATCGCGCGTTGGTCCCCAGAATTGGAATCTCGGCACCGACATAATGGGAAGGCTTCAGTCCTCCTGCTCTCAGGACATGCGCGGCCATGGCCGAAGTTGTGGTCTTGCCGTGCATGCCACAGACAACGATTCCCTGCTTGCCATGCATCACGGCGGCGAGCACCTCGGCTCGGCGTGCCAAGCGTTTTCCCTGTGAGAGCGCGGCATCGTAGGCGGGATTTCCGGGATGGATGGCCGAAGAGTAGATCACCAGATCGGCATCATCCACCAGATCGGCCCGATGCGGAGTCGTAAAGGCGAGTCCCTTGCGGCGAAGTCGCTCCACCTCGACGGTGTCGGATCTGTCGGAACCGCTCACACGATGACCGAGTGCCAGCAGGAGTGCGGCGATCCCGCTCATGCCTGATCCTGCAACCCCAATCAGATGAATGCGGAGCGATTTGCTGTCCAGCAAGAGGGAAGAGAGTTTCTCCTCCGTGATCGTTTCCGAAATCTTCCTCCCCACCTCGATCATCGGGCCGCCCCCTCCAAAACATCAGCCACGCGACCGGCTGCTCCCCGGGGGAGCACTCCAGCTGCCGAGAGAGTCATTCTCCCGCGACGACGCTCATCGGAGAGGAGGTTTTTGATCAACAAGGCGAGTGCCTCGGGATCGGTATTTTTCTCTTCAAGAAACTCGGCGGCACCCGCATCCCGGAAAGCTTCGGCATTCCGATGCTGGTGAAGATCCGCAGCAAACGGAAAAGGGATCAGAATCGAGGGAAGTGAAAAATGTGAGAGTTCGCTGAGGCTGGCTGCTCCGGCACGGGATACCACGAGATCCGCAGCGGAATAAGCCTCCTCCATCCGATGATGGAAGGGGGAAACGCTGGCGCTGATTCCCTCCCGCTGATAGTTGATGGCGGCAAGGTTGTCATCCCGATCTCCGGTCAGGTGGATGATCTGAAGTCCTACTTCACGGAGCATCGGAGCCGAGCGGAAGAGGAGTTGGTTGATACCGGAGGCTCCTTGGCTTCCCCCCATCACCAGCAGCGTCGGGCGATCGGGATCAAGTCCAAAGGCGGCGCGGGCTGCACCCTTATCAAGCGGCGTACCAAGATCGCGACGCACGGGCGTTCCCGTGACAATGCACTCCCGTTCGGGAAAGGAGGCTTCGCAGGCTTCGAGTCCCAGTAGCACCTTGTCGGTCCATCGGGCCGAAAGCTTGTTGGCACGTCCTGCTATCGCATTCGACTCATGCACGAAACACGGGATTCTCTTCTGTCGGGCGGCAAGGAGCGGAGCGGCGGAGGTGAATCCCCCCATGCCGAGAACCGCGGCAGGGAGGTAACGGCTGTAAAGCTGGCGGCAGGTGCTGAAGCTCTCCCAACCCCGTTTCAAAAACCGGGGAAAGGCGGGTGAAAGGATCGAGGGCATCCCGATGGAGGGTAGCTTCTCCCGACGAAATTCCCCATGGGCTTGCAACGCCACGGTGTCGATTTCTTTTTCCGATACCAGAAGCAACACTTCGTGCCCCCTTTCATGTAGCGTCTCAGCAACAGCGAGACCCGGAAAGAGATGACCTCCCGTACCTCCGCAGGCGATGACAAATTGCTTGGATGCAGACATTTGGATAAAGGCCACCCCTAGATTCTAGGGACAGAACGACCGGTAAGCACGAGGTGATGCTCGGGCGCTGGCCCGATTGGCATTCCGATGCGATGAATATTAACGAGAATTCCTACCATGAAGAGACAAACAGCCAGATTGCTTCCCCCATAACTGATGAATGGGAGAGGCATCCCCTTGTTCGGAAGAAGCGAGGTTGTCATGCCGATATTGACCGCTGCTTGCAGAGAGATCAACAGGAGGATTCCGATTGCGAGTAATTTTCCGAAACGATCCTTGGCATTCGCGGCGATCATCCCGGCACTGAGGATGATCAGGATGTATCCCATGAGCACCAGCCAGGTGAATCGCAGCCCCAATTCCTCCCCGATCATGGGAAAGATGAAATCGGTGTGGGCATACGGGAGATAGAGCATTTTCTGACGCCCCTCTCCGAGCCCAAGCCCGTCGAATCCGCCGGAACCGAAGGCGATCAAGGCCTGCCACTGCTGGAGTCCCTTGCCGAGTTTATCCCCTTCGGGATTAAGAAAGGTCATCATGCGGGCAGCGCGCTCGGGAATCAACATAGCGATTCCCAGCAACCCCCCCAGCCCTGCTCCGCAGAAAGCCACAATCAGCCACCAGTTGGCTCCCGCCACGAAGCAAACGGCGAGCGCTGTCGCCCCGATCAGGGCACTGGTTCCAAGATCCACTTCCTTCGCAATCAGCCCCACCAGGATACAGACCACTGCGAGGGGAATGACGAACCCGTGCAGAAGGTTGCGCACGTTTGTCTCTTCCCGTGAAAACCACCACGCCAGAAAAAAAACCGCCGCTATCTTGGCGAGTTCACTGGGCTGGAAAACCGCCACCCTGAGATTCAGCCAACGGAGGGAGCCGTTCAGACGCATCCCGACATGGGGGACAAAACAGAGCGCCAGCAGTAGAGCGGAGATCCCGAAAAAGAATGCCCAATTCCGGCGCCAGAAGTGATAGTCCGTGAAGGCAGCCCCTACGCAGGCCCCAAGTCCGAGAACCATCCAGATGAGCTGCCTTTTTAGGAAGTAGTAGGGATCTCCGTGACTATCCTGGGCATACGCACCGGTACTGAAGAGCATCACCACCCCCAAGGTAACGAGCCCCATTACCGAAAGCAGGAGGAGATAAATACTGCTTCGCTGCATGGACAGGGTACAAAAGAAAGCCTCCTACTGAGTTGCAGGCTGGGCGGTCTTCTTGCTTGAGGCGGGAATTTTCAGCTTCTGCCCAATCTGGATTTTCTTGGGATCAGTGATGCCATTTACCTTCATCAGCTCATCCGGGGTGATCTTGAATTTTTTGGCAATCTTGTAGGGACTGTCACCCTTCACCACTGTGTACTCGGCCAAACCGGCAGTGTCAGCAGGCGGGGTGGATCCCACCGCCGAAGTCGCGGCAGCGGCGGCGGCAGCGATGCTTCCTGGAAATTGCTGGACAGCTCCCGTCACCTGAGTCGCCTGATCGGCAACTTCTCCGGCGGCCTGGGCCACCATTTTTTCCGGAACCTTGAGTGTCTGACCGACATGCAGAACCGCACTCCCCACCAATCCGTTGGCTTTTTCAAGATTGGGAATCGTCACCCCAAGGGATGATGCGATCCGGGTGATCGTGTCTCCGGCCTTCACGACATAGGTTGTCGGGGCGGAAGCCGACTCGGTTGCTGGCAACGCCGGTGTATTTTCAGCCGACTGCCCCGGAGTTGCATCCTGGGCTGACGCCGTTGCAATGCCGGCTCCCCCAACTCCCATTCCAGTCAAGCGTAGGAGGGCAGCCTTGGCGCTGGCCAGCAGTCCCTGATGAGGCTTGGTTTTCAGGGCATCCTTGCTGAGCGAAGTGTTCTCCGAATTTTTAGGAGCCTCTGAGGTCTTGGCAACAACAGGGGTCTTTTCTTTGGAAGGATGCTTCCCTGGATCCTCGTTCTTCTGCCCATTATCTCCCGATTGGTTGGAGTCGTTGGACGGATCGGCCTGCTGGTCAGAGGGAGTGGTGCTGCTGGCCACGGCGAGCTTGGAAGCCTTGCCGGCCTTCATGCTATTAAAGGCATAGAGCCCTCCCACGGCGATCACATGCAGAAGCAGCACTACCAGAAAGGCGTGCGATAGCTTCATGTTGGGTTCGGGACCGTAATCTTCAAAATCGGCATCGTGGGTATTCATTGCCGCTGCGCGGGCGCGGAGTCGGCGCGTGCTTTTGGTTTTCATCGGTTTCATGGGCGTTGGTGGAGTGAGTTTCGGAGTGGAGAGGAAAATTACGAGGCGGGAGTCAGTATTGGTTCCTTGGAGAGTTCTTTCACGCAGTTGCGGAAAGTTTCCCCCCGCTCAATGTAGTTGTTGAACATATCGTAAGAGGAGGTTCCCGGCGAAAAGAGTACGGTCGATCCAGCACGGGCTTTCGTGGCAGCAATGGCGACTGCCTCTTCCAGACTTCCGACAGTGGCCAGGGGAACTGCCGCCCAGTCCCGGGCGATACGGTGGCGCATCTCCCCAAGGAGGATGGCGAAGGAAACACGGTCCCGCACAAGCGGTGCAATGGGAGCGAATTCAAAACCCTTGTCCTTGCCTCCCGCTATCAGGATGAGCGGCCCCTGCACGGATTGGATCGCCTTTTCCATGGCGTCGAGGTTCGTTGCCTTGGAATCATTGATCCAGCGCACCCCATTGCTCTCGGCGATCAGTTCGCAGCGATGCGCGGGAGGGATATACTCCACGACAGCCTCAGCCATGCGTTTGAGATCGGCGCCAAGGGCAATCCCACAGCCGAAAGCAGCCATGAGGTTGGCGGCATTGTGAGGCCCGCGAAGCTTTGTCCTGGCCAGATCAAGAACGACTTCCTCGCGGTGAAGTATCTCGCTTCCTCTGAGTGTGAGGTCCGCAGAGGAACCGGTTGTGCTGAACGTCACGGTACGGGCTTTGAGCGGAGGAATGTCTCCCCCCAGCGCTCCTTCGGGAATCACGGCGAAATCCTCCGCAGTCTGATTCTCAAAAATCCTGAGCTTGGCGGCACGGTACTCCAGCATGGAAGGATACCGATCGAGATGATTGGGACTAAGATTCAACCACATCGCAACCTTTGGGCGGAATGTCTTGATTGTTTCCAGTTGGAAGGAGCTCACCTCTATCACGAGCAAATCCCATGCCTCTTCGGCGAGCAAAAGTTCCGACATCGGCGTCCCAATATTGCCGCAGACAGCATTCCTCCAGCCCGCAGCAGTTAGCATGAGGCTGGTGAGTTCGGTCGTCGTTGTCTTGCCGTTGCTCCCTGTGATGGCCACCACGGGAAAGCTGCAACATCCAAAAGCCAGTTCCAACTCTCCGATGAGAGGAGTTCCCTTCGCCGTCACATTGGTCACAAGCGGGGTGGTCTCCTCGATACCGGGACTCAGAATTGCCAGGTCATAACGAAGCGGATCGCGTTCCCCGGCAGTTCCCGTCAGCACCGTGGCCCCTTCACTGCGCAGCAGTTCGGCGCGCTCCAGAAGGGAGCTGGATTCCCCGCTGTCACAGACCGTAACCCGTGCACCCTTGCGCAACAGAAACCGGGCGGCGGCGATGCCGCTCCGTCCCAAACCGAGCACCACGATGCTCCTGTCGCTGTAGGGGTTTGCCAGGGTGGTCATGAGTTGTTCCTTAGCGAAGTTTGAGGGTGGCGATTCCCAGAAGGCCGAACACGATCGCCATGATCCAGAAGCGGGTGGTGACGGTGCTCTCCTTCCAACCGGAGAGTTCAAAGTGATGATGCAGGGGGGACATCTTGAAGATGCGCTTGCCGGTCAGTTTGAAGCTGGCGACTTGAAGAATCACGGAGAGGGCTTCCGCGACAAAAACTCCGCCGACAATCGCCAGAAGCAGTTCCTGTTTGCAGCAGATCGCCAGCACTCCCAGGATGCCCCCGATGGCAAGAGATCCGGTGTCTCCCATGAAAACGCGGGCCGGATGGCAGTTCCACCAGAGGAAGCCAAGTGCCGCACCAGCCAGGGCGAAGCTGACAACCGCCAGTTCTCCCGAGAGGTAATAATAGGGTATCTGCAGATAGACTGCCGCTTTGAAATTGCCCGCAAGGTAGGTGAAGATGCCGAAGCAGGTTCCCGCCATCACGGTACAACCGGCAGCCAATCCATCCAGTCCGTCGGTCAGGTTCACCGCATTGGAAGTGCCGACGATGATGAGAAAATAAAAGACAAAGGTGAAGAAGACTCCCATGTGAGCGATCAGCGGCTCTTTCAGAAACGGGATGTAGAGTTCCTGCGCCTGCTTGGCCAGCTCCGGTGAAAGCAGGAAAAAGGCGGTGATCCCGCCGGCCAGCACGATCTGAAGAACGAACTTCAAGCGACTGCTGATTCCGTCGGAACTCTTTTTGGTGACTTTCAGCCAGTCATCATAAAAACCGAGTCCGCCGAGCAGAAGTGCCGTGATCACCACGAGCCAGACAAAGGAATTGTCAGGCTGCGCCCAGAGGAGTGTGGAGATGACAAAGGCTCCGATCAGGAGCACGCCACCCATGGTGGGTGTTCCCTTTTTCCCACCGTGGAGTTCATTGAGACGATGCACTTCCTCGGCGCTCCGAATCGGCTGTCCGAACTTCAGGGAGATCAGCTTGAGAATCACGGCATTGCCGAACATCAGACAAAGCAGGAAGGAAGTGAGTCCGGCGCAGAGCGCACGGAAGGAGATGTATTGAAAGACATGAAGCCCCTTGAGAACGGGAATGCCAAGATGGGAGAGATAGTAGAGCATCAGTTGAAATGGTTGAGGACTTCTTCCATCCTGGCACTTCTGCTCGCTTTGAGCAGAACCAGATCACCAGCCCGGACAATCGAAGAAAGCACGGTGGCGGCTTCCACCTGATCGGATACAACACGCACATCGGAAAGCCCGGAGATTTCCGCAGACTCCGCCATCGCAACTGCCTCCGCCCCAACACAAATCAGCGTATCGAGAGAGGATGCTGCCGTTTTGCCCACCCGTTCGTAACCGGCGGCGGCGTGTTCACCAAGTTCACCCATCCTGCCAAGGATGGCAATTTTACGACCCGATCCCGGAAGGGAGGCCAGGGTCTCCAGGGCGGCAACCATGGAATCGGGACTCGCATTGTAGGTGTCGTCGATCAGGGTCACCCCCCGTCTTTCGACACGGGTGAGTCGCCCAGAGGTCAATTGGATCCGCTCCAGGGCGACAGCGCATTCTGGCAGGGAGATACCGGCGACCACCCCCGCAGCAACCGCCAGCAGGGCATTGCAGATCATGTGTTTTCCGGGCACCGGCAGAAAGGCCTCAGCAGTTCCAAAATCCCCCTCCATCACAAAACTGCTTCCGGAGAGTTCCTGAGCAATCTGAGTTGCCCTGAGATTTCCTTTCTCAAAACCAACTTCCAGCACGGAGGCGGAGGTTCGTGAGCGCAGTTCCTCGATGAACTCATCCTGTGCGGGGAGGATGGCATGGCCGGTTGCAGGAAGACGCTCCAGAAGATCACCCTTTTCCCGGGCGATTTCCTCGCGGCTTCCAAGATATTCGATGTGGGCGGTTCCGATACCCGTGATGATCCCGATGTCCGGCCTCGCCAGTCCTGCAAGCGGGGAGATCTCCCCACGGTGGTTCATGCCGATCTCCCAGACCGCGATCTGATCATCGGAATTTGCCGACAGAATCGAAAGTGGCAACCCCAGATGATTATTGAGGTTTCCCTCCGTGGCGGTCGTCTTGAACCGGCTGCTCATCACCGTTTTGGTAAAATCCTTGGTCGAGGTCTTTCCATTACTACCGGCAATCAGCACGGCCAGAAGCCCCAGTTTGGAACGCCAGGCAGAGGCAAGCAGGGTCAGGCTGCTCTGGGAATCAGGCGTGGCAAGGATGCCAAATCCCGGAGGGAGTCCCGATGCCGTTTCGCCATCGCACAAGGCGGCAACTGCCCCCTTGGCGGCAGCTTCCTGAACATAGTTGTTACCATCAAATCGTTCGCCTCGGAGCGCCACATAGAGATCACCCGGCAGGACGGCGCGACTGTCCTTGCAGATACGATGAACCAGTGTTCCAGGAGTTCCCGCGAGCAGTGAAGCTCTGCTCATTTCAGCAATCTCGGAGAGGGGGAGCGCGTCCATAATCAGTGATTTTCGGAAACCGGTTTCTGGGCCATGGCTCGCGCGGTGACATTCACATCGTCAAAGGGATGCCTCTGCCCGCCAATTTCCTGATAGGTTTCATGCCCTTTTCCGGCAATCAGGATGATATCGTTGGCACCGGCAAGCTCTACCGCTCGGCGGATGGCAAACTCCCGATCCACAAAGGTTTCATGTCCCGGACTCCTGAGACCTTTTTCAACGTCCCGGATGATCGCCAGAGGATCCTCGCTCCTCGGATTATCGGAAGTAATAATCACCTTGTCCGAATGATTCTCAACCGCTGCCGCCATCAGCGGACGCTTGCTGGCGTCGCGGTCGCCACCGCAGCCAAAGACCGTGATGATACGGGTCGGAGAGAGTTGGCGCAGGGTCTTGAGCACATTCTCCAGGGCATCCGGAGTGTGGGCATAGTCGATATAGGTCTGAAAATTCCGGTGTACCTGTACCCGTTGCATTCTTCCAGGCACCTGCGGCACTCCCGCCACGGCCGCAACTACACGCCTGAGCTCCAATCCCATCGCAGAAACTGCCGCAATCGCAGCCAGTGTGTTGTAGACATTGAAGAGCCCGATCAGCGGCGAACGCACAAGATAACTTCTTCCCTTGGCATCAAGTCGGAATGTCGTTCCCGTCGCGCTGTAGCGGATGTCACTTGCGCGGAAATGACAGTTGCTACCCTGCCCAAAGGTGAAGAGAGGACGGGAACCGATCCGCTCGATCAGACGCCGCCCATACCGTTCATCGGAGTTGATGATCGCACGGCCTTTTTTCTTTGTCTGCCCCGCGAGTTGAGTGAAGAAAAGGGCTTTCGCCTCGAAATAGTCGTCCATCGTCCCGTGGTAATCGAGGTGATCCTGGGTCAGATTCGTGAAAATGGCCGCATCAAACTCAATGCCGCGCACACGATGTTGCACAAGGGCATGGCTGGAAACTTCCAGGGAAGCGGCCTTGAAACCCCCGTCACGCATCCGGCCAAGCATCCGTTCCAGATCCACCGATTCCGGTGTGGTGCGCGTCGCGGGTTCCTGCACGCCGGGCAGCACATATTCAATTGTTCCGATCAGGCCGCAGGACCTTCCCACCGTGTCGCAGAGATGGCGGATAATCCATGCCGTGGTTGTCTTTCCGTTGGTGCCTGTCACTCCGGCCACGGCAAGGGTGGAGGAAGGGTATCCGTAGTAGGCGTTTGCAATGTCAGCCATCGCTTCACGGGCTCCCTGAACCCTGATCACGGGAATTGGAAGAGATGGAAGTTCCTGGTCGGTGACAATGGCCGCAGCACCACGTCTCACCGCGTCATTCACATAGTGCCCGCCATTCTCTTTGGCTCCGGCAAGGGCGAAGAAGAGATGTCCCGGTTCAACGGCGCGAGAATCATAACCGAGTCCGGTCACGAGAGCATCAATGCCGCCCGTCACGGAAATCACCTTCGTGCTGCAAAGTAGTGAATCTAGGGTGGGTGGAGTTGAGGAAAAATAGTTCATCGGATTTTTGCCGTCGAAGAGGTGGCGTCGGCATTGCCAGTCTGAGCCATGGCGATGGCGGCGTCAGGCTGCATATCGAGATAACGGGCAGCCTTTCCGCCAATTCGTGAGAATACCGGCGCAGCAACAAGACCACCATAGTTTGCCTCGGAACCGACCTTGGCGTCGTTCACAATCACCAGTCCCGCGAGACGGGGGGTATAGGCTGGAAAGAATCCGTCGAAGGAAACAATATAGCGCCCTTCAAGATAGCCGCCATGAGCGCCGATTTTCTGAGCCGTACCCGTTTTCCCGGCCACCGTATAGCCATCGATATGAGCCAAGGGCGCTGTTCCCTGACTGCTCACCACACGCTGCAGGGCCGTGGCGATATAATTTGCCGCCTTTTTGGAGACCACCTGACGCACGGGAGGAACGGACTCCACGGCGCTCCCCTCACCCTCACTCAGCACAAGCCGGGGTTTCATCAACTTTCCTCCGTTGGCAATGGCGGACATGGCCATCACCATCTGGATGGGTGTGACGGCAATCGACTGACCAAAGGCCATGCGCGTTTTGGTTAGTTTGTCCCAGCGATGGGGGGGATTGACCAGGCCCGAGATTTCTCCCTGTAGAGGAACGCCGGTTTTCTCTCCGAATCCATAGGCGCGCACATAATCGTAATAACTCTGATCCCCCATGCGGAGGGAGATTTTGGCAGCCCCCACGTTGGAGGATTTCATCAGGATCTCGGGAATGGTCAGGTCACCGAAGCCGTGGTGATCCTTAATCACCTTGCCGCAGTATGAAAAGTGGCCGTTCTCACAAAAAATGCGTGTATTTTCGTCCACAATCCCCTCGTTGAAGGCAGCCGAGGTCACGACAATCTTGAACGTGGATCCCGGCTCGTACATGTCACTGATGATCCGATTACGCATCTGTTCGGGCTTTGCATCGTTGAAATGATTGGGATCAAAATTCGGGCGGCAGGCCATCGCAAGGATTTCCCCGGTGTTAGGATCGGTCAGGATCGCGCTCGCGGATTCCGGGTGATATTCCTTGTAGGCATCATCCACCTCCTTCTCGACGATCGCCTGAAGGCCCATGTCGATGGTCAATCTAATATCTGAGCCATCCGTCGCCGACTGTTCCTGACCACGATAGACCACGATCTCCCGACCCTTGCGGTCATGCTCGATCATCCGATAGCCATCCTGACCGCTTAGCTCCTTGTCAAAACTCTTCTCGATGCCGTCAATTCCGTGTCCCGAATGATCCACAAAGCCAAGCACATGGCAGAGCATCTCGCTGTTGGGATAGCTCCGGATTGCACTCTCCTCAAGATAGAGGCCCCTGAGTCCGGCCTTGTCCATCGCACGCATCAGGTCCTGCGCCTTCTCCTCACTGACTTCCTTGCGGATCACGACATACTGGTGCTGGGTTGTCAGTTTCTCGGCAAGTTCCTTCACAGGCATGTCGAGATAAGGGGCGGCAAGGGCGGCAAGTGTCTCGGGATTGCGAATGTGCGTGCCGTCGGCTGTGACCGTTCTGACCGGGATATTCACGGCAAGTTCCTCACCGTTACGATCCAGAATCCGGCCACGATGTGCCGGAATGACAATGCGGATGGAATGCTTCTCAGCCGCAATCACCGAGAAGTAATCGTGCTGGGTAACCTGGAGATCGATCAACCTCCAGGCAAAAAGGGTGAAGATCAAAGCCAGCAGGCCACAGATGATCCCGATGCGGATACCGGTACCCTTCACCTGCTTACAGCACGCATGGGAGCCCCAGCACCGAACCGGCCATCCGGATCGCGCGAGGCTGTGCGCAATACCCCGTCAGGTTCCGCAGGAAGAGGGGGCGTGACCCTGGCAATCGCCGTGTCACGAATCGGTTCCAGGCGAAGATATCCCTCATCAAGGCGGCGTTGAAGGGCGCCGCGCGAGGTCATCGCCGTGATGCGAGCCTTCAACGCGTCATTCTTCGCCTCAATCTCGCTGATGGCGGCCTCAACCAAACGCGCCTGATCTCCCACAGCATGCTGCTGGTTTTTCAAATAAACAAAGAAAAGCCCGGCGAGTCCCACAAAAAAGAGGGCCACAATCCATCGGGCAAGAACATTGACCTGAATCGAGTTTGTGGGGCGGCGTCGGTTTCCGTTCATGCTCGTGCTTGTGTTGCCAGTTTCTCGACAACGCGCAGTCGCGCGCTGCGGGATCGTGGGTTGGAGGCAAGCTCTTTTGGAGATGCGGTGAGTGAACGGGGTGTCAGGAGATTAAAAATCCTCTCGAGGTTCGGACGGGGTGCAGGCCAGGTGGGATCATCAATTTCGGCCACGGAATGACGGCGGAAGAAATGCTTCACGATTCTGTCCTCCAGCGAATGGAAGGTGATGATCGCCAGACGGGCTCCGGGAGTGAGCAGGGCGGCCAAATCCGGCAGGGCGCGCTCAAGGGAACCAATCTCATCATTGACGGAGATACGTAGCGCCTGAAACACACGGGTCGCGGGATGACGGGGGCCCTGACGCCCTGCAGCAATCAATTCCGCCAGTTCGGTCGTGGTGGTGAAGGGTTTCTTTTCCCGGGCACGGACGATGCGCGCCGCAAACTGGATCGCACGGGGTTCGTCCCCATATTGACGAAAAATATGGGCCAGCTCACCGGCCGAGAGTGTGTTGACCAGATCGGCGGCTGTCTCCCCGGAGTGGCCCATGCGCATGTCGAGGGGTCCTTCCCGCTGGAAGGAGAATCCACGCGCCGGCGTGTCGAGTTGATGCGAAGAGACGCCGAGATCCAGAAGGATGCCGTCGAGAGCGGTGATTCCGATGGATGCCAGGGCAGTGGGAGCTTCCGAAAAATTTCCCTCCAGGGCGGTAAATCGATCCCCGTACACAGCGAGATGGTCCCGTGTGTGGGAGAGTGCCTCAGGATCACGATCTGTTCCGATTACTCGGGCTCCGGCTTTGAGCAATAATCCACTGTGCCCGCCGCCTCCGAGGGTTCCGTCCAGAATCGTCCTCTCCGGAGATGGCTGGAGAAACTCGACGATCTCCGCCGCCAATACCGGCTCATGACGGAAGGAAGAGTTCATGCTCTGGGTTTGGGAGAGAGAGGAGCTTTCGAGATCGTGAGGAGCCCGGTAAAATCGATTCAGGAAAAGTCGTTGGAGTCGGGTGGACATGGCATTAGAGACCGATCATTTCGGCCACCTGGTGATAGGCACTTGTTTCCTCGGAGCTCACGGCCGCCCAACGTTTCGCGTTCCAGATTTCAAAACGGCTGCGACCGCCCACAAGCACGATCTCACCCTTGAGTTTCAGAGCTTCGCACTGATCCTCAGGAAGGAGGAGACGCCCCTGCGCATCGGCGGAGACGGCGCGTGCCCGGCCGTAAAATTGACGGATTGCCTTGCGTTGGATGTCGGCGGGAAGGCCACTCTGCTTGATCCGATCCTCCCAGGAATCAAACTCAGCGGGAGGCATCAGCATGATGCAATCCCCAGCAGTACTCGGAATGGCGTGAAACTCGTCCGGCCCGTCATTCAGCCAGCTTGCAGGCACCGTGACGCGATTCTTCGCATCCAGGGACCTGGAAAAAGTCCCTGCGTAGCTGATTGGTTTTGGTGAGGGTTTGGACATTGTTGCGAGGTGGAAAATTCGGCCACTTTTCTCCACTACGCCCCACTTCTACCCACTTTCTAAAAAAACGGCAACCGCCAAAACGGTGCAGAGGCAGAAATATTTCACCCGCTTTCCCCAAGTGTTTTTCCCAAAAATCAACCCAATTTAGAAATGAATAAAACCTCTGAAACAGTATTAGGTTCATTTACATAACTAACCCTTCACACTGCTTCAAAATGTTTGGTTAGGGATGCGTTGATCAAACCAAATGCGCATCATGCGCCAGCTCCTTAACCGAGGATGATTAACCGGGTATATTCTTGAGCAATTCCGCGTTGGTGGGGTAGCGGCGAATGAAGAAAAGCAGTCGTTCAATGGCCTCAATCGGCTTGTGACCTGCAAGTCCGCGACGGATGACATTGATCTTGTGGAGATCCTCCTCCGGAAGGATCAGTTCCTCGCGACGGGTGCCGGAGAGGAAGATGTCCACGGCGGGATAGATGCGTTGTTCGCTGATCTTGCGGTCAAGCACGAGCTCCATGTTGCCGGTACCCTTGAATTCCTGGAAGATCAGATCATCCATGCGGCTGTTGGTCTCGATCAGTGCGGTCGCCATGATGGTGAGGGAACCGGCTTCCTCGGTATTACGTGCGGCCGCAAAAAGCTTGCGAGGAATTTCCATGGCTCGGGCATCCATACCACCGCTCATGGTACGGCCTCCGCCACCCTGCGCATTGTTGAAAGCGCGGCCGATGCGGGTCAGGGAATCCATCAGGACAAAGACATCCTTGCCCTGCTCGACGAGACGCTTGGCACGGTCAACGGCGATCTGGGCAATCCGGGTGTGGCTGCGGAGATCACTGTCGTTGGAACTGGCGTAGAGTTCTGCCTGCGGCACGGTGCGTCTGATCTCGGTCACCTCCTCGGGGCGTTCGTCCACGAGCAGGATGATGAGTTTCATCTCGGGGTGATTCTTCACCACGGCATCGGCGATGTGCTGGAGCAGGGTCGTCTTGCCGGTGCGGGGCGGGGCCACAATGAGTCCACGCTGACCTTTGCCGACGGGCGTCATCAGGTCGATCACGCGTGTGGTGAATCGCTCCGGCACTGTTTCCAGCGTGATGCGCTTGTTCGGACTGATCGTGGTCAACTCCTCAAAGAGAGGGATGTTGATAAATTTCTCGGGGGAATCCCCCTCGATCTCGCTCGCGCGGAAAAGCTGAGTGCCACGGGGGCCTCGGCGTGTCTCCCCCTTGATGAAAACGCCGTCACGCAACGCGTGCTGACGGATCACCTCGGGCGTGATGAAAATGTCGTTCTGTGTTGCGGCATAAGCGCGCTTGGCTTCGCGCAGGAATCCAAATCCTTTTCCGGAAAGCTCCACGATTCCTTCGGCAAAAGTCGGCTCGGGTGGAGGTCCGTCATTGGCCGCTAGCGGTGCGGGTTCGGCAAATTCATCCGGCCCAGGCCCGGAACCGGGAGCACCATTCTGCTCCCGCTGATCGCGGTTGTCCCGGTTGTTACCAGCGTTATTGTTATTGATTGGGCGGTCATTACGGAACGGACGGCGTCCTCCGTTGCGGGGACGTCGGTTCCGACGGGGCCGGTCAAAGCTCCTCTGGCCGCCATCCTGGGGAGCGGCACCACCCTGCTGTTGCGGAGCAGTTGCATCGCCGGAGGGAGGTGTTGCCTCGGGTACGAAGTTCGAAGGTGGCTGCGGTGTGGAAGGTGTCTGCTGTTCGTCGCTCATGGATGAAAAATGTGAGATGTCAAAAATTGGATGGGAGTAAATCTGTCTTGGAAAGGATGCTCATCGTGCGATGAGGCTTCCCTGAAAATTAAAGGGGCGACCTGTCAGAAGATCCCGGGTTTCTCTAGAAAAACTCCGGCCGATCAGACAACAACGGTGCTATTCCTGATGAATGGGTGCGCTGCGGATTGTGATTGCAGTTGCGGCTGTAACTAGTGCTTCAGTTGGTTGCAAGGATCTCGAAGACCGGGATGCCGG
>Ga0302320_10004679_pt1 | contig 30988 bp, 23 predicted proteins | sample Bog_T0_3_FD_202130 | JGI IMG/M metagenome (GOLD analysis project Ga0302320, IMG submission 202130) | Peat permafrost microbial communities from Stordalen Mire near Abisko, Sweden - Bog_T0_3 | ecosystem: Environmental > Terrestrial > Soil > Wetlands > Peat | place: Sweden: Abisko, Stordalen Mire... | reverse complement strand
GGTTTGGGGCGGAAGTGGTTTGTTTTCTATGGCGTTTTAGAAATCACACAGTTTCACAGGATATAGGGGGGAGGGGGTAGGGTGGGAACTGAGGGGGCCAGCGTGGGCTTTGCGTGAGATTGTCGGTGTTTTGTTCATGTTTTTATTGTGCGCCGGCGGTGGGTTATTTTCGGCAAAGGGCGGTCCGGGGGATGGGTCGATGAGCGTTGTCGTATCCCACCCTTTCCGCAGAAAAAAGCGGAAAGGATGGGGCATCCGGCATGCAGGATATAAAACGAAAAAGCCAGCTCTCCGCAAAGGAAGAATGCTGGCTCTACGGTTTCGGCGCGATTTCACGATTCAAAGGAAAGCCCCATGCTTTTGAGATTCGCCACGACGACAAATTTCCATTTTTCGGGTCTTTATAACTGCCCAGATATAGATCCTTAGGGAAGCTCTGATCAAGTCCCGCAGGTGCATCGTCCCTGCTTAGAATTGCAGATGGAGCGAGGACGCGATGCGCCAGATAACATTTGCCTGCCAGCCGAGTTTTGAGAAGTTTGCGCGGAAGAGCCGCCGTGAAGAGTTTTTGACTGCGATGGAAGTCATCGTTCCGTGGTCAGAACTGGAAGCCTTGATCGCTCCTTACTACCCCAAGGCGGGCAAAGGCCGTCAACCTGCAGGCCTCGGGATCATGCTGCGCATTTACTTCCTTCAGCATTGGTTCAACTTGTCAGATCCCGGTGCCGAGGACGCACTCTACGAGTCGCCCGTACTGCGTAGCTTCGCAGGAGTTGATCTGGGCCGCGCTGCAGCGCCCGACGAAACGACGATTCTGAACTTCCGCCATCTGCTGGAAGGTTCGGAATCAAGCTCTGCTGGGGCGGCTCGCACCGCGCCAGCCCCGAGTGGCACCAGGTCGCCGTCCTGGCCGCGGTCACAGAGTTGTGGCGTTGCGTCAGCCGTCCCGACGGCCTCCATCGGTTCCTCTAGCAGCAACACGCCGGAGCGTGGGGTCCTAGCTGTCGCCAAGGAAGGCGCAAGGGACGCGTCGAGAATGGGAACACTGCCTTCCTGCCGAGTTTCGAGGGCGCCGATGAGGCACAGGTGGAAGATTCGCAACCAAACTCCTCTTCCGCGTGGCCACGCGTTCGAGTGCTGCCCTGTGCAGCCCGGCGCAGCGAATGACAGGTCGTATTTGGTTGGATTTCTGGAACATGGAATCCGGCGCGGGGCGTGCGCGTGTTCATCGCCGGGGCCGGCGGCGCGGCTCATCTGGCCGGCGTCATCGCCGCCAAGACGCTGCTGCCCGTGCTGGGCGTGCCGGTGGTGGCGACTCCGCTGAACGGGCTGGATTCGTTGCTTTCGATGGTGCAGATGCCCAAGGGGATTCCCGTGGCTACGCTGGCGGTCGGCAAGCCGGGAGCGGCCAACGCGGGCTGTTCGCGGCGGCGATTCTGGCGCTGAACGACCCGGCGCTCAATGCCCGGCTGGCCGCCTGGCGGGCCGCCCGCGCGCAAGAAGTGCTGGACGCGAAGCTGCCGGAGCAGGGAGGACAGATTCTTCACTCTGCCGGGTTTCTAAGCCTGGGCTTGGGGCACTTGGCGTTGTTTCGCGGCGCCCCTACGGGGCTCAGGACCTTCGCTTTTGCGCATCCCAGGGCTGCGCTCCGCTTGCCCTGGGCTACTCTCGATGCCTCCCTCCGGGGGGCGCTGCAATGCGGTTCATTGCAGCCGAGACTCGTCCAAGCGAGTCAAGAGGCTCAGGATGACAGTCGCTTTTAGGATCACACTATCCTTCAGGATCACTGCACCTCTTGGAGGAGCCTCGCATAGAGAAACCTCGCAGGCGATGCACCGAGAATCAGCAGAACCTCATCGCCCCTACTTGCGCGAGTAGGCTACCGCCATCTTGTTGCGCGGATTCACGACGGTAAAACTGCCGTCGGCGGAGGCAGAGACCTTGAGCCAGACTCCGTCCGTTGCCGATCGGGCGGGGTTGGCGATCAGCGCGGCGGGGCTGTTGTGGGCGGCATCGGAGCCTTCGGCGGTGTGTAGTTGCCACAAGTCTTCGAGACCAGGGCTGTCGTGAACCGTCTGCCACGCCTCGGGACTGCCGGCTTTGTGCGCGCCGTTGTCCATTATGGCTACGCGGGGATGAATTGCGTCGACGAAGGCGCGGGCGTTCGAGAGGTTGAATCCGTGGTGGTTGACCATGTAGAGGTCCACCGTGCCGATGAGGTTGACGGGGCAGACCAGCGGAATCTCCTTGGCCTTGGTGAGGTCGCCGAGATCGAGAAAGCGGAACTTGCCGAAGGTGACCAGCACGCCCGCTGAGCGGGGATTTTCGGTCTCGTCCAGCTCCCATTTGGGCTCGGTGGCGCAGAGCGGGTTGGGGACGGGCTTGACGCCTGGAACCGAAGCGATGTGCTCGCCATCGGCGGTAATCACGATGGTCTGAAGGCCAGGAATGTCGATTTTGTCGCCGGGATGAATGACGCGCCGGGGCTTGCCTTCGATGGCCTTGAGGTAGGCGGCGTAGTCCTCGCGGGTGATGTCGGAGTCTTCGCGGTTGATGCCGTGGTCGAGGAACTCGCCGACTTGGACGCGCTTGACCAGATCGGGCACGCCGCCCACGTGGTCGTGGTGAAAGTGGGTGACCAGCACGTGGTCAATGCGGGCGATGCCTGCGTCTTGCATAGCTGCCTGAATGCGCTGGGCATCGCGACCGTCGGGCGTGGGCCAGCCGGTGTCAATCAGCAGCGATCCGCCGGAGGGGGCGACGAGCAGCGTAGCCTGGCCGCCTTCCACATCGATCGAATAGATGAGCAGGTCCTTTCCCGGCTTGGGCTGCGCTGGTGCGAGCAGGGGCAGAGCGAGGCCGTAAACGAGCAGGGCGAGGGCGAAAAAGAAGCTGAGGGGAGCTGGAAAGCGCGAAGCGGAGGCAATTCTCATTTGCAGGAAAGTTTACTCGCTCGGCGGCTGGCTGGGGAACCGGATCGCGATCGGTAGACAGCGCAATCGCCGTGCGCCCCATCACGCGCACCCGCTCAGGGCTTGCTCTCCGCCTTCGACTGCTCCGTCTTGGGCGCAGCGTCAACGGCGCACGGTTTGCCCCCGCACAGCGCATCGGTAATCCCCTGCCCCTCGGTGATGGTGTAGATTCGGTCCGCTGCGGGGATCTTGACGAACTCCTTCGCTCCAGACGGCCAGCGAATCTCCGCTGTGCCCGCGTCGGTAGCGTCGCCCAGCCCAAAGTGCAACCGCCGGTCGTTGGCTGAGATGTAGCTGCCGCTCGACTGCACATCCTGGCGCATTCTCATGCCGTTGGCCTTCAGGTAGACGGTGGCGCAGGTCGCGTCGCGCGGGCTCCCTTTGCTGGTTGCCGTCTTGCCGCCGCCGACCAGCCCAATCTCCACCCAATGGTGCTTGTCGGGGTTCACGTTGCGCAGCAGCGTGGGCGGTCCGTCAATGGGATTGATGATCACATCGATCTTGCCATCGTTGAACAGGTCCCCAAAGGCCGCTCCGCGCGCCGGAGTCACTACCGCCATCCCGGTTCCCTTGACCGGCGGAATGTACTCGAACTTGCGCCCCTTGCCGTCGGGCACGTTGTGAAACAGCAGCGAGCGCTCCGCCCAGGTGGTGCCCCAATCGTGCTGATCCACCTGCGGATAGACCTGGCCATTCACGGTAAACAGGTCGAGCCAGCCGTCGTTGTCGTAGTCGATGAAGGCATCGCCCCAGCCGACAAAGGGAATTGTGACCTGTGCGATGCCCGCCTTGTAGCTCACATCGCTGAAACTGGCGTCGCCGTCATTGTGATAGAGCACCTTGTAGTCGTCGCCAAAGTCGTCGACGAACAGGTCCACCAGGCCGTTGTTCTCGTAGTCGCCCTCGGCAATGCCCATGGAGGCGATCTCGCGGCCGTCCTTGTTCAGGGCGAAGCCTGAGACGTAGCTCTGGTCGTCGAAGGTTCCGTCCCCTTTGTTGATATAGAGAAAGTTGGGCTCCGAGTCGTTGCCCACCACCAGATCCGGCTTGCCGTCGTTGTTGATGTCGATAAAGAGGACCGAGAAGCCGTAGTACTTGTCCTTGTCCTCGACGCCGGCCTTTACGGTGACGTCAGTAAAGGTGCCGTTGCCATTGTTGTGGAAGAGATGGTCGGGTTCGCCCTGCAATCCGCGCGGCCCGCAGTTGACCGCCACGCCGCGGTACATGCAACTGGCGTAGCCCACAGCCTTGGTTCCGGCAACCGGCAGGTTGTCGCGGTCAAAGTGAACATAGCCGGTGACATACAGGTCAAGCTGGCCGTCGCCATCGTAGTCGCCCCAGGCTGAGCCAGGCGACCAGTTGCCGAGCTCCACGTGCGCCTTCTCAGCCACATCGGCAAAGGTGCCGTCGTGGTTGTTGTGGTAGAGCCGGTTCTTGCCGTAGTTGCCCACATAGAGATCGGGCCAACCATCATTGTCGTAGTCGGCCACTGAGCAGCCGTAGCCCCAGCGGTCGTTCTGCACGCCAGCCTTGGCGCTGACATCGGTAAAAGTGCCGTCGTGGTTGTTGTGGAAGAGTGCGGCATGGGGCGGCTCTTCCTTGCCGTCGAGGGCGTCGAAGGTCGATCCGTTGACCAGGTAAATGTCGAGCCAGCCGTCGTTGTCGTAGTCGATCAGGCAAACGCCCGACCCGTTGGTCTCAACAATGAAGTCCTTCTGCGGCACACCCATCTTGTGGTTCCAGCCGGAGAGCCCAGCGGACTTGGTGATGTCCTGGAAGATGACCGGGCCGGAACTCACAAAGCCGCCTGCGGTGATGGGCCGCTTTTCGGCGTCGTAAACCGGGGCCGCGCCGAGCCCTCCGGCGATGCCGCTGCCCATGCCCGGCTGCGACTTGGGCGGCTGAGGAGCTTCCTGTGCCCGGCAAGCTCCAGTAAGCGAAAAAACGGCAATCAAGACAACAGAAAACACCCCGCGAACAGGCAGCAAAGAGACTCCTCCACGGCCTCAAGTGTATCGTAAGGGGCGCTGGGCGGCCTGATGTTTCGTCTGTCTCAGTTGGAACAGACAATGCTGGTTGCTCGCGACTAGGGTTAGTGTGTGGAGACGCGAAAATTGAACAAACTGCCCACTGAACCAATTGTTCCGACCGTTCACGACCATTTCGGCCGATTCGCGTCCGCCGCCAGCGGCTGGCTTGGATCAACCTGGGCGTTTGCTGGCGCGGGACTGGTGGTGATTACGTGGGCTACCACGGGACCGGTGTTCCACTTTTCACAAGCCTGTGCGCAAGGCATCAATGCAGGAACGGGCATTGCGACGTTTTTGATGGTCTTCCTGATCCAAAACACGCAGAATCGCGATTCGCGAGCCATCAACCTGAAGCTCAACGAACTGATTCGAGCCGTTGACGAGGCTCGAGACCAGATGATCGACATCGAGCGACTCACCGACCAGGAACTCGATCAGATGCAGGCCACTTACGAAAGAATCAAGACGACCTGGACCGAGCGCCAGGCGCGAATCGCTCTGGCCTGGCTGCTGGCCCAGAAACCGTGGATCGTCCCCATTCCGGGGACAACTAAATTGCGTCGCCTGGAAGAAAACATCGGAGCTACGGCTGTTGAACTCACCGCAGGGGACCTGAACGAGATCGAATCCGCCGCGGCAGCGATCAAGGTGCAGGGCGAGCGATACCCGGAACACCTTGAGAAGATGACCGGCCACTAGGTCTGTGACCACGAAGATTTGTGCTTTCCCTGGTCCCAAAGGCGGGTCCAGGGGCACCTAACTTTGTGGGAGCGATTACAAGCTTGCCTGGTCATGGCAGTTGGACTTATCTTGTGCACTGCGGTCTGGCGCATGCTCATGGCCGGGCGGGCGCGATCAACGTCTCTGCGAGGGCTCGCGGCGCTCATCGGTTTCCGCAACAAAGATCATCTTGAAATTGCTGGCCGTCAAGGAAGGCTCTTGATTCCCGCGCCTTCTCGGCCTGCCGTCTTTGGCCCGCGCCAGTTCGGCTGCCTGGGCGTTGGGGAGGTACTGCAAGACCGAAGCCACTTCAAGAACCTTGGTTTTTGTCTTTCCGGATACGTTGACTGAACCGCTTGTAACGCGCGAGACCGTCGCTATCGAGACTCCCGCGAGTCTGGCGACGTCTCTGATGGTGCATGGCGCCGGTCCCCCAGAGCCAAGTGCGCTGTTCCCATCCTTGCTGGCCCAAAAACCAAGGTCGGTATCCCGATCTGATTGCCGATCGTCGAATTGCGTCATTGGCTGTCTACTCCTTGGACCTGAGATGCTGAAAGAGCCGGCCCCCGGCGGCGTTGCACAAGATGCAAGCTGCCTTTTCCGAAATCAACCTGGAGACTGTCTGTAACTGGCCGCGGCGTGGACGAGACTCGCAGCCTTGGGCTTGTTCCGATAGAAGATATCAGGTTGCTGATCCTGCCCGGTTGGGCAGGAGATCGGCACGGAGAAGATTGCTCTCCTCCGTGCCGGTTGGATTAGAAGCTGAACTTTCCGCTCATCTGGACGGTTCTTGCTCCACTGTAAGTGCTGCTGATCACGCCGAAGTTCGGGGCGGTGCTCACTCCGTTGTTAGGGGCGCTGTACGAGGAGTTGGGCTGTCCCCAAATTGCCAGGTTCAGCACGTTGAAGGCGTCAAAGGTAAACTTGGCGGCGTAGCGGTCCTTGAACTTGACTTCCTTGAACACCGACATATCGGTGCCCTTGAAGAACTGGGTCCGCAGGTTGTTGCGTCCGGTTGCGCCGTAGGTGTACGGCGCCGGATCGGAGAAGGCGCTGTAGTTGAGCCAAGTTTGCGCGGATTGATTGGCCGGCTTGACGGAACCTGTGATGTTAGGCCGGATATAGGGCTCCCAACTGACGCTGCCGATGTTGGCAATGTCGGCCGCATCGGTCACGTTATAGGGGTTGCCGCTATGGAACTTGGCAAAGCCGCTGTACTGCCATCCGCCAACCAGCAGATCCAGGACCCGGTTCTGCGTGTTGACGGCTTTGCCGCGTCCGATCGGCAATGCGTAGTTCCAGGTGGCCACAAGACTCTGCGGCACGTCGAAGGACGAGACGCTGCGTTCCGCCCGAATGTTGTAGATCTGTTGAACGCTGCATCCCTCGGAGCCGAAGAAGCCCGAGCAGCCTTCGTCGATCGACTTCGACCAGGAGTAGGCTACGGTCGCCGCCAAGCCGTTGTGGAAGCTGCGGGTTAACTGCACTTGCAGGGCGTTGTAGTTTCCTTCGCCCTTGCTCATGGAGTAGAAAGTGGGAGCGATGTACGGATACGGATCGCGGAGCGTCGGATTTCCGGGTCCAGGCGTCGCCGCCGTGTTATAGAAGCCGCCAAAGCTCAAACGGCGGTTTGCGGAGCCCACGTAGGTTGCCGAAACCACGGTGGCGGAATCCAATTGCCGCTGAACACCGAAGTTCCATTGCAGCGAATAGGCATCCTTCATCTTGGGATCGACGAACCAGTTGAACTGATTGAAAGGTGTTGGAGCAGGAAGCGCCGTCATGGCCGGCAGATTCTGGGTCGTATACCCAGGGAACGGATTTGCCTGAGAGACCGGCACGTTGATGCTGGATTTTCCAATCTGGCCGACGGAGGGCCAGTTGCCACTGACTCCGCGCAGGTTCTGCACCAGGGCAGCGTAGTTGTCGAAGGCGATGCCGATGCCGCCGTGAATCACCGTGGTCGGAGTGATGCGATAGGCAGCGCCGATGCGCGGCTGGAAATTGTTGTACTGGTTCTGGAAGACCTTACCATCGGGGCTGGCGACGACATGCGTCGGCAGCGAACCGTCCGGCGTGGGAATGCAGGGCGCGTTGCCCGTGCTGGCGCAGGAGCTGGGAACCTTGTAAACGATATAGGTTCCGTTGTTGAAGTCGAAGTTGCCGACGGACTGGTTATTGTCTGCCGGTGTGCCGTACTTGGGAATCAGGGCCAGATCGTAGCGAACGCCCAGGTTAATGGTCAGTTTGGGCGTCGTCTGCCACTGGTCCTGAAGGTAGTAGCCCATGATGCCGCCGGGGGTGATGGACTCCTCCAGGTTGCGCTTGTTAAAGCTGCCGGGAGTGCCGATGACGAACGAGGCCACGCCGTTTCCGGTTGTTGAATCGTTTTGGTTGATGGCGGTCTCCTGGTTGGAGAAATTCAACTGGGCCCACTCGATGGTCTGAGATTCTCCGATGCCGTTATACTCGCCGCCTAGTTTGAAGCGTGCCTATCCGGTTTTCACCCACAACCCCAACATGTAGGGTGCAGCCATTTCCCGGAGTAAAGTTCATCGTAGGTTGGAGCGGTAGCTGCGCCGGCGATGCCGAGCAGCGAGCGAAATCCGTTGAACGGATAGAAGCGTCTGTTGAAGCGAAAAGTGAATTCGTTCAAGTAGGCCTGCAGGTGCTGTTGGCTGACGCCGTGATGGATGCCGAGCAACCATGATTTGAGATTGGCAAACATAAGGTGGATGATGGGCAGGCATTCTTCCGCCACGCTGGGATCGCCAAGTTCGGTGGCGGCGAAATGCTTGTAGCCGCATTTCTCCAGACCGGCGTAGCCTTTCCAGTCGTCGGTGACAACCAGCGTTCCAGGCTCAACGGCGTTCTTGACGAATCCGCACAGCGACTTGGCGCTCCGGTCGGGCACTACGGCGAGCCGGACACGCCCTGCATAGCGTCCCCCTTTCCGCTTGTCGAGCTTCGTGCCTGGTTTGCGCTGACGAATATCAACGGCCGCCACGACCAGGGCCATGTGATGGACGCCTCGGCCTTCTCCCCGTGTCCGCCCACCGACTAAGGTTTCGTCGACTTCCACATGCCCGACGGCGCTGCCTCCGATGCGATCCCGATCGGGACGCACCATGCCCGCGCGGAGTTTATGCAAGATTGCGAATGCGGTCTCGTAGCGGGAGAGCCCCAGTTGTCTCTGAAACTGCACCGCGGAGATGCCCGGTGTCTGACTGACGATCAGATAGGCTGCCCAGAACCAGATGCTCAGGGCCGTATGGCTGTTCTCCATCACCGTTCCCACCGTCAGCGCAGCGTCCTTGCGGCACTTGCGGCAACGAAGAACACTGGGACGGTTAGCAAAGCGGAAAGGCTCCCCCTTGGCTTGGCAGTGAGGGCAGACAAAACCGTCGCGCCATCGCGCTCTCTCCAAATACGCCGCGCAAGCCGTGTCGTCAGGAAATAACCGCTGGAACTCCGGCAGCGAGTGCGGAAAAGGCAGATCGTCCCGCTGCAAGATATCGGTAGTCGTTGAATGAAAAGGCACTTGCACGATTGCGCCACTCCAACAGGATCGGCACAAATCTATACCTAGTGGGTGTGGGTGTCAACCGGATAGGCACGGTTTGAAGGTATGTTTGCCAATCACGTGTATGTAATCGGATTTAACCGACCAACTGTTGGCCGTGACTTCCGAGTTGTTGTCTTCTCCAATCTCGCTGACGCCGTTTTGAATGGCTATTCCGGGAATGAGGGTTCCCATTGCCTTGAAGCCTGAATCGAATTGGGTCGGGAATCCAGCTTTGCTGTCGATATCCGCCGGAATGTTGTTGTAGCGCCAAACCTGCGGACGCGATTCGTAGGTTCTGCCGCCCTGCACGTGCAGCACGCTTGCCGCGCTGAAGGTGTGCGTGTAGCTGCCAACATATGAATAGGCATCCGTGGAGGCGACCAAAGGAAGTTGGCTGCGACCGCTGGTCGTATTCCCCTTCAGCGCCATGTAGCGGAAGAAGACTGCGTTGTTGGCGCCGAGGTTCTCATCGACGCGGGCATCGAAGGTGTAAAGATCCTGAGTGTTGGGCGCGGTCTGGTAGGTGTTCGACCCCTCATTGGCGCCCGCCGTAACCGCAGGCCAGATGTGCTGGGCATAATACACGTTGCCCTGGGCAATGCGGGCAGGATCGATCTTGTTCAAGACCCCTTGGTAGGAAAACTGCTGGCGGGTGCACTTCAAATTGGCATCGCAGGTAGTGGTTGTTGGGTCGTAGATAGGAGCATCGGCGGTGAAATCGCCAGAAAGCTCGGCCGCGGTGGGAACCAATGCGTTCCAGGTTCCAGGACCCGAGAAGCGGAGGTCTTCGTAGCCGCCAAAGAAGAACGTCTTGTTCTTGCCGTTGTAGAGCTTGGGAATGACGACCGGACCGCCCAAGGTTCCGCCCCACTGGTTCTGGGTAAACGGAGTCCGAGCCTGGCCCTTGGGAGTGAAATAGGCCAACGCCTGCATCGAGGGGGTCTTGTTGAACTCCCAGGCAGAACCGTGCAGGGTGTTGGTGCCGCTCTTGGTGGAAACGTTGATGGTTCCGCCGGTGCTGCCACCGAACTCCGCGGAGTCGTTGTGGGATTCCAGCTTCATGTTCTCGATATAGTCGATGCCCGGTTGCACCGCGAAGGCGTTGCCGAAGGTCTCGACGTCCAGAATGCCGTCGATGAGGAATAGATCGCTCCGGTTGGTCTGACCATTGAAGGACGGAATCATGGATGGACCGATGGCGGTGGTGTAGCTCATGGTCTGGCTGCCGCCGACCACGATGGGCGAAACGCCGGGGGCCGCGACGAACAGTTCGGTGAAGTTGCGGCCGTCAAGAGGCAGATCGGAGATCTGCTTGGCTTCAAGCGTCATGGCCAGTTCGGTGGTGGAGGCCTCGACCTGGTTGCCCACCGCTTCCACCTGGACAACGGTGTCCATTCCGCCTACCGCCAGGGAGAAATCGAGCGTACTGGTCTGGTTCACCTGCAAAACGAACGGCTTCAGCTTCTGGGCGGTAAAGCCCTTGCTGATGGCCTCCAGCGTGTAGGTGCCGGGGTTGATGTTCAAAATGAGGTAATCGCCTGCGTTGTTGGTGGTGGTTTCGCTGGTAACGTGCGTATTGACGTTGACCAGGACGAGCTTGGCGCCAACGATCACGGCATTGGAACTGTCGTGAACCGTGCCGCGAATCGACGCCTGCGAGGTTTGGGCATGCGCTGAAACCGCTATCATCGCCAGGAGAAACACTCCAAGCGCGAAGCACTTGAGGCTGTCCTTCAGTCTCGAAATAACGCCCTGACAGCGCAACAACCGGTAAGCGTTTTCCGCATGAGACAAACGCGTTGGGTTCCCTTTCACTTTTTGTCCTCTTTTCATTGTGTACAGGTTGCTCTGGCCTCGAGAACGCTATCGCCACAGAGATCGTAGCGTCCACGAAACTAATTTCCCGGAACCGTATCGATTACGAACGCCATTGTCAACCTTTTTCTTCTTTCCACTCCATTTTGTTCTCCCATTCTTTACCGATTACGTAGTACACTTGAGCTCGATTTGGATATGGGTCGCGATCCCCTGGCTCCGTATTTGACTGGGAACCGGCGACAAGGCTGAGCAGGCTTGGCGATGCCGAAATAGACAATTGGGGAAGTTGTCTATTTAACGATAGAAAGCGCTGACCGGAATACGCTTTCCAATAGATGAATCTATCCCTCTTCTCGTTCTGCCCGCATCGAGCTGCTTTTATCCGATGGGCACCCTAGGGCTCTGCCATGCGGCTGGGCACTGTGTAAAAGGCTTATTTCACGGGACTTGCCGCCCTTGTAGCCGTGCTTGGGCCATAGGAAAATTGAGACGATGAGTACTGAAATCAAGAATTCAACGCCGATCGCCAAAGCTGCCATGGTTGACGGGAACTCCACCTCAGCCGCTGGAAACGCCGCCAAGGCCCTCTTTGCACCGGGCGCACTGCTGCCCTTCATCTTGGTGACCTCGCTCTTCTTCCTGTGGGGTGTTCCCAACAACCTCAACGACATCCTGATCCGGCAGTTCATGAAGTCGTTCGCGATCACCCGCCTCCAGGCCGGGTTGGTCCAGTCCGCCTTTTATATGGGCTATTTCCTGCTGGCGCTGCCCTCCGCTTTGTACATGCGGAAGGTCGGCTACAAAATAGGCTTTATTACCGGTTTGGTCCTATTTGGCCTGGGCACGTTCCTTTTCTGGCCGGCGGCCATGGTCGGGCGCTATGCATTTTTCCTGTTTGCCCTATTCGTTATGGCAAGCGGCCTGGCCTTTCTCGAAACCGCTTCAAACACTTTTATCGCGCTCTCCGGCTCGTCTGAGACATCGGAACGCCGACTGAACTTTTCCCAGGCCTTTAACCCGCTCGGCTCCATTGCCGGCGCCTTTATCGGAACCGCGTTCATCCTTTCAGGCGTCGAGTTGAGCGCCGCGGCCGTTGCCAAGCTGCAAGCCGCCCATCAATACCAGGCTTACTTGCATTTTGAGACGCTGCGCGTGGTCCAGCCCTATATCGTGCTGGGGCTCATCTCCTTTGTCTTCGCGTTCGCAATCTGGAGAACGCCGTTTCCTGTGTTGAAGGATGAAGAGGATGCTGGCTCCCACCGCGCCAAAGGCCTCGGGGCGTTGCTCAGGAACAGGCACCTGTTGTTCACGATCCTCACCCAGTTCTTCTATGTCGGCGCGCAAGTTGGAACCTGGAGCTACTTCATCCAATACATCCAGGACTTTACCGGCCAGCCGGAGAAGATCGCAGGCTACTTCCTTACCGGCACGCTCGCGATGTTCGGAATTGGCAGGTTTAGTTCCGCGGCGCTGATGAAATACGTGCGGCCGGCAACCTTGATGGCTGTCTACGCCCTCATCAACATTGCTTTTGTCTCTGTGGCTGTGCTTCATCCCGGCTGGGTGGGCGTGTGGACGATCTTCCTCACCAGCTTCTTCATGTCGCTGATGTATCCCACCATTTTCGCCTTGGGCCTTCAGGGACTCGGCTCCGACGCCAAAGTAGGCGGATCGCTCATCGTCATGGCCATCATCGGAGGAGCCGTTCTTACCCCTCTGATGGGGATCATCGCCGACTTCACAAAGAACATTGCGAATGCGTATTATGTTCCGCTCTTCGGATACGCCTTTATTGCCTGCTATTCGTTTTATGCGCAAGAGGGTGTCTGCCAATTACTAACTGATTCAAGCGAGCAATTCATTCTCAACGGAGAGGACATCTAACCATGAAGATTACCAGAAGAGATTTCGTAGCACTGGCTGGGGCCGCCGGGATGGCGGCATTGGCAAAGGCAGATGTTGGTCACACGGCGCCCGTTTTTACCCCGGATATGGAATCGCTGACAAAGTATCGGACTCCCGATTGGTTTCGCGATGCCAAACTCGGCATGTGGGCCTGTTGGGGACCGGAAGCGGTTCCCGAGATGGGCGATTGGTACGCGCGCAACCTTTACATTCAGGGGCATGAACAGTACGAACACCACCTCAAGACATATGGGCACCCGTCGAAGAAGGGCTACAAAGATCTGGTGCCATTGTGGAAGGGCGAGAACTGGGACCCGAATCGCCTGATGTCCCTGTACAAGAAGGCGGGTGCAAAGTACTTCTGCGCCATCGCGCAGCATCACGACAACATTGACTGCTGGAACTCGAAGCATCACAGTTGGAACTCCGTCAACATGGGTCCGAAGAAGGACATCATTGGAACGTGGCGCGATGTGGCGCGGAAGCACGGGCTGCGTTTCGGAGTCACGGAACATCTCGGCGCCAGTTGGAACTGGTACGGCGTGAGCAAGCTGTCGGATGCAACCGGCCCCCTGGCGGGTGTTCCCTACGACGGCGCGAATCCGGCCTATGATGAGCTCTATCACACCGGCAACGCGCAGCCGAAGTGCGAGCCGTGGTATCGCAATGCTCCCGAGTCCTTTCAGGTCGAGTGGCTCAACCGCATCAAGGATCTGGTGGACAGCTACGATCCCGATCTTCTTTACAGCGACGGCAGTCTTCCCTTTGGAAAATACGGGCGCGAGTTGCTTGCGCATTTTTACAACCAGAACGCAAAAGGCCGGAATGGGAATCTCGAAGCCGTCTACAACTGCAAGAAGGCAGAAGATGGCGGCCAGTTTACTGATGGCATGTGCGTTCGCGATATGGAGCGCGGTGTCTTCGATGTAATCCGGCAAGACCCCTGGCAGACGGATACATGCGTTGGCGACTGGTATTACAAACGCGACATCGTCTACAAGACTCCCACCACAGTCATCCAGATGCTCATCGACATCGTCAGCAAGAATGGCAACCTGCTGCTCAATCTCCCTTTACGTGCCGACGGCACGCTTGATGCGAAGGAAGAGGCGATTCTTGCCAGCCTTGCGCAGTGGATCGCTGTGAATGGCGAAGCGATCTACGGCACCAGGCCTTGGAAGGTTTACGGCGAAGGCTCGCAGGGTCCGAGCGGGGCCATGTTCAACGAAGGCAAGCTGACCTATAGCTCAGAAGACATCCGCTTCACCGTGAAGGGCGGCTCGTTGTTTGCGTTTGCACTCGCCTGGCCTGCGTCGGGGAAACTCCTCATCCGTTCTCTTGCGGGTGCCAGCGTGCAATCTGTGAATCTACTGCACGGCGGAGATAGCCTGAAGTTCAAGCGGACGCCGGACGGCCTGGAAATTCAGTTACCGTCACAACAAAGAGGCGACCATGCTTTCGCGCTGCGGATTCTGGGAGTTGCGTAACCAGATTGTGCTCGGCGGATTCTGAAGACTTGCGGGCCTTCATACCGCTGAAAAGAGACCGTTGAGGCAATGATTTTTGAGATCAGGAGAACCATGCGCAAATTCGTATTTCTTGCCCTTTTTATGTGCGTAGTCATGGGTCAGCAGGCCGTGAGTTCCGCGCAGGCGCCCGTCAAGTACGAGGCGACTCTGGATTCGCTGAATCGGCATCCGCTGCCTGAGTGGTATGCCAACGCGAAATTCGGGATCTTCGTCTGCTGGGGGCCTTACTCGGTCCCCGGCTGGGCGCCGCTGAGCCACCCCGACCATGACTTCGACTCAACGGATTTCATCCGCAACAACCCCTACGCGGAGTGGTACTACAACGTAATGCGCATCGACGGGTCACCCACGCAGGCCTATCATCGCGCCCACTACGGGGCCGATTACGACTACTACAAGAACTTCATTCCGGCCTTTGACCACGCGACGCAAAAATGGGACCCCGAGCAGTGGGCGAGCATTTTCCACATGGCCGGCGCTCGCTATGTGGTGCTGACCAGCAAGTTCCACGATGGGTATTCGCTGTGGCCTACTGCCGTGACCAATCCCAAGCTCTCTGGGAGCAGCCTGCATACCACGCGCGATGTGGTGGGCGAACTGACGACGGCAGTGAGAAAGCATGGGATTCGCATGGGCGTCTACTACTCCGGCGGGTTTGATTGGACCTTCCTGCCGGGACCCGTGCAGAAGAACGAGGATTACGGGGCGATCAAGCCGCAAAGCGAGGCCTATGGCAGCTATGTGATTGCGCAGATGCATGAATTGGTCGAGCGCTATCACCCGTCGCTGCTTTGGAACGACATCGATTGGCCTAGGTCAGGTAAGCCCATGCAGGTTGAGGCCGACTACTACAACGCAGTGCCCGATGGCGTCGTTGACGACCGGATGGGTATTGCGCACTCTGACTTCACGTCGCCGGAATTCCGCAAGCTGGACGCCATCACGCTGAAGAAGTGGGAAGAAAATCGCGGGCTGGGCCGGAGCTTTGGCTACAACCGCGCCGAGGGCGAGGCAGAGACCATTTCGCCTGCGGATCTGGTTGCCCTGCTGGTCGATGTCGTGAGCAAGAACGGCAATCTGCTGATCGATGTAGGCCCAGAGGCCGATGGAACCATCCCCGCCATCCAGATGGAGCGCCTGAAGGCAATCGGCGCGTGGCTTCAGCAGAATGGGGAAGCGATCTATGACACAACGCCTTGGACAAAGTCCGACGCAAAGACCACCGAGGGCGACGACCTGCGCTTTACCCGCAAAGGCCACGACCTGTACGTGACCGTGCTGGGCGATCCCAAGGCCCACACGCTCACAATTCCTGGCATGGCCACGGAGAAGATCAAGGCAGAATTGCTGGGCGATGCCAAGCCGCTGGTTGCAAAGTCAGAGGGCGCTAACCTGCGCATCGAGCTTCCTGCCAGTTTGCCCGGCAAGTATGCTTACGTGGTGAAACTGACAGGATTCATTCAATGATCGGCGCCTGGGAAACTTCTGCTCAAGAAGTTGTTTTGAACGGGGTTGTCCGAGACGGTCAAGATCGCATCTGAGTTGAAGCACGCGCCGGAGGCGCAGAATTACTCCGCTGCGATTTGCTGTGAGAAATAGAGGCAAGACGCCAACAGTATCCCTTCAGTTCTGCCCGAGGATCGAAAGAGCCTTCACCACATCAGGATCGTTGGGATTCAGTTCGAGCGCCTTTCGCAGTTCGGTGCCTCCCTCTTGCACATTCCCCGCCCTGCACAACACCAGGCCAAGGTTCTTGTGCAGCGCAGCCTGAATCTCACAGTCTCCGCAGTTTTCCAGGGCCTCTTTGTAGAGACTAACTGCTTTCGGCCAATCCTGCTCTCTTGAAGCGCCGTATGCTTCATTTCCCAGCGTCTTGCTGCGCTCGACCGCTGCATTCTTTTGCCGCAGCGCATCGAAGTGCTCCTTGAGCCGCCGGGATTCATTGGGATCGCTGGTCTTCAGCGCTCGCGAAAGCATATAGGCCGCTTCACTCGAATTGGGATCAATCTCCAGCGCCCGGCGCAGAGCTACGACCGCCTCCGCTGTTCTGGACTGCTCCAGCAGGCTGCTGCCCAGTAGCATGAAGGCCTTGCTTCTGTCTGGCTGCAACTTCACGACGCGCTGCAACAGGGCGGATTCTTTTGCGAAGTTGCCCTCGGCGCGCTCCACAAAAGACCAGTAGAAAAAGCAGTCGGCGTCATTTGGAGTGAGGCGGCAAGCCTTGGCAAACTCGGCTCCAGCTTCCGGTTCTCTCTTCAAATCGTCGAGGATGCGCGCCCGATTGAAGTGCGCAGCGGCGAGGTTCGGATCGAGCGCCAGGGCCTTTGCCGTCTCCTCCAAGGCATGAGACAGTTCCCCCGCGTCAGAGAACACGATCGCAAGATTCAAATGCGCATCCGCCGACTTGGGCTTCAGTTCAACAACCCGTTTGAAGAGTACAATTGACGCCTGAAACTCGCCAAGACGGCCTTTGACCTTTCCGAGCAGAGTGAGCACCTGGGTGTCCTCTGGTGAGATGTCCTTTGCTTTCTCCAGCGCCACCTCGGCCTCGGCGAGCCTGCCCTGCTTGACCAGTTCCTGCCCGGCTCCGAATGCCTCAATGAACGCGGAGTCGTGTTGGCTGCTCTGTGCCAGTCCGGCCGCAAGAAAGCAAATCAGCAGTGCGCCGGGGAGCACGCCCTCAACAATCTTCAAGCAATGCGGCATGTTTTGGACAACGCTTCTTACCCAGCCAATCGATCTCATTTCATCTCCGCGTGCAGGCAATTGTCTCCGCGACAACAGACCCATTGTATCTCCGCCGCTGGTAGCGGGCGCGGGCCATCTTTCAACTGTTTCGAGGAGATTGACCGACGAAGAGCTCAGCTTTTTGGCGCGGGACCTCGGCGGATTCCTTGCAGGTGGACCAGATCGTCTTGGCCGCACGCTCCCCTCGCAATGGCCACAAGCGCCGCTGTCTGCGCTTCGGTCTGTAAGCCGCACTCCGCATACTCCCAGTCCAGGCCGAGCCGGCGATACTTGGTGGAGCAGGATGGATTGAAGGCGCAGAGTTCCCAGCGTTCGACAGCGTCCTGCAACTCGTCGCGAAGAAAGTTTCCAATCCCATTCAGCACGGGCGCCTCAGCGCTTGCGCCGGGAACAAGAGGCGTCCGTATCCACAGCTTCAATTCGCCCGCGCGCGCGCGGCGCGCAGCTTCGCGCAGATTGGTGTGAATCGTGCCCAGTCCCGCACCGGTCAGCTCGCGGTGCATCGCCTCGTCAGAGTGTTTGAGGTCGAACAGAACCAGGTCCGCATGATCGACGACCCGCGCAAAGACCTCGGGCGCAGCCTGTCCGCAAGTATCCAACGCGGTTTGCAGATGACGCAGCCTGCAACCGGCCAGAAACTCCCGCGCAAAATCAGGTTGATTGCAAGGCTCCCCGCCAGAGAGTGTGACGCCGCCACCGCTGGCTTCGTACCAGATGCGGTCTTGCTCCACTTCATCTAGCAGCTCTGAGATTTCGCGGCGCACACCGATAGGTTTCATCGCCTGCGCCGGACAGGCTTGCGCGCAGGCCTGGCAGCCGGTGCAGCGCTCGCGGTCGATAACGATTCCATCCTTGGTTGCCGTCAATGCGTGTTCATCGCAAGATTCAATACAGCGGTAACACCCGATGCAGTTCTGAGCGAACCACCAGACGCCCGGCTTGCTTGGCCGGCTCTCAGGGTTGTGGCACCAACGGCAACGCAGCGGGCATCCGCTCAAGAACACAGTGGTGCGAATGCCCGGCCCGTCGTGCGTCGAGTTGCGATGAATGTCGAAGACCTGCGCGTAACTCGATGAATCCACTTCGGCCATCTCGCTGCTTGCTACAGTGCCGGGTAATTGACGCGCTGGATGAACTCCTCCTGGAACTTGCGGTCCATGATGAGGAAGTGTGACGAATACCCCGTGACCTTGACCACGATTGCTTGGTGCTCGGGCAATTCTGGATGCTCCATGGCGCGCTTCAGCTTCTCCATGGCGATGATGTTCAGATTGATCTGCACGCCGCCCAGCTTGAAGAAGGTGCGGGCAAACATCTCCACCAGATCGGACCGGCGAATTCCCTCAGGGAAGTAGGAAGGCTCCAGCTCAATCTGGAACGAACCGCCCTGATACTTGCGGAAATCCACTTTGCAAAACGAATTCGCGGTTGCCGTCAGTCCTTTGGTGTTTCGCCCGTGCATGGGATTCATGCCGTGGGCAATCGGCTCGGCGGCATGACGGCCGTCGGGTGTGGCGCCCAGCATGGGGCCCGCATAGGTATGGCCCATGTATTGGAACAGCGACGCGCGGAAATTCCCGCCCTTGTTTTGGCGCAGCGATTCAAGATGGCCGCGCACCATATCCGAGAGGCGAACGAGCAGTGCGTCCGGGCCAGCCAGATCGTTGCCGAACTTCTCAACGTTCAGGAACTCGCGGCGCATCGGCTCCTTGCCTGCCCAATCCGATTTCACCGCCTGCTCCACTTCGGCCAGCGTGTAACGGTGCTCATCGAAGACCAGCCGCTTGATGGCGTACAGCGAATCGCCAACGTTGGGCACGCCGAGAACATTGACCGAAGTCAGGTTGTAGTCCACCGAGCCCGCGTCAGTGCAGTCGCGGCCGCGCTCGATTGAGTTATGCATGCAGAGCGAAGTAACCATCTCGGGCCACACGCGGCTCTGCCACATATAAGTCGAGTTCTTGAAGTCGCGCAGTGCTTTGGCGGTGGCCAGCGTCTCCGCGCTGAAGATATTGAAGAGCGTTTCGAAGTTATCCACGCCTTCTTCCGCCGCGCGATGAATGGCGCGCTGCATCGGCTGCAAGAGCACGAGCGAGTTAAGGTCTTGATCGTTGTACTCGCGGCCCACCACGCAAAACCACTGGCAGCCGGAGTAAGCCACATCCCAGGCATGATCCTCGCTCACGCCGCTGCGCAGTTCGCTGTCGCGCAGCACGTCGTAGCTGATCAGCACCGGCGTGCCCGTGCCATGGCGGCCCAGCACGTCGCACGCGTAGTTGAAGAACTCCGGGTCGATGTCTTCATGCCACATCACGCCGAGGTTATTGTCTCCGCCGTTGAGGTCATAGGCTTCGAGAATCACGCGGCTCAACTCGTTGGTGGCATCCTTGCCTTCGCGGTTCCTGCCGCCGACAGAGAAGTAATTGCCGCCGTATTTCAGAAACAATTCGGCAATCCATCCGCGGGCTTCTTCGCGACTCATGCGCCCGGCGGCCATATCGCGGCGATAGAAGCCGGCCAGCAACTGGTCCAGCCGCCCGTAGCCATTGCCGTGCGCGATGATCCGCTCGCTGAGCTGGAAGAACTGGATCCACTGAATCGCTTGGATAAACGTGCGAGGCGGCTCGCTCACAATCGCTTCGCAGGTCTCCGCTACAACCCGGTAATGGTGCGCCAGATCGGCGGGCGCGTCGTTCGCCAGTTTCGCGGCCTCTTCGGCGTGGCGCTTGACCCAGCGCTGAATGCTTTCGACGACCAACTCCTGCGCGGCAAGATAGTGCGCGGCGGCCAGGTTGCCGTTTGCCTCGTGGCGCGACTTCCAATGCCTGACCTTCTTCAGCAGCCCGCCCCAACCAAGTTCCAAACCGATAGACAGGTCCGGGCAGGTGTGCGCATAACTGATGCCTCCCGCGCCCAGCCGACGCGCTTCAAAGCCGGCATCGTGCACCTCATCCGGATAGCGGAAGCAGCGCGCCTCATCCAACTGCCAGTGGAACTCGCCGACAACTTCTTCATCGGGATGGATCTCGCACGGGTTGTGATCCAGGAAGAATGCATAATCCCGCGCCCAGTTCAGTACATCGTTCTCCAGCCCGTTCACTCGCGAGGGCATTTCCATTGCATCAGGAAAGGGGATGCCTAGAAAAACGCGGCAGTTATTGTCGCCAATATTGATGCGCTCGCTGATCTCCTGCTCGCCGGTTGGCGGAGCAAAGCCCTCGCCGGTGCCCGACCAGTGATAGACCAGAAACTCAGGATTGTCCACGAAGTTGCTGCGGCGGCCTTCGCGGCCCAGGCGGTCGCGGCGGTCAAGCAATCGCTGCATTCTGTCGTCGCGGACCGGTTTCCAAGCGTTCGCGCTCTGCGGAACCGCTGAGTTGGAGGCTTTGGCGTCTTTACGAAGAGGAGGCATGGTCGAGCTCATAGGCGACTTCCTTCACTTTCTTTGCGCCGGGGAACGGCGCCGATCAGGAGCATGACGAACACTCACGGACTGCGAAGCACATCCGGGCTTCAGATCCGTGAACCTGCCGGGGGATATGTCAACTTCACCAGAGCAGGCTCGTAGGCCGCTCAACACGCTCAAGCAGGGTCATCTTACCTCTACTTAAGCGGTAAAGTAAAGCATAGCACGATAGTTGCGAATTCGGCCACAAGAATTTTTCCCATAGAAGCACATTCGGCGAGCGCAGGGCAGCGCACTCGCATCGGGGTCCGTTGACGGCAGCGGAAGCGGCGCGGACCAGTTGGCTGCCCTTGGACTCAATCGTTTAAGCTGTCCTGCCTCAGCACTCCCCGCCACGCGGTGAACTCCACTCGCCTTGCTGTAATATCGATAAAACACGTCGAACCGATGGAATAGGAGGCGGCGATGGCAGTGCGCATGAAGGATATTGCCGAGGAGCTTGGCGTTTCCACGGTCACTGTATCCAAGGTATTCAACAACCATAAGGACATCGGCGCAGCCACCCGTGAGCGCGTTTTGCGCCGCATAAAGGAACTCAACTATCAGCCGAACCTTCATGCCCAAGGACTTGCTTCGGGGCAATCGTTCATGATCGGATTGGTCGTTCCGGACCTTGTGCACGTCTTCTTCTCTGAGGTTGCGAAAAGCATCTCCAAAGTGATCCGCCAGCAGGGATATGGGTTGGTCATCTCTTCTTCAAACGACGATCCCGGGCTGGAGCGGGAAGAAATCTCGCAGATGATGCGCCATCGCGTGGATGCGCTGATTGTCGCTTCTTGCCAGGAAACATCCAAGGGGCTGCAAGCCATCTCCGCGGAGGTGCCGCTGATCCTGCTCGATCGAAAATATGAAAACTTCGAGGCCAATTTTATTGGCATCAACAACGAACTGGTCGGCAAAATGGCCACCGAACACCTGATCGAGAGGGGTTTTCGCAGGATCGCTTATATCGGCGGAAAAACAGCGAGCACCTCGCACGGCCGATTGATCGGGTACCAGCAGGCTCTCGCGGAACACAGGATCGCCGTTCCTGAAACCTACATCGTGAGTCGCAGGCACGCCGACGAGTCCGGCGACACCACAGGCTGCCGGGCCATGGAAAAGCTGCTGAAGCTGAAGCCCCGGCCCGATGCCGTATTCTGCTTCAACGACCCCGCAGCCGTGGGCGCCATGAATGCCATTCTTGCCGCCGGCCTCAGAATCCCCGAGGACATTGCGATTATCGGCGCCGGTAACATCCGTTATTCCGGATCGCTGCGAGTGCCGCTCTCGTCGATTGAAGTGTTCAGCGACACTCTCGGCGAGAGTGCCGGGAAACTGGCACTGCAGCTCACCGCGAGCAAGAAATCTGCCCCGCCCAAGGCAATCGTGATTCAGCCGAAACTGATTGTGCGCGATTCAACCGGCTCAAAGAAGTCCCGCCAGGGTAGCCTGGTCTGAACCTGATGTCGCTCCGGACTCCGGACCTTCTGAAAATGCCTTGGACAAGTAACGGCGCATCCAGCAGTTGATCTCCCACGCATCCGCGACGGGCCGGTGGAGATGCGGCACCATCGGCATATACGGCTCCGGTCCGAACTCCGGCGACACTGTGAGGAACCGCGCCCCCTGCGCCCAGCGCGCAGCGATGATTCTGCGCCACCAGCCCACACAGATTCCAAGTTGCCCCGCCCATTCAGGCGCGCTGGGATCGGGAACCTGTGGCCCTTGACTGAACCCCACACGGGCGTGAATATGCCAGGCTCGATCGATCACCGCCTGGACCGCTTCGTGGTGCGCTTGCAGATCGTCCGACTCATGCACCACTTGCCAGTGCGAGAAATCGGCGTTGATGCGCAGCGCCGGCAGCTCGCGCAGAGTGTGCAGGGTCTGCGGCGCGTTGTACAAGGCGCGCCCGCGGTGCAACTCGTGGCAAAAAGGTATGCCCGACTCCTGCTCCAGTTCCAGCGACAAACGAAAGAGAGCCAGATTCTCTTCAAAGGTAAAGCAATCCCTCCCGGTGTGGCAGTTCACAATCAAAGGAGCGCACTCGACCGCACGCCGGTGGAGCTGTCTCATGCTGGCGGCGTGCTCGCTTGGGGTGGCCCCATCCGTCAGGAATTGCGCAACCAAATCGAGGCCCGCGGCCGCGTGCAACGCGCGAATCTCCTCCGGAGACTCGCTGAGTTCTGAAATATTGATCTCGGTAGCGGAAAACCCCTCGCCGTGGGCGCGGCGCAGAAACTCCTGCAAGGGCAGGTCCCGCGCCTCCCATTTGGTCTTGGCAAAGATCAACCGCATTTGCGGCTTCATCTAGTGCGCTCCCCGGTAGAAGCTGGACATGCCGCGCCGCGCCATCACTTCGGGATAGCTGCGGGTTGGATCGGCATACACATTCCCGGCCTTGTCCACGCCCCGCGCCAGGTAGACCTGGTGGCAGCCATCGAAGAGTTCCTGGTTGAAACGCACGCTGGTTGGGCAAAAACGCATCGTCCAGCCGCAGCGGCGCAGATTGGAGGTATTCGGCTCGGAAGCGTGTTGAATTTTGGCATCGTGCAGGGAACAGTGGTTGGGCTCGAGTTCGATATAAACGCGCTTTGATTCGTCACGCTGCCGGCGAACAATCTCCGTGGGAAAGACGTTCTGTGTCGCATCCACTTGGTCGTAATCAGAAAAACCGGCGTGCGGGCCCAGGTGAGTTCGCGGAATTACCATCATGCAGCCGTTCTCGCGCGTCGAGTGGTCAAGCGCCAGCCAGACGGTGCAGACCTCCATGGGATCGATCCGGCGCCCCCAGTAGGCGGAGTCCTCGTGCCAGGGAACGCGCTTGCCGTTGCCCTTCGGCTTGCAGATGAAGTGGGTGGAAAAGAGCGCCAAATCCGGACCCAGCAGAGGCGTCACCAGATCCAGGATCGCATCCTGGAAAGCCCAATGCAGCAATTCCGGATGCATGAAGTGAGGCACGTCCATGGCCTCGGGACGTTCGCTGGCGGGCAGCTTCGACAGGATGCCGTCAAAACACTGTTGCAGGCCCGCGAACTCGACCGGATCCAGAACCGGCTGATCGAAAATCGCGTAGCCTTCGCGGCGAAAGGTCTCAACCTGTGCGGGGTCAAGGCGGCCGGAGGTAGAAGCAGGGAAATGGGAAACAGTACTCATGGTGAGCTTTACGTTGACAGACGCCGCCGCGCCGGTCTTGCACCTGTTCAACAAAAAAGTGTAGAAATTTGATCCATGAGTCTCTTTCGCTGGCACGACTACTCCCCCAATGGCGAAGCCTGCCACATCTCTCAGGCGGATCAGGTGGCTGCCACTGGGGTCGTGCGCCACCACCATGACTACTATGAGATCTTCCGTGTGGCCTCCGGAACCGGCTGGCACTGGTGCGCGGAACGCGAACATCCCCTGCGCGCCGGGCACATTGTTTTTGTGCGCCCTGAAGACAAACACGGTTTCCGCACCGACATCTCCAGCGAGCCGTTTGTGTTTGTCAATGTGGCTTTTTCCGCCGTCTCCTGGAAGCAATTGCGCCAGCGCTATGGCTGGCAACAAAGGGCCTTTTTTAGCGAAAACGCGCTAGCACCCCCGGTTCTGGCCCTGGACCCGGCAACCGACCGCGCCGCTGCAAGTCTGTTTGCCGAGATGCTGAGCCAGCGGCGCAACCAGGCCACACTGGATTGGTTCCTGCTCTCTGTCGCCCGGCTTACCGAAGGGCCCGTGGGGCTGGTTTCACCCGCCGCGGTACCTCCATGGCTGCACCTCGCCCTGGCGCAGTTCAGCCGTTACGACGCGCCGCTCAACCAGGGACCGGCGCAATTGGCGCGTATTGCCGGTTGCAGCGAAGCGCACCTGAGCCGCTCGTTCCGAACCTATCTTGGGCAGACGCCCTCCCAGTGGATTCTGGGCCTCCGCCTGCGCCGCGCCGCCTCGCTGCTTGAGACCACCACCTATGCAATCTCTGAAGTTGCACTGATGGCGGGCTTTGAGAACCTGAGCAACTTCCACCGCCGCTTTCGAGCAGAAACCGGCATCACGCCGCTGGCCTATCGCCAACAGAAGCGGCGCAGCGTCGTTTGAGCCGCCGAGAAATGCCGCCCGGCCCGCGCCGGCGTGTTACCGCAGGATGGAACCGGCCCTATTCTCCACAAATGCGCCGTGTCCCATCCATGGTGGAGTTTCATCGCGCCATGGGTGGGAGACCGATACACTCAACCAGCCCGGTTCACAGGGAGCGCATCGAGTCGAGGACCCTGATCTTGCTTTGGCCTTCGTTCAATTTCGCACCGGCTCAATTGCGCCGGGTCAAAAGCCGCGATGGTAAAACATGCCATCTTCCCTCTTGCCGATGAGCACGGCTCGCGGCAAACTGGAAGCTCATGAGCCCTTCCGCCATCAAGACTTTCACCGCCGTGCTGGAACCGGACCGGACACGCCTGCGCTGGGTGATAGCGCGCGTGCCCTTCGACCCGGTCAAGGCGTGGCCGGTGCGGGCTTCCATCTTGCGGTGCCCGTCGAGATTGGCGAAGGTGGAATTCATGTAATTGTCTGCCTTGCGGCCGAGGAATTCGAGCGGGAAGCGCACAGCGCCGTTCCCCAGACGGGATTCCGTGTTGGGGACAAAGGCCGGGGGGGGATCGCGACCTGCGGAGGACAGCTCTTCGGAATAGAACTCGATCTTGCCGGAAGGCGTGGGCACCGTTCCTGCGGTGTCAGGCTGGAAAGGGTGCGCCTCCGGGTCGCGATGGAAGCCGAGCGGAATGTGCCCCTGCTGCTTCAAATCCTCAAAGGTAATGTGCTCCATGCCGGGGTTGGTCGAGTGGCCCTCCGGGCCGATAGCCAGCGCCTGTTTGATGATTTGCTCGTGCGTATCGCGGAAGCACGCTTCCTTGAAGCCCATGCGCTGCCCCAGTTGGCCGAAAAGCCACACGTTCGAGCGCGCCTCGCCGGCGGCTCGATGGCCTGCTGCGAGAGCTGAACGAAGTAGTGGCCGTAGGCGCCCTGGACGTCTGTGTGCTCAAGAAAGGTGGTGGCGGGCAGAATGTAGTCGGCGTAGTCGGTGGTGTCAGTGAAGAAAAGTTCGTGGACCACTGTGAAGAGGTCTGGCCTCAACAGCCCGCGCCGCACGGCATTCTGGTTGGGAGCCACCGCGGCAGGGTTCGAGTTATAGACAAAGAGCGCATGAACCGCCGGACCTGATCCCTGATCTCTGACCCCTGATCCCTGCTCGGCCAGGCACTCGCCGAGCAACGACATATTCACGACCCGCGCCAGGCGGCCGAGCGGCGAGGCTAGCGCCAGGTCGGGCCGCTCGACGGCTTGCTTGTCCCAGGCAAAAGCGCCAGAAGTCGAAAGCTGTCCGCCGCCGCCGCGATATTTCCAAGCGCCGGTCAGCGCGGGCAGCATGGCGATGGTACGGGCGGCAGTTCCCCCGTTCTCAGAGCGCTGCACGCCGTAGTTCATGCGGATGACCGCTGGCCGGGTGGTGGCGTATTCGCGCCAGGCTTTCAACCTCGCCGGGGGTGAGCCCGGTCCAGGCGGCCACGCGATGCGGTGTGTACTCACGCGCGCGTGCGGCAAGCTGCTCAATCCCGTGGGTCATTTCCGCGATGTAGGCACGGTCTTCAAGGCCCTCGTTGAGGATGACGTGCATCATGCCCAGGGCCAGAGCCACATCGGTGCCCGGACGGATGGCGATGTGCCAGTCGGCCACGGCTGCCGTGCGCGTGCGGTAGGGGTCAATAACTATCAACCTTGCTCCGTTGCGGCGAGCCTTCTCGACCATGGGCCAGAGGTGCACGTTGTTGCCGTGGATGTTCGCGCCCCAGGCCAAGATGAGCTTGGACAGACGGAAGTCCTCGGTGGGGGTGCTGAGCCGCTTGCCGTAAACCAGATTCCAGGCCTGGGCTCCGGCCTCGGCGCAGATGGTGCGGTCCAGTTGGCTTGCGCCCAAGCGATGGAAGAAGCGGCGGTCCATGGAGCCGTAGCCCAGCACGGAGATGGTGCCTCCGTAGCTGTAAGGCAGAATCGACTCGGGGCCGTAGCGGTCGGCGGTCTCCTGGAGCCGCGCGGCAATCGCGTCCAGCGCCTCGTCCCAGGAGATGCGCTCGAAGGCCTCGTGCTCGCGGCCCCGGACCAGCGGCCCTTTGGCGGCGCCGGGCTTGCGCTTGAGCGGATAGAGGATGCGATCTGGGGCATAGACGCGATCAAGATACTTGGCCACCTTGCCGCACAGAAAGCCCTGCGTGACAGGGTGTGCCGGGTCGCCTGCGACCTTGATTGCGCGCCCATCGCTGTTCACGGTCACCAAAACTCCGCAACTATCTGGGCAGTCATGCGAACAGACCGTGTGAACAATGCGGAATTGAGCGGGGGGCAGCCGCTGTCATGCAGTCATTGTAAGCTGAACGCTGAGGGATTCCGATGCAAAGGTTTTTCCTGGTTGTGGTTGCACTCGTTGTTGTTTCTGGCCTGGGTTCGGCGCGCGCGCAGGTAGGCACGGAGCCGGTTGCGAAGCCCGCAGCGCAGCCGGGCGCAAAGGCGGCAGCCGACGACGAGGGCGCGATCCGGGCGGCGATGGCCGCGCAGACCGCAGCCTGGAACCATGGCAACATTACGGCTTTCATGGAGCCTTACGAGAACTCGCCGGAGACCACCTTTATCGGTTCGACAGTGCGCAAGGGCTATGGGCCGATCCTCGATCGCTACAAGCAGGCCTACACCACCCGCGAACAGATGGGGACGCTCAGCTTCACCGGGATCGAGGTGCGGCTGCTGGCCGGCTCCTGCGGGAAAGCCGAGTTTGCCGCTGTGACCGGCCACTTTCACCTGGAATGTGGAGCCAAAGGCGCGGCGAAAATAAACGATGGTATCTTTTCGCTGGTGTGGCGCAACGGGGCAAACGGCTGGAAGATCGTGCTGGACCACACGACCTGAAGAAAATCCGCATCGGTCCTTATTGCGAACAAGCGTTCTCTCTGGGTTGAACCGGTGCAGAAAATGGCCCGATTTCAAGGGAAAGCTCCGGGAAGCATCCCTTTATCGTGCGCGCACGATCGGGAAACGCTTACTAGGTTTGATCGAAAATCCCCTGGGCAGTAGACGGGGCCGACCCAAAGTTTTAGGATGGCAAGGAATTCCTATGAACAGAAAACGCTTGCTTGCGCCTCTCGTCCTCGCCTTCCTTCCGCTCTGCCTTGGCAGCCAGGAACGGCCCAATGCCGCCATCATCTCCGTCGATGCCGCTCACCTTGGCGCGCCCATAGCCAAGACCATGTTCGGCATCTTCTTTGAAGACATCAACTTCGCCGCCGACGGCGGGCTCTATCCGGAACTGGTCAAGAACCGGTCGTTTGAGTTCCAGGAGCCGCTCACGGGCTGGCATCAGGTGTTAGCCGCCGGCAGCAAAGGAATGGAAGAGCCAAAAGGCGAACTCAGCGTCCGCACCGATGACCCACTCAACGCAGCCAATCCGCACTATTTGAGGGCTCGTGTCTATGAGCCGGGATATGGCTTCTATAACTCCGGCTTTCGCGGAATCGGAGTGGAGAAGGGCGCCGAGTACCGATTTTCGGCTAATGTGCGCAGTGGCGGACCGAAAGCCATCCGGGCCACCATCACAGATGAGAGCGGCCGCGAGTTCGGGAGCGCAAAGCTGGAGGGTTTCGGCAAGGATTGGAAACGCTACGAGACCGTTATCCGGGCGAACTCGACAGTGCAGCACGCCCAGTTGAACATCTTTGTGGACGAGCGGGGCTCACTCGATTTCGATATGGTTTCGCTGTTTCCCGTGGACACGTGGAAACACCGCGAGAACGGACTGCGCAAGGATCTTGTTCAGTTGCTCTATGACATGCACCCCGGCTTCCTTCGCTTCCCCGGAGGCTGCATAGTGGAAGGCCGCCAACTGGCGACCCGCTACCGCTGGAAGACTACGGTAGGTGACATTGCGCAGCGGAAGACGCTGATCAATCGCTGGAACCTGGAGTTCGACAAAAGGCCTACGCTGGATTACTTCCAGTCGTTCGGGCTGGGCTTTTATGAGTACTTCCAGCTCGCTGAGGACGTCGGCGCGGAGCCGCTGCCGATCCTGAACTGCGGAATGGCGTGCGAATTCAACTCAAGCGAGACGGCCCCGCTGGACCAGCTCGACGAATATGTGCAGGATGCGCAGGACCTGATCGAATTTGCGAACGGCGCGGTTGATTCGCCATGGGGCAAATTGCGCGCGCAGATGGGGCATCCCAAGCCTTTCCATCTGAAGATGATCGGGGTGGGCAACGAGCAGTGGGGACCGCGCTACATGGAACGCTACAAGATTTTCGCGGCCGCACTCAAGGCCAAACATCCTGAGATCAAGCTGGTTGTCAGCGCCGGTCCGTCTCCCGACGGAGAGCTGTTCGATAGCGCGTGGGCCAACTGGCGCAAGCTGAATCCGGACATCGTGGACGAGCACTACTACATGAGCCCCGAGTGGTTCCTGGCCAACAGCGGGCGCTATGACAAGTACGACCGGTCGGGCCCCAAGATCTTCGCGGGCGAGTACGCCGCCCAGACCGTGGAGACGACAAGCCAGGAAAACCGCAATAACTGGAAGGCCGCGATTTCTGAAGCCGCCTTCATGACCGGTCTGGAGCGCAACGCCGATGTCGTGCAAATGGCGTCCTATGCCCCGCTGATGGCGCACGTGGATGCATGGCAGTGGAAGCCGGACGAGATATGGTTTGACAATCTGCGCTCCTACGGAACTCCCAACTATTACGTTCAGAAGGTCTTCGCCACCAACACCGGCACGCGCATCGTGCCCGTCACCCCACAGGCGGTGAACGGCCTCTACACCAGCGCCTCGCTAGACGAGCGCAGCCATGAGTTGATCGTGAAGACGATCAACTACGCCCTCCACGCGGGGAACACTCTGTTTGGCGGCATCGTAGCGCACGTTATAGCGTTCCGACTTCGCCAAGATGCGTAGAAATGCCGGGTCGGTATTCGTGACCCAATGGCCGAATGCAAAACCTCCGATGAAGACGGCGACTCCGGCGAGGAGGCTATTGAAAAGGTTGAATACGCCAACAGCGCCAACACAGACGAAATAGAACAAGGTCCGCTCGACTCCGAGGTATGTGAGGGGCTTGTGCAGGCTTTTGTAGACCCGGTTCCTCCGACGGGTTGTAATGTGTGTCTGCATCGTCGCCCCTCACAGCTTGAAAAATCGTTGGGCTGTCGTGATTGCGCACGGCCTGGGGTTCCGCTTACACACCCCAAAGCCAGGTCAGAACGTTGGTGGCAAGCACGGCAATCCCCGTGCCTGCGGCGACACCGGCCAGCGTCTTCTTGGCTCCCGGTTCGCCGTGAGCGAACTGGTAGCCGCCGACCACGATTGCGATCAGACTTGCAACTTTCGCAACCGTGCCGGTGAAGAGGGTTTGCATTGCGGTGAAGCCCGTATCGAACGGTGACTGCGCGAGGGCAAGCGCAGGAAAGAGGATTAGCAGGGTGAACAGGGTAACGCTTGGGCGTATCCGGCGCAATGGGCTCCCGTGGGAAGCCTTCCACCGGCGTCTAGGTATGAGCGTGGCGATCATCGGCACCTCCAACGGCTTGAACTTTTGCCGCTATGTGTCGGAAGGTAGCCCGCGCCGTCTCGTCTGTCCAAGACTTCTTGTCTATGCCGCCATAGTTTTCATCTATGGATGTCTGCCTCAGAAAAGTAGACTTTGAGAATTTCTGAATTGCCGAGGAGATTTCTTCGGAGCAAATTGTTGAATCATGGGTCGTCAGTCGGACGAAGCCTGGAAATGTCTAGATTCCGCCTTCATTGGCGATTGCGGAAGTCGGTACATGCCTCGGCGGAGACTTAACGCGAGGCGAGAATCCCTCCGGGTGACATCGGCGTATTTCATTACGAAACCCACTCTTGGCTCTGAATTGTTAGAACTAAACTGAGTTCGGACGGCGCTAATCCGTTTAGAATGCGATAAAGGACCAATCACATGACCAGGGCAATTAGCCTCTTTTCAGGCTATTCTCAAGGCGAAAATCGCACGACGAACTATTGCTTGCTCCTTCTAAAGATGCTTTACGAGGAGAATAGGAGGTGGATCGACGGCTACAGCGTCACCACCGCCGCCGCCCGCGCTCGGAGCAGGAGGCGGCACACTATTCATTGCGCCCTCAACACCAGGCGCGGCACCGCTGGCACCGCCGCCAGCCATCGTGCTTCCCATGCCTGGCATCATGCCCCCAGCGGCTCCGGGCAT
>Ga0302320_10004678_pt1 | contig 30989 bp, 32 predicted proteins | sample Bog_T0_3_FD_202130 | JGI IMG/M metagenome (GOLD analysis project Ga0302320, IMG submission 202130) | Peat permafrost microbial communities from Stordalen Mire near Abisko, Sweden - Bog_T0_3 | ecosystem: Environmental > Terrestrial > Soil > Wetlands > Peat | place: Sweden: Abisko, Stordalen Mire... | reverse complement strand
CGATCACCCCCGAAGTGCTCACGCTCATCGCTGAGATCGATGAGTTCAAAAGGGCATGGCGTGCGCCCGGAACCCTTGCGCCAGCACGTCTGAGCGCCTTGCGCCGCGTGGCGACCATTGAGAGCATCGGCTCCTCGACGCGCATCGAAGGCAGCCAGCTTTCCGACCGCGACGTGGAGCGCCTGCTCGCCAATCTGGAGATCAAATCCTTTGCCACCCGCGACGAGCAGGAGGTCGCCGGTTACGCCGAAGTCATGGAGACCATCTTCCATGCGTGGCCGGAGATCTCGATCACGAAGAACCACATCAAGCAGCTCCACCACGATCTCCTGCGCTACAGCGAGAATGACGACCGGCGCCGCGGCGAGTACAAGAAGCTGCCCAACAGTGTTGCCGCCTTCGACGACGCCGGCCAACAGATTGCCGTCGTCTACGAGATCGCCTAGCCCTTTGACGCCCCCCGGCTGATGGCCGAGCTTGTCGCTTGGCTCCAGGAAGCCCAGGAACTGAAGCGGCTCCATCCGCTGCTCGTCATCGCATTCCAAAACAAGGGGTTGACTGAAACCAGAGTCGATAGCTATATGCTGCATGCACTTCGCCTTCGGCTGGCCGGAACCATAGGCGCCACGTTCAGCCATCTTCGGCCATCTCGGAAAACAGGTTGGAGGGATACCGAGGATTCCCAAGGTGCGGATTGCCGACTACGGTCAAATTTGCAGAGTGTGCTACGCTAAACGCCATGGCTGCGATTCACCGCTGTGTGCCAAGTCCATCGACTGATGAGGGGGAGAAAGATGAAGATCAGCGCTCGCAATGTGCTTGAGGGTAAAGTGCAGAATGTCACCAAGGGGGCTGTGAACGCACAGGTGACTCTCGTTCTGGCGGGTGGATATGCCGTCGTCGCCATTATCACCAACTCCAGCGTCGAGACTTTAGGACTGACAAAAGGTAGTGCAGCCTTCGCGATCATCAAGGCCTCCGAGGTGATTGTCGGCAAGGGCGTGGATGGCGCGAAGCTGAGCGCACGCAATGTATTGCCCGGTGTCGTGGAAAAAGTGCTGGACGGAGCGGTCAATAGCGAGGTAGAGATTCAGCTTTCCGGTGGCGGTTCAGTGGTTGCGTCGATCACCAAGCAGAGCGTAAAGGCGCTCGGGCTGCAGAAGGGTGACCAGGTCAGCGCAATCATAAAAGCTTCCAATGTAATGATCGGCGCATAGGGCCGCCATGCCAGAGGCTGACAATTCAAATCAGGCGGCGACCAGCGACCGAGGTGTCGTATCCTCCCAATCGCTCCAGTTCTCGTCTATAGGCAGCCAGAGCGAGCGTGTTGAAGAGCGCCTCGATTTGCGGCAGATGCAGATGACGCCGGTGGACCACGAGATCATAGCGCTCGCTGACGAGCGGGATGAAATCAAGGCCCAGGATGCGCGCGGCCGATGAAACGGCGATGCAACAGTCGGCTTCTCCGGACTGGACGCGGCGCGCGGCGGGCAGATGGCCGGTGGCGATGTTCTCATAACCGCGCAAGCTGGTGTGTACGATTCCAAGATTGTGCAGGCGAGCATCAAGGAGCAGGCGGGAGCCGGCTCCGCGCTCGCGATTCACCAGAGTCACATCCGGTCGTTCCAGATCGGAGATGGAGCGGATCTGCTTGGGATTTCCGTGCGCGACGACCAGACCCTCCTCCCAAAGCGCGAGAGAAACTACAGCAATGTCCTGCTTGCGGAAGATGCGGCTGACCGCAGCGAGATTGGACTCCTCCGTGCGCTCGTCGCGAATGTGGCAGCCTGCGACATGAATGCTGCCCTGATGCAGCAGCTCAAGGGCTCTGGTGCTGTTGCGATGGGCGACGATCAGGTCAACGCCCTGCTGGCCGAGATGGCGGGAAAGAATGGAGATTCCGGGGTCGCAGCCGGCCAGGAGAATCCGCTTGTCGAAGTCCTTGGCGCCGGAAAAGATTTCGACGCTGGTCTTGGTTTGCGCTTGGAATTTGCCGGCGATGACCGCGTCAGCCACGGGAAGGCTCCACGTGCCTTGCTCTGGAAACGTCGCTATGAGGCGGCCATCGACGCGGCAAAGATGCACCGGCATTCCGGGGCGGGTGGAATGAGCTTCCTCCAGCAGCTCCACCTGCTCGGTCTGCCGCGTTTCCTGTTGCGCATCCAGTTGAAATATCTCTTCGACCGTCACGCCTAGCGCCTTTGCCAACTTCAGAGCAATGGCGGTATTGGGGGCATATCCCCCTGATTCGATTGCATAGACGGTCTGCCTGCTCACATTGATCGCGGATGCCAATTCGGCGGCAGAGAGGCCGCGGGCGGCGCGCAATTCGGCCAAACGACTCTGTACTTTCATCGGTTCCTCTGAACAAGAGCGGCGAACGTGATGCAAACGATTGCTGCTGAGATTGTCTCACTATTTGGGAAAATCCGCAGCTCCTGAATTGATTTCACTTTTCTTTGATATCTGTATTGTATTCGAGACTGAGTTGTGTATAGACTACGAATCAATCGCACTCAATCATCGTCTTCCGCGCAACTGTGAGGATGAAGCACAGCCGCTTCTTCAATCTCAAGAGCGCTACGCAGTTCCATTTTCTACGCAACACATTCATTCATAGGAGGAGCCAATGAAAATCCAAAGTCAGCCCATTCTTCTTGTAATCATGATACTTCTGGTCGCCACGGGTTCATTCTTCGGCCAGTCCACGACGTTTATTGAGCGTTACCAGGCGCGCGTCAGCGCAACGCAAGCTGAACAGCCACACTGGGTCACTCCGTTGGTTACGGTGACTCCGCGACTGGAACAGGAGATCCGAAGCGATTTCATTCACCAATACAACACCAAGGGCTTCACGATCTGGAACTACGGGAACGGCAAAGGGTTGGAGTTGATTCCCGAGCGCCACACTGAGCTCATTTTCAATGTTCCGCCATTCTTCAATCGTTTCAACGGTGCACAGGATGGTTTTGGCGACGTCTCGTTTCTGGCCAAGTACCGGATCTACTCACGCAACGAGGAGCATGGCAATGCGATTGTGACCGCATTTGCGGCTGGATCGATTCCTACGGGCAAGAACGCCAACGGAAGCTGCTGCGCCATCGTTACGCCCACGCTAGCAGTCGGAAAAGGCTTCGGCCAACTCGCTCTCACTTCGACGGCGGGGGGCTCGCTTCCTGCAAGCAATGTGAAGGGTCTGGGGCACACCATAGCCTGGAATAGCACCGTTCAATATCGCGTTGCAAGGAAGGGGTTGGCCCGTTTCTTCTGGCCAGAAGCCGAGATCAACTCCAGCTTCTACAAAGGCGGATCGAACGACGGGAAGATCGCGACCTTTGCCACGCCGGGCCTGATCGTTGGCAGGATTCCGCTCACTCATGACGCATCAGGCAAGCCGGGGCGATTGGGCTTGACCGTTGGAGCGGGTCAGCAGATTGCGCTAACGCACTTCCACACGTACAATCACGCAACCGTCATTACCATGCGCCTTCCATTTTAGTGACTGCCTTGCACACGGCCTGGTTGGCAATCCCAGGCCGTGCAATTTCTGATGTCATCATGGAAAATGCGAAAATCTAAGAACGTGCTGGTCAATTCAGAATCGATCATCGGACAGGGAGAAGACGTGAAATCAGAGCCTGTATTTGGAATCAATGGAAGGCTGCATTGCCACAGAATTGTGGTTGCAGTGCTAATTGCTTTGGTTTGCACCTGCTATAGTTCAGCGCAGACGCGCCTAACAGTATCCGCCGCGGCGAGTTTAACGAATGCGCTCGCGGAAACTGAGGCTGCTTATAAGCGCGCCCAGGCGAATATAGAATTCAGCAATAACATAGGCTCCTCGGGAACGCTTGCAGCGCAAATAGACCAGGGAGCTCCGGTTGACATTTTCATATCAGCCGCATCAAAGCCGATGGACGACCTTGCAGCCAGCGGGCTGATCGTTACAGGCACACGCCGCAATCTGTTGAGAAACACACTGGTTCTTATTGCACCGCTTGACTCGAAGCTTAAGGATTTTCAGGGGCTCACAGATAGATCAATCCGGATGATTGCGCTTGGCGATCCAGAAAGCGTTCCAGCCGGCCAGTACGGCAAGCAAACGCTCTTGTCTTTTCATCTTTGGGAACAACTCAGTGCAAAGTTTGTGTTGGGCAAAGATGCCCGTCAGGTTCTTACTTATGTAGAAACCGGCAACGCCGATGCGGGCCTGGTCTATGCCACCGACGCACAGGCTTCGGGGAAGGTTCGAGTTGTGGCCACTGCTCCTGAATCCGCGCATGACCTGATCGTTTATCCCGTGGCAGTTGTCAAAGGGAGTCGCAACGAAGAGGCTTCGCGCAAGTTTGTCGAGTTTCTCCCCAGTCCGATAGCGCAAGCGATCTTCGTGAAACACGGGTTTACAATAGCAGCACCGTGACTCTGCCCCTCGACTATTCGCCGCTTTGGATCTCGCTCGCCACTACCTGCGTGGCAACAGTGGCAACGTTCTTTCTGGGAATGCTGGCTGCCAGGCTGATGTATGACTTACGCGGAAGCCTTCGCGCGTGGATCGACGGCCTTCTGACGCTTCCGCTGGTTCTGCCTCCCACGGTCGTCGGTTTCTTTCTCCTCCTGCTGCTTGGTAGGCGCAGCATCATCGGCCACGCGCTGGAGCAGATTGGCATCGTGATCGTTTTTTCGTGGCCGGCAACGGTGATCGCAGCCACCGTCGTGGCCTTTCCGCTGATGTATCGCACGACGCTGGGCGCGTTTGAGCAGGTCAATCCCAATCTTCTCGATGCCGCGAGAACTCTTGGCGCTTCTGAGTGGAGGATCTTTCGCAGAGTGCTGCTGGCGCAGGCTGCGCCCGGCGTGCTGGCCGGCACGGTTCTCGCGTTCGCGCGCGCGATGGGCGAGTTTGGCGCAACGCTTATGCTGGCCGGCAACATTCCCGGACGCACTCAGACGATGCCGATCGCTATCTTCTCCGCTGCCGAGGGCGGCGACATGCGCGTGGCTTTCCTGTGGGTGAGCCTGATCGTTCTTCTGTCGCTGGCCATCATTCGCTTGCTTCACTGGGAGAGAAAGACGCGAAAGGCGACTCCAAATCAGAAGACTCTGACGTTGGTTTCTGCCTCTGTTCCGCAAACGCAATTGTCGCGCAAACTGGATGAACCTGCGGCTTCCGCTTCGCTTGAAATAAGCATAGAGAAGGCCCTTGAGTACTTCAATCTTGAGGTCGGGTTCCGCGCAGGCCAGGGATCCCTAGGATTGCTGGGAGCGTCCGGCGCGGGGAAATCCATGACTCTGCGCATGATTGCCGGCATCGTCGCGCCGGATCGGGGGCGCATCGTTCTTAACGGCCGTGTCCTTTACGACAGCGCAACAGGTGAGAAGATCTCTGCTGCCGAGCGAAAGATAGGCATGGTCTTTCAAGACTATGCGTTGTTTCCGCGGATGACAGTGGCTGAAAACGTCAGCTTTGGGTTGAGAAAGCAGCCGGAGCGCGAGCGGCAGGCGCGCATCCAGCGGCAGCTTGACCGGATGCACATTGCTGAGCTGGCCGATCGCTATCCGGCAGAGATCTCAGGCGGGCAACGGCAGCGCGTAGCAATCGCGCGATGCATGGCCATCGAGCCCGACGCCCTGCTCCTTGATGAGCCGTTTGCGGCGCTCGATCCGCATCTGCGCCGGCAGACAGAGGAGCAGCTTCGCGAGACGCTGGCCGGCTATAACGGCGCAGTGATATTTGTGACGCACGACATGGAAGAGGCGTTCCGCTTTTGCACCGATCTGCTTGTGCTGGACAGCGGCAAAGTGATTGCCAGCGGCCCCAAGCACGAGCTCTTCGAGCGTCCACGGACGGTTGCGGCGGCGCGGCTGACCGGATGCAAGAACATCGCTCCGGCTCGCCGCGTGGCTGCTGATCGTATCGTCGTAGACGCTTGGAATTGCGAGTTGCGAACGTCCAGCGGTGTCCCAGATGCGTTGACCCATGCCGGAATCCGCTCGCATCAGATTGCGTTTCATCCCGCGGCAGAAGGTGAAAACACATTTCCCTGTTGGCTGGTTGCAACCAGCGAGGCGCCGCATGAGATGACGCTTTATCTGCGATTGCAAGTCGCGCCGCAACCTGGAGAACTGCCGCATTTGCAGGCCGATGTACCCAAGGATCTCTGGCAAAAGCTCAGCGTTGAGCCGCAACCGTGGCGGGTGAGGCTCGATCCCGCAAGGCTCTTGTTGTTGGAGGGATAGAGGGCCGGCCCGGCATAAATGACTTGAAAATGGAAGAGATTAGAGATTTGCTGTTCCGGATTTCAATGCTTTCCTTATGCGGTCTTCATTGACTAAGCATGAAATCTCTGCCAAAATATGCCTACGAACCGGAGCGTTGCAAACGTACTGGCATCTGGCACGCAAGGCCAGATGCCGGTGGACGATTCTTTGATCCCCCTGTTTCGGCAATCCAGCTCCGTATTGCAGATTCAGTCAGCCATCTTTTGCCTTCACCGAAAGGACGCGAGACGTGTCGAGCCAGGTCGAAACCTCCAGTCACGAACGTGCGATGCAATCGAGCAGTCGCGCAAATTCCGCGCTCATGGGAATTTACGAGATCTCGAAGCTGCTCACGCGTCCGGCGCGTCTGGAGGTGGCGCTCTCCGGGGTGATCAATCTTTTAGCCAGTTTTTTAGACATGAACAATGGCCTGATCGCGTTGCTGGATGAAAAAGACCGGACGTCTATGGTTGTCGGTGCAGGGTGGAGAGAGGCGACAGCGAGAGAGCATTTTGAACGACTTCCCGAACAGGCGGTGGGTCAGATCGTTGTCTCAGGGATGCCACTGGTCGTGCGCAATATTGCTGAAAGTCCGCTCTTCGCGGATTGGGGCGAGTTGAACTCTGGCGATCCCTCCATTCAGAGATCGTTTGTAGGCGTTCCGATTAAGGGCGACAACCGGACGGTTGGCACCATCATGATCGAACGCCTTGACGGCAACTCCTCTCCGCATACGCTTGACGAAGACATGCGTTTTCTGACGATGGTCGCTAACCTGGTGGCTCAGTCCGTTGCTCTGCAAACGCTGGTTGCCAAAGATCGCGAAAGACTGATGACTGATCGTCACCGGCTTGAAAAAGAGTTGGAGCAACGCACCGAGTCGAAGCACGGCGGAATCGACTGGATCATTGGCGAAAGCGCGGCCATTCGTGAAGTGGTTGAAAAAATACAGCAAGTTGCGCGATGCAATCTGCCAGTTCTGCTCTGCGGAGAATCAGGTACTGGCAAAGAACTGTTTGCGCGCGCCATTCATGAGTATTCCCCACGCAGCCAGAAGCCATACATTCGACTGAATTGCGCGGCGCTGTCTGAAACGGTTCTGGAGTCGGAGTTGTTCGGCCACGAGCGCGGAGCCTTCACAGGTGCCATCGGATTGCGCAAAGGGCGCTTCGAGTTGGCTGATGGAGGAACTCTTTTTCTCGATGAGATCGGAGAGATTTCGGGTGCGTTCCAAGCCAAGCTGCTGCGAGTGCTGCAAGAGGGCGAGTTTGAGCGTGTAGGCGGAAGCCGCACTATCAAGGTGGATGTGCGCTGGGTAGCGGCAACCAATCGAAACCTGGAAGCAGCGGTACTGACAGGCCAATTCCGTTCCGACCTCTACTATCGCATCAGTGTGGTGCCCATCTTTCTTCCGCCCTTGCGGGAAAGGCGCGAGGATGTGGGGATGTTGGCTAAGGAGTTCTTGCGCCGTTTCAATGAGGAACACGACGTCTCGCTCACTCTCTCCAAACGCGCAATGGAGGTGCTGAGTGCCTGCGATTTCCCTGGCAATGTGCGAGAGCTGGAGAGCTGCGTAAAGCGCACGGCGGCGCTGGCAAAAGACTCTGTGATCGTGGTGGAAGATTTTGCTTGCAGCAATGGTAGCTGTCTTTCGCTCGTGATGGGCAAGTCTATGAACAAGATGCAGCAACAACAGGCGGGGTATGTACCACTGACTGTCTTGTCGCCGAAGCAGGAACGCTCCTGGCCAGTACACAGGGTTGCGGAGTGTTCGAGCGTTGTTGCCGATAACGGCATCGAGAGTCAAATGCCTTCGGAAAGTTCGAGCAGCGTGCAAGAAGACGGTACTGAACGCCAGCGCTTGGTCGATGCCATGGAGAGGTCTGGATGGGTTCAAGCCAAAGCTGCTCGGATACTGGGCTTGACGGCACGCCAGATGGGCTACGCACTGCGAAAGCACAGCATCGAGATCAAGCGATTCTGATCGTTCTCCAAGCTCTTGACGATTTTCCCCCATATAATTTCCATCGTTCGATTGCATTAAAATTCTTCTCCAATGTGCGAGTCGCGATGGCCGATTTGCGACAAAACCATTGTGTATCTCGTCTTGTGTCAGGATTGCGACACAGACAACATACCCCTAAGTCGAGCACCATCTGCACTATCCACTTTGGCGATTGAGTTGCAATAGCCCATGCAAGTCCCGCAGTCCGGGGCACTCCAACACAATGGGGGATGCAATGGAGCTTGGCACTCGAAAGGCCGTCGCACAGTTGCTTGTGATGCAGCCAGCTCTTTCTGCGAGCGGACAAAAGGGCTGCGGTTCAAAGGGCAGGAGCGGCAAATCCAGTTGCGGCTCAGCCGCTGGGCAGGGGGACTTGTCGCCGGAGATATGGGAAAAGGTGAAAAACCATCCCTGCTACAGCGAAGAAGCGCACCACCACTATGCGCGTATGCATGTGGCCGTGGCGCCAGCCTGCAACATCCAATGCAACTACTGCAACCGCAAGTACGATTGCTCGAATGAATCGCGGCCCGGTGTTGTGAGTGAACGGCTGACGCCGGAACAGGCGGCCAGGAAAGTGCTTGCCGTGGCCTCGAATATTCCTCAGATGACCGTACTCGGTATTGCCGGTCCCGGCGATCCATTGGCGAATCCCGAGAAGACCTTCAAGACCTTCGAGCTTGTGACCCAGACGGCTCCGGACATCAAGCTTTGTCTTTCGACCAACGGACTTATGCTCCCCGAATACGTTGATAGAATCCAGGCGCTCAACATCGATCATGTGACCATCACCATCAACATGATTGATCCAGAGGTTGGCGCGAAGATCTATCCCTGGATTTACTACAACAGGAAGAAGTACGAGGGAGTGGATGCGGCCAGGATTCTGAGCAAGCGTCAACTGCTGGGCCTGGAGATGCTGACTGAGCGCGGCATCCTTTGCAAGGTGAATTCGGTGATGATTCCCGGCATTAACAATCATCATCTGGCAGAGGTCAACAAGGCAGTCAAGTCGCGCGGCGCCTTTCTGCATAACATCATGCCCTTGATCTCGGCACCCGAGCATGGCACGGTCTTCGGACTTAATGGAACACGCGGACCGACCGCGCAAGAGCTAAAGGCCTTGCAGGATTCGTGCGAGGGCGAGATGAACATGATGCGCCATTGCCGTCAGTGCCGCGCGGATGCTGTGGGTCTGCTCGGTGAGGATCGCAGCAATGAGTTCACAACTGAAAAGGTCATGGAGATGGACGTTCACTACGACTTGGAATTGCGTCAGGCCTACCAGGAGGATGTTGAGAAGCAGCGCGCCGCGGTGGTTGCGGCTAGAAATGAAGAGCTGAAGACGCTCGCAGGCAACGAGAGCGACATCACTGTCATGATTGCAGTTGCAACCAAGGGCGGAGGCCGCATCAACCAGCACTTCGGTCACGCTAAAGAGTTTCAGGTTTATGAGGTCAGCACTTCGGGAGCCAAGTTCGTCGGACATCGCAGGGTGGACAACTACTGCCAGGGAGGCTTTGGCGAAGAGGAATGCCTCGAAACCGTGATCCGTGCCATCAACGACTGTGCCGCCGTATTCATCTCCAGAATTGGCAATTGCCCGCGCGAAGGCCTGCTGAAGGCCGGCATTGAGCCGGTAGATCGTTTTGCACTGGAGTACTTCGAGCAATCCGCACTGACGTATTTCAGAGAGTATCTGGAGCGTGTGCGAAGCGGAGAGATAGAACATAAACAGCGCGGCGACGCCGATATACGGCAGGGTGCGCTGATCACAACTTAAGCGAGCAGTACGGAGGACACAATGGCCTACATGATCAAGGAGTCAAACTGTACGGGATGCTCGGCGTGTCAGAACGAATGTCCCAATGATGCAATCTTCGAGAAGAACTTTGCCTTCTTCATCGACCCGGCGAAGTGCACCGAATGCATCGGCTTCTTTGAGGAGCCGCAGTGTGCTGCGATTTGCCCGATGCCGAAAACCTGCATCATCAACCCGGATGTGCCTCGATTTGCAGCGGCGGTGTAGATGAACGACACAGGCCAAATAGCCATGGAATTGACGCCGGCGGCAGAGAATTTCATTCGTCGCATGATGCGGTGTGTTAGGGATTCGAACTCAGGATTCCGGCTCAAGGTCCGGCCTGGCGGGTGTTCCGGTCTTGCAGTGGAGTTCGATTTTTCTACTGAGCCGGGCGCGAACGAAGTCGTTTGGAAGCATTCGGAATTGCGCGTCTTACTCGACAGTGCCAGCTGTCTATTACTGAACGGAGCGATAGTGGATTTCATTGACAGCCGTTCGCTCACTGGATTTGTTGTCACACGTCCAGGAGAAACTGCGCAGGCATGTGCGCCGGCCTCGACGCTGGTGCCGGTTGAATCACTTATCAGGCGCTGAATGCACCAGAGAGGAGGAACGCATGCTGATGCGCAGAGCCGAGAAGGCGATGGATTGGCAGGGACGCGAAGTATGCTGCACCGGCTGCGTGCATCGCGAGTTGATTCGCGAACAACGCTGCCGTCAGAAGCATATCTGTGTTCACGATCGTTCTCCTCAACGCATTGAACAATTCTTCAAAAACAATCCAGGGCTTGCCAATGATTTTCTCTCTCATCCGTACTTTGAAGTGCGCGCCGCGGCGGCAAAATATGCCGATGTATTTCATTTGACGGCGTTGCTGAACGACGAAGACGAATCGGTACGCTGGAGTGCGGCAATGCGGCTTCCCCGCCGCTTCCTGTTGCGGTTGCGCGATGATCCCCATCGCGAGGTGCGGATTCGCATTGCCTCGCATCTTGCGGGCGAAGAACTGATGCCAATGATGTCAGACCCAGACTACTTTGTGCGCCAGATTGTTGCGCAGCGCATTGGAGTGCAGCAACTGAAACACATGATCGACGATCCCGATCCTGAAGTGCGCCGAGCAGTTGCGCAGCGAATATCTCCCGAGTGGCTGTTGGAGTTGGTGGACGATCCCGACGCTTCGGTTTGTCTTGCGGTTGCAGAACGGCTGACACCTACGCAGTTGTTGCGGCTGCGCTTTCATCCCGACATCCGCGTCCGTCACGAGGCAGCGGGGCGGGTTCCCGTCAGTGCCCTCGATGCGATGCGCAAGGATGCAGACCCGCTGGTGCGCGAGCGCGTCGAGGAGAGACTGATCGAAGCCCGGAATCCGCTCGAAGAGGGTCGTGCCGTTCTTCAGATGAAATCGACGAATCGTGAAGAAAGGAGTCGCTGATATGTCAAAGATCGTGCGCGATGGCTGGGTTGTGGAGTTGGATGGACCTCCTCAGTTTGAGTACGGACAAAAGGTCCGGTCGAAATTCATGGTACGCAACGACGGCACATTTCCGGGAAAGAATATCGGTGATGTTCTCGTCAACAAAGGCGAGGAAGGGTTTGTCATCTCGATCGGAACTTTTCTTCAGCAATACTATATCTACGGTGTCGAGTTTCTGGGAAGTGGATTCCGCGTGGGCATGAAGCGAAAGGAGCTGGAATCTGTGGAGGTTCTTGTTGCTGGAGCAAGAGCATGATGGAAACGAGTGCACCACGCTATGAATGGGGGCAGCGCGTTCAGACGGCCGCGGACCTGTTCAACGACGGATCGTATCCAGAACAGCCGTCGGAGGCTCTGCTGGTCCAAAGCGGTGAAGCTGGAGAAGTTGTGCAAGTGGGCCATCACACTGACTCGGGAACAATTGTCTACATGGTTGAGTTTGCGCAGAATCGGGTCGTAGGATGCTTCGAACAGGAACTGGAGCCGTGGCAGTCGAATGAAGGAGCGCAATGAAGATCATGATCCGCAGAAATCACTCTGGCGTGCTCTCAGCATATGTTGCTAAGAAGGACCTGGAAGAACCAATCGTTGAAGTCGAAAAGCCGGAGATGTGGGGCGGTCTGGTCACACTCGCCAATGGGTGGCGATTGGAGTTGCCTGCAATGGATGCTGCAACAACATTGCCAATTACCGTTGAGGCGCGAAAGCTCTTAGAAGATGAGGTGCCAGCTTGAGTGCTGCTGCGTTGGATTCGATTGCACAAGCATTCGCCGGCGGCAGTGCGATTCCATATCTTGGTCCGGGAGTTTTGTCCTTTGGCGGCGCAACCTGTCAGTTGCCCGATTCGCAAAAAGAGCTGGTCGCACATTTGACAGCGAAGAGCAGCGTTCCTCATAAAATCAGAAACAACCTGGGCGCCGCAGCGCAGTTTATTGAAAACTTCAAGCATCGCAGTACAGTGACCAACGCAATGACGGATGCATTCAGTGCGGACGCGCAGCCAACCTCACTGCACACACTGCTGATGAGCCTGCCCGAACTGCCTTTGGTTGTTCATGCCTGGTACGACGATCTTCCGCAAAAGGCGCTGCGCTTGCGCTCCAGTTGGGGCATGGCGCAGGGCGTAAGCCAGTCGGAGCACTCTGGCAATTGGGTCCACTATTTTGCCTCGGATGGTGCATACGCTGGGGTGGAGGCTGCCAGAAGTTATGCTGACTGGAAGACTCTGCTCTATCAGCCTTTCGGCTCGGTATGGCCAGCCCACAATTATTTAGTCTCCGACTCCGACTTTGTTGAAGTGTTGACGGAGATCGATATACAGACGCCAATTCCGGCTTCAGTGCAGGAGATACGGAAGGGGAGAAGTTTTCTCTTCCTGGGTTGCAGATTTTCGACGCAGCTGGAGCGGCTCTTTGCGCACCAGATCATCAAGCGATCGTCCGAAAAGCATTGGGCGATTTTGCCAGAGCAACCGACGCGCAACGAGGCTCGCTTTCTTGAAGAGCACAACATAGAGCACCTCCCCATGAACCTCGATGAATTCGTCACTGCATTGTCGAAGAAGCAGCACTTCGATTGAACGAATTAGTGGCTCCTCCGTCGCATACGCTACAAAAAGCTCTCGATTGTCGCATTCGACACAGACGGAAAATAACAGGTAACGCACTGGACATGAACGACTTAGATGATTATTGTGTTTGGCACGGGGATTGCTTATAGATAAGCGTACACCGGAGCGCAAGGATGCACATCCGCACTCAGCATCCCTGATCCGACAGTCATCTGGTCGCTGCTTTGCTTTAAGCAGCTGAAGACGCAGATGAGAGATTTTGAAACTCAGGCACGAATCACAGGACCGAGGAGGGGAACGATGGCTAAATTGCGGCAGATTGCTTTCTACGGCAAAGGCGGAATCGGAAAGTCCACCACATCGCAAAACACATTGGCGGCGCTGGCAGAGATGGGGCAGAAGATTCTCATCGTCGGCTGCGATCCGAAGGCAGACTCAACACGCTTGATCCTGCATGCGAAAGCGCAGAACAGCATCCTCAGTCTGGCGGCGGAGAAGGGCACCATCGAGGACATCGAGCTTGAAGAAGTGATGAAGTACGGATACCAGAAGATTCGCTGCGTTGAATCCGGCGGCCCTGAACCGGGGGTAGGCTGTGCGGGCCGCGGCGTGATTACGGCCATCAACTTTCTCGAAGAGAACGGCGCCTACGAGAACCTTGACTACGTCTCGTACGATGTGCTCGGCGACGTTGTCTGCGGCGGTTTCGCAATGCCCATCCGCGAGAACAAGGCGCAGGAGATCTACATTGTCATGTCGGGCGAGATGATGGCCATGTATGCGGCTAACAACATCTCCAAAGGCATTTTGAAGTACGCCAACTCGGGCGGTGTGCGTCTGGGCGGCCTGATCTGCAACGAGCGCCAGACCGACAAGGAACTGGAGCTGGCCGAGAACATGGCCAAGAAGCTGGGCAGCAAGCTGATTTACTTTGTCCCGCGCGACAATGTTGTGCAGCACGCCGAGCTTCGCCGCATGACAGTGATTGAGTACGCGCCTGACTCAGAACAGGCCCAGCACTATCGCAACCTTGCGGAGAGGATTCACAACAATGCTGGCAACGGCACGATTCCTACGCCCATCACCATGGATGAACTTGAAGACATGCTGATGGAACACGGCATCATCAAGAACATCGACGAGTCTCTGATCGGCAAGAAAGCCACCGAAGTCGCGGCGTAAGAGTCTATTCCACCACGGGCGCCATCCTCGCAATGCGAATGGCGCCCGTTTCAACAAATACACCCAAGTGAGGTTCATCATGAGCGATAACGCTGGCGTTGAAGAGATCAAAGAACGCAACGAACAGATGATCAGCGAGGTTCTCACGGCCTATCCGGAGAAGACCGCGAAGAAGCGCGCCAAGCACCTTGGAACCTTTGAAGAAGGAAAGAGCGACTGCGGAGTCAAGTCCAATCTCAAGACCATTCCGGGCGTGATGACCATTCGCGGCTGCGCTTATGCCGGCTCCAAGGGCGTGGTCTGGGGTCCAATCAAGGACATGGTTCACATCAGTCACGGCCCGGTTGGTTGCGGACAATACTCATGGGCTGCGCGGCGCAACTACTTCATAGGCACCACGGGAGTGGATGCCTTCGGCACGATGCAATTCACTTCGGATTTTCAGGAGAACGATATCGTCTTTGGCGGCGATAAGAAGCTGGCCAGGGTTATCGATGAGATTCAGACTCTGTTCCCTCTGAACAAGGGCATCTCAATCCAGTCAGAGTGCCCGGTGGGCCTGATCGGCGACGATATTGAAGGTGTCTCCAAAACCAAAGCCAAGCAGTATGTAAAGACCATAGTCCCGGTTCGCTGTGAGGGTTTTCGTGGCATCTCGCAATCGCTGGGGCACCACATCGCCAACGACTCAATTCGCGACTTTGTCTTCGACAAGATGGGCGACAAGCCGGCGCGCTTTGAAAGTACCCCTTACGACGTGACGATCATCGGCGACTACAACATCGGCGGCGATGCATGGGCTTCGCGCATTCTTCTCGAAGAGATGGGTCTGCGCGTTATCGCCCAGTGGTCGGGCGATGGAACGCTGGCCGAGCTCGAATCTACGCCTCACGCCAAGCTCAATCTCATTCACTGCTATCGCTCGATGAACTACATCTCTCGCCACATGGAAGAGAAGTACGGGATACCGTGGTTTGAATACAACTTCTTTGGACCGACTAAAATCGTCTCGTCACTGCGCGCCATCGCGGAACACTTTGACGACAAGATCAAGGAAGGCGCTGAACGCGTCATCGCCAAGTACCAGGCGCTGACGGACGCCATTGTCGCCAAATACCGTCCGCGACTGGAGGGCAAGAAGGTGATGCTCTTTGTTGGCGGCCTCCGCCCGCGCCACGTCATCGGCGCCTACGAAGATCTGGGCATGGAGATCATCGGCACCGGCTATGAGTTCGGCCATAACGACGACTATCAGCGCACCACGCAATACGTGAAAGACGGCACGCTGATCTACGACGATGTGACCAGCTTCGAGTTCGAGAAGTTTGTCGAGAGAGTGAAGCCCGACCTGGTCGGCTCCGGCATCAAGGAAAAGTACATCTTTCAGAAGATGGGCGTTCCCTTCCGGCAGATGCACTCTTGGGACTATTCGGGTCCATACCACGGCTACGATGGATTCGCCGTCTTCGCGCGCGATATGGACATGGCCATCAATGCGCCTGTATGGAGGATGACCAAATCCCCCTTCTAAACCAAGCGGAAACCTGAGAGGAGAAAAGCCATCATGAGTCAAAACGCAGAGAAGGTGATCGACCACTTTGAGTTGTTCCGTGGTCCCGAGTATACCGAGATGCTCGCGAACAAGAAGTGTATGTTCGAGGATCCCGTCCCGGCTGAAGAACTCGCACGGGTGAGTGAGTGGACCAAGAGCGCCGAGTACCGCGAGAAGAACTTCGCTCGTCAGTCGCTTACGATCAATCCCGCAAAGGCATGCCAGCCGCTGGGCGCGGTCTTCGCCGCGCTTGGATTCGAGGGGACTCTGCCCTTTGTTCATGGCTCTCAAGGCTGTGTCGCGTACTATCGCAGTCATTTTTCGCGTCATTTCAAGGAGCCTACCGCGGCTGTTTCATCGTCCATGACCGAGGATGCCGCTGTTCTCGGCGGTCTTGCCAATATGATCGATGGCCTCGCCAACGCGTACAGTCTGTATAAGCCGAAGATGATTGCCGTATCGACGACGTGCATGGCTGAGGTGATTGGCGATGATCTGAACGGCTTCATCAAGAACGCGAAGGAAAAAGGATCCGTGCCAATGGAGTTCGATGTGCCATTCGCGCACACACCGGCATTCGTCGGTAGCCATGTGACCGGCTACGACAACGCACTCAAGGGAATCATCGAGCACTTCTGGAACGGCAAGGCCGGCACTGTGCCAAAGCTGGAGCGCCAGGACAACGGCAAGCTGAATTTTATTGGCGGCTTTGACGGCTACACCGTCGGCAACATGCGCGAGATCAAGCGGCTCTTTGACCTGATGGGCGTTGAGTACACGATCCTAGGCGACAACAGCGACGTGTGGGATACGCCAAGCGACGGCGAGTTCCGCATGTACGATGGCGGAACGACGTTGGAGGATGCAGCCAATGCGATCCATGCCAGTGCGACGATCTCCATGCAGGAGTTCTGCACGGAGAAGACGCTGGATGTCATCGAAGCATCTGGACAAGAAACGGTTGCCTTTAATCACCCCATCGGCGTGGAAGCGACAGATCGATTTCTAATGGAGGTTGCGCGCCTCACAGGCAAGACAATCCCCGATGCGATCAGGAAAGAGCGCGGCAGACTTGTAGATGCCATCGCCGATTCGAGCGCACACATTCACGGCAAGAAGTTCGCTCTCTATGGAGATCCAGATTTGACGCTCGGACTGGCGGGATTCCTGCTTGAATTGGGAGCTGAACCGGTGCACATTCTCTCCACCAACGGCGGACTAGCCTGGAAAGAAAAGACGGAAGCGCTGCTAGCCGCATCGCCATTTGGCAAAAACTGTCACGTGTATCCAGGAAAAGATCTCTGGCATATGCGTTCGCTGCTCTTCACTGAACCTGTTGACTTTCTGATTGGCAGCACCTACGGAAAGTTTCTGGAACGCGACACCAAGACACCATTGATTCGCCTGGGCTTTCCCATCTTCGACCGTCACCACCATCATCGTTCTCCGGTCTGGGGCTATCAGGGAGGACTCAATGTCCTTGTGAAGATTCTCGACAGGATCTTCGATCACATGGACCAAACAACGAACGAAGTGGCGAAGACCGACTACAGCTTTGACATCATTCGTTAACGCATGGCTTCATCTTCCCTGATGCGGCGCGTGGTGATTCAAACCAGGATCGCCATGCGACGTAGTTTTGCAAGGGAGCGGTGCAGAACTTCTCCAATGCACGTCGGCAGCGTGAAAGGGAGTGGCGATGGGTACTCTTGGCTCAAAAGTCCAGCAGGTATTGAACGAGCCGGGTTGCGCCACGAATCAGGCCAGGCCGAGCTTCGATCGAAAGAAGGGTTGCAACCGGATGCTCGCACCCGGCGCCGCTGCCGGCGGCTGCGCTTTTGATGGCGCAAAGATTGCTCTTCAGCCCATAACGGATGTTGTGCATCTGATTCATGGACCGATCAACTGCGAGGGACACTCCTGGGATGGTCGAGGCGCCAAGTCGTCGGGATCAAGCCTCTACCGCACTAGCTTTACCACGGCGATGACGGAGCAAGACATCATCTTCGGCGGCGAGAAGCATCTTTATAAGGCCATCAAAGAAGCTGTCAGTAAATATAATCCGCCAGCGGTCTTCGTTTACCAAACCTGTGTCCCAGCGATGATCGGCGACGACCTTGAGGCTGTTTGCAAGGCTGCCGCCAAGAAGCTCGGCAAGCCAGTGATTCCCGTCAACGTGCCAGGATTTGTGGGATCGAAGAACCTGGGAAACAAGCTCGCGGGCGAGGCTCTTCTTGACTATGTGATCGGAACGGAAGAGCCGGCGGAAATGACTCCATACGACATCAACATCATCGGTGAATACAACCTCTCCGGTGAGCTATGGCAAGTAAAGCCTTTACTTGATGAGCTTAGGATTCGCATTCTAGCCTGCATCTCGGGTGACGCAAAGTATCACGAGGTGGCGCGCTCGCACCGGGCTCGTGCCGCGATGATGGTCTGCTCGAAGGCCATGATCAATGTGGCGCGCAAGATGGAAGAGCGTTACGGCATACCCTACTTCGAAGGCTCTTTCTACGGCATAGGCGATATGAGCGATGCCCTGCGCAAAATCGCACAATTGCTCGTTGACCGTGGCGCTCCCGCGGAACTGCTTGGCCGTACCGAAGCCGTCGTCGAAAGAGAAGAGGCGCGCGCATGGGACCGGATTGCTCCTTTCAAAACGCGGCTTACCGGCAAACGGGCATTGCTCTTCACTGGAGGGGTAAAGTCCTGGTCTGTCGTAGCGGCGATGCAGGAGGTGGGCCTTACCGTCATTGGCACCAGCGTCAAGAAATCCACGCCGGACGACAAAGAGCGCATCAGGGAAATCATGAAAGATGATGCGCATATGTACGATGATCTGAAGCCGCGCGAGATGTACAAGATGCTGAAGGAGGCGCGGGCCGACATTATGCTCTCGGGTGGACGCACCCAGTTTGTCGCCTTGAAAGCAAAGATGCCGTGGCTCGACATCAACCAGGAACGGCATCACGCCTACGCCGGGTATGAGGGCATGGTGGCGCTTGTGTGCGAGATCGATAAGGCGCTTTCCAATCCCATTTGGGAGCAAATTCGCAAGCCTGCTCCGTGGGAGTTGTTTATCGCTCAGGACGAGTTCTCTATTCATGTAGCATAGGACGGGCATATGGCGCGAGTGACGATCAGCAAGAAATATTGCACTGTGAATCCGCTCAAGATGAGTCCGTCCATTGGCGCGGCGCTCGCCTTCTTGGGAGTGGATAACTCGATGCCGTTGCTTCACGGTTCCCAGGGTTGCACCTCCTTTGGGCTTGTGTTGTTCGTGCGCCATTTCCGTGAGGCAATCCCGATGCAAACGACGGCGATGAGCGAAGTCGCCACTGTTTTGGGTGGTCTCGATAATTTGGAACAGGCGCTCGTGAATATCGCTGGGCGCACCAAGCCAACATTGATAGGAATCTCGACTACAGGCATCTCAGAGATCAAAGGAGATGACCTGAGAGGATTCCTTAAGCTGATCCGCGCCAACCATCCAGAGCTTGATGGCATCGCTCTCGTCGATGTCTCCACGCCTGATTTTCAAGGAGCATTTCAGGATGGATGGGCAGCGGCGGTCACACGCATGGTCGAAGAGCTCGTTGAGGTTTCTCAGTTTGAGACCAGACGATCGCGGTGCGTCAACGTACTTCCCGGTTGCCACATTACACCCGGCGATATCGATGAACTTCGAGACATCTTTGAGGCATTCAGTCTCGATCCAATCTTTTTACCCGATCTCTCTGGATCGCTCGATGGTCACATTCCCGCCGAGTTTACGCCAACATCGCTTGGCGGCATCTCGGTTGAACAAATTCGGAGAATGGGTTCTGCTTGCTGGACGGTCGCCATCGGGGAACAAATGCGCGGGGCCGCAATCACCCTGGAACATCACACCGGTGTTCCTTACAAGCTTTTCAGCCGGCTCACCGGGCTGGCGGCCAACGATGAACTGATGGGATTCTTGTCGGAGATTAGCGGCGTTCCCGTTCCAAAGAAGTATCGGCGTCAACGCAGCCAGTTGATTGATGCCATGCTGGACGGGCACTTTTATTTCGGTGGCAAGCGAGTTGCTATTGCTGCGGAGCCAGACCTGCTATTCGCAATGTCGCTCTGGCTTCATGAAATGGGTTGCAAGATTCAGGCAGCAGTGACCACGGCAGAATCGCCTGTGCTTGAAACCATTCCAGTTGACGAGGTCTTGGTGGGCGACCTGGAAGATCTCGAACTACGCTCTGTGGGAGCCGATCTGATTGTGACTCATTCACAGGGAAGGCAAGCCGCGGAGCGTCTTCAGATTCCATTGTTTCGTATTGGGATTCCGGTCTTTGATCGTCTTGGCGCCGGCCAGCAAGTATCAGTTGGCTATCGAGGAACGCGCAACTTGATCTTCGAAGTAGGTAATCTTCTCATGGCAAACACTCATGAACCAACGCCCGAGACATGGATTCCGAAGCATCGTCAATCTCGTGAACTGGTGACACTGCAATCGGTGCAGTAAACGCTTGTGCTTCGCAGGAGGACTATGAAAGTCGCCTTTGCAACAGAGGACGGACAACACGTTAACGCTCACTTTGGATGGGCAAAGAAGATTGCCATTTACGACATCAATCCAGAAGACTGCCGGTTTGTCAATTGTGTTGAATTCATCGGCAACCTGGAAGAGGATGGCAACGAAGACAAGCTTGCGCCAAAGCTTGAAGCAATCAAAGACTGCGCGATTCTCTACGTGGCAGCTATCGGTGGCTCAGCGGCTGCTCGCGTGGTGGCAAAGAACGTTCACCCGATCAAGGTTGCTGAAACTCAGGCAATAGAAGAGTCATTGCAGCAATTGCAGAAAGTGCTAAGCGGTAATCCGCCGCCGTGGATACGCAAGGCGCTGAATAAGGGCAGGGAGCGCACTCTTGATTTCGAAGATGAGGTGATCTATGGCTGAGAACGTAGTGGAAGTGGCCGCGCCGCCAACGCGCGGCTTCCTCAATGAAATGATCAAGCAATGGCGGGCTCAGGATTTACATGGGTCGTGGGATGCAAAAAGCGATTACGATCTCCTGGAGCCTTACATCCTGACCAGGGAGAAGCGTCTCGAAATCCCGATGATGAGTGATCCAGACCCAGAGACGCTTTGGCGAATGGAACTATTCTACAACGCTGTCGGACTTACGATTGAGCGCGCCACCGGCGTAATGGTTTCGCCATTGATGAAACTGCACCACGAAGGTTTTGGCCGGCTTGTACTCACTGCGGGCCGGTTGATCGTCTTCAACAAGCACTTGCGCGATGTGCATCGGTTTGGATTTGACAGCCTGGAAAAGCTGGAGTCGGAAGGCGAAAAGATTGTTGCTGATGCAATTGAGTGGATTGAAAAATACCCAGAGGTTGCGCGCTACTGAAAGATAAGGAGGCACGAATGCAAGTGGAGCAGATTGAAACACAGGCAGTGACGCGTGACGGAAGAGCGTGGCATCCCTCGTATCTGCTGGACATTGACCAGAAGATATGTATTGGCTGTGGCCGCTGCTTTAAAGTCTGCGGCCGTTCCGTGATGACGTTGCAGGGAATCACTGAAGACGGCGATCTCGTGGGGCTCGATGATGACGAAGAGATATTACGCAAGGTGATGACCGTAACCGATCCGGGATCATGTATTGGGTGTGGCGCATGCGGTCGAGTGTGCGGAAAGAGTTGCCAGAAACACGGTCCATCCTAAGGGGCTAACGATGACGCCACAAGCTATGTACACGCATCTATTAAGGGCCAACGCGGCCACCGCGTGCGACCCATTCGATGGGCATGTGCTGGCGTGTGTCTTTACCGCCGCTGCGGATGAGTGCCACGCCGGCGGTTCATTCACCGACTCTCTCGGCATCTGTGGTTCAGCGCTCCGCCGCAATATTGAAAGATACTTTCCCGGAAGATTGGAAGGCCTGGAGACGTTTGGGCTTGATGTCGAACCAACAGTGAATGATGATGAGCAGTGCTTGCGGGAGCTATTGTGGCGTTACCGCACTGCTTCATCTCCAATCAATTCACTGTTGACCATTCTTGTAGCCCGCAGAGCCACACGGCCAAACCATTTATGGCAGGATCTTGGACTGGTAAATCGAGGTGAGTTATCCAGACTCATGCTGCGTCATTTTGTCTCTCTGGCGCGCCGTAACGATCAAGATATGAAATGGAAGAAATTCTTCTATCGAATGATCTGCCGCGACGATGGATTCAGCATGTGCGTTGCTCCATGTTGTTCCGAGTGTTGTGACTTCGATGCGTGTTTTGGCAGCGAGTCGGGCGAGAGCCTGCTGGCGCGGACGCGCTTTCATGGTGAGACTCCGCAGCTGACTGGTATCGAATCTTCTTTCGCACAATGACCGGGAATCGACATGTCGCAAATGCGACAAATCCATCGCCTGCTTGCCATGAGCAGGTCTAAGTATATCTGTTTTCAGCAAAGTATCTTTGGCGCACAACGTGCTTCACATCAAGCAGCGTCAGCGAAGGAGGGCACGATGATTCAACTGACTGAAGCTGCGGCTGGAGCTTTGCACTCAGCAATTGCTACGTTGCCCAGATCGATTGCGGGACTGCGATTAATGGTGCGGTCAGGCGGTTGTGCGGGACTCCAATACGAGATGGGCCTGGTGGAAAACGCAGGACCGGAGGACATCTCCTGCGAGAGCCACGGAGTGAAGATACTGATCGATCCATTTTCCATTGCGTTGATATCCGGCACCACGATTGATTTTATTGACAGTCAAGAGGGTACAGGCTTTTCGTTCGACAATCCCCATGCCCAATCCAAGGGTGGATGCGGCAAATCATGCTGTTGATAGACGTTGTCTGAGGAAACTCGCTATGACAGAAATGCGTGGACAAAAATCATGGGTTTATCTGGACAACAACGCGACAACGCGCACCGATCCTCGTGTTGTTGAGGCAATGCTGCCATTTCTTCGCGATGAGTTTGCAAATCCATCTTCGCTGCATGATCTAGGTCTTACTGCGAAAGATGCCGTGCGCGTGTCGCGAAGCCAGGTTTGCGCGTTAATCGGAGCAGGGCGCGATAGCGAGATCGTCTTTACTTCAGGCGGGAGCGAATCGAATAACACAGCGATCCTTTCGGCTCTCGAAACGCAGGAAGGGCGGAGCGACATTGTTACATCAGCCGTTGAACACCCTTCTGTGCTTGCGTTATGCGCACATTTGGAGAAAACAGGGAGAGCGAAGATTCATCGCATCCCGGTCGACGGCCGCGGCTGTCTTATTCTTGACGCATATCGAAGAGCTCTAAGTGAGCGGACAGCTCTCGTTTCCATTCAATGGGCCAACAATGAGACTGGAGTTCTGTTTCCCGTGGAGATGCTTGCGTCCATGGCGCACTCTGCCGGAGCCTTGTTTCACTGCGACGCTGTTCAAGCTGCGGGAAGAGTCGAAATGAATGTCAGTAAAACTGAGATCGATATGCTCTCGATTTCGGCACACAAAATGCATGGTCCCAAAGGAATCGGCGCCCTTTACGTGCGCAACGGCGTGAAGTTGGCGCAGCTTATTTATGGCGGCCGTCAGGAACGCGGAAGGCGTGCAGGTACGGAGAACACGCCAGCTATCGTTGGCTTCGGAGTGGCCGCCAAACTTGCAGTTCAGGAATTGCAGCACGATATGAATCGGATCTCTTTGTTACGCGACTACCTGGAACGTGAAATTCTGCGCCTTGTTCCAACCGCTATCCGTGTTGGAGACCGTCACAACTGCCTACCCAACACTCTCAACATTGCCTTTGAGAATATCGAGGCAGACTCGATTCTACTCATGCTGAATCGTGAATCAATTGCTGCATCCTCGGGATCGGCCTGCACGTCGGTTTCGCTCAATCCATCCCATGTGTTGACCGCGATGAAGATTCCATTCAGTCATCTGCGCGGATCGGTGCGTTTCTCGCTTTCGCGCGAGAGTTCGGATTGCGACGTGGATCGGGTGATCGCAGCCCTTCAAAAAAATGTGAACGATCTGCAAGTCAGCTCTGTTCCCATGGAGGCTGCGTATGCCTAATGTGTCTCGCGTTGTAATCAATGACTCGACACTGAGAGATGGAGAACAGGCTCCCGGAGTTGCATTCACACTGGAAGAGAAGCTGGCGATTGCCCTCGCGCTGGAAGACGCTGGTGTGGACGAGATAGAGGCAGGTACTCCAGCGATTGGAGAAAAGGAGATCGAAGAGATTGCGGCCATTGGTGGTGCGTTGAGCAAATCCGAGCCTATCGCCTGGTGTCGCATGACACGCGCGGATGTCAATGCAGCACGGAAGACTGGATTGAAGCGGGTGAATCTATCCATTCCGGTTTCCGATATTCAAATGCGGGCGAAGCTGAATCTGGATCGTGCAGGCGTGCTGAAGCGCATCCGCGATGTGATTGCCTATGCTGTCGATTGCGGATTGCGCGTGGCCATGGGAGGTGAAGACTCTAGTCGCGCCGACATGGATTTTCTGCTTTTCGCAGTGGAAGCAGCCGCAGGCGCAGGCGCTCATCGCTTCCGTTATGCGGACACGCTCGGCAACATGGAGCCATTCTCTGTCTGCGAGGCATTCACACGGCTTAGCCGTGCGAATGGCGTGGAGTTGGAGTTCCATGGCCACGATGACCTTGGTTTGGCCACGGCGAATACGCTTGCGGCAATTCGCGGGGGAGCAACTCATGCCAGCGTTTGCGTACTCGGCCTGGGAGAGCGCGCCGGCAATGCAGCTCTTGAAGAAGTTGCTGCGTGTTTGAATCGTTTCCATGGGGCTGGCAGCAACGTGAATCTTGCGCAGTTGCCGCGACTTGCTGAAATCGTGGCTAGAGCGGCACGTCGTCCTATTCCCGTTGGAAAGGCGATCGTTGGCGCCAATGCCTTCACGCATGAATCAGGTATTCACGTCGATGGACTGCAGAAAGATCCATCTACATATGAGGAACTGTCTCCGCAAACCTTCGGCCGTGTGCGCGAGATTGTCCTGGGAAAGCACTCGGGAATGGCATCGGTCGCAGGCGCACTGCAATCTCTTGGATTGGTTACGGACAGAGATCGCACGCAATCGGTGCTGGCTCAAGTTCGGCAGCGATCCATGCAGGCAAAGCGCGTAGTCAGCTCAGAAGAGTTGCTGGACTTCTATCTGCGCGCCAGCGATACAACAATATCCATGCACACCCCACTGGAGATGAAATATGACTGTGCTTGAACAACTGGCGAAGCTTTCGTCCGCTGAGGACTACTTTCGCTTTCTTGGCGTCCCCTATGACCCTGCGGTGCTGAATGTGGCACGGCTGCACATACTGCGGCGTATGGGAGACAATCTTCGCGAGGCCGGTTTGGAGCCGGACGAAGAGAAAGCTCGCGCCTACTTCCGTGCGCATCTTGAGCGGGCTTACCAGGATTTTGTAGAGTCCACCCCTATCAAGGAGCGCGTCTTCAAGGTTCACAAAGACGCAATTCGCTCCACGGGCACGCCACTGGTGCGTCTATCAATTCCTGGAAATGGACCAGAGGCGCTTTAGAGTCTGGGTAATTGCGGTTTTGTTCGCCTTTCATTTCTGTTTCTTCATGTCATCCTTATCACTTCAGCTTTAGCCTTCAGTTAATTCATTCAGATTTGTTGTATTGCCTCGGCCAGCGAATCGCAGGCGAGTGAGCCGCAAAGATGACCGGGTCTAGACGCCGGGAGCAGCCGAACAAACATCACATTCAGGAGAATGTTCATGGCAGATCAAAAGGCACCTCAAATGCAGGCCACTCTGGGCCTTACCGGACTAACCAGCAATGCAATGGCCCTCATCGCCCCCGGCGCCTTTCTTTGGCTCACTTTCGTCATCCAGGCCGGCACTGGCAGCACTGCGCCGACCATGTGGCTAGGCATCTTTGCCGCGCTGCTGCTTTGTCTGGCCACCGCAGTCGCCTACGCGGAGATTTCCAAACTCTATCCCGGCACGGGCTCGAGCTATTACTACGCAGAACAGGCTCTCCTGTCCAAGGACAGGTTCTTTAAGTACGCCCGCGTCGCCAAGTTCATCGTCGGTTGGGGTTCGCATCTTTATTACTGGGTCTATCCAGGCGTGATGGTGGCCGTTACTGGCGTCTTTGTGGGCTATATTGTCGGCTTCCTTTATCCAAACTTCATGAGTGGCTCGAATCCAGGCCTGATCTTCATGGCGCTGGTGGCGATTGCTTTCTCATTCTTTGTTGGCTGGATCGCATCGAAGGGCGCAGGAGCTTCGACGGCCGTCAACCTGGCTATCAACATCGTCCAGATCTCCGCGCTGTTGGTCTTCAGCGTACTCGCCATCGGCTATCGTTCCAGTCACCCTGCCGGTTCGCCGGCCTTCCAGTATGACGGGCAAACGCTGGCTACTTATAGCTACCAGTTCGCCACAGCCAAAGATGGCTCCATAGTCCGCGATGCCAGTGGCGCTCCGGCACCTCTGCTGAACGCGGCCGGCAAGCCGGTCCCATTCACCATCGACTATCCCGAGAAGGACGCCAGCGGCAACTTCCTCACCCATACCTCCGCTGCTTCGGTTGTGGCGCCGCATAAATTCAGCTTTGTCTTCATCCAAGCAACGGTCGCCATTCTGATATTGGTTGGATTCGAATCGGTGACCTCGATGGGAGGCGAGGCGAAGAACCCCACCAAGCATATTCCCATCGCCGTCATCTCCTCGCTGCTGATTCAGGGCCTGGTGTGCTATCTGATCGAGTATTTCGCAGCCAACTACTTTCTCAACTCCGGCTATACCATGCAGAGCGCGGTCACTTCGGCAGCGCCCATTGGCGACATGATGATCATGGTCGGTGACGGGTTGCTGGGCCAGGGTCACGGCAAGTACTTCATGCTGGCAGAGGCCGTCACCGTCTTTCTTGCACTGATCGGCACCACACTCAGCTGTATGAACACCGGCGCTCGTGTTACCTACGCCATGGGCAAGGACGACGAGGCTCCGGAGCACTTCGGCATCCTGCATGCCGGGTCGCTCAGCCCACGCAAGGCTATCTGGACACTGGCCGTCATCTCGGCGGTCATCGGCGTTATCGCCGTTGTTCTGGTCTTCGGCGACGCGAGTGCGCCCTCTGACGCAGCCATTGCCGCGCTGCCGCATGGCATCTTTTCCAACTTCGGCTACCTCTCGCACGACCAGTTAGCCGCGCTGCCCAACTCGCTGCTGACTATCACGCTAACCTCCAACTTTGGCACCTTTATCCTGTATGCACTGAGCTGCCTGCTATGCATCATTGCCTACCACAGGCGTCATGACTACAGCGTAGTCCGCCATCTGCTCATCCCTGGCTTCGGTCTGCTGGCCAACATTGTCTGCATGGCCTTCTACCTGATCAGCCCGGTCTTCGGCCTGGGTACATTCAAGGAACCGCTCCTGGCACTGGGCATCTCTGGCGTCTGGGGCATCTACGGAGCCATTTACTTCATTCGCTCCTCGAAGGCCAAAGGCAAAGCCGTTCTGCTTACAGTCAAGTAAACCCAACAATCGGAAACACTGCCAAATAGCGCTTCCCAGGTGGAATTTTCGGTCGATCTCGTTACCAAGACAAGAACGGGATTATCATCTGGGTGTTCCGCGCGGGTCACAGAGCTGCCAGTGTGGAAGAGCTTCGTCGGTTCCTGCTAGTCGCTTGATAGAGGTCGTGGGCAGAGCTCTTCAGGGCAGATCCAGCGCCCACCCAATTACTCGGCGCGAGAAAGGCATCCAGGATAACCGCGGGAAGACGAATGCTTCGCGCAGCCGGATAGAGATGCCGCTTAACGGTAGCAGAGAACTTGGGTCCAACTTGGGTCCATTCGCTGCCGAAAGCCCTGCAATCGGAAAGAACTAGACACACTATCATCCTAAATGAATCAATAACTTAGAAAATTGGTTTCTGTTTCGGGTCCAATGGGTCGGAGGTTCAAATCCTCTCTCCCCAACCAATAAAATCAATGGCTTGCAAGCCGGGAGGCCCGGCCCTCTGGTATTGGCCCAGGCGGCCTAGTCCTGAAAGGTACATCAGTATTGGGCTTTTCGCCAATTCCAGGATGCAATGCCATCTGCCAAAGCATCTACAGTCGGAGGAATTTGGCTTGCTGAGTTGTGGAACCGTGTGGTTTTGAAGGCTCTGTCGGCTACAGATTTCCCGACCGTTCATCTTGCTGGAGGCTAACATCTAACTCAGGGGCGGTAACAGCTATACGAAGATTACTCGCGCCTCAAGTGACTGTTCTCTCGCGGTGGCCTTTCCCTTCATGATCGCCTGTAATTCCTCGAATTGCCACGGGCAATAATCGTGCGAATCAACTCCAACATCCATCGATAGCGACAGTGGATCATCGGGCAAGTTGCCGTGGGAGTGGCCATAGAGCTGCCATGCACCGCGACCAGAATGTGGCCAGACTCGCATAGCGTAATGGCAAAGAACGATTCCTTGCTTGCCCACATGGATTTCGGACAAGGAACTCCAGGAAGCAAATACGCTTTGGGATTTGCGCGTCACTTTGTCATGGTTTCCCTCAACAAAATGGATCGTTTTGCAGTTCAGGCGCTTGCGGTAGGCCGCGACCTTTTCAACGCTGCCCATGCAAAAATCCCCAAGAAAGTAGAGTGTATCGTTTGGCTTGACGTGCGCGTTCATCCGATCCGCGATGCACGCATCCATCTCTTCCGTGTTCTCAAACGGACGATTGCAATAGCGAATGATGTTGAAGTGTCCGAAGTGAAAATCGGATGTGAACCAGGTATCGGCCATGTCCTTATTATGAAAGATCGCTTGCCGTGGCGGCTACTCTTATGCAGCAGAAAACATTGCGGTGACAACCGGCCCGGCCTGCCCTGGCGAAGCCGTTGCCCGCCAGGATGAACCCGAAATGTCTCCGCGATCAGCAGGCTCATTGTCGTCAATTTCATTCCAGGATGGAACTATATTGACACGGCGACATTCAACGAAGAGAAGCGTTCAACGTGGTTTGCTCATTCGGAAAGAGAGCCGGTAAGGTTGGCCGGTTCTTCGAGAATGTCGAGCAAGGCTTGGGCGCAGTAGACGCGATCACGCTTGGCATCTGTCGCTTGCTTCACAATTCCGATACGCTCCAGCCGCTCGATTGCGCGCTGTGCGGTCGTGAAGGCAACGCCTAGTTCGCCGGCAATGCCCGTGGCGGAGATGAACGGATTTGCCGCCAGCAGATCGACAATCCGAAGCGAAGTGTTTGTGGACTCACCAGCTACCTGCCGTTGCCATTGGGCAAGAATTACGTTGATGCGAGTCGCCCTGCTGAGAGCATCCTGTGAGGTGCGGGCGACGCCGAGGAGAAAGTATTCCAGCCAATCGTTCCACGCTCCGCGCTCACTCACCCCGCGCAGACCCTCGTAGTAATCGCGCCGCGTGGCTTCAAAGAACGCAGACAGGTAGAGCAGAGGAGCCGGAAGAATCTTTTGCTCGATCAGGAACAGCGCAATTAATAAGCGTCCAACGCGGCCATTGCCATCCAGGAACGGATGCACGGCCTCGAATTGGTAGTGGGCCAGGGCGATGGTCACCAGCGGCGGCAGTTCGGATGCGTAGAGAAATTTCTCCCAGGCCGCGAGACACGGCTCAATCTCACCGGGCGGCGGCGGGATGAACGAAGCCGTTGCCAGCGTGCTTCCCGGCTTGCCAATCCAATTCTGCGATTTGCGGAATTCGCCCGGAGTTGCTTGATCTCCCCTCACATTGGCCATGAGCTTGCCATGCAGCTCGCGGATGAGACGGACGCAAAGAGGAAGTTTGTGAAGCTGGGAGATTCCATGTTCGAGCGCGACGATATAGTTTCCGACTTCGCGCAAATCTTCCGGACTGCGATCAACGACAGCACCGGCTTCCGCAGCCAGCAGTTCGCCCAAGGTCGCTTGAGTGCCTTCGATCCTGCTCGATAGAACTGCTTCACGGCGGATGAAGGCGCGAATGAGAATGTGCGGGTTGGGCAACCGCCCGCCTTCTCCAGCAAGTCTCCCGATGAGGCGATCCGCATCAGAGAGTGAGCGGATCAGTCGAGGCGTCCAATCGAACACCGGAGGTAACGGCGCAGGGATAAACGCGCTGTAGGTGCCTTGGGAGACCTTCTGGCCCGGAATCGCTTTGCGTTGGCTCATTGGTTTCACGGGCGCTAATAGTGCCCCGCCTCTATTAGCGTTATACACGATAAACGAAAATAGCGCGCGTTCCTATTTGCGTGCGTGATAATGGAGATGCACCTACGCCTCAGGCTGACCGGTTGGCCTTGCCGCGGAGCATTCTGCGGCGGCACAGGCTTTAATCGGGCGCAGCGGACTTAAAAGCTCCCTCCATTTTCAAGAGAAGTCTCGGCCGTGTGGAAGCCATCCGCTTGGCTGACGAAGCGTAGATCATAGCTACTTGCTTTATGATGGGACTGTGGCCAATTTCACGCGGGCGTGGCGAAATGGCAGACGCAGCGGACTTAAGCACTTGAGTGCCCATCGGGAAACCGGCGGAGTAGAACTGCTCAAAGTCGGGGAAACCTGAAATGGCAATCCCGAGCCAAGCCCGGAAGCAATTCCGGGAAGGTGTAGAGACTAGACGGGCAGCACCTAAACCTCGTATGGGGAATGGTGAAGGTATAGTCCAGACCACAAACCCGCACTTGCGGGGCGGCGAAAGCCGAAGTGGTATGAAAATCCGCAGGCCGCAAGGCCGTGTGGGTTCAATTCCCTCCGCCCGCACCACACCCGCTTTCCAAGCGGGCCAGGATGGAACCATCCTGGCGTGTTTTGGGGCCGGAACCGGCCCGCTTTGGCCCGGCACCGGGCTGGCACCGTAAGGCGCTTGTATACGAACGTATGCAGCGCTCCTCGGGCCTCACCGCTCATACTTGGGATCGTGCCGACACCACTCCCGGAACCCTGCGACTGGGAGTGGCTGACAATAACTGTAGTCAGAAGTTTGTTGCATTTATCTGACATGAGGTTACCCATGTCCACTCCGGCATCCAGCATTCCAGCCGCCATCCAGGTCCGTACCTCCGCCCCGGCGCAGCCGCGCGTCTGGACCCCGGAAGACTTCGCCGACCTTGGACCGCGCACCGCAGTCGATCAGGCCCTTCACCGGCTGGTTGCTTCCAGCAAGCTGCGGCGGATC
>Ga0302320_10004677_pt1 | contig 30990 bp, 27 predicted proteins | sample Bog_T0_3_FD_202130 | JGI IMG/M metagenome (GOLD analysis project Ga0302320, IMG submission 202130) | Peat permafrost microbial communities from Stordalen Mire near Abisko, Sweden - Bog_T0_3 | ecosystem: Environmental > Terrestrial > Soil > Wetlands > Peat | place: Sweden: Abisko, Stordalen Mire... | reverse complement strand
CGAAGGACCGGAACTGGTTCTTCGGGTTGTGCTTTTGCAGCACCTTGGTGATCGCCGCCGTCAACGTGGTCTTGCCGTGATCGATGTGCCCGATGGTCCCCACGTTCACGTGCGGCTTGCTGCGATCGAATTTTTCCTTCGCCATAAAAGTCCCTGCATCCCTTTCGTAGCTGTACTGCCCGTTTCATTCGGGGGCGCCGGCCATCCGGCTCCAGCCCCAAAAACCTGCTCTTAGCTTTTAGCCGTTAGCTCCTAGCCTTTTCGTGCCAGAGCGATAGCTATCGGCTTCCGCAAGAACTAGCTAATAGCTAACAGCTAAAAGCTAGGAGCTTGCGTCACTTCCCTTGCGCCCTGCCGATGATTTCGTCGGCAATCATGCGCGGAGCTTCTTCGTAACGCGCGAACTGCATTGAATACGATGCGCGGCCCTGCGTGGACGAACGTATGTCGTTCACATAGCCGAACATTTCTTTCAGCGGCACAATTGCCTTGATCACCTGCGAACCGGCCAGATGCTCCATGCCCTCGATACGCCCGCGGCGTGAGTTGATGTCGCCGATAATCGTCCCCATGTGCTCCTCGGGGACCGTGACCTCGACGGCCATCACCGGCTCCAGAAGCACAGGAGAGGCCTTGCGGGCGGCTTCCTTGAAAGCGATCGAACCGGCAAACTTGAAGGCCATTTCATTCGAATCCACTTCGTGATAGCTGCCGTCGTAGAGGGTCACCTTGATGTCGACCAGCGGATAGCCGGCCAGAATGCCCAGTTCGATGGCGCCCTGCACGCCCTGGTCGATGGGCTTGATGTATTCCTTGGGCACCGAACCGGCCTTGATGGCGTTGATGAACTCGTAGCCCTTGCCCGGCTCGTTGGGCTCGATGCGCAGCTTGCAGTGGCCGTAGTTGCCCGAACCGCCGGTCTGGCGAATGTACTTGCCCTCGGCCTCGGCCTTCTTGCGGATGGTCTCGCGGAAGGCCACCTTGGGCTCGCCCACGTTGGCCTCGACCTTGTGCTCGCGACGCATCCGGTCAACCAGAATCTCGAGGTGCAACTCGCCCATGCCGCTGATGATGGTCTGGCCGGATTCTTCGTCGGTCCGCACCTTGAAGGTGGGGTCTTCGTCGGCCAGGCGCGCCAGGGCGACACCCATCTTTTCCTGGTCGGCCTTGGTCTTGGGCTCAATGGCCACCGAGATAACCGTCTCCGGGAAGGTGATCGCGCCCAGGGCGATGCGATGGTGCGGGTCGCACAGCGTATCGCCGGTCTTCAGATCCTTCATGCCGACGCAGGCGCAGATGTCGCCGGCGAGGACTTCGGTCACATCCTCGCGCTTGTTGGCGTGCATTTTCACCAGGCGTCCCACGCGCTCGGGCCTGCCGGTGCGAGGGTTGAGGATGGTGTCGCCGGTCTTGAGGGTGCCGGAGTAGACCCGGATGAAGCCCAGCTTGCCGAAGGGGTCGTTGATGATCTTGAAGGCCAGGGCGGCCAGAGGCTCGCCGTCTTCCGGCTTGCGCGAAACAATGTGATTGAGGTGCGAGGGGTCGATACCCTCGACCGGGGGCTTATCCAGCGGGCTGGGCAGGTAGTCGATGACCGCGTCCAGCAAGGTTTGAATGCCCTTGTTCTTGAAGGCGGTGCCGCAGATGACCGGAAAGACCTTCAGGTCGATGGTGGCCTGGCGGATGCCGGATTTCAGCTCGGCGATCGAAGGCGTTTCGCCCTCGAGGAACTTCTCCAGCAGCACATCGTCGGTCTCGGCAATGACCTCGATCAACTGCAACCGGAAGGCCTCGGCCTTCTTCTGCAAATCGGCGGGAATCGGCTCGATGTCGTAGTTCGAGCCCATCGCCTCGTCGTGCCAGATGACGGCGTTCATCTCCACCAGGTCGATGACGCCCTTGAAGTTGGCTTCGGCGCCGATGGGAATCTGCAAGGCCACGGGCCGCGCGCCCAGCCGCTTGCGGATGGTGTCCAGAACGTGCTCGAAGTCGGCGCCGTTCTTGTCCATCTTGTTCACAAAACAAATCCGCGGCACTTTGTACTTGTCGCCCTGGCGCCAGACCGTCTCGGTCTGCGGCTGCACGCCGCTGACGGAGTCGAACAGGGCCACCGCGCCGTCCAGCACGCGCAGGCTCCGCTCCACCTCGGCCGTGAAATCCACATGGCCGGGGGTGTCGATGATATTGATCCGGTAATCCTTCCAGGTGCAGGTGGTGGCGGCCGACGTGATCGTGATGCCGCGCTCCTGCTCCTGCTCCATGTAGTCCATGGTCGCAGTGCCCTCGTGCACCTCGCCGATGCGGTGGGTGATGCCCGTATAGAACAGGATGCGCTCTGTCGCTGTCGTCTTTCCGGCGTCGATGTGCGCCATGATTCCGATGTTCCGGCAACGATTCAGAGGTACGGTGCGAGCCACGGTAACTTCTTCCTTGCGGGCGCTTGGCCCGCGGCTGAGTACCAGTGATCAGTGGTCAGCGATCAGTGGTCAATAAAATCCCGAACTGCTTGAATCGCGCGAATCAATGATCACTGTCCACTGATCACTGTTACGCTACCAGCGGTAGTGAGCGAAGGCCTTGTTGGCCTCGGCCATGCGGTGCACGTCTTCCTTCTTCTTCATCGCCGCGCCGCGCCCGTTGGCCGCATCGAGCAGCTCATTGGACAGCTTGTCGGTCATGCCCTTTTCGCCGCGGTTGCGGCCGTAGGTAATCAGCCAGCGAATGGCCAGCGAGGTGCGGCGGTCGGGATTGACCTCGATCGGCACCTGGTAGTTGGCGCCGCCCACGCGGCGGGTCTTGACCTCGAGCAGCGGCTTGCAGTTCTCCACCGCTTTCTTGAAGAGCTTCAGAGCGTCGTCGCCGCCGCCCTTCTCCTCCAGGTTCTTCATTGCCTGGTAGAAGATGCCCTGGGCCGTCGACTTCTTGCCGCCCCACATCATCGAGTTGACAAACTTGGTGACCAGCGTGGACCCGTAGACCGGGTCCGGCGCCACTTCCCGCTTCGCAATGTGCCCTTTTCTTGGCATGGTTCTTAAAATCCTCTGCGCGCTCTGCGCGCCTCACTCACTGCCCAAGTCCGGGTCCAATCCACCGTCCCGGAACCGTTTTTCATTTGCCGGTTGTCAGATTCAGGGGCCTACTGACCACTGTTCACTGACAACTGATCACTGTCGCTACTTCTTGCCTGGCGCCGCGCCGCCCTTGGCGCGCTTGGCTCCGTACTTTGACCGGCTCTGCTTGCGGTTGGCCACGCCCACCGAATCCAGAGTGCCGCGCACCACGTGATAGCGGACGCCGGGCAGATCCTTCACGCGGCCGCCGCGAATCAGCACGATCGAGTGCTCCTGCAGGTTGTGGCCGATGCCGGGGATATAGGTTGTGACCTCAATGCCGTTGGTCAGGCGCACGCGAGCCACCTTGCGCAGGGCCGAATTCGGCTTCTTGGGAGTCTGTGTGTACACGCGGGTGCATACGCCGCGCCGCTGCGGCGAGGCCTGGAGGGCCGGCGACGCCGTCTTGTAACGGGGGGCCGTGCGCCCCTTGCGAACCAACTGATTGAATGTAGGCAAACTGAAACTCCTTACCTCAAAAGCCCTGCAACCCCAAAAGTCTCTCAGCCGCGCGCAGACCCATTGGGCTCCCCGGCTGTGAAACGCGACCTGAACCCTGTCGCGCACACGCACAGAAGCCCGATTTTGCTGCTTCGCGTCTGTCTTCGTTCCAATCTCAGACGAGAACCGGGACGGTGGCCGGGCGTTTTCACTGAAACTGAAAAGCCAACTCCGTTTCGCCGGTTCCGGCCCGCATAGCCCTCCAAGGTGGAGAACGCGCGAGCGCCGTAGCGATGTTTCCCCAGCCCCTCGCAAGAAAGGAGCAACTTCAGGGAATTCTGTCGGGCATATCAACTTCCATTACGCCTGACCCTGGGGATCGACCCGCGCCTTGTGCCGCCTGGCCGGGCTATCCGTACGCCCAAACCCGTTAAGACACACGGACAGGGGCGTTCTTGCGGAACCTTCTTACAATAACAAAAAGCCCGGGCAAGGTCAATTCGGCCCGGTCGCGCCTGAGACGTGGGACTTCGCTTCAGACGGAGATCCCGGTTTCCTCCGGCTAAAGCCCTATTTTAGCCGCTCGTATCTTTCCAGTGACCTTTTTCGATGAATCTTTTGAGGGGCGGCATTGACGGCGCAGGCAAGCGGCGCTACTCTCAAGCGCAGATACCCGATTTGGTCGCCAACGCCAATCCGCGGTTTCGTCAGACAGCCCAGGGCTTCGGCTGGGCGTCGCCCAGCGCCTTCAATCTCCTTTCACAAACGCCTGTGGACCCGCACTCTTTTATGGAGGCTGCCCGCATGGAGCCTGTGCGCCGGTTTTGTTCGAATTCAACCTCAACCTGCTGCCCTGGAGGTCGCAAAACACCTTGAAGATCGCCCTGGAGATTACGCCCAATCTTGAGCCCCTGTTCGGGACTCGCGACGAAAATGTGAGGCTGATGGAAGACGCGCTCGGCGTGATGATCGATCTGCGCTCCGACGCCGTGCATGTGGAAGGGCCGGAAGCGGGCGTAACCAAAGTCAAACGCATCTTTGAGGATTTCGAGGCCTTGCGCAAGCAGGGCGTAAACCCGCACAACGGCGAGCTGAATGGGATGCTGAGGCTTGTCGTGGCCGATCCGGCGGTGACGCTGAAGTCGCTGGCCGACTCGGGCAAGCAGCGCTCGGCGGGAATCAAGCGGACGGTGCAGCCGCGCTCCATCAACCAGCGCAAGTATGTTGAGGCCATCGAGCAGAACGATATGGTTTTCGGCGTGGGCCCGGCGGGTACGGGCAAGACATACCTGGCCGTGGCCATGGCCGTGGCGGCGATGAATGCGAAAAAGGTGAGCCGGATTGTGCTGGTGCGGCCGGCAGTAGAGGCCGGCGAGCGGCTGGGCTTTTTGCCCGGCACGCTGCAGGAGAAGGTGGACCCGTATCTGCGGCCGCTGTATGACGCGCTCTATGACCTGCTGGAACCGGAAAAAGTGGACAAGATGCTGGAGAAGAACGTGATTGAGGTTGCGCCGCTGGCCTTCATGCGCGGGCGCACGCTCAACGACGCCTTCATCATCATGGACGAGGCGCAGAACACCACCATCGAGCAGATGAAGATGTTCCTGACGCGCATGGGCAACAACTCCAAGGCCGTGATCACGGGCGACATCACGCAGATCGATCTGCCCAACCCGCGCAAGTCCGGCCTGCTGGACGCGATCAACATTCTCGACGGTGTCGAGGGCATCCACTTCTGCCACTTTGAAGATACGGATGTGGTGCGCCACGCGCTGGTGCAGCGGATTGTGCGGGCCTACGAGAGCGTGAAGAGCCAACAGCAGGAGCTGCCGCTGGCGCTGGGCGAGGCGATCGAAGTGGGCGTGCAACCGCGGGAGAAGCAGCCGGCGGCGCAGACACTGCATCCGGGGAAACCGCAGTAAACGCGGTTGGGAGCTCCTTCCTTCGCGCTTTTTCTGCCCCAGCGCACAAAGATCGTGCGTTGGGGACCGCGGTTTGCGAAAGCTGGAAATTGAGATTGCGGTGCTGCACATTATAAGGTACAGTTATATTCGATAAGGCGCAGGATGAAAGAGAATCCTCAACCGCAGAAGATCCCGCTGATTTTTTATCGCCCGGAATCAGGAAATGAGCCAGTGCGGGAGTGGCTTCTGGAGTTGCCTGAGGTCGAGCGCCAGGCAATCGGGAAAGACTTGCTGAGGGCGCAGTGGCGTTGGCCAGTGGGGATGCCGCTCTGCCGCCCGATGGGCGGCGGTTTGTGGGAGATTCGGACAGACCTGCCAGCGAAGCGGACGGCGCGGGTGCTGATTTGCCTCTGCCGTGGCCATCTGGTTGCACTGCACGGATTCATCAAGAAGACGCGGGCAACGCCAGACAGCGATCTGGCACTGGCGCACAAGCGTCAGAAGGAGTTGGAGCGATGAGCAAAAAGCAGATGGGCTCGAGCATCGACGATTTTCTCAAGGTGGAGGGAATCTTCGAGGAGGCACAGGCCGAGGCGATCAAGGAAGTGGTTGCCTGGCAGTTGGCCGAAGCGATGAAGCAGCAAAAGATTTCAAAGAACAAGATGGCCACGCTTCTCAAGACCAGCCGCACGCAGGTGGACCGCCTTCTCGACCCGAAGAACGACATTACGCTAGGGAGCTTGCAGCGTGCGGCGGCAATGGTCGGGCGCCGCGTTTTGATCGAACTGGTGTAGGGATGGCCGCTCGTGCGGACCTGAGAGGATTCGACACCCAGGTCTCAAAATCGGGGCCCTGGGGCACCCGGGCCAGACGCTGCATCCGGCGAAACCGCAGTGATTCTACGCTAAGTTGCTGCCTAAGAAGCGTCTGCGATTCCATCGAAGAAGGGAGGCTTGTCTTCTTCATCGCGCGGCAGCAAAACAGCCGGTAGGATCTCCCGCCATGTAGGCTTAATGCTTATCGTTGCATATCCGCTCATGTGGTCATCTACGCGGGTAAGAAGCCCCTTGTTTACCGGGCCCTGGCACAATATGCCAATGTCCGTCGAGCCTTGCCAACTTCTATTCATTGCGCGAAAGATTACATCAATTCGGCTATCCCCACTTAACAAAAGGAACCTGACCAAGTCGCGCTCTATCCATGAAAGCTCGGAGAGCATTTTTCTCGCAAGGCGGAGCCGCTGTTCTTCGACAGGGTTGGGCTGCAGTCGGGCCACCTCCTCCATCAGCGCCGCAGCTACCTTTCTCAGGTTTTCAAGTTCCTGCGCATCCTCGCGGTGTTTCATCTCATTGGATTCCGCTGCGCCACGTAATTCCGTAAGATTTTGTTCGTATTTCTTACATTCGGCAGTAAGTTCATCTTGCGCGTCGAGCTGATCGCAGAAAACACGGAATGTAGCAACGATGAATGCCAGGAAGGCAACGGCAAGCGGGAGAAGTCTCGGAATTTGAAAGTGCGGCAGGTAAGCAGGCAAGTACGTTGCTACCGTAGAACCAAAACTAAGGATCAAGAAAAGTAGAAACCACCAGTGGTGAAAGAGGCCTTTAATGAACAATCCAATCCGATGAAGAAGCCGTGGCACTGGAACTCCTCCCTTTCAACCTCTCGAGAAAACGTGCAGCATCACCATGGGCTCGAATTGTCCCAATTCTACTCCTGGGCTTCACAGGCAATGCATACAGAATCTATCGCTTCTTTGCCTTTCGCGTAGAATGAAAGCTACCGGTGCCGCGCTTGGTGCGGCCACGGGCAAGATGATCCTCCTCGACCCAGATCTGGACCCCGACCCTCCGCCCCGCAAGAACGCGGTGTCGCCACTTGGTGTGCGCAAGCGCGCAAAGGCGGCTTGGGCAGAGCGGATTCCTACCAAGCAGACACTGAGCCGTTTTTTGAAGGAAGCACAGGCGGCAGTGCGGCTGCGCGGCGAGGTGACGGTGCTGCTGACGACGGACGCGGCGATCCGCAAGCTCAACAAACAATTTCGCGGGAAGAACAAGGCAACGGATGTGTTGTCGTTCCCGGCCGAGGGCCCCATGCCGGGAACTGCCCCGGAAGAGATGGCCGGGGATTTGGCCATCGGCGTGGAGACGGCGCGGCGGCAGGCGGCGGAGCAAGGACACGCGCTGACCTGCGAGCTGAAGGTGCTTGTGCTGCATGGGCTGCTGCACCTGGCCGGGTATGACCACGAGGCCGATGCGGGCAAGATGGCCAAGCGGGAGCGGCTGCTGCGAGGACGGCTGAGGCTGCCGCTGGGGCTGATTGAGCGGGCCGGGACTGCATCGCCCGTTGCAAAGAAGAGTTCTTCCGGGGCTAAAGCCCCTCTTCCTTCTGTTATCGCATTGCGGGGGTTGAAACCCCCGCCTCCCTCCGGATCTGTGCTGCGGGCACCAACGGCGCGTCTAAAGCCGCGCCCTTTCAAGACCGCATCAAAGCGAAAGAAGATTGGCCCCACCGCAGGTGGTCGATGAGCACGCTGGCCATGGTCGTGGCGGTGGTGCTGGCCGGCGTGGAGACGCTGGCGGCTTACATCTGTCGCGTCTACGCGGATTTCGGCAAGATTCTGGCGCGCGAGGAGCAGGAGAACCTGGACGCCTGGGAAGAACTCATCGAACCGCAGCTTGGGCTGAGCCGCGAACACGCCGCCATCTCCGCCGCGGTGCTTCAACAACTCACCCTGGGGCTGATCGCGCTGGAGTTCGGCTTGGTTCTGTTTGACCGCGCGCTGCCGCAGGCGCGGCCCACCTGGGCGGAGATTGCGCAGGCCGTTCTGGCGGTGGCGCTGGTGGTGGTGTTTTCGAACCAGGTGATTCCTTCGCTGCTGTTCAACCGCACCAAGGGCCGCTGGGCGGCGCGGCTGGCGTGGCCCATCCGGTTGCTGCTCTGGTCCATGTCGCCGATCACCGTTCTGGTGCGCTTCTTTTTCTCCGTGGCCGCGCTGGCCGAAGAGCCGGCCAGTCCCGAGGAAGAAGCCGCCGTGGATGTGGAGGCGCTTCTCGAAGCCGGCGAAGACGAGGGCATCCTGGAAGAAAACGATATTGACCTGGTGCGGTCGGCGGTGGAGTTTGGCGACAAGCTGGTGCGCGAGGTGATGACGCCGCGGCCGGAAGTGTTTGCGGTTCCCGCCACCACCACGCTGGAGCATTTTCTTGAGTTGTTGAAGGAGAACACTTTCTCGCGCGTGCCGGTGTATGTGGGCTCGCTGGACAACGTGACCGGGATCGCCTTTGCGCACGACCTCTTGCAGATATCGGACGAAGAGGCGAGCACGCGGACAGTTGCCAGCATCGAGCAGCCGGCGGCGTTTGTTCCCGAGACCAAGCGCGGCTACGAGTTGCTGCGGGAGATGCAGCGGGAAAAGCAGCACATGCGCATCGTGATCGACGAGTACGGCGGCGTGGCCGGCCTGGTGACGATTGAAGACCTGCTGGAAGAGATTGTGGGCGAGATCGAGGACGAGCACGAATCCGAAGCCGAGATTGAAGAGCCGCAGCGGGAGCCGGACGGGGTTTGGGTGGTGCCGGGCAGCTTTCCGGTGGACCAACTGGCGGATTTGTTTGGCGAGCAAGAAGGGCTGAGCGATTTGGGCGAGGCCTATGAAGCCACCACGCTGGGGGGCTTGGTGAGCGAGATCGAGGGGCGGATTCCGCTGGCCGGAGAGGTGGTGGTGCTGGACAAAGCAGGGTTGCGGCTGGAGGTTTTGGCTTCGACCGACCGGCTGGTGGAGAGGCTGCGGGTGGTGCCGCTGGCGGCGAATCAAGCCGCGGCCGATGAGCGGGCTTAGTCCAGCTGGGAAAGCGCTGCTGAATCTGCGGGGCGCCGGCCCGCTGAATCGGACGCAGGCGTTTGGTTCTGCCTTCGAAATTCATGGCGGGATGATAGCTCCCTATAGAACAGTCTGGCGGCGGCGCATCCGCGATAATAGAACATTAGGAGTGCGAAAAACCCTTTGAAATCTGGATTTGTTGCGATTCTGGGCCGGCCGAATGCTGGCAAAAGCACGCTGCTGAACGCCCTGACCGGGGAAAAGGTGGCCATTGTCTCGGCCAAGCCGCAGACTACGCGCAACCGCATTGCCGGGGTGGTGGAGGTGGCGGCCAGGAAGAAGGGCCCGCTGCAACCCGCGCAGGAGGCGGCGCAGATTGTGTTTGTGGATACGCCGGGGGTGCACAAGCCGGGCTCGCACCTGGACCGGCGCATGTTGCAAGAGGTCTACGAGGCGCTGGAGACGCGCGACCTGGTGCTGGTGCTGATGGATGCTACGCGGCGGGTGCAGTTGGAAGAGGCGGCGGGGACTGGCGCTGGCGAGGAGATTGGGACAGATGCCTCAGAGGTATCCCCGGTCTCAAAAGCGAGACCTGGGGCACTTGGCATTTCGCTGGAACCGCCGGCAGGTTTTACGTTTGAGTCTACCGAATCCGCTGTCCCTCAAGACCCGGCGAGCGTTGACGGAGAGGCGGCTGGGGCACCCAGCATTTCGCTGGAGGCGCCGGCGGGTTTCAATTTTGAGTCTACCGAGTCGGCGTTGCCGCAGGACCCGGCGAGCGTTGGGGAAGCACCGGCTGCGGGGACGCGGGTTGCGGCTTTGAAGGCTGGGAAAGTGGCGGGGCCGGGGCGCAAGAATGAGCGCACCAACTGGGCCAGCGAGGACGAGTTTCTGTTTGGCCTGATTCGCAAGGTGGATTGCCCGGTGTTTCTGCTGCTGACCAAGATCGACCTGGTACCGAAGGATCAACTGCTGCCGCTGATCGATACGCTGACGAAACATTTCAGCTTTGCGCAGGTGATTCCGGTGAGCGCGCGGAAGCGGGATGGGCTGGACATTCTTGTCCGCAAGATCATCGACGTGCTGCCGACGGGCGAGCGCTACTACCCCAAGGACCAGTACACCGACCAGCCGCAGCGGTTCATGGTGGCGGAACTGATCAGGGAAAGCATTCTGGTGGAGACGGGCGAAGAGGTTCCTTATGCCGCGGCGGTGGTGATTGAGCGGTTTGAGGAGGCTGAGCCGCCGGCTCCGCCGCGCAAGAAGAACCAGCCGCCGGCGCGGCTGCCGCTGACGCGGATTGCGGCGGCGATTTATTGCGAGCGGGACGGGCAGAAGGCGATCCTGATCGGCAAGGGCGGAGCGAAGCTGAAGGAGATTGGCACCGGCGCGCGGAGGCAGATTGAGTCGCTGCTGGGCACGCGCGTTTACCTGGAACTGCACGTGATTGTGGAGCCTGGCTGGCGCGAATCGAAAGGCTTTGTGGAGTCGCTGGACTGGCGCAACCAGTTGGAGCGGCTGGCTGGGGAGCAAGTCTCCAAAAAGCCTTCGGACGACGACTAATGAAGTTGTCCCGCGCTCAATAAGGACAATCCTGCCGCAGTTCCGGTCTGCTTCACCCGATCCGCTATTACTTCGCCAGCACACCCTCGTTGCGATTATCCGAGATGCTCGGCTTCTGGCCCTTGTAGTCGGAGAAGTGGACTACGTTGTCGTAGGCGTCCTTGATTAAATCCTGGAGGGGGATGACGCTGCCGTTGACACGCTGCTCGTCGAGCAGATCGAGATCGACGTCGGCGACGACTAACTGCTCCTGGTTGGTGATGCCTTCGGCCGCAATGCCGTCGCGGGCAAAGAAGTAGTCCGACGGGGTGAGGATCGCGGCCTGGCCGTAGTTGGTGGCCATGTAGGGGACGAGGGGGAGATTGCCGACGGTGCCGGTCATGGCGACATAGATCTGGTTCTCGATGGCGCGGGCCTGGGAGCAATAGCGGACGCGGCAGAAGCCTTCGCGGCCGTCGGTGCAGGAGGGGATGAAGAGGATCTCGGCGCCGGCCTCGGCCATGACGCGGGCCACCTCAGGGAACTCGACGTCGTAGCAGACGAGGATGGCGATGTTGCCGAAGTCGGTGTGGTAGAGGTAGAGGCCGTGGCCGCGGCTCATCTGGTAGGGGCCGCTCTCCGTGGGGGTAAGGTGGACTTTCTTCTGGCGGAAGACCTGGCCGTTGGGCGTGAACAGGTGGGCGGCGTTGAAGACTTTGCCGCGCTGGAAGACGGGATGGGTTCCACCGATGATGTAGATGCCTGTTTCCTTGGCCAGGCGGATGAAAAGCTCCTCGTATTGAGGTGCAAGCTGAGCGAGGCGGCGCACAGCCAGCGCCGGCGCGGGCTCATTGATGTAGCTGAGAAGCTGCATGGTGAAGAACTCTGGGAAGAGCACGAAGTGGCTCTTGTATTCCCGGGCGCTGTGCACAAAGAACTCGACCTGCTTGGCGAAGTCGTCAAAGCAGGCGATGGGGCGCAGCAGGTACTGGACGGCGGCGATGCGCACGCGGCGCGGGCGGGGAGTGCCGCGCATAGCCTCGGCGGCAGCCTGCTCGAGGGCAGCGTGCTGGAAGCTTGCCTGCAGGCTGACGGAGGAGGTGTACTCCGGGTTCAGCCACTCGAGCACGGTGGCGAAGCCGTGCGATTGAACGTCGTGCATGTATTCCGGGACGACGTCGAGGACCACCAGCCCGTTTTCAAGCTGGAAGGTGAGCGCAGGATCCCATCGTTTGCCGGCAACCACCTCGGTGACATATTCCTTCGGTGTCAACTGCCCGGCGACCTCATCGTAACCGGCGATCCGGCCGCCGGTCAGCAGCCGCTTGAGTCCGCGCTCGCGGATCAGATCCTTACGCGCCTCGTAGAGCAAGGTGCCGATGCCCTGGTGGCGGGCCGAGGCGTCTACGCCAATCTCCGCGCCATAGAGCGTCAAGCCCATCGGGTTGTGGGTATCGAATGTGCCTTCGCCGGTGATGACGGACCAGTTGGCCGACTCGGCGTAATCGTCCCAGTCGATGATCAGCGAGCTGGCTGAACCCAGAACCCGGTCGCTGGTGTCCACGGCGACAAGCTGGCCCTCTGCGAATACGTCGATATGGTGGGCGAGCGACTGCGGGCTCCAGGGCGGCTTTCCTGGAAACGCGGTCTCCATCAGCCGGATGACGGCCGGGATGTCGTCGACCGTCGTCTCACGGACACTAAATTGGCTTTCTGGAAAAGCCGGCGTTGCCATGGTGGCGCTCTCCTGCACTGCGGCGTATACCAAGCCTAGCTTACCGGCAACCCGATGAATGGGATGTAACAATGTGCTCAGTGCCGGGCCCTTGCGGTGTTCGGAAATGCGCGCAGGCTGCTGCCGGCGCTCAAGAAAGCTATAGCGGTTCTCCAGTTGCTGTAGAGGGCAACCACCTCCGCTAAGTGGCTTTTTCATCAAGAAAAAGCCACCCTGCACGATGCCTGGGACACCACGTGAACTGGAGAACCGCTCTACGCTCCCCGCACCTTTCCGCGGCTGTGGCTCTTCACCATATACATGCGGACATCGGCGACGCCGATGACGGAGTGGACGGTGTCCCCATCCACCGGGGCCGTCGCCAGGCCCACACTGGCGTTGACCGTCAGGTCGTGTCCGGTCTTCGTGTGGAAGCGCGTCTGCATCAGCGCCCGGTTCAGTTCCGTGGCCAGGACCAGCGCTTCCTCGGCGCCGGTCTCCGGCATCAGGATGACGAACTCGTCGCCGCCATAGCGAAAACACCGGTCCTGCTTGCGGCTAAGCTCCTGGAGCCGCCGCCCGACCATGGCCAGCAACTCGCTTCCCACCAGGTGGCCATGGGTGTCGTTGACCAGCTTGAAGCGGTCCAGGTCAAGAAAGGCCAGACTCACTGGATGTCCCAGGTTGGCGCAGCGCTCCAGTTCCCTGCCCAGCATATCGTAGAGATGGCGGACATTGTAGAGGCCGGTGGTGTCGTCGGTGATGGTCAACTGCTGGATGCGGGCCACATCGTGCGCGTTCTCAATGGCGATGGCCGCGTGGTCTGCCAGGATGTGCAGAAACGCAATGGTGTAGTCGGTCATCTGCTCGGCGCGGGGGTTGAAGATTTCGATGACGCCGTGGGTGCCTTTGCGTCCCCGCAGGGGCAGTGCGATCACGGATCGCACCGTGCGCGGGTTGGCGCCGTGCTCGTTTTTGATGCGCGGGTCATCCTCGGATTCGGGCACGATGAGGGTTTCACCATGTTCCACGACCCAGCCGGCCACGCCCTCGCCCACCTTGACGCGCAGGTCGCGCAGGGAGGCTTCTTCTCCTCCCGCCGCAATGGCGTAGTAGAGATCCTGGCGCTCGGGGTCAAGCATCAGCAGGGTCCACAGCTCGGCCTCGACGAACCGCTCCATCTGTTCGAGGATGGTACGCAGGATGGTATCCAGGTCAAAACTCGAGGTGAGCGACCGCGCCAACTGGTGGAACACAAGTAGGTCGTCGAGCGGGATGCGATTTTCCGTCTCGTTGGTCATATCGAGGCCGTTATTTAGAAATTAGTCATCATTCTTGCACAAGAATCCCTGTTCCCGGCGCACAGTTTGAAACCTGCGTTCATTCCTCCGGATTTACCTGTAAATAGCTCATAGATTTTTCCCTTGCTGCAAAATTCCGGCCTGCTTTACGGTTTCGCCGAAGCAAGTTCTGTTCTAACCCTAGCCGCCGATGTGGACCATGGAGCGCGACGGCTTGAGGAAGCCGGGCTCGCCGATGTGATGGCGGGCCTCCTTGCCCTGGACGGTTTGGACAATGTAGGCGCGGAGTTCCTGGTCGCCGGCGCCGGCGCGGAGCCGGCCGTAAAGGTCGTGCTCGACCTGGGAGAAAAGACAGGTGCGAATCTTGCCGTCGGAAGTGAGCCGCACCCGGCTGCACGCGCCGCAAAAGGCCTGGGTTACCGGCGCGATGATGCCAATTTCGCCCACGCCATCCTCAAAGCCGTAGCGCCGCGCGGTCTCGCCGGCATCGCGCGGCGCAAGTTCCACCAGCGGCAACACGCGGCGAATGCGCGCGACGATTTCGTCGAGGGGCACCACGATTTCAGGCGACCAGAGGCGGCCTTCCTCCAGCGGCATGAATTCGATGAACCGCACCACCACACCTTCCTGGCGGGCGAAATGGGCGAAGGGCTCTACCTGGTCGTCGTTGAAGCCACGGAGGAGGACGCAATTGATCTTGAGCGGCGTGAGGCCGGCCTGGAGCGCGGCGCGAATGCCGCGAAGCACCGTCTGGTAACTGCCCGGCACGCGGGTGATGCGCTCGAAGATCGCGGGGTCAACGGCATCCATGCTGACGGTGACGCGGTTGAGGCCCGCGTCCTTGAGCGGGGCGCCCAGCTTACCGAGCAGGTGGCCGTTGGTGGTGAGCGCCAGGTCAAGCGGCTCGCCCGAGAGCGCGCGCATGCGGGCCAGTTCCTGAACCAGTTCCAGGAGCCCGCGCCGCAACAGGGGTTCACCCCCGGTGAGCCGGACCTTGGTAATGCCCAGGCTTACAAACACCCCGATCATGCGCAGATACTCGTCGATACCCAACTCCGGGTACTGCGCGTCGCTCTCCCCGTCCCGGCAGTAGACACACTTGTAGTTGCAGCGATCGGTGATGGAGACGCGCAGGTCGTGGATGGCGCGGCCATGGCTGTCGGTCAGCCGTGACGCCGGGAGAAGCGCGGATGCCGTGAGGGGCATGGTGGACATAGACAATTCCAAGGCGGTACCGATTTCTGCAGTCTTGCCTGGGCCAAGGCGTGGCCGCGGCCTGATTTGCCTGCCCAGGCCCAGGCTCAGGAGGCCGCCGGCGGAAGCGCCAGGAACTTCAAGAGCGTTTCATTGGGGTCGAGGGCAGGGTTGGTTTGCGAACAGTCAATGCCGCCGTTTCCATAGCAGTTGCCGGCATACTGCCAGAGCAGGATCGGGCAAGGCGCCCCGCCGTCGGGGGTCACAAAAGCGTCGTTCCAGTCAGGGAACCGGGTGCAGCCATCGTTCAAATAGCGAGCCACCCAGGCGCCGCCGCAATCGGCGCCATTGGCCATGGCCTGCTTCAAGGCCGCCCAGGTTGGCGCGTCTTTGGGTTCGGCGTAGAGGCACGGTCGCAGCGTAACCGCGCCGCCGGTGGCGCTGTTGCTGCTGGCTGCAAGCGCCTGGGCCCATCCCGTGTAATAGTCCGCTGACAGGCTGGGGCTGCCTTCCACATCGAGAAACATATAGAAAACATTGCCCAGGGTCACGAGATAGGAGGCGCCAAAACTGGCCAGAAAGTCTGCGGCATTGGCTGCCGCGTCGGCAGCGCCTTCGTCGGCCGTGCCGTTGACGTGCGTGGTCTGCCGCGCCACGGGCAACACCCGGATACCTGAGGCGTTCAACGCCGCGCCTTCCAGGGCGTGGTGATACTCGACGCTGCCGGTGGTTTCAGGACTGGTGAAGTAGCGCCCCCAGAATGCGGGGACTGTGCCGAAGTGACTTCTCGCCAGGTCGATCAGACCCTGGCCATTCAACTGACTGGTGACAGGCGCCGCGCTATCGGCTCCAGGCAAACCGTTCGCCATCCGTGCCTCCTGTGATTATCGAGTCGCGCCGGGAGTCAAACCGCGCTCCACTCCCGCAAAGGAGCCGCTTCAGTCCAGCCGAGGCGTTCCCTTGCGTAGCAGAATACCGGTTGCGGCCAGAACCACTACCAGCACGACGGCGAGAGCAAAGTAGTAAGCGATGGGATGCGCCCAGCCGGGAGAGTACGTAAGGTCCTGCCCCACCCACAGCAGCAGGATGGCGGCGACGACCGCGAACTGACCGGCGATGACCAGCAAGGTGTGGCCCAGATCGCGGCGTTTGTCCAGCGCCTCCACCTGGTCGGGGGTCAGGTTGCGCTCTTCGGGGGGAAGCAGGGTATTGGCCATTCTTGTCTCTCCTGACGGCCCCAATCGATTGCCTCCGAGCCGCCTGCATCTTCGATTCAATCACAGACCGAGGGGGCTGCGCCAGTGGAGGGTTTATTCCTCGCGCAGCAGGATCAGCGGATTGACCGAGAGGGCGCGCTGGGCGGGGATCCAGGTGGCCACCAGGCCCAGCAACGCCATGGCCAGCACCACGCCAGCCAGCACCAGCGGATCGCGCGGCGTGGCCTGAAAGACGATGTAGCTGAGCACGCGGCTGGCAAGGATGCCCAGGACCAGCCCAAGCGCCGAGCCGCAGGCCAGCAATTTGACGGCGCGGCCCAGCGCGGCCTGGAGCACCTCCTTGCGCTGCGCGCCGAGGGCGATGCGAATGCCCAGTTCGCGCAGGCGCTTGCTCACCGAGTAGGCAGCCATGCCGAAGATTCCGGTGATGGAGAGCATGGCGCCCATCAGGCCCAGGACTCCCAGAGACACCGTCGCCATGCGCGAGGCAAACAGAGCTCCATTCATTTCTTCGTTCCATGTTTGGATGAAGGCGGGAAGCCCCGCATCCAGCTCCCGCAGTTTGTTCCTGATGGCCGGCGCCAGTTGCTGCGCGGCATCGTTGGAGCCCGGGCTCGAGCGCAACACCAGCACCGTATCACTCGCGGGACTTTGAAGAATGGGAAGAAACATCGCCGGCTGTGGATCCTCGGCCAGGTTTGCGGTATATTTCCCGTCCTCGACAATGCCCGCCACTTCAAGGCGTGTTCCATCCGACATTTTGAAATGTCTGCCCACCGCGCTGGTTGCGGAGCCGAAGATTTTGCGCGCAAACTCCCGATTCACCAGGGCGATGCGCGGTGCATTCTTGTCGTCGTCCCACGTGAAAGTTCTGCCCGCCAGCAAAGCTGTTGCCGCCGCTTGCAGGTATCCGGGAGAAATCTTGTACAGGATGGCGTGGGCAGCCGCATTCGGCGGCCTCAGATCTGCCGCATTCTCGGTAAAAACGTCTGACACGTCCCAGCCCATATGCAAGGGTGGAGTATCCACCAATCCCACCGAGGTTACGCCGGGAATTGCCTTCATGGCGTCGATCATGCGCCTTTGCATCGCGGCCACCCGGTCGTCGGGGTAACCGGCCATTTTCAGATCGGTATCCACCAGCATCGCGTTCCGCGGATCAAAGCCAAGGTTTGCGTGCAGGGAGCGCGTCAGTCCACGCACGGCAACCATTGAAGATGTAACCAGCACCGCACAGATGGCAATCTGCACAACCAGCAGCAAATCCCGCGCCGTAATCCGCCGGCCCCTGCCCGCGATCAGGCCGGCGGATCCAGCCTTGACCACCTCGTACGGATTGGTGAGCAACACCTGCCTTACCGGAACCGCGCCAAACAGGAGCCCGCTCGCCAACGCCAGCAGCAACGCGACCCAATAGACATTTGCGTCGGGATTCACTGGTATATTCATGGGAAATTCGGGAAACGGTTGCCACCCGCTCAACCAGTGCAGAACGACTACGCCTCCCCATAGTCCAGCTGCGCCTCCAAACAGGGAAATGAGTAAAGCTTCAGTGAAGAGTTGCCGCAGAATGCGGGTGCGGTTGGAGCCAAGCGCCAGGCGCAAAGCAACCTCCTGGGAACGGTCGGCGGCGCGGGCGGCAAACAGGCTGCCGAGGTTGGCGCACGCGGCCAGCAGAATCAACCCGGCGAGCAGCATCAACCCGGCGAGAAATGCCCGCATGGCGGGAGCAAAAAAATTGCCGTGCAGACCTGGACGCACCAATGCAAAAGTGCTTTGATCGTCGTCTTTGGGATAGGTGTTGTGCAGATAGGCGCCAATGGAACTGAGATCGGCAGTCGCCTGTGCCTGTGTAACTCCCGCCTTCAGATGCCCGAGCACTTCAAATACCCACCGCGTTCCGCGGGCATTCAGATCGCTGGTTCCATCTAACTGCCCGGCGTTCACCATGGGCACAAAGAACTCTGGAGAGAAGATCAAAAGGGTTCCGTGAAACTCAGGCGGCGCCACGCCAATGATGGTGAAGGGGTGCCTGTTTAACCGGACTTGACGGCCGACCACGCCCCGATCGCCCTGGAAATGACTGTGCCAATATCCGTAAGTCAGCACCACGTAGGGCGCGCTGTTTGCACCGCGCTCATCGGAGCCGTGGAAGAAGCGGCCAAGATACGGGTGAATGCCTAATGTGTCGAAGTAGTTTCCGCTCGCTTCATAACCCCACACCGACACCGGATTCTTGCCTGTGTCGAAACCAACCTGGGTGATGTTATAAGCCGCCAGGCTGTCAAAGCTCCGGTTGCGATCGCGGAGATCGATGTAATCGGGATACGATTGAATGATGTAAGTATCGTTCCCCCGTTGCAGTGCGTAAAGGCTCTCTCCGTGAGGCACATTAACCGGCCGCAGAAACAGCGCGTTCAATACCGCAAACACCAGCGCATTGGCGCCAATTGCCAGTGCCAGTGTGAGAACGGCGGCAAAGGTGAAACCGGGAGACTTGCGCAACACGCGAAGGCTGTAGCGAATATCCTGCAGCAACGTCGCGAGAAGATTGCCGCCGAGCGCCTGGTGAATCTCTTCCTTGTACTTTTCGCGTCCGCCGAACTCGATGCGGGCGCGGCGTTCGGCTTCGGCGCGATCCAGGCCGGAGCGTTCCAGATCATCGGCGCGGTGCGCGATGTGCGAGCGAAGCTCTTCTTCCAGCTCGTCCTGGATGCGGGAGCGCCGGAAGAGCATGGCGATGCGGAAGCGCAGCGAAGCGAGCAGGTTCATACTTCCTCCGGTTGTTGCGAGAGTGCGGAAGCGATGGCGGTGGCGAGCCGGTTCCAACTGTCGGTCTCTTCACGCAGGCGGTTGCGGCCGGAATCCGTGAGTTCGTAGAACTTGGCGCGGCGATTGTTGTCCGAGGTGCCCCAGTTGGCCTTGAGCAGTCCCTGGCGGACGAGGCGAAAGAGGCCGGGATAGAGCGCGCCCTGCTCAATGAACAGGGCGTTGCCTGAGATTTGCCCGATGCGGAGCAGGATGCCGTAGCCATGGAGCGGGCCCAGCGAGACCGCGCGCAGGATGAGCAGATCGAGAGTGCCGGGAAGAATCTGAGCCTGGTCGTTCAAATGGGTCCCCTAATCTGATTAGGAGGCTAACGCGAACTCTCCTAAGCTGTCAAGGGGAAAGCGGCCGGAATTCAGAAAAATCTGCATCAGCCCGCTAGTCCAGGTCTTGTGCGCGGGGAGGTCGCCGCGCTAGAGGGGCGAGTAGCCGACCGACTGCGCATAGAGAGCGCGCTTGTCTGCCGGCAAGTTGAGCGCGGCGGAGACGGCAGCTGCATCCTGTTGACCGTGAAGGGCATAGAACCAGGCGTTGAGACCCTCGGAGGCGGCAAAAAGGTAGACGTTCTGGCCGATGAAGCCGGTGTCGACCTGGGCCCAGTCATCCTTGACGGCGGCGACATAAACAATGGTCACGGCCGCGTGGGCTGCCTGGGGGTTGATCTTGGCGCGCTCGTCGCCGCCCACAACTGGACGCAGCAGGTTCGGCTCGGCATCGTAGACATAGACTCCCTGAGGTAAGACCACGTGGAGTTCGATGTCCTGGCTGTTCATGGCCGAGGGCGCGGTGCGGCCCAGGCCGGACTTGACGGCGCGCGGCCGGTTGACGCCGAAGGCCGCCCAAAGCAGATTCGAGAGCGTCTGCAACGGCAACGGCTTGTCGGCGAATGCGCGGGTGGTCTGGCGATGCGCAAGAGCCTGCATCAGCGGCATGCCGCCCGTAGTGTCGGGCTTGGGAAGCTGGATGGACTGAAGCTCGGCGGCCAGCACGGGCGTGGCGCTCTGCTGGTGGTAAGCGGCGAGCTGCACGACGCAGACTACGCCGACAAAAGCAAGCAACGCCACTGGGAAACGGGCTGTAAGACGCATGGTTTTACCTCGAAGGACGCTGTTAGGCACGCCTGCCTCCTGAGGGTGTGCGGCTACTGGGGAAGAAGCCATCTTACGGTCAGCTCAGCGGAAAGAACCCTTCCCGTTTATTCGTTCAGGAAGGCCAGCGACTGGAGCGAGCTGATTTCAAAGGGTTTGTGGCAGCGGACATTGGCGCAGGACAGCTTATCGTCTCGTCTTACCATGTAAGACTGCGCTTTGGCGAAGCGGGCGCGATCACGCTCGTCGGCGCCGCGCGGCAGTTGCGGCCGCTTGCGCCGCACCACCCAGGTGACCTTATATTCCGCTGCCTGACCGCACTTGGGGCAGGTGAGCGTGTGCGTCCGCATCTCTGTGGTCTCGTTGAAAAAATCCCGCTCTTCCATGGTTTTTTCCGCTCCCCAGGTAATCGAACCCCGTACCTTTGCGCCCCAGCGGCAGGAATCCGTCGCCAAGGGGCTTTCGTTCCGGCAGATTCTATTCCATACTCATCCTTGCCATGACGAAACGCAAGCCAGTCCCATTTTCCGCCACCAAGGCAGTGAAGGCCAACGCCCGCGAGCGGGTAGGCCATCCGAAACCCGCGCGCGTGGTGGCCACCGAGCCGCGGACAGGCCGCGCGGCCAAACACAAGCCCAAGATGGAAGAGATGCTTCACCAGGAGGAGTAGCGATGGCCAAGGCAGTAGGTGTGGGTGGAGTTTTTTTGAAGGCCCGGGACCCCCAGGCGCTGGCCGCCTGGTACGCGACCCACCTGGGCATACCCAGCCAGGACGGCGGCTCGCTGGCCTTCGACGGGCCGGAATCGGCCGGGATGACGGTTTTTGCCCACTTCCCGGCGGAAACGCGCTATTTCGGCGATGGCCCGCAGCAAATCATGGTTAACTTCCGGGTCGACGATCTGGACGAGTTGCTGGCGCAGTTGGGCGGCGACGGCGTGAGGATCGATCCCAAGCGCGAAGACTACCCATACGGCCGATTCGCGTGGATCTGGGACCCGGAGGGGAACCGGGTGGAGTTGTGGCAGCCGGTGGCGTCGGACGGCGCGTAAGACGGAAAAGAGTGAATTACCCGGTATCTTGCACTGTTTTGCATTTGCCGGACGGACGCCTGACAGTCGCAGGAGACTCGTCCAACAGCCGTCCAACAGCCGTCCCACGCCCGTCCGGCGCACCCTCGGCAAGCGGCCATCGCCTTACTTTTGCTGCAAGCTGTACGGACCGGGCAAAACCGGTCCGGCCGGTTGGTCCGCCGAGCCCGGCGCGCTCATCACCGCGGTTCGCTTGGAATAAATGCGGAACTGCACCACCAGGTCAAGCAGCACCGGAACCGGGTGGCCGTCTTTGATGGCCGGTTGAAACTGGGCCTTGCGAATGGACTCGACCGCGTTTTCGTCGAGGCCGAAGCCAATGGGCCGGCCCACGGCGATCTCTCCCGGCTTGCCGTCGGCGCCAATCACGACGTGATAGAGAGCCAGACCCGCCACGCCGTTCGCCTGCGCATATTCGTTCGAGTCCGGCTCGAAGGTGGAGATCAATTTGGCTTTCTTGTCCACCGTGTTCTGGCGCAGGATGGAGGGATCGGCCGGCCGGTAGTCGGTCTTGGCGGCTGCGGCCTGATAGTAGAGCTTCCAGAAGTCGGGCATGGCGGCCATCATCCGGTCGTCGAGCCCCGGCGCGAAGATCCGGTCAAGCGCGGATTTGAGCATGGCGGCGGCGTATGCCGGCGAAGTCGTTGTGCCGCTCTCGAGATCGGCCGTCCGTTCCGTCTCAGGGGCCACGGCAACCGGAGTCGCCGCCGAGGCCTCAGGCGCGGCAGCAGGGGTTGAAGCGGGAGCCTCAGACGCGGCGGGAGCAGGCGTCGAGGCAGCAGCCGGCGCGGCGGCAGCGGGAGCCGTTGCCTGATTTGCCTCGCTCACTTCAGGCAGTTGCTCTTCCGCGGTCCAGGCGTCGTCTTTGACTTTCCTGCCCCAGAGGCGTCCTTCGCCTTTCTCCTTGATCGCTTTGGGTTTGATCACGATTTCCCGGTCGATGGTGAGCTTGACCAGCTTCTTTTTGGGCGTGATTCTTACCCGGTCAAGCGCCTTGGTGGGGTCCTCGTAGGGCAGCGCGCCCAGGAAATGCAATCCGTACCGAATCCCCTCCAGTTCCACCTTGCGCCTGGTCAGGCGCACGCGGTCAATCTCGATGGCGCTCAGGGTGTACGAGCTGCGGGGCGAACTGCCGAGGAGGCGGCCATGCTGGTCGAAGTTCAGGTTGTCGCTCAAGTAGCCGCCGCGCAGGTAGAGCGGTTTGCCTACCAGTTGCTGGCGGAGTTCTTCCTCCACGATGCTGTCTGCCGGGGAGAGCACCTCAGGAGGCGGCGGGACCGCTGCGCTCGCGGGAGCAGGCGGCGGGCTCTGCGGCGCGACCGCTGCGCTCGCGGGCGCAGGCGTTTGGCTCTCCGGGGCGGCAGCCGCGGGGCTAGCGGCCGGCTCGGCAGGGGTGGAGCTGGGCGCGGCCGGCTGCTGGGCATCGGCGGCGGGGGCCGGGGCCGATTGCGGAATGGGCGGAGGCTCTTGCGCCGCTGCCGCCAACCCCATTGCAAGCATCAGCGCGGCGCCGCAGGCCAGCGCGCGGGGCCGGACCGCGGCCCGGGTCGTAAATCGGAGGCAAAAAGGAATCACGGATAGGTTCATGGGGGAGCCTTTGAGCGACACTCTAACAGGATTGCATGAATATGGTCGAAAAGAATCGCTTCCGGGAGATCAATCCGTGTCTTCCGGCCGCGGCCGGGGCCCGTGCCGGGGCCAGTGCCGGGAATTGTTCAATCGCCACAACACCCGCCGGAATAGCCCGAGAATCCGGCGCACATCGCGCTGGTTCAGGTGCAGCCTGCGCAGCAGCAGGCGCAGGTCGTGCCGGTTGGCGGCCTGCATGGAGCGGGGCGAGTAGCCGGCGGCCTGCATGGTCTGCTCAACCACTCCGGCAAGCAGATCGAGGCTGCCGGAGAGAGCAGCGGGGACAGGCTGCGCCGGACCGGGTTCCGGTTGACCTGCGCCTGGAACCGGGGTCTCAGGCGGAATGCCCTGGCCGGCGCCGGCTGGCAGCGGGAAGGCGCGCGCGGCGAGCTCGTAGAGGCAGACGGCAACCGCCTGGCCCAGGTTCATGGAGGGCTGCCGTGAGTCGGTGGGGATCTCGACCAGCAAGTGGCAACGGGAAAGGTCTTCGCGGGTGAGCCCGTGGTTTTCCGGGCCAAAGACCAGAGCGATGCGGCCGCCGCGGGCCAGTTCGCTTGCGATACGCGGCCCCAGCGCGGGCAGTGTGACCACCTCCTGCTCGGGCTTGCGATAGGTCAGGGTACCGGTGCCCAGCACGAGCGAGCAATCGGCCACGGCCTCGGCGAGAGACTCTGTCTCTTTTGCGTTTTGGAGCAGATCCGGAGCGCCAATGGCCGACCGTGCCTCACGCCAATGCGGCTCGAAGGGAGAGACGACACAGAGGCGCGACAGGCCGAAGTTGGCCATGGCCCGGGCGGCCGCTCCGATGTTGAGGGGATTGCGCGGGCGCACCAGGACCACGCCGAGGCGGTCGCGTTGGGATTCCGAAAGCAAGAACCCATTGTAGAGCGATGGCCGCGCGCTCGGGACGGTCAGAGCTTTTTGCGCAGGTACTCGAAGACCAGGTAGCCGATGACGGCCGAGACCATGGCGATGGCGAAGTTGGCGAGGGTAAAGATGTCCATAAAGCCCGCCAGCAGGCTCTTACCGTGCGCATTGGAGGCGGTGAACTCGCCCATCAGCAGATTCGAGTAAAACAAAAAGACGATAAACGCGACCTCGATCACCGCCCGCCCGAAGGCGGAGAGACGTGCGCCGTTTTTTGGCGTGGGCTGCATGGAGTTTCAGAGTATCAGCAGTTGGAATGCGGCCCTAGCGGAATCGGCAGCGCGAATCGCATCACGGACGCCGGTAAACCACCTTGCCCGAGCGGATGGCGATGCGCACACGGGAGAAGTTGGTGAGGCCGGCGGCGGGATCGGCGTCGAGGATGGTCAGGTCGGCGAGCTTGCCGGCAGTGACGGTTCCCTTCTGGCTCGCGGCGCCCATGCGCTCGGCGGGGTTGGTGGTGAGCATGGCCAGCACATCGGCAGCGTTCAGGCCGCACTTGCCCAGCGCGTCAAACTCGCCCTCGGTGGAGTAGTCGGTCATGTAGCCCACGTCGGTGCCAAAGATCAGCGTCCCGCCCAACTCGTGGAAGTGGCGGACCTCGGCGTAGATGGGATCGAGATATTTGGGATTGGTGGTGACGGTGGTCGCGAACATCTTCAGTGTGGGCGTCATGGCCATGTTCTTCTGGACCATGGTGGCGAAGAGGGTTCCGTCAATGCCCTCGGTGTCGTCGGGCGCGTGGGCCAGCACGTCCACGCGGCTGAAGATAGCCACGCGCGAGCCCTCGAGGTTGGAGGGATGGGCAAAAACCAGCTTGCCTTGCTGATGCGTCGCTTCCACGGCTGCGGTGGCAACTTCCAGCGGCATGGGCAGCACATGGCCGCGCGAAATCCACGAGCCGGTGAAGAGCTTGGTGAGGTCTGCGCCGGCCTTGAGGTTTTTGACGACCATGCGTTCTGCCTGCTCGGGCGTGCCCGGCTGCGGCATCAGGTCAATGATCCACCAGGGCAGCGTGTCGCGCAGGTAGTAGCGGATGCCGTGCGGCGGATAGAGCGCCGAGCCCGCGGTATAGATGAACGGGCCGTTCAGCTCGCCAAGCTCGGTACGGCGGCGGATGGAGAGGGTGTCGGCCGGGTTGGAGCCCAGGTCGATGACGGTGGTAAAACCGCGGCTCAGGAACATGTCGGCCAGGCCGGCGTTGAGCGAGGAGGCGGACTTCCAGTTGGCGCCGGCCCAGCGGGGCTGCGTGAAGTGGACGTGGGCGTTCCAGAAACCGGCGGTCACCACGCAGTGGTCGCAGGGCAGGATGGTCGCACCGGCGGGGATGGGGATGTCCCGGCCGACAGCGGCGATCAGACCGTCGTTCATGAGAACGGTGCCGTCGTCGATGGGCGGGGCGGTGGGCGAGACGTAGATGCGGGCGTGCTGAATGGCCAGCGTGCCCTTTGCCAGCCGCAGCGGCGGGTGCGGATTGCGGCGCGGATAGATCTGGAGCAGCCAGACCAGGGCGCAGAAGACCACCAGTACGACAGCCAATCCACCGAGCAGACGAAAAACCCAACGGCGCATGAGGACCTCGCTTTCTCAACAAGATACGCCAGATGAGGGAGTGCGGCCGGTTGCAGCGCGGTAAAAAGACGCGGGGGCCGGAAGCAAAAGCTGGATTTGGAAAGGGAAAACACCAGGTTGTTTGACCCCCTCCCGTCATGGGCACTAGCTTGGAAGAGTGCGTGGTTTGCGGTTTCACGCCTTTTTCGACAAGGAGATTGGATGCAGAGCAGGATTTCTTCCTGGTTTTGGAACGGCGCGGTGGCGCTGCTGGCCGCGGCGCTCACCTGGGCAAGCGCGCAAGCGCAGGATCTGAAAAGCTTCGAGCAGAAGACCACCGTGAAGGTGCTGGCCAACGGGCTGACCCTTATCGTCTGCGAGCGGCCGGAGGCGCCGGTCTTCAGCTATGCCACGTTTATCGACGCCGGAGACGTGAACGATCCCTCGGGCGAGAGCGGGCTGGCGCACATGTTCGAGCACCTCGCCTTCAAGGGAACCACGCAGATTGGCACCACCGACTACGCGGCGGAGAAGATTGCCCTGGCCAAGGTGGAAGCGGCCAACGATGCCTACGAGGCGGAGTATCTGAAGGCGGTGGGGCGGGACCCGAAGAAGCTGGCAGACCTGAAGGAGAGGTTCAAAGAGGCGCAGACCGAGGCGCACAAGTATGTCATCCCGAACCAGTTCACGGAAGTGGCGGAGAAGAACGGCGCGGTGGGCGTGAACGCCGAGACCGGCCTGGACGACACCATGTACTTCTGGTCGATGCCGGAGAACCGGCTGGAGCTTTGGGCCTGGCTTGAGAGCAGCCGTCTGGCCGACGTGGTGCCGCGGGAGTTCTATAAGGAGCGCGACGTTGTGCTGGAAGAGCGCAGGATGCGCACCGACTCCAACCCGATAGGGCGGCTCTTCGAGCAGTTTGTCGCCACCGCCTATGTGGCCCACAACTACGGCCGTAGCGGCGTGGGCTGGCCCAGCGAGGTGAGCCAGATAACGGCCACGGAGGCCATGGAGTTCCACAAGAAGTATTACGTGGGCGCGAACATCGTGGTGGCCGTGGTGGGCGACGTTCATGCCGCGGCCGCGATGCCGTTGCTGGAGCGGTATTTCAGCCGCGTGCCCGCCGGTCCCAAGCCGGAAGAGACGACCACCGTGGAACCGAAGCAGTTTGCCGAGAAGACGGTCGTCATCCGGGAGCAGACGCAGCCATTTTATGTCGAGGGCTATCACCGGCCCGACTACCGCGACCCCGACGATGTGGTCTACGACGCCATCAGCGACATCTTTTCGAATGGAAGAGTCTCGCGGCTTTATCGCAGCCTGGTCAGGGACCAGCAGATTGCCGCCGAGGTGGAGGGCTTCAGTCCCTATCCGGGCGACAAGTACCCTGGGCTTTATTGCTTCCTGGCGGTTCCGCTGCCGGGGCACACGCCGGCCGAGATGCGCGACGGCATTCACAAGGAGATTGAGAAACTGAAGAGCGCCGACGTGACCGACGAAGAGCTTTCGATGTTCAAGACGCGCACCCGGGCCGACCTGCTGCGCGGGCTGGCCGACAACCAGGGGCTGGCCAACATGCTGGCCGAGTACCAGACGCGCTTTGGCGACTGGCGGCAACTCTTCCTGCAACTGGACAAGGTAGACAAGGTGACCAAGGCCGATATCCGGCGCGTGGCCAATACGCTTTTTGTTGACGGCAACCGCACCAGCGCATGGATTGAAACCGCGCCTCCGGCGACGGCACAGAAGAGCGCGGGAGGTGCGCAATGAAGGGGACAACGTTGAAGAAGTTGGTCAAGACAACCTTGCTCCTCGTTGTTGGCGCGGCTTCGTTGGCTCCAGCGGCGCTCAAGGCACAGCAGAACAAGCCGTGGGAAAAGATTCCCATTCCCAAACTGCATGAGTTCAAGCCGCAGCAGCCCAGGCGTATCGAGCTGAAGAATGGGATCGTGATTTTTCTTCAGGAAGATCACGAATTGCCGTTTGTCGCCGGGTCGGTTCTGATTCCGGGCGGCGCGCGCGACGAAGACGCGGCCAAGGCCGGCTTGGTGGAACTCTACGGGCAGGCCTGGCGCACCGGCGGGACGGCGAAATTGAATGGAGACGCCCTGGACGATCTCCTCGAGGCCAAGGCCGCGCACATTGAGACCGGGGGCGGCGAAGACTCGACCACGCTCTCCTGGGACTCGCTCAAGGGCGACGCGGACCAGGTTTTTTCCCTGGCTTTGGACCTGCTGCTGCACCCGAAATTCAATGCCGAAAAGCTGCAGCTTGCCCAGCAGCAAGCGGCCACCGGGATTGTGCGCCGCAACGACGAAGAAGAAGAGATTGCCGATCGCGAGAGCGCCAAGCTGGTCTACGGGCCAAACAGTCCCTATACGCGGCAGCCAGAGCTGGCCACCGTGGGCGCGGTCACCCTGGACGATTTGAATGCCTGGCACGAGCGCACGCTGGGCGGCAAGCTGATTGTGGGCGTGAGCGGCGACTTTGATCCGGCAGCCATGGAAGCCAAACTGCGCGCGGCGTTTGAAGGGCTGCCGCAGGCGAAGGCATTGCCGGAGCGGCACGATGTTTTTGCCGGACCCGCGCCCGGCGTCAGCTTTGTCAACAAGGAAGACGTCAACCAGTCCAACGTGGAGATTGTGGCGCTGGGCACGGACCGGCACAATCCCGATGTGCCCACGCTGGCAGTCATGAACGACATCCTGGGCGGCGGATTCTCCAGCCGGCTGATGCAGAAAGTGCGCACCGAACTGGGCCTGGCCTACGAGGTAGGCGGCGGCTACGGCTTCGGCTACGATCATCCGGCTGCATTCCGCGTGGTCGTGCTCACCAAGAGCGCCTCGACCGTGGATGCCACCAAAGCAGCGTTGGCTGAGATTGCGGGCCTCACCACAGGAGACTTCACCCAGGTGGAACTGGACCGGGCCAAGGATGAGATCCTCAACTCGTTTCTCTTCCGCTACGACACACGCGAAAAGGTGCTTGCCGAGCGCGTGCGGCTGGAGTTCTACGGCTACCCGGCCGACTACCTTGAGACCTACAAGGCGGCGCTGGAAAAGGTGACCCTGGCCGATTTGAACGCCGTGGCAAAAAAGTATATACACCCGGAGAAACTGGCCATGCTGGTGGTGGGCAACGGGCCGGAGATCAAGCCGGGGCTGGATGAACTGAAGCTGGGTCCGGTGCATCCGGTCGACATCGCGATTCCGATGCCCAAGCAGCCGGCAGAGACGGAGAAGAAGCCGTGAACGACGAAAAAGAAAGCGCGGCGGCAGCCGCGCGCCTGACGGCTGCCGGGGTGATCATTTACCGGCCGGAGACTTGTGTCATCGATGCCGAGGTGGAAGTGGCGCCGGGAACGGTGATTGAGCCGTATGTGCAGTTGCTGGGCAGGACGCGCATCGGCTCGGGTTCGACGATCCGGTCGTATACGGTGATTGAGAACTGCACACTGGGCGATCGCGTACTGGTTCGGCAGAGCTGCATTCTCAGCGACAGCGCGGTGGCCGACGGGGCGAAGATCGGGCCCTTTGCCCATTTGCGGCCGGGCAGCGAGATTGGCGAGGACGCTCACATCGGCAATTTTGTTGAGACCAAGAAGGCCAAAGTGGGCAAGGGCGCCAAGGCGAGCCATCTCACGTACCTGGGCGATGCCGAAATCGGCGAAGGCACCAATATCGGCGCGGGCGTCATCACCTGCAACTACGACGGCGTGAACAAGCACACCACGCGCATTGGCAAGGGTGCCTTTGTGGGCAGCGACTCCACGCTGGTTGCGCCGGTCACGGTGGGAGACGGCGCGTACATCGGCGCCGGCTCCTGCATCACCAAGCCGGTGCCGGCGGGGGCACTGGCCGTGGGCCGCGCTCACCAGGTGACCAAGGAAGGCTGGGCCGCCCGCCGCGCCCGCGCAAAGGCGGAGGTTCAAGAACCGAAAGAGTAGGCCGGGACTACGCCCGGGGAGGGACGGTTGATTCTGCGCCGGGCGCAGCCAGGATTGCGGGATTCAATCCTTTACTGATTCGCCGATTGCGCGTGAGCGCGCTTGCGCCGTTCCGCAACAATGGCGATTGCAGATTTCTTGATGCAACAAGAGAAAAGGATTTTTGTTGCTATTGGCAATAGAGAGTTTGCGGCGGCCTCAGGATTCGGTTGCACTGGACGCGGCTTGGGCGTAGCGTCATCGTATGCCCGCTGTTGGTTGGCTGCGAAGATGAGGAGTCCGGCCTGGATCGAAAGCGCCGAAAGGTCCAGAAGGTATAGGCATTGACTCCGTTCCCCAAGAACTAACATCGTTTTCCGTGACGTTCTGGCGCATTGAGGATTTTTAACACCTTTTGAAGTGGAGACAACCGAAGGGCCTTCGCCGTTTCGGTGCACCGCCAAAGAAGATAAGGGCCACGCGGAGGGAGCCGATGGATAGATTGTTGCGGCGCTTTTCTTTCCGGGATCGTCCAAGCCGGTAACAGCGTGGTAGCCGGCACAGGAGAGCAGACTTTCGCAGCCTGGGCTCTCGCAGGCGAAGGGAACGGGAGGTCCAGAGTTGGCGCAGAATCTGGTAGATATGGAGTCAAAGAACACTACAGCCAACCTGCTTGCGGAGGCGGGTGGGAGTGTGCGCGATGGGTTGCGCAAGACAGCGCGAATCCTGGTTGTGGATGACGAGGCGCCGGTAAGGGTGATGATGGGCGCCACCCTCGAGCGCCAGGGCTACGACGTGCAGTTTGCCGCCAGCGGCCACGAAGCCATCGAGTTGCTGGAACGGAATGCCTTTGATCTGGTTCTCACCGACATCGTCATGCAGGATGGCAACGGCATCTTGTTGCTGGAGCGTATTCACAGCAAGCAGCCTCACATTCCCATCGTCATGGTGACCGCGATTCATGACATTGCCGTGGCTATCGACTCGATGCGCCGTGGCGCCTACGATTACCTGCTGAAGCCTTTCGAGCGCCGGCACCTGCTGACGACGGTGCAGCGCGCACTGGATCACCGCCAGGCCATGGAGCAGAACCAGAGCTACCAGCAGAGCCTGGAGCAGGTGGTGCAAGCCAGAACCGAGATGCTGCGCCAGGCCATGGAAGACCTGGAACACTCCTACGACGTGACGCTGGAGGCGCTGGGCGATGCGCTGGATTTGAAGGATTCCGAGACCGAGGGGCACTCGAAGCGGGTGACCGCCTATACGATTGCGCTGTCGCGGGCCATGGGCGTCGACCCCAGGAAGATCAAGATCATTGCCCGCGGCGCCTTTCTGCACGATATCGGCAAGATGGCGATTCCCGACGGGATTCTGCGCAAGCCCGGGAAACTGACACCGGACGAGCAGGAGATCATGCGTGAGCACTGCGGGCGCGGCTACCACATCCTGCGCAAGATTCCGTTTCTGGCCGAATCGGCTGAGATTGTGTTATCGCACCAGGAACATCACGATGGCAGCGGCTACCCCAGCGGGCTGCGGGGCAACGAGATTCCCATCGGGGCCAGGATCTTTGCCGTTGCCGACGCCCTGGACGCCATAACCAGCGACCGGCCATATCGCGAGGCACGCAGCTTTGACGCGGCGCGGGAAGAGATTCTGCGCTGCTCGGGAACCCAGTTCGACCCCGGTGTCGTCGAAGTGTTTCTCAA
>Ga0302320_10004676_pt1 | contig 30993 bp, 26 predicted proteins | sample Bog_T0_3_FD_202130 | JGI IMG/M metagenome (GOLD analysis project Ga0302320, IMG submission 202130) | Peat permafrost microbial communities from Stordalen Mire near Abisko, Sweden - Bog_T0_3 | ecosystem: Environmental > Terrestrial > Soil > Wetlands > Peat | place: Sweden: Abisko, Stordalen Mire... | reverse complement strand
GGCGAGACGCCGGTGTGCAAATCCTGCGAGAGCGTCGATCTCGAACAGCAACTGTCGCTCATCGCCTCGCCCAACAGAGGCGGCGAGGTCGATGCGGCGCCCATGAAGACCTGCGCCATGGACGGCGGCCCGTGCGGCGGCGGCGCTTGCGGGATGGCGGCCTGACGACCCGGCCGATTTGACCGAATTCGGCAGCGCTCGGAGCGGCGGACGCTTACTTGGGCTCGAACTTCGCCTTCAGCGCCGCAACGACATTCGCCGGCGCGAAGGATGTGACGTCGCCGCCCATCGAGGCGATCTGTCGCACCAGCGTCGCGGTGATCGGCCGAACCGGCGAGGACGCCGGCAGGAACACAGTGCGCAGTTCCGGAGCCATGGCGCCGTTCATACCCGCCATCTGCATTTCGTAGTCGAAATCGGTGGAGTCGCGCAAGCCGCGCACGATGATCGTCGCCCCGGCCGCCTTGGCCGCCTCGATCGCGAGCCCGGAAAAGGCGATCGCCTCGAGTTCGCAGCCTTCCGCCCGCACCAGCGCCTCGGCCGCTTCGCGGATCATCGCCAGCCGCTCTTCGACGGTGAACAGCCCCACCTTGTTCGGATTGACGCCGACGCCGACCACCATACGGTCGCACAGCGCCGCGCCGTGGACGAGCACGTCGATATGGCCGTTGGTCATCGGGTCGAACGACCCGGAATAGAAGGCGATGCGTGACATGAGCAGAGGGGTAACCCGTCCGAGCCGCGAAGGGCAAGAGAAGCCGCGCGCCCCGCTGCAAAAATAGCGCGGGCGCGCGGGAGACGATCATTCGTAGGTGACTTTGTGGCCGTCGAAGTAAATCGAGTGCGCATCGCAAATATTGATATTCCAGGGGTCGCCCTTCTCCTGCCCGCCGTCGGTCGTACGCCAGCCGACGCGAACTTGGACGTCGCAAGGTCCGTCGCGCAGGAATTGCATTCCTACCGACTCGCCGCCGTCGAGGTCGGCGCTCAACCAGTTCTTGCTCCAACCGTCGCCTTCATTGCTCTGGAACGACGAGATTATATATTTCGATTCGTTGACGATCTTGAATTTGAGGCTATCGGCGATGGCTGAGCTGCCGACCAGCGTCGCGATGCCGACGAGCGCGACGCCAAGGAATTTCGACTTCATTTGACCCCCTTTGTCGGGCTCCTGAACAAGAAACCGAGTGGGCCGACTGGGAGCCTCGGCAGACGCCACTCTCGCGCCCGAACGCTGTCTGGGCTCGTACTGGCATGCTACGCGACGATAGTCCTACAATGCAAGCCGATTTCCACCCCCGCGAACCGAGCGCCGCCACTATTGCGTTGATATTCCGGGGCTTACCGTCGGACGGACGGCAGGGCGTGACACAACAGTATTTCACGTGGTCGTCGCGGTATTTAATTCACATGACGCGGACGCTGCGTCACGGCCCCGAGCGATGTCTGTCACGCCGTTCCGGGAGCGATCCCCGAAGCAGCGAAAACGCGTCCGCCCGACGTCCCTAACGTCAATTAACTCGACTTGTTTCTATCAGGTTGTTCACGCCTTTACGCTGCTCTCAGACGACCCGGACAAGTCGTAGAAAATTTAATCGATACCGCCGCACTCTGCCTGGGAAACGCGCACCAAGAGGCAGAGCGCTGATGCGACGCGAAACCATATCTGTTCACGGCGGCTTCGATTGCGACCCCACGACCAAAGCGGTCGCGCCGCCGATCTATCAGAACGTCGCCTATGAATTCGCCAGCGCCGACGAAGCCGCCGCGCTGTTCAATCTCGAACAACCCGGTTTCCGTTACAGCCGCATCGCCAATCCCACCGTCGACATTCTCGAGCGCCGCCTCGTCGAACTCGAAGGGGGATCGTCGGCCTTGTGCCTCGCCTCGGGGCAGACCGCGCTGTCCTACGCCTTTCTCACGTTGGCGGACGGCGGCGGCTCGATCGTCGCTCCGCCGCAGCTCTACGGCACCACGCATACGCTGCTCGCGCATACGCTGAAGCGCTTTGGCGTCGAGGCGCGCTTTTCGGCCAGCGACCGCGTGGAAGACATCGCGGCTTTGATTGATGAAACAACCCGCGCCGTGTTCTGCGAGAGCATCGGCAACCCCGCCGGCAACATCGTCGATCTGCGGGCCTATGCGGATCTCGCTCACCAGCACGGCGTCCCGCTGATCGTCGACAACACCGTCGCCACGCCGATGCTGCTGCGCCCCTTCGAACATGGCGCCGATATCGTTGTGCATTCGTTGACCAAGTTCATCGGCGGCCACGGCGCGGCGATGGGCGGCGCGATCATCGACTCCGGCAAGTTCGATTGGCGCGCCAACGCCAAGCGCTTCCCCGCGCTGTGCGAACCCGACGAATCCTATCAGGGCCTCGTCTATGTCGATCGCTTCGGCGACAAGGCGTTTCTGGCTCGCACCCGCGCGGTCTATCAACGCACGACCGGCGCGGTGATGGCGCCGATGGTCGCCTTCCTGTTGTTGCAAGGCGTCGAGACGCTGGCGCTGCGCATGGAGCGCCATGTCGACAACGCGCGCGCCGTCGCCCACCATCTGCGCAACCATCCGCGCGTCGCCTGGGTCGACTATGTCGGCTTTGCCGACAGCCCCTATCACGCACTTGCCGCCAAATATCTGCAAGGGCGCGCGCCCTCGATCTTCACCTTCGGCGTCAACGGCAGCTTCGAGGACGCCAAGGCGTTCTACGACTCGCTGCGGCTCGTCAAACGCGTGGTCAACATCGGCGACGTGCGCTCGCTGTGCTGCCATCCGGCGTCGACGACCCATCGTCAGATGAAGCCCCACGAACAACGCGAAGCCGGAGTGCGGCCGGAGACGATCCGCCTCAGCATCGGCGTTGAGCATTTCGAAGACATCATCGCCGATCTCGATCAGGCGCTTTCAGCGACATCGAGCGTCTCGCGTCTGGCCGCGGAGTAGACCCATGTCCGTCACCATTGAAACCTCGCAGCGCAGCGTCCCGCAGCAAATGCGCGAGCGCCGCCTGCAAACGGGATCGATCGCAGACCGCTTCCACCGACTGCGCATCGGCTTCGTCAACAATATGCCCGACGCCAGCTTTGCGACGGCCGAGCGCCAGTTCCTCGGCCTCATCGACGCGGCCGGCGCGGACTACGACATCCGCCTCATCCCGATCGCCCTGCAGACGCTGCCGCGCTCCGCGGCGACCCGCGAGGCGATGGCGCCGACCTATCGCGACCCCCAATATCTGCGCTCGGCCTCGCTCGACGCGCTCATCGTCACCGGCGCCGAGCCGCGCTCCCCGGACTTGGCCGAAGAGCCTTTTTGGGCGGAGTTGACGGCGCTCATCGATTGGGCGCGCGGCGGAGTCGTCTCCGCGCTCTATTCGTGCCTCGCCGCCCATGCGGTCGCCTTGCATCGCGACGGCGTCGCGCGCCGCCGACTGCCGCGCAAGCTCTCGGGCGTCTATGAATGCAAGACTCTGGTCGACCATGACCTGACGCGGGGCCTGACGAGCGTGACGGTTCCGCATTCGCGCTTCAACGCGCTCGCCGAATGCGACCTCGAAGCGAAAAACTACACGATCCTCACCTATTCGCCCGAAGCCGGTCCCGACGTGTTCATCAAGGACAAGGGCGTGCTGGAAGTGTTCTGGCAGGGCCATCCAGAGTACGAGGCCGAAACGCTGGCGCGCGAGTTCCGTCGCGACGCGCTGCGCTTCGTCAACCATGACTGGCCGCGTCCGCCGCGCCCGCCGGACGGCTATTTCGACGCCGCCGCGCTGGCCCGAATCGAATCCGTGATGGCGCGGGCGCGCGACGAGGGAACGCCCTCGGAGGTGATCGCCGCCGGGCTCGATCCGGCGAGCCTCGCTCCGGCGAGCGCCTCCTGGGACGCCAGCTCGACGCGTCTTATGGGCCACTGGCTGCGCGAGATTTCGCGCCGGAAGGCGGAAGCGGCGGCCGACACGTTTGCCAGAGTGCGATGGGGCGGTTAGGAGAGGCGGCGCAATGAGCATGATGGGAACTCTGCGAGTGGACGACAAGGCCCGGGCCGGCGCGCCCGACAAGAGCCCGGACGCCAGCGGCGGGTTCCGGCTGGCGATGCGCGAATTCGCCTCCGGCGTCACCGTCGTCGCCACGGGCCAGGGCGATGGGCGCTGCGGTTGCACGGCGACGGCCATCGCCTCGCTGTCGATGAACCCGCCCTCGCTCGTCGTCTGCCTCAATCAGGCGACGTCGACGCTGGCCGCGCTGCGGCGCGAGGGGGTGTTCTCGGTCAATATTCTCGCCGGCCATCAGCAGGATCTCGCCGAACGCTTCGCCGGGCGCGACGGCGCGCAGGGCGCGGCGCGCTTTGCGGGAGGCGATTGGGCGCCGCTGACGACAGGCGCGCCCGCGCTGTTTGACGCGCTGGCGGTGCTCGATTGCCGCGTCGAAGACATTGTCGACCGCCATACCCACGCCATCGTCATCGGCGCGGTCGAGGCGGTCAGGCTTTCCGGCGCACCGGCCGCGCTCCTGCATTGGCGCAGCCATTTCGAGACGCTCGAGTGAATGCGGCCGCGCCTCGCGCCTCGCGCGCCTGGCTCGCGGCGTTGGAGGTTTCGACCCGGGCGACCCGCGATCCTCTGCGCATCCTGCCGCGCGCCGTCGACGAATGGGCCGCGCGCTTCGGCGACAAGCCCGCGCTGCTGTCCGACCGGGAGACGCTGACCTTTGCGCAACTGAGCCGGCTCAGCCAGACCATCGGACGCTGGGCGCTGTCGCGGGATCTGCGCAAAGGCGACGCGGTCGCGTTGCAGATGCGCAACCGCCCCGCCTATTTCGCGTTGTGGCTGGGGCTCACCCGCGTCGGCGTGATTGCCGCGCTCCTCAGTCCGGATCTCGCGCCTTCCGCCCTCGCCCATGCGCTCGGCGTCTCGCGTGCGCGCCTGCTCGTCGTCGACGGCGACGCGCCCGCGCCTCCCGACTTCGAGATCCTGGCTTTCGACGCGCTGCTTGCTCAAGCCGAAGCCCTGGGCGAGGCGCCGCTGCCGCCCTTCGACGTCACGCTCGACGACAAGGCGCTGCGCATCTTCACCTCGGGCACGACGGGCCTGCCCAAGGCCGCGGAAGTGAGCCATCGCCGGCTCGTCACCTGGAGCCACTGGTTCGCGGGGCTCGCGGGCTTGAAAGCCGACGACCGGCTCTACAATTGCCTGCCGATGCACCACAGCGTCGGCGGCGTGGTCGCGGTCGGCGCGCCGCTGGTCAACGGCGGCTCGGTCGTGATTGCCGAGAAATTCTCGGCGAGCCGGTTCTTCGACGACGTCGCGCGCTTCGACTGCACCGCGTTCCAATATATCGGCGAACTCTGCCGCTATCTCGTCGCCGCGCCCGGCAGCGAGGCGGAAAAGCGCAGCAAGCTCCGGCTCGCCATCGGCAACGGAATCGCGCCCGACGTCTGGCGAGCGATGCTCGACCGCCTCGGGCCGATCCGGGTCGTCGAATTCTACGCTTCCACCGAGGGCAACGTCTGGCTCTACAATGTCGAGGGCGAGATCGGCGCGCTCGGCCGCCTGCCCCCGCTTCTGGCGGCGCGCGAGCCGCTGGCGCTGGTGAAGTTCGACGCCGACGCTCAGGCGCCGTCGCGGGGGCTCGATGGGTTCTGCCAGCGCTGCGGCGACGACGAACCGGGCGAGGCGCTCGGCCGCATCGGCGACGACCCCGGCCAGCGCTTCGACGGCTACAGCCAGCAGGACGAAACCGAGAAGAAAATCCTGCGCGACGTGTTCCAGCCCGGCGACGCCTGGATGCGCACCGGCGATCTGATGCGACGCGACGCCGCCGGCTTCTATTACTTCGTCGACCGTGTCGGCGACACCTTCCGCTGGAAGGGCGAGAACGTCGCCACGATGGAAGTGACGAATGCCTGTCTGGCGCAAGCCGGCGTAGAGGACGCGCTGGTCTACGGCGTCGCCGTGCCCGGCGCGGAGGGTCGCGCCGGCATGGCGCTGGTCAAGACGCGCGAGGGCTTCGACGTGCAAGCCTTCGCCCGCGGTGTGGCGTCCCTGCCCCGCTACGCCCGTCCGCTGTTCCTGCGCGTGACCTCGCAGATCGCGACCACGGAAACCCACAAGCCCAAGCGCGCCGTCTATGTCGCCGAGGGTTTCGACCCGTCGCGGGTGAGCGATCCGCTGTATGTGCTCGAAGGCGAGGCGTACGTCACGCTCGACGCCGAGCGCTATTCGGCGATCGTCGGCGGCGCGGCGCGGCTGTAGCGGGCGTCGTTCTCACGGCCATGTCTTCTCTCACGGCCATGTCTTCTCTCACGGCCATGTCTTCGGCAGCGTCGCTTCGGCGGCGCTGACGATCGCCGGGGCGAGACTGGCCTGGGCGGCCGGCAGCCGGACGGCGAGCAGCAGGGCGTCGGGCACACCCGGCGCGTCCTGCGCGGCGACCAGTTTGGCGACGCCGACGACCGGCAACGGACTGGCGCCCACCCCGGCCAGCGCGCCGAGCCCGTCTTTGCCGGCGGGCGTCCGGAATTCGACGAATGTCGGCGACTTGTAGGTCACACTATCCGCGGGATAGGGACCGGAAGGAAAATCGGACGCCGCTTCGACTCCTTCGGCGATGACCGAGGCGACGAACGCCTTCTCCGGCGCGGCGAACACACGGGCCGCAATCTGAGCGACGTCGAAACGGCCGCTGGTGCCGCCAAGCTCGTGTCGGAGGACGACGGCAGGCCCTGCGACCGTCGGGCTCGAATCATCGATCTTGCCCTGAGTGATCGTAAGAATCACGCCGCCCGAACCGTAAGCGGAGGCGCATTTCCAACCGCGCGGCGCGAGCGCGCCTTCGGAGTATTTGGCCTGATACCACGCGAGTTGCTGGGCGCTCGCCGCATCGATGTCGAGCGTCTTCGGCTGCCCTTTCGGCGCCGCGACCGGCCCCATCTGGCCGTCGCTCGGACACCCGACGAACGGGACGGTCCCGGCTGCTCCGCCAGGAAGCGGCGCGAGCGCGAGGACAAACGCGGCGCCCGCGAGCGCCGCAAGGAACGTCGTACGAAACCCGCGCATGGCGGCCTCCCAAGCGTCGTCAAATCATCGGGGCTCGATATTACCATGACGCCGCCCGCTCGGCTCGCTCGCGAGGGAGTTTGCGCCGAACGATTTTGCGTCGGGCTTTTTCGGCGCCTGACCGCGCAAGCCCGCGAACCCGGACGCGACGTCGACATCAGCCTCGCGCAAGCCCCGGACGCGTTCGCGGCTTTGAATTCGAATATTTCAGTTTCTGTTAAAGGTCTGCGGCTCAGCGTCCTGCACAGCAATTCCAGCACGGTCCGCGCTCCGGTCGTTGCGAGGCATGAAGCCGCGGAATTGAGTCGGCGAGAACCCGACATCTGCTATTCCATTCGCCCCCCTCTCTGGATCGTCGCCGCTGTCGACGCGCCTGAACACGAGCTCCAGCGCGCCATGACTCCGACTGTCGCGACTACGTCCGTTCCGAATTTCGGACTACGCATCGTCCACAAGATCCTGCTCGCCTTCTCCGCGGTGCTGGTTTGCACTGTGGCGTTGGGCCTGTTCGCCGAAAATCGGTTGGCCGCAGTCAACCGACTGGCCGCGACGGTCGGCGGCTACTGGTTGCCGGCGACCCGCAACGTCGGATTCCTGTCGTTCCAGGCGCAGCGTATCCGCAGCCGCGAGGCCTCCTTTCTGCTGGCCGCCGGCGGCGCTCGCGGTCGCGAGTCGGCGCTGCTGCAGGAGTCCCGCACGCAGGTCGAAAAGGGCTTCGCCGTTCAGTTTCAGCTCGCCATGAACGACGAGGAGCGGGGCCGCTGGACTCAGTTGCAGCAGCGCTGGCAGGATTATCTCGCCGCCGACAGGAAATATCTTGCGACGGCCGAAAGCGAGGGCGATCTGGCGGCGGTCAATCTCTATTTGGGCCCGATGCGCGAGACGATGGGCGCGTTTCAGAATGCGCTGGACGCCGAGGCCAGACGCAATCTCGAGGTTGGCGGCGCCGCGGTGGTCGAATCCGCCGCGCTCGGCGCCTCGGCCGACCGGGGCATCTTTGCCGCGCTGATCGGCGTCGGCGCGCTCTGCGCCGCCATCGGCCTCGCCTTGAGCCGCAGCCTGTCGCGGCCGATCGTCGCGCTGACGCAGGCGATGTCGCGGCTGGCCGAGGGGGACCTCGAAGCCGAGGCGCCCGGCGCCGAGCGCGTCGACGAAGTCGGCGCCATGGCCCGCAACGTACTGGTGTTCAAACAGAACGCCCTTGAGCGCCGGCGCCTCGAGGCGGAGGCCGAGCGCCATCGCGCCGCGATCGAGGGCGAGCGCACGCAGACGGCTCGAGAGCGGTCCGAGGTCGCCCGCCAACAATCGACGGCGATCGGCGAACTCGGCGCGGCGTTGCGGGCGCTCGCCGACGGCGATCTGGCGCAACGCCTCGGCGACGGCTTTCCCCAGCAATTCTCGGCGATGCGCGACGATTTCAACAGCGCGGTCGTGGCGCTGGCGTCGACGATATTGGCCGTCACCCACGGTATCCAGTCGATCGAGGCGGGGTCGCGCGAGCTATGGACCGCATCGGAAGATCTCGCCCGTCGCGCCGAAGGCCAAGCCGGCGCGCTGGAGCAATCCAACGCCGCGATGCGCGAACTCAGCAGCGTCATCGATCGCACGGCCGACGCCTCCCTCAAGACCAAAGTCGCCATCAACGAAGCCAATAGCGAGACGCGGGAGAATATCGCCGTGGTCGCCGAGGCGGTGGTGGCGATCGAGCGCATCAAAGGCTCCTCGGAGAAAATCGGCGCGATCATCGGCGTCATCGACGAAATCGCGTTCCAAACCAATCTGCTGGCTCTCAACGCCGGCGTCGAGGCGGCCCGGGCGGGCGAGGCCGGCCGCGGCTTCGCCGTCGTCGCAACGGAAGTGCGCGCCCTCGCCCAGCGCTCCGCCGACGCCGCCAAGGAAATCAAGACGCTGATCCTGCAATCGGCGAGCGAAGTGAGCCGCGGCGTCGAACTCGTCAACGCGACCGGCGTGGCGTTCGATCACGTCAAAACACGCTTTTCGTTTATCGACGGCGGCATCGCCGACATCGCCGCGCAGGCCATCGATCAGTCGAACACGCTCAAACAGGTCAATCTGGCGATCACCGAAATCGATCAGGCGACCCAGCTCAACGCCTCGATGGCGGAAGAGGCGACGGCGGCGTGTCAGTCGCTTTCCAACGAATGTTCGCGACTGATGCAGATGGCCGGAAAATTCCGGCTCGAAGGCGGGTCAGCGATGTCCAGGCGGGCTTCAGGCCCGTCGGCGACCCTGCGGCCTGCCGCGTGAGGCGGCGGAGACGGCCTGTGCCGTGCCGAAAGACACGACGCGCCTGAAACGGGGCACTCACAGGGGAGATCGACTGCGACTTCCTGTCGGAGGCGATCGTTTGCGACGTAAATTCCTGCGCGCAGCCGGTGGCGACGCCGGCCATTATGCTGACGGCCAGCGCACGACCGCAGGGCGGCCCGGCGCCGAGCGCCGGACGGCGTCTGCTGCATGACGACAGCCGGATCATGGCGCTGGCGCTGCAATACGGCGAAGACATCGGCCTGTCGCCGGCCGCCGTCCAGTGGAGCTGTGGGCTTGAATGGCTCGGCGGCTCCTGCAAGGCTGAGATCGCCGACGTGTCTCGCGAAGGCCTGGGGATCGTCTGCGCCTATCCGCTCGAAGAGCGGCAGCCGTTGCGCGTCGCGCTCGACGACGGCCGCCGGTTGGAAGCGACGGTGGCGCGCCGCCAACGCGACCGTATCGGCCTGGCGCTGCGCGACCAGCTGTCGAGCGGCGACCCGCTTTTCCATCCGCCCTCGCGCGGCTGATCGCGGCTGTGGGGAGGGCGCGCGGTCGAAACGTCGGCGAGGATTTTCTGCGCCAACTCGCTAACGCCCCTCCTTTCGCCCTATCTCCCGGGGACTCGACCCCCCGCCCTCACTCCTGTAGATCGCGCGACGACGCTCGATTTTCAGGACGCAAGCGATGATCCCTCGTTACTCCCGCCCCGCCATGGTCGCGATCTGGGAACCGCAGACGCGGTTCAAGATCTGGTTCGAGATCGAGGCCCACGCCTGCGACGCGATGGCGGAACTCGGCGTGATCCCCAAGGAGAGCGCGAAGGCGATCTGGGAGAAGGCGGGCAACGTCACTTTCGACGTCGATCGCATCGACGAGATCGAGCGCGTCACAAAACATGACGTCATCGCCTTCCTGACCCACCTGGCCGAATTCATCGGCCCGGACTCGCGCTTCGTCCATCAGGGCATGACGAGTTCGGACGTGCTCGACACTTGCTTGGCCGTGCAGATGCAGCGCGCCGCCGACCTTCTCATCGCCGACGTCGACGCCCTGCTCGCGGCTCTCAAGCGCCGCGCGCTCGAACACAAGATGACGCCGACCATCGGCCGCTCGCATGGCATCCACGCCGAACCCACCACATTCGGGATCAAGCTGGCGGAGGCCTATGCCGAGTTCCAGCGAGCGCGCAAACGGCTGGTCACGGCTCGGGAAGAGATTTCCACCTGCGCGATTTCCGGCGCCGTCGGCAGCTACGCCAATATCGACCCGCGCGTCGAAGAACATGTGGCCGCGAAACTCGGCCTGACCCCGGAGCCGGTTTCGACCCAGGTGATTCCGCGCGACCGCCACGCCGCCTATTTCGCAGCGCTCGGCGTCGTCGCCTCCTCGATCGAACGCCTCGCCACCGAAATCCGCCATCTGCAGCGCACCGAAGTGCTGGAGGTGGAGGAATTCTTCTCCGAGGGACAGAAGGGCTCCTCGGCGATGCCGCACAAACGCAATCCCGTGCTGACCGAAAACCTCACCGGCCTCGCCCGCATCGTGCGCAGCGCGGTGACGCCGGCGCTGGAGAACGTCGTGCTGTGGCACGAGCGCGACATCTCCCATTCTTCGGTCGAGCGAATGATCGGACCCGACGCGACCGTCACCCTCGATTTCGCGCTGGCGCGGCTGACCGGGGTCATCGATAAACTGATCGTTTACCCTGATAACATGAAGAAGAATCTCGACCGGCTCGGCGGCCTGATCCACTCGCAGCGGGTGATGCTGGCGCTGACCCAGAAGGGCGTGTCGCGCGAGGACTCCTACCGTTACGTCCAGCGCAACGCGATGCCGGTCTGGCGCGGAGAGGGTGACTTTCTGACCCTGTTGAAGGCCGATCCGGAGGTTTCCAAGTCGCTGAGCGTGGACGAGCTCGAGGAATTGTTCGACCTCGGCTATCACCTCAAACACGTCGACACGATCTTCGGCCGGGTGTTCGGCGCGAGCTGAGCCGGGGCGCCCCATAGCGGGACGCCGCAAGCCTCGCACAAGTTAACGACGACGCAACCTTAAGACCCGCATAATGTTTTCCGTTCAAATGCGCCCTTTCGGGCGTTCCTTCGGAAGCGGCGTGAGTTGCGGATGGGTCGGTCGCGTTTAGCTTGGGCGGGCAAGTCGGTGGCGCCATGGGGCCTGGCGATGGGCTTGCTGGTGTCGATCACGGCCCAGGCGGGTCAGGAAATCGACGTCTCCGGCGCCCCCCGCCAGCGTCTGGCCGTCGATGCGGCCGGAGGTCGAACCATCGCCCCGCCGCTGATCACGGCGCGCTACGAGATCGGCTCGAGCGAGGAACTTGCCGCCGGGACCGACGAGATCCAGCCCAACACCTCGCTCAAACCCAACCGCGCGGGCCTGCCGAGGATCAACGCGGCCGATAAGAGCGATCCGTTCATCGCGCTGCGCCCGGGCTTCGACGCCAAGGCGCGGGCCGCCTTCGTCGCCTCGCTGGCGACGGGCGACGTGGCCGGCTGGTCGGCGGATTCGCGCAGCCCCGCCGCAGCCGCCGCCCTCGATGCGCCGGAGATCGAACGCCGCGCGATCGTCTACGGCGACGGCGCGACGCCGAAGCTGCCGCTGGCCTTCGCGCTCCGCTCGCAGTCGCCCCGCCCCAGCGAGACCAAGGCGCGCATGGCTTCCGCCGCGCCGACCGCGGTCGCCGCCCCGCAACCGCCGACCAAACCGGTCGCGCTGCCCGTCGCGCCTCCGGGCATGCAGATCGTGCAGTTCGGCGCTCCCAACCCCGCCAAGCCCAATTACGCCACGCTGATCGACCCCAAGGACTCGACGCGGCAGATGCGTTGCCTGGCCGAGGCCGTGTATTTCGAGGCGCGCAGCGAACCCGAGGCCGGACAGGCCGCCGTCGCCCAGGTCGTGCTCAACCGCGTGCGCTCCGGCATCTTCCCCACCAACGTCTGCGGCGTCGTCTATCAGGACGCCAACCACCCCTTCGCCTGCCAGTTCTCCTTCGCCTGCGAAGGCAAGTCGCTGCGCGTCGAAGAGCCGGCGTCATGGGCGACGGCGACGCGCATCGCCAAGGATGTGGTTGACGGGAGCAACTACAATCCGAAGCTCGTCGAAGCCGTCAACTACCACGCCACCTACGTCTACCCATTTTGGGCGCCCACGCTGCGCAAGGTCGACAAGGTGGGGATGCATATTTTCTATACGATGCGGCCGGGGCTGTATTGGGCGCCCGGAGCGCTGAACGGCCGCGGGGATCTGCCGCCGTTGCAGCAGGCGGCGGCGAAGTAAGGGGCGGGAATCCCTTGCCGACTCTAGTCGCAATGACTATAGTTATGATGACTAAGGTGCGGACAGCCTGTCTACAAGATCAAGACGTTCGAACGTTTCGCGCGCGCCGAACGCATTTCGGATGCGAGCTTGCGCGAAGCGATCGAACGGGCGGCGGCGGGGTTGGTGGACGCCGACCTCGGCGGCCACCTGATCAAGCAACGCGTCGCGCGACCGGGTCGAGGACGGAGCGGCGGTTACCGTACATTGATCGCATTTCGGACGCGAGATGTTTCCGTGTTCCTCTATGGCTTCGCCAAGAAGGACCAGGAAAATCTCGACGCCCGCGAACTCCGGGCCGTGCGAGAACTCGCCGCGGCGTGGCTCGCCGCTTCACCCGAGGCGGTTGAGCGCGCCTTGCAGGGCGGACAATTGGTCGAGGTCGAGGAATGACGAAACAACGCATGGCTGACCGCGAGCGCGCCCGTTTCGCCGGGGAGATGGCGGAAAGCTTCGACGATCTGCGTCAACTCGGCCTGATCGACGACGCGACGCATAAGCGGACGCTGCGCGATCTCAACCGAGTTGGAGACCCGCCGCATTTCGCGACGATGACCGGATCGGACATACGAGCCCTACGGGAGCGCGAAAACGTCAGCCAAGCCTACCTCGCCCGGCGTTTGAACCTTACACCCGCGCATCTGTCGAAACTCGAACGTGGCGCGACGCGACCAACCGGCGCCCTGCTCGCCATGCTCAACCTCGTTCAACGGCGTGGCCTCGACGCCATCCTCTGAGCGTCTTTCGCTGGCTGCTCGTCGGGCGTTGGCTTTGACCGACTGGGACAGGATCGACGTGATGACTGACGCCGATATCGCGCGACGGATTGCGAGCGACCCAGACGCGGCGCCCGATATGCCGCCAGAGCCGCAGCAGGCGGCTGCGAAGCAATACGGTTTCGGGTTGATCAACTCGGAGTAAACGCTCGGTTGCGTGATTAGCGCCTTCTCCCCTTGCGGGAGAAGGTGGCCGAAGGCCGGATGAGGGGTTCTCTATGCGCCCGACGCCAGTGGAAACAGCCCCTCATCCGCAACCCCGGGTCCCCTCGGGAGAAGGGGGTCCGCGCGCATCGACGGCGTGGGCATCAATCAAACGAAAACCGTATGACCCGCACCCCGCAGCTTCCCCTCCGCGATCCCCCTCACGACTCCACGAGCAGCGCGTTGCGCAACAGCCCTGCCAGCGCCCGATCGGTCGCGTCGCCCAACTTCGCCCGCAGGTGCGCGGCGTCGACGATCGGCCCGTCGGGACCGTTGACGGTGAGCGCGCCGCGCCGGACCTGATCGAGCGCGGATTCGATCAGGTCGCTGCGGCGGCGGGTTCCGTCGAGCATCGGCGCCAGGAAGCGCTGGAACGGGTCGAGGCGGACCGGGGCATGGCGCAAATTCGCCGTAGCGTCGCCCTCGGCGGCGTCGCTCGCGGCCACCGGCCAGATCTTTGAGCGCTCGGCGAGCCGGGTCGAACAACGAACCGGCGTCGTCGACACCGCAGCGAGGCCGAGTTCGACGGCCGCCTTCAGCGTCTCCAGGATCGCCGCTCGAAGCTCGGAGCCAACCGAGGACGCGAGATCGGCGATGCGCGCCGACCCCGGCCGGCGCGCCACAAAACCGCGCATCGCCTCGGCGACCGCGGCGCCGCGAAAGCCGAGGTCGCTGTCGCCATCGGTCAGATGAAACACCTCCGGCTCGACCGGGTCGGTGTGCAGTTCGAGCTTCAGGTCCGGCAGGAAATGCAGTTGGCTCAACGCCTCGGCCGTCGGCTCGTCGCGGAAGTCGCCGACGCGCGCGGCCGAGACGAGCGCCGCCTCACGAAACGAGCGGCCGGAAAAGATGTCGATATACGTTTCCCGCGCCATTCGGTCGCCTCGCGCCAGCGCGCGAATGCTTTCGGCGCCGTCCGCCGCAATCGTATCCTCGCAATTGGCCGACAATACGCATTCGGACAGATAGCTCAGTCCGAAGGCCGACAGCCGGTCGCAAAAGCCGACGAAGGTCTCCGGCGCGTTGCTGTCTTCGAAGATTTCGTGCGCCCAATAGGCCTCCCCGCCGCGCGCCATCCTCCGCGCCTCGTCGCGCCAGAATTTGCCGTAAGAGTTGGTGTTGCGGCTTTCGCGCGCCAGCCTTTCGAACAGCTCGCCGACACCCGCCAATCGCAGCGCCGGATCTTCGACGAGACGGGCGTGCATCAACATCGCGTCGCGGGCGATCTGGAACAGCCGCCATCCCGGCAACACGTTGAAGCTCACCATGGCCACGCCGTTCGGGCTCAGGCGGTCGCGGATCATGCGCAGCAACGCTTCGCGCAGCGACTCGGGGATCCAACTGTAGACGCCGTGACAGACGATGTAGTCGAACGCGCCGTCGGCCTCGTCGATCGCCTCGAAACTGCCGGCGCGCAGTTCGACATTGGCCAGCGCCAGACGCTGGCGCCGCGCTTCTCCGGCGGCGATCTGCACCGGCGAGAGGTCGACGCCGAGGAAGCGGGCGCCGGGCAACGCCGCCGCCAGCGGCAGGATGTGGCCGCCCGAGGCGCAGCCGACCTCCAGCACGCGCGCGGTAGCAACGTCAGGGGCGGCTAGCCCATGCCAGAGCGCCGCCGCAGCCAGACGACCGGGGTGGGCGTGTTGCAGCGGCACGGAGACATAGGGCGTCTCGTCGTAGCTCTTGCGCGTGCGCGCGAGCGATGCGGCGAGGTCGCCTGAAGCCTTCGGGTCGGCAGTCATGGAGCCGTCTCACAGCGGCGCGCTACGCCGATGCGGCCAGTCTAAGCCGATTTGCGCGAAGCCGCCAAGGCTCGGAGCGGCAGCGAGAGCCTTGATTCTTTTGTTTAGGCGCCCCTAGGTTCGACGGGCCTGATCGCCGGACGTTCTAATAGCGTTTGGTGGGGCTCATATAGGAAGGGCAAGCCATGGCGAACGTCGTTCCAACCGCGCTGCAAACACGAATTCTCGAATACACCGGCATAGCCCTCATGCTCGTCACATTGGGGTTTGGCATTTTTTATCAAGTCACGAAGACTAAACTTGACGGCGCCGATTTGATTCTTGTCGCGATTCTCGTCAGCACCTTTGTGAATGCCTTGAGATTCAAGCTGACTCAGTTGACCCAACGCGTCGACGAACTCGAAAAGCAGCTCGCCCAGCGCTAGCGCGATTTCTGTACGAGCAGAGGCGGTTGGCGCTCCCTCCCCCTTGATGCGGGAGGGAGTCGGCCCATTTGAGTGGAAGGCGAAACAGGCCAGACCCGGCGCGCCTCTCTCAGCCCGCCAGCACGCTCTCCGCCGGCGTGTAAGCCAGCCCATGCGCAACCGCGACCGGCTCGCAGGTGAGCTTGCCGTCGTGGACGTTGAGGCCGGCGCGCAGATGCGGATCGTCGCTCAGCGCCTGCTTCCAGCCCTTGTCGGCCAGCGCCAGCGCGAACGGCAGCGTGGCGTTGTTGAGGGCGAAGGTGGAGGTGCGGGCGACGGCGCCGGGCATGTTGGCGACGCAATAATGGACGACGCCGTCGACCACATAGGTGGGGTCGGCATGGGTGGTCGCGTGCGAGGTCTCGCAACAGCCGCCCTGATCGATGGCGATGTCGACGATGACGGCGCCCGGCTTCATCGTCGGCAGCATCGCCTTGGTGATGAGTTTGGGCGCCGCGGCGCCGGGGACCAACACCGCGCCGATCAGGAGATCGGCCTTCTTGACCAGTTCGGCGAGCGCCGCGCGGGTCGAATAGGCGGTGTGAACCAGACCGCCGAACTGGGCGTCGATGCGCTTCAACGCCTCGTTCGACTTGTCGACCACCGTGACATTGGCGCCCATGCCGGCGGCGATGGTCGCCGCATGGGTTCCCGATACGCCGCCGCCGATGATCACGACTTCGGCCGAAGGCACGCCGGGCACGCCGCCGAGCAGCACGCCGCGTCCGCCCTGCGCCTTCTCCAGCGCGTGGGCGCCGACCTGCGGGGCGAGCCGTCCTGCGACTTCCGACATCGGGGTCAGCAACGGCAGGCCGCCGTTCGCCGAGGTGACCGTCTCATAGGCGATGCAGGTGGCGCCGCTGGCGATGAGATCTTGGGTCTGCGGCAGATCGGGGGCGAGATGCAGATAGGTGAACAGAATCTGGCCACGGCGCAATTTCTTGCGCTCGACCGTCAGCGGCTCCTTCACTTTCACGATCATGTCGGCGCGGGCGAAGATCTCGTCGGCCGTCGCCGCGATCCTGGCGCCCGCCGCGACATATTCGGCGTCGGTGAGGCCCGAGCCGACGCCGGCGCCGGCCTCGACCCAGACCTCATGGCCGTGATGGACGAGTTCGGCCGCGGAATTCGGGGTCAACCCGACGCGGAATTCGTTGTTCTTGATTTCCTTCGGCACGCCGATCAGCATCGTAATCTCCCGGGGCAAGCAGCGTCCTCAGCTTCGGCCCGAAGTGACGAAATGTGCGGGCGAAATGACGGCGTAGAAGTGCGACTTGCGCCATGTTATGCGAAGATGGGGAACAATCGAGACAGAAAATGCGACTGGAAGACCTCGACGATCGCGACCGGGCGATCCTGCGCGCGCTGATGGCGGACGGGCGGCTGAGCAACGTCGACCTCGCCGAGAAGGTGCATCTGTCGCCCTCGGCCTGCCTGCGCCGGGTGCGCATGCTGGAGGAGAGCGGGCTCATCCAGGGCTATGTGATGCTGCTCGATCCCGTGCGCGCCGGGCTCGCCGGCGCCGCCTATGTCTCGGTGACGCTGGAGCAGCAAGGGCGCGCCACGCTCGACCGCTTCGAGACCGACGTGCGCCGCCACCCCGAGATCATCGAATGCTATCTGCTCGCCGGCAGCGCCGATTATCTGCTGCGCGTGGCGTTCAGCGACGCCCGCGACTTCGAGCGCATCCACACCGATATCCTCACCCAATTGCCCGGCGTGTCGCGCGTGCAGTCGACGCTGGCTTTGCGTACGGTGAAGAAGACGACCGCCCTGCCCGTGTGATCGTCGTCGTGCTAAGAGCGGCGCGCAACCCACTTCGAGACCGACGCCCTTGACCGAGAAACCCGCCGACATCGCCAAGATGCCCTACGAGACGGCGCTCGCCGAACTCGAAACGATCGTCGATCGCCTGGAAAAGGGCGCGGTGGCGCTGGAGGAATCGATTCAGCTCTACGAGCGCGGCGAGCGACTCAAAGCGCACTGCGAATCGCTGCTGAAAAACGCGGAAATGCGAATCGAAAAGATCGCGCTCAACGCCGATGGCAAGCCCACCGGCGTCGCGCCGCTCGATGGCGCGTAGTCGCCGCCCCGGACCTTTCGCAACATTGCTGCGAACGGATACAACTCGCAATTGTATTTCATGTTCTTGCTCAGTCGGACCGCGCGTTGCTTCCGGTAACGCTTCGTTAACCATAAAACGCGACAAGCGGACGTTCACTTCAATCAACGGCCCGCTGGCCAAACGGCCCCGGGAACGACGCGCGACAAGGCGGACCCATGCGAACGTTGGCATTCGTCACCCAGAAAGGCGGCTCGGGTAAGAGCACGTTGGCCTCGTCGATCGCGGTCGCCGCGAGCGAGGCGGGCGAAAAGGTGTTCGTAATCGATCTCGACCCGCGCGCAACGCTGATGGATTGGGCCAAGACCCGCGGCCTCGACGACGTTCCAGTGGTCGCCTCCTCCGCCGAGAAGCTGCCGGCGACGATGGACTCGCTGCGCAAGAAGGGCGCGACGCTGATCATCCTCGACACCCCCGGCGCCGAAGGCGCGGCGTCTGCCGCGGCGATCAAAGCCGCCGACCTCAATGTGATCCCGGCGCGCCCGAGCATGTTCGATATCTGGGGCAGCGCCCACACCCGCGCCAAGCTACGCGAGAACGGCTCCGATTTTGTATTCTTGCTAAACCAGTGCCCGCCTGCGCAGCAGAGCGCGCGCATCGCCGAAGGCGTGGAAGCGCTTGAAGAACTCGGCGGCCTGCTGTCGCCGCTGGTGCAATCGCGCGTCGACTACCAGGAGGCCGGCCGCCACGGCTGGGGCGTCACCGAGATCAACCCCAACGGCGCCGCAGCGGAAGAAATCCGCGCGCTCTGGGCGTCCATCAAGCGCCGCCTCAATCGCGCCAAGGGCAAAGCCGCACCGCGCAAGGCCGCCTGACGGCGCGCAAGAAATTCACAACCCCTGCCTCGCCTCCCCCCCCAAAGGGGAGGCGTTTTTTTCGCGCGTCGGGCGCGGTCACGTCGAATTCGGCGTAAAAATTCGCACGACGGAGGCGATTCGATGAAAGCGGCGTTGTTGCAGCGGCTCGGCGAGGCGCCGATCTGGGCCGATCATCCCGAACCCGAAGCGCTCGCCGGCGAGACGCGCGTGCGCGTGGAAGCCTCCTCGATCAAACAGCTCGACCGTGGCATCGCCTCCGGCCGGCATTACGCGAGCCCGAAGACGCTGCCCGTCATCCTCGGCTTCGACGGCGTCGGCCGCGACAACTCGGGCGCGCGCGTCTATTTCTCTGTGCGCCGCCGTCCCTTCGGCGCCTTCGCCGAGGTCGCGCCCGCCGTCGATTGCGTTCCCGTGCCCGAAGCGCTCGACAGCGCGGTCGCCGCAGCCGTCGTCAATCCCGCCCTCGCCGCCTGGCTCCCGCTGGTCTGGCGCGCGCAGCTGCAGAAGGGCGAGACCGTGCTGATCCTCGGCGCGACAAGCGCCTCTGGCAAGCTCGCCGTGCGCGCCGCGCGGCTCGAGGGCGCCGGCCGGGTGATCGCCTGCGGGCGCCGGCCCGACGCGCTTGCCGCGCTGGGCGCCGACGCGACCATCGATCTGCGTTTGCCCGCCGACGCGTTGCGCGCCACCTTCGCGCGAGAGGCGGCGCGCGGCGTCGGCGTCGTCGTCGACTACGTATGGGGTCCGCCCGCGGAGGCGTTGATCGGCGCGCTCACCACGCACGATCTGGGTTCGTCGCCAGGCGAACGCGACCTGCGCTATGTGCAGGTGGGCGCGATGGCCGGGGCGAATATTTCCCTCGACGGCGGGGCGCTGCGCGGGGCGCGGCTGACGCTCCTCGGCAGCGGCACCGGCAACTTCCCGCCGTTCCCGAGGATGCGCGAGATTGTCGGCGAGATCTTCGCCCGCGCCGCGGCGGGGGACATCGAACAGCCCGTCGTCCGCCGCCCGGCGAGCGAGATCGCCCGCGTCTGGGCCGAGCCCGACAGCGCGGACCATAAGGTCGTGCTGACGTTCTGAACGGGCGTTTCAGCCCCGCTCACGCCACCGCGGCCAGCGCCCTCGCGCGGCGTCTCGGCGCGGCTTTGGGGATGGCCACCAGCGCCACCGTGCCCTTGCCGGGGTCCGACGACAGCCGCAGATCGCCGCCGTGCAACTCGACGAACGACTTGGCGATGGCCAGACCGAGGCCCGAGCCCTTCATGCCGTTGTCCAGCTTGACCTGCCCTTGCACGAACGGGCGCCCGAGGCGTTCGAGGTCATCCTGCGGGATGCCCGGGCCGTCGTCTTCGACATAGACGTAGAGCCGGTCCTTGAGGGTCTGTGCGCCGACGGTGACGGCGCCGTCTTCGGGCGAATATTTGACGGCGTTGCGCAGCAACGTGGTGAGGATGCGCTCCAGCGCGGCGCGGTCGGCGTTGACGGTTTCGGCGGGGTCGACGTCGACGCGTATCCGCAGCCGCTTCTCGCAAACCGTCGGGTTGACATCGGCCAAGGCGGCGCGGATCGCGCAGCAGACTTCAAAATGCGAATATTCGAGTTGCGTGCGGCCGGACTCGAGGCGCGCCATGTCGAGCACGTCGCTGAACACGCCCAGCAATTGCTGGCCACTCGACTGGATATGCTCGCTATATTCGCGATAGCGCTCCGAGCCGAGCGGGCCGAACGTCTCCGCCCCCATCATCTCCGAGAAGCCGATGATGGCGTTGAGCGGCGTGCGCAACTCGTGGCCCATATTGGCGAGGAATTCGGCCTTGGCGAGATTGGCCGCCTCCGCCGCGATCTTCTGCTCCTGGTAGCGAGCGGCGAGTTCCGAGAGTTGCACGGCTTGGTCTTCGAGCACGCGGCGCGATTGCCGTAATTGCGCGACGGTCGCCAGCAGCAACTGCTCCGATCTGACCAGTTCTTCCTCGTGCTCCTTCAGCGCGGTGATGTCGGTGCCGACGGAGACGAAGCCGCCGTCGCGGGTGCGCCGTTCGTTGACCTGCAGCCAGCGCCCATCTGACAGCCGCGCCTCGTAGGTGCGGGCTCGCTCGTCGCCCATCGCCTCCTCGCGCGGGTGCAGCGGCGTCTCGCTCGACACCACCGGCGGAGTCGCCAGCGCGTGGAGTTCGGCGTAAGGGACGCCGGCGCGGACCACATCCGGCGGCAGATTATGCAGGCGCTGATATTTCGAGTTGCACAGCACCAGCCGATTGGACGAATCCCACAGCACGAAGGCTTCCGAAATCGCCTCGATCGCCTCGCGCAGCCGCTGGTCGGCGGTGGCCGAGCGCTGGGCCTCGCGTTTGCGCTCGGTGACGTCGAGGGCGACGCCGACGAGGCGTTTGCAGCCGACCGTCGCGTCCTCGACGATCGCCGCGCGCTGGCGCAGCCAAATCCATTGTCCGTCGCGCGCGCCCATGCGGAATTCGATGTCGATGGAGCCTTCGCCCGACGCCGTCGCCTCGGCGACGAGCGCGGCGATCGGGCGGTCGTCGGGATGCGTCAACGCGTCGATCTCGTCGATGGTCAGACGCGGGCGATGGCCGAGTTCGAGAATATCGAACATCGACTGCGACCACGTCACTTCGCCGTTGTCGAGATCCCAATCCCAGAGGCCGCATCGACCCCGCGACAGCGCGACTTCGGTATGGGCGCGGCGCATGGACTCGCGATACGCGCGGAACTGCGTGCGCTGCGACTGCAATTTCGCGTAGGCGATCGTGCCGACCAGCGCGCCGGCGAGCGCGACCAGCAACGCTGCGACCAGTGTGGCGCGGTCGCGCCATTCTTCGAGCGCGTCACGAATGGGTTGGTAGATGGCTACCTGAGCGTTGGCCGCCTGCAGCGGCCGCCGCGCCGCCAGAACGCTCTGGCCGTCGCTCGTCTCGACGGCGACCGCCGCCGAACCTTCCGTGAGCGCCTCCGGATGCTCGGCGACGCCGAACCATCCCGCCAGCGTCGCCCCTCGGGTCGGCCGCGCCGGGTGGCTGGCGACGATCGAGCCGCCGGCTTCGGCCACGACAGCGGCGCCGCAGGCGAGATCCTTGCCGTCGAACAGCGCCTTCTGCAACGCCTCGTCGAGCGGAAGCGCCTTTTGCGTCAGCAGTTCGGCGTCGATGCGGCGCGCGAGGTCGCCCGCGCAGAGCGCGATGTCCCGGCTCGCGGTCTCCAGCGCCCGCAGCCGCTCGCGCGCCAGATGCGTCCCCGTGACCACGATGGTCGCGACGAGGAACGCGAAAGCGGCGAGGACGAAGGCGTTTTGCGGGCGAATTCCCAACCTTAGCGTCAACGCGCGAAACCGCGCGCCGGGCGAGCGCAGCCCCGCGCGAGAAGGGATGCCCAGGGAACGCGACTCGTCGTTTGGCGCGCGCGAACGCGTCATGGAAAATCCTGGAGTTGTGCTCTGGCATGATCGGGGGACCCTCAACGCAGCCCCGAATCGGTTGCATATGAATCCGCGCGCGAATCTTTGTCCAGACCTTAATGAAAGGTTGACGTCGTTTTTTCACTAAACGATTGTCAAACAAAGATGTTGGGTTTGCGCGCCAGATGCGACCAATTCGCGCATGACGCCTAAAAAAGAGGCCGCCGCGCCGGGCGCAACCCACGACGAGGCGGCGGAAATTCCCTTATAGGTAGTGCGCCTTACCGCTCAAGCCAGGCAGCGGGTGACAATGTCGGCAACGTCGGGCGACAGCTCCGGCTTGGCGGCGATGCGGCGCAGCGCCGCCTCAGCCTTCTCGCGCCGCACCGGCTCCAGCGACCGCCAGGAGCGCAGCGCCGTGAGCAACCGGGCGGCGATCTGCGGGTTGGTCCAGTCGAGCGCGGTCACCACTTCGACCAGCAGGTCGTAGCCGGCGCCGTCGGCGCGGTTGAACTGCGTCGCGTTGGCGGTGAAGCCGCCGATCAGCGCCCGCACCCGGTTGGGATTGCCGAGCGAGAAAGCGTGATGGCTCATCAGCGCGCGCACATGGTCGAGCGTCTCCGGTTCGGCGATCTGCGCTTGCAGCGCGAACCATTTGTCGAGGATCAGCGGCTCGACCGCAAAGCGGCGGCCGAAGGCGTCGAGCGCGCGCACGCGCCCCGGGCCGGGGACGGTCGCCAGAGCGGCGAGCGCGCCGAACTGCTCAGTCATGTTGTCGGCGTTGGCGAGTTGCGAGTGCGCGCGCGCCGCGCCCTCGATGGCGTTGCCGGCGACGAGCAGCGACAGCGCGCTGTTGCGCAGCGCGCGCCGGCCGGCGCTGGCGGCGTCGGGCGAATAGGGGGCCGTGTCGGCCATCCGCTGGTGCAGTTCCTGCAGCAGCCTTTCATGCACGCGGCCGATGGCGCCGCGCAACCGCTCACGCGCGCTGTGGATGGCGTCGGGATCGACGTCGACGCCGATGTCGCGCGCTAGGTCCGCTTCGCTCGGCAGCGCCATCGCCAGCGCCGCGAAGGCCGGATCGATGCGGCCGAGCAGCGCGTCCTGAAGCAGCACGCCATAGGCGTCGATGAACGACCGCCGCGTGCCCGGATATTTGCCGGCGCGGATATTGGCGACCGAGCTGATGAGCAGCCGCGTCGCCAGGGTCTGCATCGCCTGCCAGCGGTTGAAACTGTCGCTGTCGCGAGTCAGCAGCACGCCGAGATCGTCCTCGGTGAGTTCGTCGTCGACTTTGACCGGGGCCGAGAAGCCGCGCAGCGCCGACAGCGTCGGTCGCCGCTCGACGCCGGTGAAGACGATCGTGCGCGCGGCGCATTCCAGCGCGAACACGCCGCTCTCCAACTCGGCCGAGGTCGCATCCGCCGAGACGAGCTTCACATCGCCGCGCTCGGCGTCGACGAGGCCGAGCGCGATAGGCAACGTCATCGGCCGCTTCTCGTTCTGCCCGGGCGTGGGGCCGAGCGACTGAGCGAAGTCGACGCGGTAAGTGCGCGCGGCTTCGTCAAAGGCCGTGCGGATGGTCAGCAGCGGCGTGCCGGCTTGGCTATACCAGAGCTTGAAGCCGGAGAGATCGCGGCCCGAACTTTCCCCGAAACAGGCGAGGAAGTCTTCCACCGTCGCCGCGGTTCCGTCGCAGCGCTCGAAATACAGATCCATGCCCTTGCGGAAAGCCTTGGCGCCAATCAGCAATTTCAGCATGCGGATCACCTCCGCACCCTTCTGATAGACCGTCGCCGTGTAGAAGTTGTTGATCTCGTGATAGACTTCGGGGCGTACGTTATGCGCGAGCGGGCCGGCGTCTTCCGGGAACTGCGAGGCGCGCAGCGCCCGGACGTCGGCGATGCGCTTGACCGGCGCCGAGCGCTGATCGGCCGAGAATTCCTGATCGCGGAAGACGGTGAGGCCTTCCTTCAGACAGAGCTGGAACCAGTCGCGGCAGGTGATGCGGTTGCCGGTCCAGTTGTGGAAATATTCGTGGGCGATGACGCCTTCGATGCCGGCGTAATCGTCGTCGGTCGCGGTGCCTGAGGAAGCCAGCACATACTTGTCATTGAAGACGTTGAGGCCCTTGTTCTCCATCGCCCCCATATTGAAGTCGGAGACGGCGACGATGTTGAACACGTCGAGATCGTATTCGCGCCCGTAGGCGGTCTCATCCCAGGCCATCGAGCGCTTCAACGCGTCCATCGCATAGGCGGCGCGGGCTTCGCGCCCCGGCTCGACGTAGACCCCGAGTTCGACGCGCCGGGCCGACCCGGTGACGAATGCGTCGCTCACCTTGGCCAGATCGCCGGCGACGAGCGCGAACAGATAGCTCGGCTTCTTGAACGGATCACGCCACACCGCGAAATGCCGGCCCTCGCCCGAGTCGCCGGAACTCTCCAGGTTGCCGTTGGAAAGCAGCACCGGCGCTTCCGTGCGGTCGGCCTCGACGCGCACGCGATAGACCGACATCACATCGGGACGATCGAGGAAATAGGTGATGCGGCGGAACCCTTCGGCCTCGCATTGCGTGCAATAGGCCGATCCCGAGCGATAGAGGCCCATCAGCTTGGTGTTCGCCGTCGGGTCGAGCTTGGTCTCGATCGTCAGCGTGAACGGCCCCCGGGGCGGCTCGGCGAGGGTCAGCGCGTCCGGCGTCGCTACGTAGAGCGGGCCGGCGAGCGGCGCGCCGTCGAGTTGCAGGCCGACCAGCGCGAGTTCGTCGCCGACCAGCGTCAGCGCGACATTTTGGCGCCCCTGCGGATTGGGACGTATCGCCAGTTTGGCGACGACGCGGGTGGCGTGGGCGTCGAGCGAAATGTCGAGATCGACCGAATCGATGAGATAGTCGGGGAGGCGATAGTCCTGGAGACGAACGGCTTGACCCTGTTGCGTGCGCATCGAACGGCCTTTCCCATGCGTATTTTGTCGCAGAGCGTGTGGCTCCCGGCGCATGTCGCGCCGGCCGGCTCGGTCGGGTCAAGCCTCGATGAGCCGGGGCGCGACGGAGCTAACCTCCAAGCCGAGCCGAAGCAAGGCCTTTTGCAGATCCGGCGCCGGGGGGCGAGCGCTGGTGAAGATCGCGCGATGCGGCGTCCCGTCGCGGATGGGCCGGCAAGCCGGCCCGAGCAGCCAATCGACGCGCCGCGCAATCGCCGGCGCGGGATCGACGAACTCGACCGGCCAGGGCGCAAGCGTTTCGAACAGATCGAGCAGTAACGGAAAATGCGTGCAGGCGAGCACGATCTGGTCGGTTCGCAGGCCCTCCCGGGCGACGAAGCATGGCGCGATTTCCCTCGCGATTTCCTCGCTTTCCACCCGTTCCCCGCGCAGTCGGCGCTCGGCGATTTCCGCGAGTTTGCCCGAACCCACCAACTCGACTTCGCAGTCGTCGGCGAAGTTGCGAACCAGCGCGCGCGTGTAGTCCCGCGCCACCGTGCCGGGCGTCGCCAGCACCGAAATGAGCCGCGAACGCGAGCGCTCGGCCGCCGGTTTGATCGCCGGGACCGTGCCGACGAACGGCAGATTCGGGTGGCGTTCGCGCAGCGGCGGCAATACCAAAGTCGAAGCCGTATTGCAGGCGATGACGACCACATCGGGCGTGCTCGAGGCGACGCAGGCGCCGACGATCCTTTCGACGCGCGCGATCAGTTCGTCTTCCCGCAAGTCGCCATAGGGAAAGCGTGCGTCGTCGGCGACATAGGTTATGTCGACATCCGGCCGCGCCTTGACGATCTCGGCGTGAACCGTGAGCCCGCCGAGCCCGGAATCGAACACCAGCACGCGCGGCGGACGGTCGAACCTCTCCCTCATGAGTCGCAGCGCACCGCGACGACGCGCGCCCTGTTGGCGCGGACGATCTCGGCCGCGCTCAACGCGGCGCCACTCGCGGCCGGCGCTTCCGAACCGACGAGCATGCGCAACGCCGCCACGCCGAAGGCGGCGTGGGGCTCCGCGATCGGCGCGCCGTTGATTCGCGGCGACGGCGGCGACGCCGCGAGGATCGCGACCAGCCCGCCGCGGGCGTCGAACGCCGGCGCGCCGCGCCCACCTTCGTCCGCGGAAACGACGAGCGACACTCTGCCCTCCCCGAGGTCGCTGAGCGCCGCCCAGCCGGCTTGCAGTTTCGCTGCGTCGGCGGCGCCGGGCGCGAGGGTCAACGCCAGCGCCTGCGTCGTCGCGCCGCCGAGCGCGGCGGGCGCAAGTCCAGCGCCGAACGATCCCGTCAGTGTCGCCAGGCCGTTGTCGCTCTGGCCGAAGTTCGCCGCAGCGCCCCGAATCGAGGGTTTTGCGCAATCGGCGGGCGTCAGCGCCGTCAGCGCGAGGCCAGGGGCGAACAGGAACGCCGACGCCGTCAACGCGGGCGGCTTTGGCGCGCTGTCGACGGGCGGCGTTGGCTTGGCCTCGGGCTTGGCAATCACCTCAGGCTTGGCCGCAGCAGCCGCCGGAAACGGCTCGAACGAATTGGCGACGGCGAGCGTCACCCGGTCGAGATCGGCCGCGCGCGCCTTGGGAAACGTGAAGGCGAAGCCGCGCAGCTTGCCGGCTTCCCCGACCGCATAGCGTTCGTAAAACTTCGCGTCGCCCGAGTCGCCGGCGACGACGAAGAACGATTCAGCCTTGTAGGCCTTGTAGGTCACCTTGCGTGTGTCCGATTCGATGATCTCGGCCTTGTACAGCGCCTCGAGCGCGCCGTCCGCATCGACGAGGTCGAGCGTGAGGGCGCCGTCGCGGCTCGAGAGCTTCGTGCGCCCCTTGGCGACGTCGCGCTTGGTCAGCAGCTTCAGCGGCGCGCCGATGCGCACGCCCGAACCGGAATCGTCGAAAACTTCGAAGCCGACCGCCGCGCGCGCCGCCGTCGCGGCCACGGTCAGCGCCGTAAACTGCCTGGAGTCGACGATTCCGTCGGCGATCGCCTGGCGTTTCTTCTGATAGGCGACGATGGCGTCCGCCGTGCGCTTGCCGAACGAGCCATCGACCGTCCCGTTGTAGAGTCCCAGCCAGCCGAGCGCGTCCTGGACGGCTTTGCGATCGGCCTCGGGCATCGCCAGAAACGCGGATTTCGCGGGATCGTCCTGCGCGACCGGCTTCATGCCGAGTTGGGCCGAAGCGGGCGACGCCAGCGCAAACAGCGTGAAAACGGTCAGGCCAAGGATCGGCAACGCTTTCATACAACCCTTCCCCGCTCGGATCGGCGCTCATGTTAGCATCGTGCGACCGCAATTTACATCCGGCGGCACGGGGCGCGAGAGCGGCGGTGCGAGTTAAGCCGTATTCCTGCGATGCTACAAGGATCCCCTTTTCAGAGTCTGGGCAGCAATATCCCCCTCGCGCATCCGTCGGCACAGGTTGCGAACCGATGGATGAAACGAATATGATCGCTCGATCTGAAGAACGCGGAACCGGCGGGAATTGAAGCCATGGCGCTAATTGAGGGGTTTCGCGTTCAGAACTTTCGCTCGTTGCGTGACGTATCGTTGGGTAAGCTATCCTTCGCGGACAAGAATGAGTCGCTTACGCCTTTTACTGTCGTGATCGGTAAGAATGGCGTCGGCAAGAGCTCCCTATTCGACGCTTTCGGATTTGTCGCCGATTGCCTGACGCTCGGCGTTGAATCCGCCTGCGACCAAAAGCAGCGCGGCGGGTTCGAGAGGCTGCGGTCAAAAGGGGTCGAAGCGCCAATCAGCTTCGAGATCTACTATCGCGAGGGTCCGAACGAGCGGCCGATTTCATATCATTTGGCGATCGATCTCGATGAGACCGGCAGACCGTTCGTGGAGACGGAATCGTTGAAGCAACGGCGGCGAGGGCAGAGGTACGGGCGTCCCCATCCGTTCCTGTCGCTCGAGCGCGGCAAGGGCCGGGTTTGGGCTGGAGAGGATGCCGTCGGCGACCAGGAAGAAGAAGCGGCAACCCAGGTAACCATCGAATTGACCGATCTACGGCAGCTCGCAATTGCTACCTTCGGCACGTTGAAGGAGCATCCGCGCATCGCGCGATTCCGCGACTTCATGCGTGGATGGTATCTTTCGTATTTCTCTCCCGACGCCGCCAGGAGCCTGCCCAGCGCCGGACCGCAGCGTCATCTCAATGTCCACGGCGACAATATCGGCAACGTCGTGCAATTCCTGGAACGCGAGCACAAGGATCGCTTCAAACTGATCCTCCAGAGAATTGCCGACAAGATTCCAGGCATGTCGAAAATCAGCACGGCCGTCACCGAAGACAAGCGGGTGTTGCTACAATTCCGTGACGAAGCCTTCGCCGATCCGTTCTTCGCCCAACAGATGTCTGATGGAACGCTGAAAATATTCAGCTATCTGTTGCTGCTCGAAGATCCGGACCCGCCGCCCTTCATGTGCATCGAGGAACCGGAGAACGGCCTTTATCACAAGCTGCTGGAAACGCTCGCCGCCGAATTTCGAGCCCATGCGACCGGCAAAAAGAATGCGTCGCAATTGTTCGTCACCACCCATCAGCCCTATTTCGTCGATGCGCTACGTCCGGACGAGGTCTGGATTCTCGACAAAGGTCACGACGGCTTCTCGACAATTTGCCGCAGTTCCGAACTGCCCGACGTGGTGAACCTCGTCGATGAGGGCTTGCCGCTCGGCGGGCTCTGGTACGCCGACTACCTCGACGCGAGGTGAGCCGTGCATATCGAATTCCTCGTCGAAGACAGTTCCGGCTGCGCATTGCTGGAAATTCTGGTTCCCAAACTGATCGGAACGCGGGGGGAGTCGCACACATGGCGGTTGCACGCATACAAAGGGCTCGCGCGACTGCCCAAGCCGGGCGGCCTGTCCAAGACAGATCCAGCCAAGCGCCAACTCCTCGACCGACTGCCGAACTTGCTCAGAGGGTTGGGAAAAACGCCGGGGTTTGACGCCATCGTCGTCGTGCTCGACGCCGACAAATTGAATTGCGTCGCCTTCCTCGCCGAATTGCGCCAAGTCGCCAAGGACTGCGGTGTCGCCGACAGAACATTGTTCAGGCTAGCGATCGAAGAGATCGAAGCCTGGTATCTCGGCGACCGCGCGGCGCTGATGGCAGCCTATCCACGCGCGAACCAAAAGCGACTGGCGGACTATCGACAGGACAGCGTCTGCGGCACTTGGGAATGGCTGGCTGATGCAGTCGTCAAAGGCGGAGCGCCAGCGGCCAAGCGCGGGCACGGCCCCAACGCGGGCGATCTCAAACATGAATGGGCTCGCGCCATCGGCCCCAGAATGGCGCCCGAGAACAACGCTTCGCCCAGTTTCGCCAAGTTTCGCGATGGCCTACGGCGGATATCGGATCGGACGAATCCGGGGACTTGAGAGCCCATCAGATGTGCGCGGCGCGGTGGGAATTCTTTGTTTTTATTTTGGTAGAGCCGACGCGCCCCGCCGGGAGGACCGTAATTGAGGATCCGGGCGGGCGGCGAGCGAAGCCCCTCCCCCGACGCCCGCTCGACATGCTAGCATCGCCGCACGCGATTGACACGGGCCTCGGCCTCGGACCTCGCGCCGCGACGCCGAAAGGATTCGTCATGAAGTCGATTCTTCGTCTGGCTTTCGTTCTCGCCTTCGCCGCCGCCACGACCTTCGCCTCCGCTGCGCCGATAAAGCCCTATGCGCGCGACGACAAGGCGAGCGACGCGGTGCGGCTCACCGAGACGCTGCGCAAGGAGACGGCCGATCTCGGCGCCCGCTTCAAGGGCAAGCCGGCGGACGCGCTGCTGAAGGACGCCACGGCCGCCGAGCACAACGGCGACTACAAGCTGGCGCACGCCGATCTCGCCGCCGCGATCACGGCGGATCCGAAAAGCGTCGCCGCGTGGCTCGCGCTCGCCCAACTCGGCGCCGACGCCGACGACGCGAGTTTCAGCGACCGCTGGGTGATGGTCGACACGGGCGCGACCGCCGCTTATGCAGCCTACGAACGCGCGATCGACCCGGAACAACAGGCCCAGGCTCTCGCGCTGCTCGGCAATCTGTTCGCGCGCCATGAGAACTGGCGCCCCGCGCTCGACGCCTATCGCGCCAGCCTCGACCGCCGCGACGCCGAGGACGTTCGCAAAACCTACGAGGCCATGCGCGTGAAGCACGGCTTCCGCATTCTCGACTACAAGGTCGACAACGAGTCCGCCAATCCCCGCGCCTGTTTCAACTTCTCCGATTCGCTGGCGCACAAGACCGATTTCGCGCCCTATGTCGCGGTCTCCGGCGCCTCCAATTCGGCGATCTCGGTCGAGGACCAGCAGATCTGCGTCGAGGGTCTCAAACACGGCGAGCGTTATGCGATCGTGCTGCGCGAGGGCCTGCCCTCCGCCGTCGGCGAGACCCTGCTGAAATCCGCCGACTACGAGATCTATGTGCGCGACCGTTCGCCGCAAGCGCATTTCGCCGCCCGCGCCTATGTGCTGCCCAAACAGGGCCAGCTCGGCGCGCCGCTGACCACCGTCAACACCGCCAAAGTCTCCATCGACGTCTATCGCGTCGGCGACCGGAATCTGATTGCAACAATCGCCCGCGACGACTTCCTCAAACCCGTCTCCAGCGACCGCGCCACCGAGATCGAAACCCAGGACGGCGCGAAAGTGTGGACGGGGACGATGGACATCGCCTCCGAGCTCAACAAGGACGTCGTCACCGACTTCCCGCTCGCCGACGCCGTCGGCAAGTTGAAGCCCGGCGTCTATCTGATCGCCGCGCAGCCGTGGAAGGGACCGAAATCCGCGGACACGACCGGCGACGACGTCAGCGTCGACACGCTGGCG
>Ga0302320_10004675_pt1 | contig 30995 bp, 26 predicted proteins | sample Bog_T0_3_FD_202130 | JGI IMG/M metagenome (GOLD analysis project Ga0302320, IMG submission 202130) | Peat permafrost microbial communities from Stordalen Mire near Abisko, Sweden - Bog_T0_3 | ecosystem: Environmental > Terrestrial > Soil > Wetlands > Peat | place: Sweden: Abisko, Stordalen Mire... | reverse complement strand
TACAGCACCACAACAAAAATCCAAAGCCATTCGTCTGGCACAAAACTGCAGACCAGATCCTCGATTCCGTCGCCCGATTTTGTACGCGAACTTTAGACTCAGAAGACTAGGAGTGAACCGCCACCCGCGCCCGTATCGCCGCCGCGCGATCAAAGATCTCCGCCTTGCTGATCCGCGCTGCTTCATACATGGCAAAGATATTCTCGTTGGGCGTCTCCGGAGAGATGGTGTGCGAGGCGGCCAGGATGTAGCCTCCTCCGTCCGCGGTCATGTCGGCAATCAGCTTCTCCGTGTAGCTCCGCACCTCGGCCGCCGTGCCGTTGGGCAGCAATCCCTGCGTATCCACGCCGCCCATGAAGGCCAGGTTCGCGCCGAATTCCTTCTTCAGCTCCGCCGGGTTCATGCCCGAGCAGTTGCACTGGATGGGATTGAGAATGTTCACGCCGATTTCGATCAGGTCGGGAATAATCGGACGCAGCGCGCCGCAGCAATGAAACGCAATCGGCAGTCCGCGCGAAACTCCCACATCGATCACCCGCTTCAGATGCGGCTTGATCAGGGCGCGCCACAGCTTGGGGCTGATCATCATCCTCTGCTGCCCGGCCACATCGTCCCCGGTCCAGAACCAGTCCAGCGCAAAGCGGTTGCAGGCCTCGGTCCCTACCGCAATGGCAAAGTCGGCGCAGCGCCGGAACATCTCATCCGCAAGCTCCGGGTCGGCGGCCATATCCATCATCGCGTAATCCATCCCGCGCAGCCGCCAGTACATCTCAAAGGCGCAGGGAGACACATCGCAGCCGATAAAGCTGTCGCCGCGGTTGTTCACAATGGGATTCATCAGCGCCAGCAGGTCGTCGCGCCGCTCGATGGGGAACTTGTAGGCCAGCATCTCCTCGCGCGTGGCGCCGGCATACGGGTACTTCAAAATCTGGTTGAAGCCGTGCCGCTTTTCCCAGGTAATGCCCCACCAGTCCACGTGGGTTTCCCCGTCGTGCTCGTGCTCAATGCCTTCCATCGCATAGTTGTTGTTGACCCAGGTCTGCTGGATATCGTTCCCCATCGCCTCGGAGAGGCCGGTGCCGGGAATTTTCAACAATTTGCAGAATTTGCGGGCGGTTTCCGGATGGAACCACATGAACACCGGGACACGATCCACCGGTTGCTTTTGCAGGGCTGCAACAACACGCTGCTTGGAATTCATGCCGCTAATCTATCACAGCAACGGCATCGTCCACTTCGCTTTGGCAGTTCTCGCGCCAACTGGCCTCGCGCATGGCGGTAATCTCCGCGCGGGTTTGGTCGGCGGCAACGCGGCGGTCGGTGTAGATGCGCGGCTCGCCGAAGCGCACTTCCGCCACAAAGCCCACGGCGCCCAGCACCTTCCACATGTGGTTGAAGAAGGTCTCGTCGCCGTACCAGCACAGTTCCCGCTCCGGCACGCCGTCTTCCAGCACATACCGCACCGAGGCTGTGGTAATCGGCACGCCCAGAGAGGTCGCCGGATCGATCAGCCGCGAGTGAAAACGGATCACCTCGCTGCCGTCCGTGCTGGTGCCCTCGGGAAACAGCAGCACCGGAATCGGAATCGGCAGTTTCAGCCGTTCCGCCATCTGCTCGGCCACTGACAGGGCGCTCTCCAGGCTCGAACGGTCAACAAAAATCGTCCCGCCGCTGCGTGCCGCACGGCCAAAGTAGGGCCAGCCGCCAATCTCGATCTTGGCCACAAAAAAGCACGGCATCTCCGCGCCCAGCACGAGAATATCGATGTAGCTCAGATGATTCGATACCACCAGCCCGCGCGTCGGCGGCTGGCCTTCCACGGTGTAGTGAATGCCCAGGCTCCGCAGGATGCCCCGTGAGGCGATCTGCACCCACAGCGCGCGACGCTCCAGCGTGATCGGCCCGCTCAACCGCATCCACCAGAACCGGACAATACACCAGGCAAGGGCTAATCCCAGCGCCACAGCGCGCCGGAACCAGCGAAAGTTCATGTGGTGAGGGGAGCCAGGAAGCGATTGCGCGCCGAGCGCGAAATCAACTTGAGATCGAGCAGAGTCAGAAAATCGATGGTGCCAAAATTGCGGTCCCAGGCCGGCGCTGCGGCTATGCGCGCGCCGATGGCCAGATAGGTCTTCAGCAGTTTTGGAACCTTCACCGCAGTTGCAGTTGGCATCGACTTGCTTTCTTGCGTGACCGGCAGCTGTGCATACCGGCCTACTTGCTCGCTGGGACAAGCATACGCTGCGGTAGGCTCAGTTTCAAACTCCGGTGAAACCCGGTAGTTCTCAAGCTGGCGATACAGTTGCCAACCCTCCGCCGGTTCCCTGGAGTTCAAACTGGAGCAGCCGATCAGGTAGCGAAGCCCCACGCCGGTAGCATACTGCGCGATCCCCCTCCATAACAAGGTCAGAACCTCGGGAGTGCGGTGCTCACGGTCGATCAAGGCGCGTCCCAACTCCAGAATCCCGGCCCGCAGCGGCTCGTAGACGGCAAAATGAAACTCCTGCTCGGAGTAGTAGCCCAGGTTGCGCGCGGCCGTGGAGGAGTTGCCGGCCCTGTCACTGCTTGTCACCGCGCAATGCCTGCAGCCGGACTTGCGCCAGGTAATAGGTCGAGTTGGGGATTTCGATTGCCGTCTTCGGCTTCGTCACGCGCGCATAGTCGGCACGCGCGGCATCGCGCTCCCCGTATTGCTCGGCGATGCGCCCGAATGCATACCAATAGTCGGGGTCGGGCTCATCGAGATCCAGCAAGTCCATGCCCTGAACAAGCACCTCCCGCGCCTCTTTGGTCTTTTCGACCTCAGCATAAAGGCAACCCAAAGTGTGCAGAACGGCGGGACTGTTATCGCTCAACTGTGCACTTTTTAGAGCGCTTTCGATATCGTTGGGTTCCACCTTTCCTGTAAACAGCGCGCTCCAGGCGCTGCCGTTCAGATCCATAGGCTTGGCTACACCTTCGTCGAGAATGTTCCGGTAAAGTGCATGCGCTCTCACATAGTCGCCTCGGTATATTGCATTCGAGACCAGCGCGCGCATCGCATCGAGATCCGCGGGAATACGTTTCAGACGGTCATTGGCGAGCCGGTCTGCCTCTTCAAAACGGCCTAATTCCGCTGATAGATACTCCTGGGAACGAAATTCCCAGCTTGACTCCGGGTATTGTTTTGCCAGACCTTCGCATACGGCGAGAGCCTTGTCGAACGCCTCCAGGCGGTCATAACCTAACTGCAATGCGAGCAGGATGTTCAGCTTCTCCGTGTCATTGCGGGCGGAGTCCCTTGCTCCTTCCAGAATCGCAACTCCCTGCGCCGCCGTCTCCTTGTACTTCACCAGCATCGCGGCGGCTGCCAGCTTCATCGTAATCACATCCGCCTCTTTGCCCCTCGTCCAGAAGCGTGGAAACGGATCGCCCGCGAGCGGATCGTCACCGCCTGCAAGATGCCAATCTTCCCGCACCCAGTCGAGGAGCACGCGAGCCCCAGCAAGATCGTTGGCGGCTAAACGGTTCAGAACCTCCATGCCAAGCGCTGCGGGATAGCGGGTCGTGCCCAGCACCTTGTAGTGTCCGTCTTCTTTGACGACATAGGTGGCGCTCTTGTAGTCGGCGGAAGGCCAGAGCGTAACCTTGTAGCCGGTCTCATTTTTCCCTTCGACCTTTGGTTGCGCCCTGGTGAGGGAGAGATCGATCCCGACTTCGGCAAACTGGCCCTTGCGAGCCTTGCGGCTTTCTATACCCTTTTCGCCCTTGACAAGCCGGTCACGCACGTCATCCGTAGCCAACGCTGTCTTGCCGTTGCGGCTGCTGATCTGGCTCAACTTTTCGATGGACAGATCCGTATCGTCGGTCAACAACTCAAAGCGCATCGCGGCGCCTGCCGGATCATCGCCGAAGACTATCTGCTCGAAAGTTTTGGTTTTGCGATACAAGGCAGCATCGGCCGCCGTATCGGACGCGTTGGATCCGGAAGCGCCCGCCTCCTCCAGATCGGCGGCAAGGCTGTACTTGCGAAGATCCACCAGCAAATCCCCGGCGGCTTTCGCCACCTGTTTGAATTGTTCATCCCCGTTCGTGCGCTTTCTGGCTTCAGCCAGGCCGGCTTCAGATCCGTTGAGGGCGGCCGTGCAGGCAACGATCAAGGCGTTCGGCTGGGGATTCAAGGTCTGTGCATCTTTCAAAACTTCGGAGAATTCGCCTGCATAGAACAACGCAAAGACGGTATTGTTCTGCAGTCCCAGTTCTGCCAGCTTCTCGGTTGTGAGCTTGCGGTACTCGGCCACGGCATCCTTCAGCTTGGCCCCGGGTCCATAACGTAATCCCCAGCGGTTGTACTCAAGAAGAATGGCGAGATTGGCAACCGTCTCCTTGTCGTCGGGATCGAGTTTTTCGGCGGCCCGAAAGGCAGCTTCCGCGCCGGCATAGTCGCTGCCGGGACGAAACCTGCGTCCAACAAGATCGTATTCAAGAATTTCCGCGAGCGCCTTGTTCGCCATCGCAGAATTCGGTTCCAGTTTGACCGCGGCCTGTGCCTCGGCTCGAGCCGTCTCGCCCAACCCTGCGTCCATAAGGACCGTCGCAATCTGCAGATGGTGAACCGCCTCTTTGGGGTGAAGCGCGATCAACTCGCGATAGGACTGCAGCGCCTCGCGAACCTTGCCCTGGCTGACCAGCGTCAGGCCGACGGGCTCAAAATAAATTAGAATGGGCTCCCTGGCTATCAGTTGCACAACTTTGCTGCGTAGCTCGGTGGCTTCTGAAGCTGTCATCCGGCGTTTCACGGTGTCGAATCGCAAGGTGGCTTTCACCACTCCATCCTTGTCCGCTGCAAACTCCTCGCTGAGAGTGCCCGGACCAAGGGTGAGCTGCGCGTTTGTAGGCAGTGGCTTGGGTCTGAAACCTGCCGGGGGCACAATCGAATAGCGCCACTCGGTGACAAACGCTTCTGGAAGTTGATAGTCGGCGGTACGCTTCTTCCTGGGCTTTTGTCCGCTGTCTTTGTCGGCTTTGCTATCCTCCTCTTTTTCGGCTTGCCGAAGGTCGGAAGGAAGACGGCTGAACAAGCCTTCAAATCGGATGGCAGCTACGCCTACGTTGAGGTCGGTAAACCCACGGTGAGCGCGATCGCTCTCAAGAACCAGTTCAAACTGCTTCGAGAAGTCGGTGGGTTCGGAACGATCGATCCGATCGAGTTTCTCCGCCAGATATTGCGCTTTGACATAGTTGGTCAGTTCGTCCTTGACAGTCTTGCTGTCTTTGTCGGCAAAGTCTCGCCGGTACATGGACTCACTGCTTCCGTGAGGCTCTGAAGTTTCGATAATTCGAGCCGGACCATTCTCCGCAAGATAGACCTCCCGCTTCTCAACAATCAGGTTGTCCGCGGAAGAGCTGACCGGAACGTGCACCAGGTCGGTACTGCCGGGCCGCGCAACCAGCGCGAGACGCCCTTGGTCGACGCCGGGAATTTCACCAAGCCTGGCATATTCGTCGGTGGCGTCGATCCAGAGATCCGGGGAGCCGGGAACATAAACAATGGCGTGATCGAACATGCCCATGCCGGGAAGATCGGGAGCAACGTCTTCCCGGCTCCCCGCGTTGAGAAGGGCAATGTATGCGGGTACATTCGCAGCGCGCAACATCGCCACCAGCAAGGAGGCTTTGTCTTTACAGTCGCCGTACTTGCGGGCGAGGGTTTGGCTGGGGAATTGCGGCACCAGGGCAGATTCGCCAAATTCAACACCGGTATAACGCACTTCCCGGTTCAGGTACGCGAGGATCGCGGCGGCTTTCTCGTCACGAGAATTTTTCCCGGCAATCAGCTTGCCGATGAGAGACTTCAGTTCCGATCCCAATATCTGTTTGTCGACGATCTTTCCATATTCTTCGGCTACTTGCCGCCATGAGTCTCCGCTGGAAAAAGTAATGCTGGGATACGCAGGCAAATCGCTGGGCAGTTCGGCCTCGGCGTCGTCGGGCGTTTCCATCGGCCCGTTGTCGAAGGTGATGCGCACCCGGCCCTCGGTCTCGTTTCTCTGCGGCTTCAGTTCGGGAAGCAAATGGAGATCGTAACGAAGCGGAAGAGCCGCAGGAGCATCCAGTACCAGGCGAGTATGTTGCACCGGAACGGACGAACCGAAGTAGAAACGCTCCACGGTACCAGCTCCAAAAAAAGGAGCACTCTCGGTGGAGACCAGCTCTTCTTCGACGAGCGATCCGGGGACGACAGCAGGAAGCGGAGCCCTCAGCACGCGGCGATCGCTGAAGACATGATCCTCGCTCTCTTTTGCCGGGGCATCCGTGATGGTTTTTGCATCGAGATCATGAACCGCGCTGTCTGCGGTAATCACGCGCGCTCGCAATATGGGGTGATCCTCGTGCCAGGGCTGCCAACTTATGGAGATATCGCCCCAGCTCTCTGCGCCCTTCTGTGTCAGGACCTTGTAAAGGAAATACCGCGTGCGGACGGCACGTCCTTCAGCATCGAATACCACCGTCTCTTCGTTATCGAGGAAGAGCACATCGGCGCCCGCCGTTGAGGGTACCTGCGACACGCGCTGATACAAGGCGGCCGCGTCGGGCGCAAAGCGAGTCTCTTCCGGTTTGTTGTCACTGGCTGAGCAGGCTGGAATGAAAGCCGTTAAAAGTAAAAGTGCCTCAACCGCAAAACACACTGCGGACCGCTTGCAGGAACAAGGCAATAGTGCACACCTCGGGCGCTTTGAAAGATCGATAAGAAGGTAACACGGAACGCACCAGGCTGCAAGAATCGTTGGGCAGTTGCACGCAGCACCGCCCCCTCTGACACCAAGGTGTAACTTCCGGCGCTGGCAGTGGCATGAGCCTTAATTTATGCTCATCCGCCGGCTATCGACGGGATCGCCAGCGCCTCGTCCCCTTCCTGGAAGTAATCTTTCTCATTGCCCGGAAAGAGGATGCCGTTCCTATTGACACAGAATTGAAGCGGGAATGGGCCGGCAGAAGTGCGGCTCAATGAAAGGTATAGGCAAAAAAATGAACGGCCGGGAGCGCTGCTGCCCAAAAGCTGCTGCGCCCCGGCCGTTCGAGGAGGCCACACATGTTTTCTGATTGCCTTGATTCCAATGTTGCACAAACGGAGTTAATTCTCTGCAAAGCTCCCCGAGAAAAATTTAAGAAGTCTGAAATGGCGCCTTTGCTTCCCAAATCTGCAAGATCGGCAAAAATTCTTCGCTGGCCCTGCAATCCTATTCCGCGGGGTCGTAATTCAGGTTCGGCCCCAGCCAGCGCTCGGCCTCCGCCACAGTCATCCCCTTGCGCACGGCATAGTCCGCAACCTGGTCCCGGCCAATCTTGCCCAAACTGAAATAACGCGATTCCGGGTGCGCAAAATAGAGCCCGCTCACGCTGGAACCGGGCCACATCGCAAACGACTCGGTAATCAGCATCCCGGTGTTCGCCTGCACATCCAGCAGCCGCCACAGCGTGCCTTTCTCCGTATGATCCGGGCACGCCGGGTAACCCGCCGCGGGCCGGATGCCGCGATATTTTTCCTGAATGCAATCCGCGTTGCTCAAGTTTTCCGCGCGTCCATAGCCCCACTCGTCCCGCACCCGCTTGTGCAGACACTCGGCAAAAGCTTCGGCCAGCCGGTCGGCAATAGCCTCCGCCATGATCGCGTTGTAGTCGTCGTGCCTGGCTCTGAAGCCGTCGCACAGCGCCTTGAGGCCAATCCCGCTGGTCACCGCGAACGCGCCAATGTGATCGCCGAGCCCCGCTTCCTTCGGCACAATAAAATCGGCCAGCGACCGGCAGGGCTCGCTGCCCTCACGGTTTGCCTGCTGCCGCAGAAAATGAAATTGCTCCAGCGCTTTTGTGCGTGTCTCGTCCGTATAAAGCTCCACATCGTCGCCCACGGCGCTGGCCGGGAAAAAGCCGTACACGCCGCGCGCCGTCAGCAGGTTCTCCGCAATGATCCGGTCCAGCAGCGCATTGGCTTCCTTGAAGATCAGGCGCGCCTGCGCGCCTTGTTCCTTGTCGTCAAGAATGCGCGGATAAACGCCCTTCAGCTCCCATGCGTGGAAGAACGGCGTCCAGTCAATGAACTCCCGCAGCGTGGCCAGAGGGAAGTTGTCCAGCACCCGCACGCCGGTAAACTCCGGCTGGGGCACATCCTTCGCTTCCCACTCAATCGGCATCCGCCGTGCCCGCGCGGTCTCCAGAGGCACAACCTGATGGCGCGGCGCCGCGTAGCCTTTGCGCAGAGCCTCGGATTCGGCGCGATGCTGCGCCACAAACTCTGCCTTCCCTTCTTCGCTTAGCAGGCTGGTTACCACCGGCACCGCGCGGCTGGCGTCCAGCACGTGCACCACCGGCTGGCTGTAGTGCGAGGCAATCTTGACCGCCGTGTGCAGCCGGCTCGTGGTGGCCCCGCCAATCAGCAGCGGCAGCTTGAATCCCTGGCGCTCCATCTCCCGGGCCACATGCACCATCTCGTCCAGCGACGGCGTAATCAGCCCGCTCAGTCCGATAATGTCCGCCTTCTCCGCTTTGGCTCGTTCCAGAATCTTCTCGCAGCTGACCATCACGCCCATGTCGATCACATCGTAGTTGTTGCAGGCCAGCACCACGCCCACAATATTCTTGCCGATATCGTGAACGTCTCCCTTCACCGTTGCCAGAACAATCTTGCCCTGCGCCCTGACCTCCTGGCCGGCCGCCGCCATTTGCGCCTTCTCGGCTTCCATATACGGCGTCAGGTGCGCCACCGCTTTCTTCATCACGCGCGCCGATTTCACCACCTGCGGCAGGAACATCTTCCCGGCTCCGAACAGGTCGCCTACCACGCTCATGCCCGCCATCAGCGGCCCTTCAATCACCGCCAGGGGCCGCCCCAGCTTCACGCGCGCCTCCTCGGCGTCCAGCTCGATGTACGCGTCGATCCCTTTCACCAGCGCGTGCGACAGCCTCTCCTCCACCGTGCCGTCGCGCCATTCCTCGGCCTTCTTTTCGTTCACCTCGTCGCTGCTCGCGTCCTTCAGCGTTTCGCCGTGCCGCACCAGCCGTTCCGTCGCGTCGGGGCGCCGGTTCAGCAGCACGTCCTCCACCAGTTCCTTCAGCTCCGGCTCAATCTCCTCGTACACCTCCAGCATCCCCACGTTCACAATGCCCATGTCCATGCCTGCCGCAATCGCGTGATACAGAAACGCTGCGTGCATGGCCTCGCGGACCTTGTTGTTGCCGCGGAAGCTGAAAGAAATGTTCGAAACGCCGCCGCTCACCTTCGCGTGCGGCAGGTTGGCCTTGATCCAGCGTGTTGTATTGATGAAGTCCACGGCATAGTTGTTGTGCTCCTCCATGCCGGTCGCGACGGTCAGAATATTCGGGTCGAAGATAATGTCTTCCGGCGGAAATCCCACCTCGTCCACAAGAATGCGGTACGCCCGCGCGCAGATGCGGATCCGGTCCTCGTAGGTCGCGGCCTGACCCTCTTCGTCGAAGGCCATCACCACCGCCGCCGCGCCGTATTTCATCACCGCCGCCGCGTTCGCGCGAAACTTTTCCTCGCCTTCCTTCAGGGAGATGGAGTTCACAATGCCCTTGCCCTGCACGCACTTCAACCCCGCCTCAATCACCTCCCACTTCGAGGAGTCCACCATGAACGGAACCTTGGCCACTTCCGGCTCGCTGGCCAGCAGATGCAGATAGCGCGTCATCGCCGCCACCCCGTCAATCATCCCCTCGTCCATGCAGATGTCCAGCACATTGGCCCCGTTCTCCACCTGCTGCCGGGCCACGCTCACCGCTTCTTCGTACTTGTCCTGCTTGATCAGCTTGGCGAACTTGGGCGAACCGGACACATTGGTCCGCTCCCCGATCAGGATGAAAACGCCGGGCTGCTGCGTGAATGGCTGCGATCCCGACAGGCGCAATGGCCGCGTCTCGATCAGGCCTGCTTCCTCAGGATTTTCATCTTCCGTCATGCGTTCACTATCGGGATTCATCGTGCCCCCTCAGTTTCCGCGGAGGCAATTCCGCAAGCGCCTTGGCAATCGCCGCAATGTGGTCCGGCGTATTGCCGCAGCACCCGCCGGCGATATTGATCAGCCCTGCCCGCGCAAAGTCGCTCAGGTAACGGGCCATGTCCTCCGGCCCCAGGTCGAACCCCGTCGCCGCCATCGGATTCGGCAATCCCGCATTCGGGTAGCAAGAGATGGCCGCGTCCGCCTTCTCCGCCAGCTCGGCCAGAAACGGATACATCAGGTCCGGCCCAAGCGAGCAGTTCAGCCCCACCGAAAGCGGCTTCACATGCTCCACCGCCGTCCAGAAAGCCTCAATCGTCTGCGCGGAAATCATCGTCTCGCCGCCGCGGCCCACAGCCGCTGAAATCATCACCGGCAGTTCCCTGCCCTGCGCCGTCAGCCCGTCCTCGTCGAACACCTCGCGAATACCCACCAGCGCCGCTTTCGCGTTCAGCGAGTCAAAGATCGTCTCCACCAGCAGCGTGTCCACGCCGCCGGCAATCAGCGCCCGCGCCTCATGCTTGTACGCCGCCTTCACCTGGTCGAAGGTCACCACCCGGAAGCCCGCATCCTCCGCATCCGGCGAATTCGAAAGCGACACGGTCAGCGGCCCCATCGCTCCGGCCACAAACCGCTGCCAGCCCGTCTCATTGCCCACGCGGTCCGCTACCTCGCGGCACTGCCGCGCCGACTGCTCATTAATGTCCCACGCCAGGGTGTTCAGAAACTTGTCGTCGATAACCTTCTGGTAAAACTCCGGATCCTTCCGCCCCCCGTGCTCCCGCGGGTCGTCCACAAAGAACTCGCTCTGCGTAATGCTCGTCGCGCCGAAGGTATTGGTCTCGATAATGTCCGCCCCGGCCTCCAGAAACCTGCGGTGAATGTCGGTGATCATCTCCGGCTGGGTCAGCGAAAACAGATCGCCGTTGTTCAGCAGGTCCTTGGTCGATTTCCTGAAGCGCTCCCCGCGGATATCTGCTTCCTTCATCCCGTAGGTGCGGATCGTGGTGCCCATCGCTCCGTCGATGATCGCGATTCGGCTCTCAAGGAGCTTGCGGAGAGGATGTTGAAGTACTTGGGTCATTTTTTCCTTGTTGGTCCCCCACCGGCGTTGCCGACCCGCGGGAGATGAAACAGTAGTGCTGGCCTCCTGGCCGGCTGTAGTGTGGACCTCCGGGTCCACGCTTGTTTCTTTCTAGTCTTCTGCGTGGCCAGTCCGGGCAATCCGGTCAGCCACCACGGTTAAGGTCGCAGGGCCGGAAAAATCAAGGGAAGCGGCCTTTAATCAAGAATATCGGAGTCAGCCGCCGCAGTGGACCCATTCGCACTGAACGTGCATGAGACAGGGGCGAAATGTCGCCAGCCCGCGCTGAACGGAGGGCGAGGTCGAAGCCCGCACCTCCAACCCCACCCCGCCTCAACCTGCCATGACAGATCTTATAGATTCAACGCGCTTAACCCGCACTTTCTGCTGGACGCCCCCACGCGCACTCCGCTATTTTGCGGTGATGAATCTTGAGCGCTCAAAATCGCACCTATGGATGTTTGTTCTTCTGACCGGCCTTTCGGTTTCCATCGGCTGGGGCATTCGCGGCCAGTTCGGTCACGAGTACGGAGCCGCCCTCGCCGGAGCCATCGGCGGCATGGTCATCGCCCTCGTCAGCGGCCGCGCCGACTGGCTCCGCCGCATCCCCTTCTTCGCCGTCCTCGGAGCCATCGGCTTCGCCTTCGGCGGCAGCATGTCCTACATGAAAAACATCTACTACGCCCACTCCTCCGATCCCTTGACCGTCCTCTACGGCTTCGGCACCATCTTCTTCATCGGATTCCTCTGGGCAGCTCCCGCCGGCACGGGCCTGGCACTCCCCGTCTTCTTCAGCCGCGAGGAGCTCACCCGCTTCTTCGTTCCTCTCTGCACGGTCCTCTCCGCCTGGTATCTGCAAAATTTCTTCTGCAGCCTGCTCTGGGGAGCCGACGGCGAAGAATGGCCTTCCTTCTTCATCGGCTATGGAACCCACGCCATCCTCGCCGCTCTCGTCGTTCTCGCTTTCTTCGTCTTCCGCCGCAAGTACTGGGGTCCCGGCACGCTGATGATCCTCTACGGCTCTATCGGCTGGTGGGCAGTCTATCTCCTCCTCATCTCCCTCGGCCACATCCGCATGAATCCCCCGCGCCCTGAAGGCTGGGCCTCCTGTCTCGGCATGATTCTCGGAATCCTCGCCGCCTGCTGGCAAAAGCGTCTCGGCGGCATCGGCTTTGCCACCCTCGGCGCCGGCTTCCTCGGCGGCATAGGCTTCGCTCTCGGAACCGCCGTCAAAATCACCGTCATGTCCAGCGGTTTCACCACCAACTGGCACAGCACCATGGAGCAGACCCAGGGATTCTTCCTCGGCATCGCCCTCGCCATCGTCTTCGCGCTGCTCATCCCCCGCGCCCCCGCCGTCACGGACGACCCTCCCCTCCGCCGCTGGACCGAGTTGTTCAGCGTCGTCTTTGTTCTCTGGCTGCTGCCCTACATCAACTTCCGCTACGGCCCCCACGAGTGGGTCGGCGAAGTCAAAAACCTCCAGTCCGCCCTCTACGGCATCGCCATCTCCGGCTATCTCCTGCCTTCCCAGGGATTCATCGGCTGGCTTGAAGTGGTCGCCCTCGCCATGGGCGTCGGCCTCGTCCTCCTGATGGTCCTCCACCTGCGCCACCCGCTGCCCATCATCCCCACCAACTGGATGGGCAAGGGCCAGCTTTTTTACCTGGTCTTCCTCTGGTCCATCGTGGCCATGAACTTCACCTTCGTCCTCCCCCGCTTCACGCCCATCCGCCTGGTCACCGAGTGGTTCATCTGCCTCAACGCCACCTTCTGCTCGGTCCTTCTCTTCTACGCCTGCATCGCCCGCCCCGCCGTCGCGACCCAAAACATCGCTGACCGCCCCTACGCTCCATGGAACCGCAAAGTCGTACTCCTCGGCGTCCTCGGCGCAATCCTGGTCTGCTTCCTCGGCTTCGGCGTCAAGCTGGCCTGCTGGGGCAATCTGCCCGCCGGCCAGATGGGCGTAGTCCCCATCCGCTTCGGCCCCAACAACACCAACACCATCCCCTGATCCGCAGCGCCGCGCATCCCATCCTTCGCGTCCCGCGCGAAGGATGGGATGTGCACAGACTCGTAATTGACAAATAGGCGGCCATCCAAGCGCAACCCGTTCTCTGGCCCCTGGGGCGTATTCCGGTACAAATTCTTCACACTGCCCGGCCTGAGCGATTCTTGCCGTGGAATGCTGTTTGCCGCCCGTCAGCCCTGCCACCGTAGATGTAAAACAAGAAACTGTCGGCACTGTATTCGATTGATCAGCACATGCAACAGTCAGGCGGGAGACTCCAGTGTAAGTACGAAAATGCTGGCTGGAATAAGGAGGGAAGAATGCCCCAAAGCAACCAGGACAACGCAGCGGACCTGCACATCTACGCCGCCCACGCCCACACAGCCGCCGCCGCCGCGCATCACCGGGGCGATGACGAGGCTGCTGGAGAATTGAGCGCAAGGGCTCAAGAGTACTCCATGGAAGCCGCCGAGAAAACCGAAGAGATCGTGAGACGAACGCTATAGCTCCTGAAGGCTTGAATCGTGCAGTGGCGCGGTGATCGAGATGGATGGCCCTCGATGCAAGAACCTGCTCATAACCAGGTGATTGAGACATCCCACCGGTAACCGCATATCAATCAGCTCACCCCGCTTCTATGCCATAGGCTGGTGCGTTTCAGACAGACTTTCCCCAAGCCCGGCCTGACTTGGCCGCGCGCCTGCGCAAGGCCCGCTGAGCAATTGCGATCAGACTTTATCAACCGGTCATCCGATACTGACCGTTAGAAGGTTCTACATCAGGCAAGATACCTTCCACGGACCTCAACGAATCGAATACAACCGCCGAACAGAGGAGAGAACCATAATGAAACCGAGCACGGACGATAAGACAACAGGCAAGATTCACGAAGTCAAAGGCGCAATCAGGCAGAAGGCCGGCGAGCTTGTCGGCAATCCCAACCTAGCGGCTGATGGCAAGGCTGAAAAGAATGCCGGTAAAGTTCAAAACATTGTCGGCAAGATTGAAAAGGTTGCAGGCGCATAAGCGAATCAACATCGAACCCGTAGACCAGAGAGGTCAACAGATCATGGCACAATCAGTGTTGGAACAGATGGGCGTACAGATTGACGAGACAGCGCGCAAGGCTTCGCGAGCGGCGTCCGCCGTTGCGGATGTGCTTGAGGATGGCGGCGAAGCAGCGCGGCGTGTTGCAAAACATGGCAGTCATGCCGCCGCAGAGCTTCTGGATGACACAAGAAAGCGAGTGCAAAAGCATCCGCTTGAAACCGTTGCGGCAGCATTCGCGGCAGGCATTGCGGCTGGAGCGGCGATCACCAGGATGGTGAGACGCAGGCCGCCTTGCAACAAAGCGGATGCGCGCGAGAAGGTCCAGTAATCCTGGCCGGGCGCCCCACCCCTTGACCCGACAGTAAATATCCTCCGGCAGAGCCGGAGGATTTGGGTTATTGCCGGGTGCCCCATCCCCGCGTGCCCTTCAATTCCCCATTCCCTATCGTGTGCCCATCTTCGCGCATTTTGCGGAGGGTGAGACAAGTGAGTCGGCTAGAAGCCGCCCCGTTCGCCCTACCCCAGCCCATGCTCTATCGCGTGAGCCGTTTCTCCCATTGTGTACGCGCTCAAGGCATTTCTCCCGCAGGGAGAAAACGAAAATAGCCCAGGGTGGAGCGCAGCGCAACCCTGGGACCTCGATCCTCCAACATCCGCCCGCCCCGGAGGGCCGAGCCGAAACTCCATCGCCCTCCCACCCCATCCCACCCCATGCAATAAACTGAAATCCAACCATGAAGTTTTTCTCCAGCAATAAAGACACCCCGGCGCAGCCCGAAACCGCCTCCGAAGCCCCCCAAGCCGGCTTTTTCAGCCGTATGAAGCAGGCGGTCTCGCGCACCCGCGAGTCCCTCACCTCCAAAATCGACGACATCGTCTCCCTCACCCGCGCCGTCGACGAGCAAACCCTCGTAGACCTGGAATCAGCCCTGCTCACCAGCGACCTCGGCGTGCCGACCACCACCGCCATTCTCGACGCCCTCCGTGACCGCGCTCGTCATCAGGGCATCTCCGGCGGCGAAGAGCTCCGCGCCCTGCTCAAGGCCCAGTTGCAGGCCATTCTCGAGGCCCCGCAGAAGCCCGTCCCCACGCCCGACGCGCCACCTAAGGTCACCTTCCTCGTCGGCGTCAACGGCACCGGAAAAACCACCACCAGCGGCAAGCTCGCAGCCTGGAGCCGCGCCCAGGGGCACTCCGTGCTTTTGTGTGCCGCAGACACTTTCCGCGCCGCCGCCATCGAGCAGCTTGAAGTCTGGGCCTCCCGCTCCGGCGTGGAGATGATCAAGACCCGCCACGGAGGCGACCCCGCCGCGGTCCTCTACGACGCCATCTCCGCCGCCAAGGCCCGCGGCATTCAAGACCTCTACGTGGACACCGCCGGCCGCCTCCACACCAAGACCGGCCTCATGGACGAGCTGGACAAGATGCGCCGCACCGCCGCCCGCCTGGTCCCCGGCGCGCCCCACGAAGTCCTCCTCGTCATGGACGCCACCACCGGCCAAAATGGTCTGCAGCAGGCGCGCCTCTTCACCCGGGCCGCCGGCGTCACCGGCATCGTCCTCACCAAGCTCGACGGCACGGCCAAGGGCGGCATCGCCGTCGCCATCGCCCGCGAGCTCGACCTGCCCGTCCGCTTCGTCGGCGTCGGCGAGCAGATGACCGACCTGCTGGAGTTTTCACCCGCAGCCTTTGTAGACTCGCTGCTGGAGTAAGATGGCTGGCGGGAACGGTGACATGGGAACGAGAACTTTCGAATTCGCCTTCTTGGCTGTTTTTACCTTCTTCGAAGTGGTGACACCTCTCGTAATGGTCTGGGGTTGGATCAGGTGGGCCCGACACGAGAAACGATGGACAATCCTAGCCATCTTGTCCTTCATTGGATTCGTGCTTGCCTCGGCATCCGCGGCGCTCGCAGTCTCATCTTTCATTTATGGAAACATAATCGGCGGATGGCCATACTACGATCCGAGGCTCATACGGATTTTTGCGTGTGGTGCCCTGCTCTCGGCGTTGGCGCTCCTGTCGTCTTTCGCAGGTGTTTGGCGGCGGAACACTCTCCGATGGTACGCACTCTTTTGTAGTTTTGGGACGCTTGTCTTTTGGATCGCAACCGCTGGAATGGAGTAGGGCCGTCGCACTACACCATCTCCGACGGTAATCGAATAAATCAGAACTCTCGCTCCCCGTCCGGTCGTCGACTCCCTGCTGGGATAAAGTTGAAAGCGTGACGTCATGACCGCAATCGACCAGAACCAATCTCAGCTCGACACCCTCTGGATGCACCGCGCCCTCGAACTGGCTCGCCGCGGCATTGCCCTCACCTCGCCCAATCCCGCCGTCGGCTGCGTCCTTCTCGATTCCGCGGGCCAGGTAGCCGGCGAGGGCTGGCACGAATACGACCTGCTGGACCACGCCGAAGTTGCCGCCCTGAAAGCGGCCGGCGAACGCGCCCGCGGCGGCACGGCCTACGTAACCCTGGAGCCCTGCAATCACACCGGCCGCACCGGGCCCTGCACGGAAGCTCTCATCGCCGCCGGCCTCATCCGCGTCGTCGCCGCCACCATCGATCCCAATCCCTCTGTCGCCGGCCACGGCCTCGACCGTTTGCGTGCGGCCGGGCTTGATACCTCCGTGGGCGTATGCCAAACCGAAGCCCGCCGCCTCAACGAAGGCTTTGCCCGCTGGAGCCGGCACAAGCGGCCGCTGGTGCTGATGAAAGTCGCCATGACGCTCGACGGCCGCATCGCACCGCCCGCCGGCCAGCACGCGCCGCGCGAGCCCTACTGGATCACCAGCGAAGCCGCCCGCGCCGCCGTGCAGCCCCTCCGCTGGCAGGCCGATGCCGTCGTGGTCGGCGTAGACACGGTGCTGGCCGACGACCCCATGCTCACCGACCGCAGCGGCCTGCGCCGCAGCCGCCCCCTGCAGCGCCTCATCCTCGACTCCGCCCTGCGCATGCCGCTCGACTCCAAGCTGGTGGCCACGGCAAAAAACGACGTGGTGGTGTTCACGGTCTCAAAGGACGAAGTCCGCATCCGCGAACTCCGCACGCGCGGCGTCCGCGTTGAAGCGCTGCCTGCCGAGGCCGGCCGGGTGCCGCTGGCCCAGGTGCTGGACAAGTTGGGCGAAGCGGGCATTCTGACCCTCTTGACCGAGACCGGCACGCGCCTGAACACGGCTCTCCTGGCCGGCGGCCTGGTAGACCGCATTCATCTCTTCGTCTCCCCGCAGATCATGGGTTCTGACGCCGTCCCCGCCTTCCGCGGCATGGCCAGCGCCATCCACATGGCCGAAGTCGAAGTCGAGCGCTACGGCAACGATCTGGGCCTCTGCTCTCTGCTCAAGGACCCGTGGGACGAAAAACAGTAATCAGTGGTCAGTGGTCAGTTCTTGGAAGTCAGCCCCGTGCCCCATCCTTTCGCGTAGCGTGCGAATGGGTGGGAAACAACGAACCCTGACCTGCGCTGTTTTAAAATTCTGCGAACTCAGACCGACGTGGCTTTGAAACGGCGCGGCTTCACAGGCTGCGGAAAAACTCCTGATTCCAATCTTGTTTTTTCCGGGGAGGGGATTTTTTCGTCTTTTCGGCCTGTTTCGCCGTAGTTTCCCTGCTTCGTTTTGTGTCTGGCGGCCGCTTTTCCGGCCTCCAGGCACACTTCGGCCCTAATGGGCCAGCGATTCAATCGGAATCAGTCTCCGCATCCGCACCAGGTTATGCGCCACGATGGTCAGCCGGTAGAACCAATCCACCCGATCCAGCCCGCGCAGCTTTACCTGGCGCAACGGCCGGTCCAGCTTCGACCAGCCGAAAACTCGCTCAATCAGCTTGCGCTTGCGCTGACTGATCGCCCGCCGCGCGTCTTGCCGCTCCTCGTCCGTCAAGCTGTTCTTGCCCAGGTTGCCCTTCACATATTCGCTGACGTGCGGCGCCACCTCGCGATCACGAAGATCCTGCACAAACTTTTCGTCCTGGTACTGCGTGTCGGCGCCCAGTGTGATCTTCTGCTCCGGGTTGCGCTTGTCCTTCAGCGTCACCGTCTGGTCCAGCATCCTGATCGCAGCCTCCCGCTCAGCCACCGTAGCCGCCTGCGTGGCCTCTGCCGCCACCACCAACCCGTTGCGGTTCTCCGTCAGCGCGTGGCCCTGATAACCCGGAACCGCCTAGTCTGCCGACGCCTTCTTATACAAACGCGCATCCGGATCGGTCGTCGACTCCACCTTGTCCCGCAGCAATACCTCGCCCTTATGCCCGGAACTCGCGCCCGGCTTGGGTGGATCGGACTTCTCCTTGAAGCTGCGCGCCGCGGCCCAAGCTTGGATCAGCGTGCCGTCCACCGTGAAGTGCTCTTCGCTCAGCAAGTCGTGCGCACGCGCCTCAACCAACACAGACTCCAGCAACCGCTGGCTCACTCAAAGCGATCTTGCTTTGTTTAGCAGGATCGGGTCGCTGGGGGAAGATGGACGGATGGGCCGGTCCATCGCGGGAACGGCGCATCCACGCTTGTGCTGGGCTTTCGAGGCAGCAGCCTGAGGGCAGAGCCGGGAAAATGCGGTTGGCGAGGCACGCGAAAAAGCAGCGTTTTCTTGATCAAAAAACGGCCTTTTTGAGGCAAAAAGGGCATTTTTTAGGCTAAAAAGGGGCAAAATCGAGGGTTTGGTGTTACTGGTTGGTTAACAGGGATAAATTGTAATCCGTTCATTCCAAATCATTTATTGGAAATGACGGGGCGAAAAAGTGGGTGATAATGCAGGAATGTGTTTATTTTTGCTTTTTTTGCCCGTCCCTTGATCTGAAACACACTCCATTGCTTCTTCAGTATGCGGCATCGGAAGGTAATTATCTGCAAAAGGCAGGGATCAGTGATCAGGAACCAGGGACTGAGGGAACAGGGAGCAGAAAGACTGCGGGGCGGGGTGGCGAAGCCGGGGGGGCCCACCCATTCCACATGAAACTGTGGAATGGATGGGCACCCAATCAATTTTGATTTGTCAGGCTTAGCTTGCCGCCTGGCTGGGCTTGTGTTCCCCGCCAAACCAGGCATACAGGGCTACGCAGGCAAAGCAGGCCACCGGGACCAGATAGGCGGCCGGCAATCCGCTCGCATCGCGCAGCACGCCCATGACCTTGGTGAGCGCCGCACCGCCCAGAATGGCCATGACCAGCAGCGACCCGGCCGTCTTGGTTTCGTCGCCCATGCCTTTCAGTCCCAGGGCAAAGATGGTGGGGAACATGATGGACATGAAGAAACTGGTGGCCAGAATGCAGCAGACGCCGAGCCAGTTTGCCTGGGTGACGCCGATCAATCCAAGCACCACGTTGATGACCGCATACACACCGAGCATGGAGCGCGCATGGAAGTGGCGCATGAGCCACGCCGAGCTCAAGCGGCCCACGGCAAACGCGGCCAGGGTTCCGGTGAGCATGTATCCGGCGGCCTTGTCGCCCAGCCCCGTGGACGAGCGCACATAGAGGATGAAGTAGCTCCAGGTTCCCACCTGCGCTCCCACGTAGAGGAACTGGGTGAGCACGGCCAGCACAAAGTGCCGCTGCCAGAGGCTGACGTGCCGCGGCGGCCCCGCATCCGGGCGCGAAGCGTCTTCCATCTTCGTATCGGGAAACTTTGTAATGAGCACCATCAGCGCCCAGAGGAACGCGACCGTCCCAAGCACCAGGTAAGTTGGAACCACGCGCAGCGTCTCCGCGTTCAGATACGTCTGCATGGTGCCCGCCGCGCGCCTTGCCGCCGTCTCCGCGCCGGTCATTTCCACGCCGGAGAAGATGAACACGGTCCCCACCAAGCCCGCGGTGATCGAGCCCAGCGGATTGAAGGCCTGCGAGAGGTTCAAGCGGCGCTCACTGGATTCCGAAGGCCCCAGCTGCGCGATGAACGGGTTGGCCCCGGTCTCAAGAAACGACAGTCCGCAGCCGATGACGAACTGCGCGGCCACAAAGTAGTGGTACACGCCGGCATGCGCCGCCGGCCAGAACAGGAAACATCCGCTGCTCATGAGCAACAGGCCGGTGAGCAGACCCGTTTTGTATCCGTAGAGGCGCATGATCTGGCCGGCGGGGATGGCCATGAGGAAATACCCCACGAAGATGCCCACCTGCAATTGCGATGCACCCGACCCGCTGATCTCAAACGACTTCATGAACTGGCGGATCAGGATGTCAGTGAGATTGTTCGGAATCGCCCAGAGAAAAAAGAGCGGAGTCACAACGAGAAACGGAATGAGGCGCCCGTGCGGAATCAGAGGAGCTTGAAAGTCATCTTCCGGTTTCGCCTGTCGATCACGAATCGGCCCAACAGAAATGCTCAAAGTTCTTGCCCTCCAGAAGCGGTGAACGCGCTGCGCCGGAGATGCCGCCTCGAATTAGAGCGCACGCAAATCGCCTGCAAATCGCTCCACCAGTTCTACTCAATCACCGTACCCGATGGCAAATCGCAAGGGGAGAGCGCGCTGGCGCAGGACCACAATGCGGCTCAGAGCACCCGGCCCAGCCACTTGCCAGTGTGCGAGAGAAGACTGGCGGCAATCTCTTCCGGCGGACCCTCGACCACGATATGCCCGCCGCCTTCGCCGCCCTCAGGACCCAAGTCGATGACCCAATCCGCGCACTTGATGACGTCCAGGTTGTGCTCGATCACGATGAGCGAGCCGCCGCCGTCGATGAGCTTGCGGAAGGCGGTGAGCAGCTTGGATACATCGTCAAAGTGCAGGCCGGTGGTGGGCTCGTCCAGGATGTAAAGGACGCGGCTGGCCTGCGAGGGCTTGGCGGTTGCGTTGACCGCGCGCACCTGGGACAGATGCGCCGCCAGCTTGACGCGCTGCGCTTCGCCGCCGGAGAGCGTGGTGGCGGACTGGCCCAGGCGCAGGTACCCCAGCCCGATCTCGTCCAGCACGGCCAGCTTATCCATCAGCTTGGTTTGCCCGGCAAAGAAGCGCAGCGCCTCTTTCACGGTCATCTGCAGCACGTCGTGGATGTTCTTGCCCTTGTACTCCACCTGCAACACTTTGGCCTGATAGCGGGTGCCATTGCAGTCCTCGCAGGGCAGCTCCACGTCGGCCAGAAACTGCATCTCCACGGTCACCGTGCCGTCGCCCTCGCAGGTGTTGCAGCGGCCGCCGGGCACGTTGAAGGAAAAATGTCCCGGGGTGAGCGAAAGGCGCTTGGATTCAGGCTGCGCGGCAAACAGCTCGCGGACCAGATCGAAGCCCTTGATGTAGGTAATGGGATTGGAGCGCGGAGTGCGGCCAATCGGCGTCTGGTCGACCAGCACCACGTCGTTGAGCCGCTCAGTGCCGGTGAGCGACTTGAACACGCCGGAGGGGTCGGAGCCATCGCTCTGGCCCAGCGCGCGCGCCACGGCCCGGTAGAGCACCTGGTGCACGAGGGTGGATTTGCCCGAACCGGAAACGCCGGTAATGGCCACCAACATTCCGAGCGGAATTTCCACGTCGAGCCCGTGCAGATTGTTGGCCTCAGCTCCGCGCAGCACCAGCCGTTCCCTGCCCGGCGCGCGCCGCCGCGTGGGAACAGGAATTGATATCTTGCCGGAGATGTAGCGCCCGGTAAGCGAGTTGGGGTTGGCCTCAATCTCCGCCAGAACCCCTTCCGCCAGCAGCTTGCCGCCAAACTCGCCCGCGCCCGGCCCCAGGTCGAGCAGGTAATCGGCGGCGCGCAGAATGTCGGCGTCGTGCTCGACAACGAGGATGGTGTTGCCCAGGTCGCGCAGTTCCTCAAGGATGTGGATCAGCCGCGCCGTGTCGCGCGTGTGCAGGCCGATGGAGGGCTCATCCAGCACATAGAGCGCGCCCACCAGCCGCGAACCGAGCGACGTGGCCAGTTGAATGCGCTGCGCCTCGCCGCCGGAGAGCGTGGAAGCCAGCCGGTCAAGCGTGAGATATTCCAGCCCCACGGCATCCAGAAAACTCAGCCGCTGGCGAATCTCGTGGAGAATGGGCCCGGCAATCTCGTCCTGCATGGGCGACAAAATGAGCGCGTCAAAAAACGCCTTGGCCTGGGCAATGGTGAGCGCGGCTGCCTGGCAGATGTTCTTGCCATTGATGCGGACGGAACGGGCCTCAGCCCTGAGACGCTGGCCGCGGCAATCCGGACACTCCGCGTAGCCGCGATACTTGCTCAGCATGACGCGGACGTGGAGCTTGTACTTCTTCTTCTCCATCTGCGCAAAAAAGCCGTAGACGCCCACAAAGCCGCCCTTGCCGCGCAGAACAGCCTCCCGCGCCGCCTCAGGCAGGTCGCGCCAGGGCACGTCCAGCGCAACACCCAGCTCCGGCGCCTGCTTGCGCAGTTCGCTGTACCAGGGGCGGTATTTGGGACGGTTCCAGGGATCGATGGCGCCGTCTGCCAGGCTCAGGCCCTTGTCGGGAATCACCAGGTTGAGATCGAAGTCCACCGTGTTGCCGAATCCCTGGCAGCGCGGACACGCGCCGTAGGGATTGTTGAAGCTGAACAGCCGCGGCTCCGGCTCCTTGCCGGGGCGATGGCAGCTTTTGCACTCATACGCGCCAGAGAAACGATGGCGCTTGCGCTCCTGTGACTCATCGCGCGGAACCTCTTCGAAGATCACCTCGCCGGCCTCGCGATAGGCAATTTCAGCGGCGTCTACAATGCGCGCGCGGTTCTCGTCGCTGACCACGACCCTGTCCAAAAGGACGAACACGGGGAGCGTGAAATCAAGATCCAGCAGCGACTCGGGCGTGGAGAACTCGAAGATGCTGCCCCGCTGATAGAGGCGGTTGAAGCCGCTGGCGCGCAGTTCGGCGAGCCGGGCCTTCAGGGTTTCAGTGTGCGGCGAATCGCCGCCCGTCACCACTGGCTTGCCGGCAGATTTTGCCGCAGCCAGCGCCGGCCGCCCGGCAGCTTTCGCCGGCTTAGCCGCCGTTTTGGTTCCCGCCTCAGGCAGCGGGGTTGCGCTGACCACCGGGAACAGCACATTCAGGCGCGTTCCCTCGCCCAGCCCGAGCGTGGCCTCAGCCACTTCGTCCATTGAGTCGCGCTTGACCAGGCCGTCGCAGAAGACGCAGTGCACGGTGCCGCAGCGCGCATAGAGCAGGCGCATGTAGTCGTAGATCTCGGTGGCCGTGGCCACCGTGGAGCGGGGATTCCGCGTGGTGTTTTTCTGCTTGATGGCGATTGCCGGCGCCAGCCCGTCGATAAAGTCCACATCGGGCTTTTCAATCCGCTCAAGAAACTGCCGCGCATAGGACGACAGCGATTCCACATACCGCCGCTGCCCCTCGGCATAGATGGTGTCGAAGGCCAGCGAACTCTTGCCCGATCCCGACACGCCGCTGATCACCGTCAGCTTTCCGTGCGGAATCTCGCAGGAGATGTTCTTCAGGTTGTGTGTCCGCGCGCCGCGGATGATGATGGCATCGTTCAACGGATTCAATGGGAAAGCACCGGAAAGAAGTTGGCCAGCCGCAACTCTGTCCCCTCAGCGAAGCTCAGAGCGCAAACAGCCATTCTTTATTATAGGGTGCGGCGCAACTCCGCCCGAACGACCCGAGGAAAATACAAAGCGGCGGCGAGCCTCCGCGGCCCTCCGCCGCTTTGCGTGGTCTTCAGACGCCTCTAACTCTGCTCGTTAATGATGGATTGCAGTTCATGGCGGGCACGCTCAATGTGGTCCAGTGAACGCTCTCGCAGCCCCGCATTCTCGGGAGCATCCCTGCCGCGCGAAACATCGTCGCGTGCCTCTTGCAGTAGCCTCAACGCTGCATGGACCGGACCGTTGGCGTCTCCTGTGCTCTGTGGCGGAGGAGTCCAGTCCGGGTTCTTCCCCTCGTCTATTACAACCACCTTCAAATCCTTGATGGCAGCTGTAATCTGGTTGGCCGCTTCGCTCAGATGTCCTCTGAATGTCGGGCGATTGTCCGTTCCCACGTAATCGCGAGCTTGACGGAGGTCTGAGATGGCATGCAGATACGCCGGAGCCTGGGCGGTTGCCAGTTTTGCCGGCGCAAAAAGCACCAGCGCCAACATCGCAAAAACTACCGTAGTCAGGGGTTTCAAATTGCTCATTTCAGCAGGACCTTTCCTTGGGGAATTATTGATTGCCAAGGGTGAAAACATTGATTTTCTCCTCCCTTTCGCAGCATGATACAACATTTTTCCAGGGTTCTCCCACAACCTCCCCGCACCTGCTTCCATTCAGAGAACCCGGCGAAGTTCAAGCCGCTTGAGCCTCAACCAGGAACAGATTCGACGCCGGAACCTCTTCCCTGCGGTCAAACACACCCGCCAGTCCCATCAGCACCTCCGACGCGCATGCCGGGCACTGCATCGAGTTGTTGCCCACGGCATTGCAATCCTGGCACAGATAAGCCGAGTTGAGCGGAATATAGTTCTGTAGTTTGGCGGTCATGGAATCACCTTATATTTCTTGAGCGTTCCGGTCCCTTCACTGCCCCCTGGATCTGGATTGAAAGTCCCGGAATGCCCACTACTTTGTAAATAGATTGCTGTTTTCCTTGTCGAACTTCTGTTCTGTCTTTGTGGCTTTCACCGCGGCCTGCTGGGCCAGATGGTCTATCACCTGCTTCGCGGATGGATTCGAGACCGTTTCGTCTTCCACCTTTGACTTATTCGGATATTCAAATTGCTTAGGCATGATTGTTCTCCTGTTGCTACTATGACGATTCTTTGCAGGGATGGCTGGTCACTTATGCTCCCTTCATCCGATAGTGTCCGATTCCCTCCCCTTTCCGGGCGCGTCGAACCTTTAGCCGCATCAATATCTACCGCTAAACTGGTATGTGAGGTATTTCGTGCTTCGTTTTGTTCCATGCGTTCTGCTCGTTGCCGCGGCCACAGGGTTCTCGCAATCGCCTTATCCTGTACTTGAAGCGCAGTCGCCGGCCAGTTCCAGTTCCTCCGCCCCGGACCGGGCCGCACCCGCCGAACAAGCCCCCATTGCCCCCGAAGTACTCGAAGCCGAGGCCGCCATTGTCAAATCCGACTGGAAGGGGGCCGAGGCCAAGCTGGACGCCTGGCTGACCGCCAACCCCAGCGACGCGCGCGCCCTGTTCGACGCCGGCTACGTGGCCGACTCACAGGACCGCCTGGACGACGCAGCCGGCCTCTACCGCCGCGCGATAGCCGTCAATCCCAAATCGTTTGAGGCGCATCTCGCCCTGGGCCTGCTGCTGGCCCGCCAGGGCAAGCAGGGCGAAGCCCGTCCCGAGCTGGCCGCGGCCACTACCCTTGACCCCGGAGACGCCGGCCTCGACCTGAAAGCCCGCGCCTGGCGCGCCCTGGCCGAGATCGACCGCAATTCGGACACCAACGCGGCTTCCAACGACTTGTTGGAAGCCCTGAAGCTGACGCCCGAGACCCCGGCCGATACGCTGATGGCCGCCAGCCTGGCCGACCAGGCCGGCCAGCAGGAGACAGCCGAAGCCGCTTATCGCCGGGTGCTGGCCAAGGACCCCAAATCCGCCGCAGCCAACGCCGGCCTGGTCCACCTGCTGATTGCGCGCCGGCAATTTCCCGAGGCTGAAACCCTGCTCCGCGCCGCTCTGCTCGACGCCCCGGACGACCCGGTTCTGACCGCGCAACTGGCTACGGTGCTCACCGCGCAGGACAAGGCCGAGGCCCTGCCGCTGCTGGAAAAACTCCACGACGCGCACCGCGGCGACGCCAACATTACACACATGCTGGCCGAGGTGCGGGCCGAGGCCGGAGACGCGGCCGGATCGGACCAACTGATTGTCCAGCTTTTGGCGGCCGCTCCCGCGGATCCCGGCCTTCTGACCAGGCACGGCCAGAACCTGACCCACCTGTTCAAGTACACCGAGGCTGTTGCGGTCTACACCAAGGCCGCCGAGGTGGACCCGGCCGACACGGACGCCTGGAGCGGGCTGGCCTATGCCTCCTCGCGCACCGATCAACCTGCCATCACGCTGCACGCGCTGACCATGCGCTCAAAGTATCTACCGGAAAATCCCTCAACCTATTTCCTTTGGGCCGCAGCCTACGATGCGCTGCACCAGCGAGCCCAGGCGATTGCGTATTACCATCATTTTCTGGACGCATCCGCCGGGAAATATGAAAATCAGGAGTGGCAGGCGCGCGCACGCCTAAAATTACTCGAAAATAAACACTAAATCCGGTTATGATGTTTCATCTGGAGCGGTGGCTTCCTGGGCATCTTCCGCAATGGCCGGGATTGCGCATATTTTTTCAGTTGCGCAATCTCAAGAAATGCTCCTATAGTCACGGCACATGGTGTTACCGCAACAGTGGAGGTTTCCCTATGCGGTCCAAATCCCCTTTGGCTGTCGCCGTCCTCCTCACCGTGACTACGATTCCCCCTTGTGTCTACGGGATTGACAACAAGAGCCCCAGTCAACAGAGCATTGACGCCCTGACCGCGAGGGCCAGCCAGGCGCAGCCGCGGGAGCAGTGCTTTCTCTATGCCGAACTGGTGCAGCAGATGACCGAGTTGAGCCTGCGGCAATACGCCGCCGGCGATGAAGAGAAGGCTGCCGCGATGCTCAAGGACATCCAGCAGTTCACGCAGAAGATTCACCTCTCCGCGGCGAACGACGACAAGCGCCTCAAAAATGCGGAAATCCTGCTGCGCCACACCGCCTTCCGGCTCAATGAGATGCTGCACGCCAGCAGTTTTGAAGACCGCCCGCTGGTGGAGCAGACGCTGGCGCAGGTGAACCAGGCGCAGAATGAAGCCATGATGCACGTCTTCAGGAAATAGAAATTCGCTTGCTCCGGCCCTTTGCCATGCAGCCCGCACTGTGCTTCAATAGGTGCCCAGGAGCGTGACCGTCCATGACTCCCATGCGCTGTGTTGCCGCCGTTCTGGCCTGCTTGCTCGTTTCCGCGCTTCTGCCTGCGCAAAAGGAAAAGCGCGAGCCGCTGACCAGTGCAGAGATTGAGCAAATCCGCGAATCCGGCACCGACCCCAGCTACCGGGTCAAGCTGTACATACAGTTCCTGAACGAACATGCCGAGGCCATCAAGGGGCTGGGCAAGCACGGCTATTCCGCCGCGCGCAACCAGCACTTGGACAATGAACTCCAGGATTTAACCGCGTTGATGGACGACCTCGGCTCCAATCTGGATACCTACAGCGACCGTCACGCCGATCTACGCGCTGCCTTAAAGACGCTGAACGAGGCCACTCCGCGCTGGATGGGAATCCTGCACTCGCTGGCCGGTGAGCCGGACTTTGACCTTGCCCGCAAAGAAGCCATCGAGAGCCTGGAAGACCTAGCCGGCCAGTCCACGCGCCTTCTCACCGAGCAAACCGCATACTTCAAGCTGCACCCCGATGAAAAAGGCCAGGACCGCGCTGAACCGAAATAAAGCAGGGAATGCGAACCGTTCCCTGCCACCTGCCCGCGGTTCCCCTCACGCTGTAATCTGTACTTGGTGACCGCAGAGATTGTATCTATCTTCGAGCAGGAGTACAGGGCGTTGCGGCCCAGGGCGCCGATGCCTCCCATCGCGGTCCGGTTCCGCCGCTTCACTTCACTGAACACCACCATACGGCTGCGCGAAGGGCAGATTTTTGTCAGCCTTTCAGACCTGCTGGAGGGCGCTCCGGAGACGGTGGCGCACGCCATCGCCCACATTCTGCTGGCCAAGCTGTATAAAAAGCCCATCGACGCCACGCAGAACATGCGTTACAAGCGCTTTGCCTCCTCGGCCGCCGTCACCCGGCAAACCGAACTGATCCGCCACGCGCGGGGCAGCAAGCGCTTCACCGGACCCGAGGGCCGCTTCTACCATCTGGATGAAGTCTTCGACACGCTGAACATGCGCTTCTTTGGCGGCCTGCTGGGCCGCCCCGAACTCACCTGGAGCGAGCACATGGCCAAGCGGTCGCTGGGGCATTACGATGCGGCGCACAACACCATTGTGGTGAGCCGGGTCTTCGACCGGCCCTCGAGCCCCCGCTACGCAATCGAATACCTGCTGTACCACGAGATGCTGCACCTGAAGCACCCGGTAAAGATGCGCGGCTTGCGCCGCTGCGTGCATTCCCGCGAGTTCAAAGCCGAGGAAGCGTGCTTTCCGCAACTGAGCGAGGCGCTGTCATTTATCAAGCGACTGTAGCGAAACGAGACATTTGGCTGTAGCGAAATGAGACATAACGGCACTGCGGGACGGCTTGGAAAACTCAAGCTCCGACGCTGCAAAATCTGGCCCCGGTCGATTTCCGCGTTTGATTGAGTGCAGACGAGCTGGCCTAGGCCGTCTTCTCCACCGCCGCAGCCTGTTCCGTTTTGAAGGCTGGGCGGGTGGCTGCCCACCCGATGAGCGCGACACCCACGATCACGGAGCCTGCGCTGGCCAACTGGGCGTTGGATAAGCCCCACAGAACCTTGGGGTTGCGGCGAATGAATTCAACCAGAAAGCGCGCTATGCCGCTCAACACCAGGTACTGGCCCACAATGGCGCCGGTGCCATGCGGTTTTCCGCCGCGCCACCACAGCCACCAACCGATGAGAAGGCCGGCCGCAAATTCGTAGAGGGGGGTGGGGTGCACGCGGACGAGGGTGGGCAATATGCCGTTGGGGAAGCTCATGCCCCAGGGGAGGTTGGTGGGCAGTCCATAGCAGCCGTCTCCGGAGAGAAAGCAGCCGATGCGCCCAATGCCGTAGCCGATGGCCGCCGCAGGCGCAGCCAGGTCCAGCGTCCGCAGGCCGCCTATCCTGGCCCACCAGCCCTGAAACACCAGCGCCGAGATGCCGAAGATGAGTCCGCCAAACCAGGCAAAGCCCGCCGAATCCCACAACACGCGCCAGCCCAGATCGCGAAACTCCATGGGCGTGTCGATGACGTGCCACAGCTTGGCGCCCATAATGCCCATGACTACGGCAACGGCCACCATGCTCACTGCGTCAGCCCCTGTTCCGTCAGGATTGAGGATGCGCGCGCGGCGGAAGCCCCGATCCATGACAAAAGCCGCGGCCACGGCGGCCAGCCACAGCATCAGGCCGAAGGTAGGCAGGTTGAAGCGCCAAAGGTGCAAAAAAGGCAACATGTCTTTCAAGTATAGCCGCGGAGGCAGCCGCAGGAGCGTGTCCGGGCCCTGCCCTGCAATTCAGCGCCGATTTACACAGGTTTGCTTGCCGCACTTGCCCGTATTCAGGCGATACTGTGAGCATGGCTAGCACGACTTATCAGGGTCTCGAGGTTCTTTATACCCGTCAACAGATCGCCGAGCGCGTGGCCGAGATGGGCGCTCAGATTACCCGCGACCTGAAAGGTGAAAAACTGGTGATGATCGGCGTGCTGAAGGGCGCGGCGCCGTTTCTGGCTGACCTGTCCCGCGCCATAGAGGCTGACGCCACCTTCGACTTTGTGGCCACGTCCAGCTACGGCAAGGGGCAGCGCTCCTCCGGCGCGGTGAAGCTCATCAAGGACCTGGACCAGCCGATCGAGGGGAAACATGTACTGGTGGTCGAGGACATCCTGGACACCGGGCTTACCCTCTCCTACCTGCGCAAGCTGTTCATGCAGCAGCATCCCAAAACCCTGCGCATCGCCACGCTGCTGGACAAGCCCTCGCGGCGGCTGGAAAAGATCGAGGCTGATTACGTGGGCTTCTCGATTCCCAACCTGTTCGTCATCGGCTACGGAATGGACTACGCCGAGCGGTACCGGAACCTGCCCGACATCTGCATCATGTCTCCTGACCATCCGGAGTAGTAATAGAATAAACGACATAGAAGTACAAAGTCTGTCAAAATGGCATTTTGCAGGAAAAGTGCAGGATAGATTACGCTATGGGTATGGCACGCAAACTGGCTCCAGACATCTTCACCGTCAGTGTTTTTACTCGTCACTCACCAGTCTGCCCGAAGAAGGACGACCGCTATTGGCGCCGCTGCCGATGCATGAAAGCCCTCTATATCTATGAGCACGGTAGTGACCAGACCGTATCCGCCAAGACTCGTTCCTGGGAGCAGGCCGAGAAGATCGCCCAGGCAGAACGTGACCGACGCGATCCAGCCAAATCTGCCGGCCAAGCAGCAACAAGAACCGATCAGACAGGAGCGATCGCAGTCGATGAAGCCCTCGGGCTTTGGGTCGCTGGGCAAAAAGATCAGTCGTACTCAACTTGCAAAACCTACCGTATCTTCCAGCGCAAGCTCTCTCGCTGGGCTGCAGAAAACGGAATGGAACGCCTGGGAGACATTACGGCAGCCCAACTCGACAAGTGGCGGGGAGAATGGTCCAAAAGTGCACTCCGCAAAGACGACCAGATGGGCCAGACAACTCAGCACCAATTTCTCAGTCGGCTGAAATCATTCTTCCGTTGGGCATATGAGATCGAACACCTACCCAAGGACCCCTCAAAGGCCCTGAAGGGCATCAAATCTGGCGATGAGCAGACGATTCCCCTTGACCCGGAGCAGTACGAGCAAGTATTAGTTGCCACCGACCTTTATGATGCTGGCCGCAAGCGGCCCGCGGACAAGTATGGGCTTGAACTCAAAGCCATCTGTCTGGTTATGCGCTGGACGGGGCTCCGAATCACCGACGTGTTGATGCTACCTCGTAATGCCCTTGTAGGGAACCACCTCAACCTGAGCACCCAGAAGACGAGCGCCGCACTCACCCCCATTCTCCCCGAGTATGTGGTTGAGGCATTGGAAGCGATCCGGCCGCGACAGGGCGTGCACCCCGACTATTTCTTCTGGTCACGGAGATGTCAGCCAGAGTCCTTGGGGAAGCCCTTGTCATCGGTCATCAGGAAACGTAGTTTTCTGAGCATCGGCCGGTATAGGACAGCTTGATATCATCTGCGCCGGAGGCGCGGTCATCGGTCGATCATCTTCGGGGAGCTGGAAG
>Ga0302320_10004674_pt1 | contig 30998 bp, 22 predicted proteins | sample Bog_T0_3_FD_202130 | JGI IMG/M metagenome (GOLD analysis project Ga0302320, IMG submission 202130) | Peat permafrost microbial communities from Stordalen Mire near Abisko, Sweden - Bog_T0_3 | ecosystem: Environmental > Terrestrial > Soil > Wetlands > Peat | place: Sweden: Abisko, Stordalen Mire... | reverse complement strand
TCGAGCAGCTTCGCTTTCGACGCTGCGCTCAGCGCCACGCAAACCAATGAGGCGGCAAACACTAGGCGATTCATCGTTCGCTTCTCCCGGCGACCGCTCAGTGAGTCAGCATCATCGGATCGACTCGCCAGTTTCGTGCAACCAGCTTTGCAAAGCGTGCGTCAGAACGTAACGGATCCCAGTCGGGATCGATGGCCAGCAATCCCGGACTCAATGCTACCCCCCCGGGCCAACTCAGCAATTGTGTCAAGATCTCGAAAGCCTGATCCTTGTCCCCCACCTGCGTCGCCACGTTGGCTCGGATGACGTCGATGAGATTGGCCCGCTCGGCATCGTTTTCGACCACTTCGTATGAGGCGGCCGATGCGGCGAGCGTGCGCGCAAGCGCGGGTTCGCCCAAGTTTGCGTACACCAGAGCCAACCTGGCTACCGGCCAGGGATCGGCCGGTCGGTTGCCGCGCTGTTTCTCTAACTCGTCGCGTACCTCGCGTAAAGTGACATTGGCAGCAACGGTGTCGCCGGTAAGCATTCGGAGATGTGCCAACTGCTGTTTGGCGGCGACACTATCTTCGTCGGACTTTACCTCGGGAGCGGCGAGGTAAGCGCTCCACAGCGAGATGGCGGTGGGGAACAACCGTGACAATCGCGCCTGATCCGCCAGCAGACTCACGGACGCATAATTCCCAGGCCGGGCCGGTAGGGCGCTGAGCACCGCGCCGGCGTTCCGAAGATCGCCCTGCGCCTGAAAAATATAGGCCTTCATGCCGATGGCCTGTATATCGGTGGGATCGATGTCCAGCGCATGACTCGCAAGCTGACCTGCGACGATGAACTCCCCCAAGCACAGCCGCGCACGTGCCGCGCCCAACGCCCACTCCATATTTTGGCGTTCCTGCGCAAGGACCTCTTCAAAATACCGCGCCGCGTCGCCATAGCGACCTTGGCGACGTGAAATACGCGCCAGAGCGACGGTAGCATCTCGCTTCTCCGGCCAATGCTCGTGGACGCGCTCCATAATGCTCGCCGCAGCAACATAGTCTGCCTCAACCCAATACCTGTAATAGCCCTGTGCAATGAGCGTGTCGGGGGCATTCGGCTGTAATTCGGCAGCTTTTCGTAACGCGTGAACCGCGGCGGCGCGGCGGGCCTCGGTTTCAAAATGGTTGAAATATAGGTGCGCGTTGACCTGCGCGAGCAGCGCCCAAGCATTGGCGAAGCGCGGGCTTAGTTGCACCGAGTGCTCCAGTGTCTTGACTGAGTTCAGTTCATCGATCCGCGACTCGTGCCGTTGGTGAGAGACCGTCACCACGTGCTGGTATTCATCGATCGACTCCTGGCTTGCCACTGCCGTTATCGGCACTTCGTAGAAGCTACGTTGGGACCGTAGCTCCCAGCAGCAAATGGCAATCCCCGCGGTCGCCGCCGCGATCACCGCGGCGAGGCGGCGGTTGCGAGGCTTAGAGAGCGGGGAGAGGACGCCTTCGGCGCGAGGGGCGCTGCCGTCTGCACCCGCGGTATCGCTGCGGATAAGAGTTCTGCGATCGAGATGTCGCAGCAGATCCGCCAGATCCTGCGCGCAGCTCAAGCGCTTGGCGGGGTTGCCGTGCGTAGCGGCCGCTATATCCCCGCGCAACACCGGATCCACGATATCGTCTTCCCAACCCGAGGCGACGGGCTTACGGAAATCGCCGACGGCGATTTGGTACAGAATCACACCCAGCGCATATACATCGGATCGAGTCGTCGGCTTTTGGCCCGCGAGTAACTCGGGCGCCAGATAGAGCGGCGTGCCGCTCAATGAGTCTTCGCCGCTCATAAACTGTTGGGTAAATCCTTGTTGGGTGATGCGCAGCGCCTCGACGCGATCCGCATCCAGCAATCGGCCGTTGCCAAAATCGATCAAGCGAGGCCGCCAGTTGGCATCGCCGGCCTGATAGGCCAGGATATTCGTCGGCTTCAAATCCTTGTGCAGCACGTTGGCGCCGTGAGCGGCGCCGACAGCCTCAGCGGCCCGAGCCACCATCTCGAGCCGCCTCGGTAACGGGATGGCGGCGAGTCCGCCCAGAGACTCGGCCCACTCCTCCAGAGTGACGCCTCCGTACTCGCATTCGATGAAGAACGGACTGGACTCGAAACTAAAGTCGATCAGCGCGAAAAAATCCTCGCGTTGACCCAGCGCTTCCGTGAGCACCCGATACAAGGTGACCTCGCGCTTTAAGGCCGAGAGCCTGACGGCATCGGTTGCCAATTTGAGAACCCGTCGGGCCTGGGTCTTTTCATGCTCGATCAGCCAGACCTCCACTTCGCCCCCCCCGAGAGGCCGGCACAGTCGCCAATGTTCTCGGCGCGGCACTGGATCGCCGGTTTTGAGGAGTAGAGGACGCCTGCGTCGGTGAGAGGTTTCCGTGCGGCGGACCTCGGCAATCAGCTTGTAGCCGACCCGGTGTACGGTAGCGATGACCTTTTGATCATGGTCATTGAGCGCGCGCCGCAAGCGGCGGATCGCCTGCGCGACTGCGCCGTCGCTTAGGTACCGGTGCCCATAAACGGCGTCCAGCAACTCGTCTTTGGTGACTACCTCGCCGGCATGCCGCAGCAACTGCAACAGGATCTCGAGCGGGCGCGGTTCGAGATCGACGAGCTGGCCGGCAATGCGTAGTTCGCGGCTTCCCTCGTCGAGCTCCGCGTGGTCGAAGCGCCACATGTACACGACCATCGCCGCCTCGACCTGAGCCATTCATCTCTCCCCCAGAACACGACAGCAGTCTAGCGAATGGCCGGCCGGCCCGGGAAAGCGTTCCGTCGCAACTTCGTCAGGGTTTCGTCATGACTTCCGTGAGGGCAGCATACACCATGCGCATCAAGCACTTAGTCCGTCACCACTGCAAATGAGGAATTTCATGAACGCGTCGATCAAGATCGCGATGACCGTGCTGGGGGGCGCCCTCGTGGCGCCCAACTGGCTGCTCGCAGGGGCCAGCCGTGAGGATTGCGACCGGTACCAGAAGTACCGCCTGGTAGACGTCGGAACCTTCGGCGGCCCAAACAGTCAATTCAGCACCCCGGCGACCAAGGTACTGAGTAACCACGGCCTGTCTGTAGGCGTGGCTGACACCCATACTCCCGATCCGGGCTGCTTTTTCGATTGTCTTGTGGACCTGCCCTTCGTCAGCAAGGATGGCGTCACCCTGAATCTGGGGGTGTTGCCCGGCGGCACCAGCGCTATTGCTTACGCCGTCAACGAGCGCGGCACGATCGTGGGTTCAGGGCAGGCGGCGGGCCTCGATCCTCTCACCGGATCCAACCTTCTCCACGGCATTCTTTGGAAAAACGGGGATGTCATCGATCTCGGCACCTTGGGAGGCAATACCAACAATCCGTTTGCCATGAACGATCGCGATGAAGTCACGGGCGCGACGACGAATGAGGTTCTCGATCCGTTCGCCGACACGCCGATGACTGCCTGTCATACGGTGCCGACTTCGGTCTGTCCAGATGCCACATTTGCCTTTTCAACGACCTTTACGGTCACCACCACGGAAGTCCGCGCCTATATCTGGCGAGACGGTGTGCTGCACGACTTGGGCACCTTGGGCGGACCCGACAGCGTGGGAGAAAACATCAACAATCGGGGCGATGTGACCGGCTGGTCCTACACCGGCTTTACGGCCAATGACACGACCGGCACACCCAGTGTCCATCCCTTCTTTTACAGCGGTGAGACGCACAAAATGACGGATATGGGGACATTGGGCGGCACTTTTGCGGCCCCGTACTGGATGAACAATCGCGGCCAGGTGGTTGGTGGCTCGAACCTCGCCGGGGACATCATCAGTCACCCATTCATTTGGAGCAAGGCGAACGGCATGCAGGACCTGGGCGACGAAGGCGTCTACGGTCATGCCGACTTCATCAACGACGAGGGAGAAGTCGTGGGACTGTCCGAAGACGCCGGCCACAACCGGCGCGCGTTTTATTGGCGGGACGGAAAGATGACTAATTTGGGAACCGTCGGCACCGACAAGGACAGCGAAGCAATCGCAATCAATTCGCGCGGCTTCGTGGTGGGTGTCGCAGGTGTATTTGGTGAAGCGGACCTGCATGGCTTCATTGGGAAGCGCTCTGGGCCATTGGTGGCACTCGATGATTTGATGGTGCAAGGCACGACGATCAAGGTTGTTTCCGCCACCGACATCAATGAGCGCGGCGAGATTGCGGGCACGGGACTGCTACCGAATGGCGATCTTCACGCCGTGCTGCTCCTGCCATGCGACGACGACCATCCGCACTTTTCTTGCGGGAAGTAAGGGTTGGTTAAGGAGCCGAAGGAGAATGCGCGTCACTCACTGTGCGCGATGGATTTGCAGAAATCCTGTGGAACTTCGTTGACGATTGTTTAAGGTGAATCATCAGCATGAAATACACATCGAAGATCGCTGCTCTATTGACGGTGGCGTTGCTCGAAACGACAACGGGAGCCCTGGCGGGCCAGCCGCCCGACGTGGTGCCAAGCGACGGTGCGGGCAATACCGCAATGGGCGACAAGGCGCTTCTCGACAGTATTCCCTATCCCGACGCCAATCCGGGCAGTACCAACAACACGGCCGCAGGCTTTTCCGCTCTCAACCAAAACACGGTCGGGCAACAAAACACGGCGGTCGGAGCAGCCGCGCTGCTAGCCAACACGACCGGCACGGACAATGTTGCAGTAGGGATGGACGCGCTCGCCGACAACGTTGGCGCCTCGTTCAACACCGCAGTCGGAAGCCAAGCGTTGATATTCAACCGCACCGGGCAGTTCAACACTGCCAGCGGTTATGAAACACTCCAATATAATAATGCTTCCTACAATACAGCCAGCGGTGCATTCGCCCTGTACTCGAACAGGACCGGCACGTCGAATACCGCGACGGGCTATCAGTCGCTCTATGTCAACATGGCTGGAGAAGCCAACACCGGCGACGGCGTGAACGCCTTGTATAACAACACCGGAAGCTACAACACGGCCTCCGGCGCGGCGGCCCTGTTTTTCAACACGACGGGCAGTTCTAATATGGCTGCCGGTGAGGTAGCGTTGTTCTCGAATACGACGGGTACTGGTAACGTTGGTCAGGGCTTTGACGCCTTGTATTCGAACACCACCGGGTCTTACAACATTGGCGAGGGTTATCGTGCCGGTTACAACCTGACCACGGGCAGCCACAACATCGACATTGCCAATGCTGGAGTCGCGGCCGAGAACGCGACCATCCGCATCGGCACGGCGGGCACGCAGACGGCCGTCTATGTCGCCGGCATCGAGAACTCCAAGGTGACCGGTGCGGCCGTCTACGTGACCCCTTCGGGTAAACTCGGGGTGTTGGCCTCCTCGGAGCGCTACAAGATGGATATCGCCCCGATAGTTGGCCGCACGGGGGATCTCTCACGGCTACGCCCTGTGAGTTTTCACCTGAAGAACGATCCACAGGGAGCCGTGCAGTACGGGCTGATCGCCGAGGACGTCGACAAGGTCTTTCCGGAACTCGTGATCCGCGACGACAGGGGTGAAATTCAAGGCGTGCGCTACGACGAACTCGCGCCGATGCTGCTCGGCGTCGTGCAGCAGCAGCAGGCGAAGATTGCGGCAGACGAACTGAAGATACAGACGGAAGCAGAGCATGCTGCTGCACAGGACGAAACGATCCAGGCGCAGGCGCGAACGATCGCCGACGTGAAGACCCAGGCAACAGAGGCAAAGGCGGAGCTGAAAATGGTGGCCACTCAAGTGCAGGCGGCTCTCGCGCAGCTACAGGCGCACGACGCTCGAATGGCGATCCGATAGCCGTTGGTCAATGTCCGGACGAATCCCCCAAGCATGGCAATCGCGAGTTCAATGACCGACTGAGTTATGGAGGCGGGGGATACGGGTCCCGCCGGGTCTGATAGGCTCTGAACGATGCGCCTGTCGACCTGGATTTCCGTTCTTGCCATCGTGCAGATGCTTGCCTTCAAGGCGGCGGCGGATGCCCCGCCTCGCCTCGAGCTTGCGGTCGCCGATCCGAGTGCGCCACTGACATTCATCGCCTACGGCGATACTCGCTTCACTCAGCGCGACGGTGTGGCGAACGCCGTCGCGCGCCGTGCGCTGGTCGCAAGGGCGGCGAGCGAACACCCGGCGGCGATTTTCATCGGAGGCGATCTCGTTTATCAGGGCAGTAGTCCCGAGGACTACGAGACTTACAGTTCCGAGACCGCCGCTTGGTCGGAGGCGAAGATTCCGATATACACGGCGCTTGGTAACCACGAGTTTCAGGGGTGCGAGAGGGACGCGAGCCCTTGTCTCGTGAACTGGTGGAGGGGGGCCGCCCCGGCCGAAGTGCGCTCGTTCCGCTGGTACTCCGTGGCGGTCGGACCCAAGGTCCTGGTGCTGTTGTTGGACTCCGATTCTCCGCTCAAGGCGGGAAGCGAACAACGGACCTGGTTTGAACGTCAGATCACCTCTGCGGATTCCCAGGTGAAATTCGTCTGTGTCGTGCTCCACTATCCTCCCGTTCGAGACTTCATCTTTCCGAGGGACAAGGACGAAAAGGAGATTGCGCGCTATCTGTCCAAGAACGCGCATTCGCTCAAGGTCCGGGTCGTCGTCGTCGGCAGCCACATTCACAACTACGAAAGATTTCGTCGCGACGATGTCACTTATTTGGTCAGCGGCGGGGGCGGAGCGAAGCCCGTCCCCGTACTTCGACTGTTCGGCGAACTTTCCAAGCTCGGTACGGCCGAGAATTTTCACTACATTCGGTTCCGGCTCGAGGGCGACGATCTGCAAGGGACCATGGTTCGATTCGACCCCGGGCGACCTCCCGAAACCGCATGGACGGAGCCGGATCGGTTCGAGGTTCGCTCCACGCCAAGAGGGTTCGATCGATCTGCGCCACCGCGCTGACTCCGGTGAGTGCCATGGCGGTGCGCATTTCCTTTTCGATCAAACCGAGGAGGTTCGTCACGCCCTCCTCGCCTGCAGTCGCCAAAGCGTACATGCAAGCCCGTCCGAGGAGTACTCCTCGCGCGCCGAGAGCCAGCATGCGCACGACGTCGAGGCCGCTGCGGATGCCCGAATCGACGAGCAGCGTGATCTGATCACCGACCGCGTCGGCGATCGCGGGCAGCGCGCGCGTGGTCGACAGTGCACCATCCAACTGGCGTCCGCCATGATTCGAGACGACGATACCCTGCGCGCCGAAGCCCACGGCATCGCGCGCATCTTCCGGATCGAGGATGCCCTTGATGATGATCGGCCCCTTCCAGAAATCGCGGACCCACTCGAGGTCACGCCACGAGATGCTGGGGTCGAAATTGGCGCCCAACCAAGCAATGTAATCCTCCAGCTGAGTCGGCTTGCCGAGGTAATGAGAGATGTTGCCGAGATCGTGCGGTCTGCCGCGAAGGCCGACATCCCACGCCCATGCCGGCTTCCCCAACGCCTGCAGCACGCGGCGAATCGGACCGCCGCGCCCGCTCATGCCGGAATGCCTGTCCCGATAGCGTGCCCCGGGCACCGGCATGTCCACCGTGAAGACGAGCTTAGTGACGCCGAGGTCCTGGGCGTGTTGCAAGGCATGGCGCATGAAACCGCGGTCCTTGAGCACGTACAACTGAAACCAGACCGCACAGGCCGTGGCGCAGATGATCTCCTCGAGCGGACACAGCGACACGGTGGAAATGATGTACGGGACGTTGGCCTTCTTGGCTGCTCGCGCGACTTGGATTTCACCGCGCCGAGCGTACATTCCGCCGAGACCGACCGGCGCGAGTCCGACGGGCATGGCCCAGCGTTCCCCGAACAGCTCGGCGGCAAGTGAAATGTCGGCGACGTTGCGAAGGATGCGTTGCCGTAGATGCAGCGACGCGAGGTCATTCACGTTGTCCCGCAACGTGGCCTCGGCGTAGGATCCGCCGTCCAGATAGTCGAACAGAAAGCGCGGCAGCTTCCTGCGCGCCGCCAGCCGATAGTCGGAACCGGATGAGATGATCATGGGGACGGAAATGCTATACCTTCACCGGATCGCCCGGCCATGTTTAGAACTTTCCGTAGGTGAGATAGACTTCCTTCGGTGACATGCCGGCGAGCATGGCTTTGCGGACCAGGTTTTCCGTGTTCATGACGCGCTCGACCTCTTCCAAGACCTCGGTGACGATTGCGCCGGGAATGATCACCGCCCCGTCCCGAGCCGCGACGATATAGTCCCCGGGAGTGACCGTGATGGCGCCGATGGAAATTGGCGCCTCGTAGAACTCCGGCAGCCAGGCGCCCACGACATCCTTCGGCGTGAGGAAACGGGAGAACACGGGAAATCCGAATCGCCGGCGGATAGGAATTTCAAACGCCCGTCCGGTCCAAGGCTGCCCACAACCTTGATGCGCGGAACCAGCCTTAGGTTGCGTCCAAGCTTAGGGGCCGCGGGCCTTGCTTAGGCTATTCGGGCCGCCGGTGCGCCTCCGCGCAGGGCCCCCGGCCATTGACTGACCGCCGACCTCAAGCGTGCCGCGCCGCCCGCAAGCCACCCACTCTGCCGTTCTCTGGAGCTTAGGACGAGCGGACCCCGTCCGCCGCCCTCGCCCGCTCACGGAATCGCTACTCATCCTCCAGTTCACAGCAGATTGGGCTGCGCAGGCGGCCCACGCTTCCTAAGCGGCAGCTCGACCAGTTGACGGTCGAGATTCGTCCGGTCCGCTCGCTGCTGTCGGGACTCATGGTGTTGCCATGGGAGGCAACTGCGGACAAACCGGTACTGGCAGCCGTCAAGCTCCTCTCGGGCCTCTACAAACAGGGCGCCCGGGAGTTACCGAAGGATGCGGAAGTCGATTTCGGCAGGGTGTGGCGCGCACTCTTATCAGGCGCCGATCGTGAACAAGCGTTTCGCGCCTTCGAAGTCGCCACCTTGCTCGCGCTGCGTCGAGCCCTGCGTAATGGCACTGTGTGGATCGACCACCGCTTGGCGTTTCGCAGCCGCGAATGGCTGTTTATTCCCGCTGATCGATGGGAGAAAGAGCGCAAGTCCTACTATCAACGGGGGTCCTTGCCGAAGCGAGCCGAATCGTACTTGGAGCCCCTGATCGAACGCGCGAAGGCCGGCGTCGCCAAGGCCGTCGAGGCCGGTGAACTTAAGGTGGACGACGAGTTGCACCTGAAGCCGCTCGCGGCCGAGGAGTAGGAGCCGGAACTGGTCAAGCTGCGCGCCGCCCTCGATCATGAGATCGGCGAGGCGCAGCTGACGGACGTGCTGTTACAGGTGGATTCGAACGTGCGGTACAGCTGGTTCATGCTCGGTCGGGAACCGCGGTCCGACAAGGAACTGCTGATGGTGTACGGCGGCATCCTCGCCCACGGCAGGTCGATGTCGGCAGCCGAGACGGCATGCATGATTCCACAGGTATCGGCCGCCACGATCCGCCAGGCGATGCACTGGGCCGGTGACGAACGCCGACTCGCCGAGGCGAGCGCTGCGGTACTCGCCTATATTCGACAGCACCCAATTGCCGCAAGGTGGGGTCGGTCGGATCTCGCGTCCTCCGACATGATGAGTCTCGAGACCCAGAAACGAATTTGGCAAGCACGCATCGATCCCCGGCGCCAAACGCCGTCGCTCGGGATCTACGGGCATGTGTTGGCCGGCTGGGGCATATTTAACGCCCAACCGTTCGTTCTCAATGAGCGCCAGGTCGGCGTCGCCATCGAGGGCGTGCTGCGCCAGGAGTCGGTCAAGATCACGCAGCTCGCCGTCGACACCCATGGTCATACCGATGTCGGCATGGCCATCTCCGATGGGCTCGGTTTTGCGATGTGCCCGCGGTTGAAGGCGCTCTCGGATCGGCACCTGTATCTACCGCGCGGCTCCGACGTGCCCGAGAACCTGAAGGCAATTTGTGAAGCCAGCTTGGATTTGAGTCAAGTGGCGGCTCAATGGGACGCGTGGGTTCGATTGCTCGCCTCCGTTTACAGCGGCCACATCAGCGCCGTCAACCTGATGGCGCGCTTCGGCTCCGCCGCCCGCGGGGATCCGCTCTATGAGGTCGGCGTCGTCGTCGGACGACTGCTGCGTACGGTGTTCTTGGCCGATTACTTCGTCAATCCAGCGTTTCGGCGCGAGATCCTTCGCGTGCTCAATCGCGGCGAGGCGACCGACGCCCTGAAGCGCCTGATCTACACTGGTCGCGTTGCGGGCCATCAAGCCAAGAGCCAGGATGAAATGCAAGCCGTCGCCGACGCGTTGAGCCTGCTTGCGAATATCGTCATGATGGAAGGTGACGGGGACATGAATTGGCGCTGGACCAAGGATCGACTGCCGATACCCGCCGGCACGCGATTGCCGGTCATCGATACGCATTGGCAGGGCCATTACTGGGTGCCCCGGAGCGCGAGCGCTCGACCGGCTCAGGAAACTCGGAGGGACGCTGCTCGGCCCCGGCGTTTGATCGTCCCGACACCGATAGATGGTGGCCGGATGCACGTTGACGTTACGCGCGACGTCGTTGATCGATCTGCCGATGGTTTCGCGGTCGATGCGCGCTGAATCATGCCTAATACTTCAACGTGATCAGGGTCGTCGCCGAGACGCTGCCCGAAGTGCCCTTGATCGTGATAGGTGCACTCCTCCCCGTCGCCGCGGTCGAGCTTGGCGTGAGCGTCAAGGTCGTCGCGCCGCTGGTCGTCACGCTCGTAGGACTGAATGAAGCCGTGACTCCGGTGGGAAGTCCGGAGACGGAAAAGCTCACCGCGCCCGCGAACCCGTTGGCCGGGGTCAGTGTGATCGCGTCCGTCGCCGATACGCCGCCGGAGCAGAAAGCGAACACGCAGGTCGGCGGAATCACGGTGACGCTCGCAGGCTTCGGGGTCAAGCTGATGCTCGGCGCTTTGACGGGCGGCGCTACGACCAGCGTGATCTGGGTCGTCTGACTGAACGGGTTCGAATTACCGGTACCGGAAACGCTGCCTGTGACCGTGAGCGCATAGCTGCCGGCAACCGCAGTACCGGCGACCACGAGGCCGAGCGTCGTACCGACGTTGGAACTCGGCGCCGTGAACGTCGCCGTCACGCCCGCGGGCAGTCCCGTGACCAAGAACGCGACCGCGCTCGAAAAGCCGTTGACGCCGCTGATGGCGATCGCGTCGGTGCCGGTGGCGCCTGCGGCGACATCGAGCGAAGCTGTGGCCGGAGTCAGCGAGAAATTCGCGCCGGCCGTGATCGTGACGTTCACGACGGTCGACACGGTGTACTGACCCGACGTGCCGGTGATCGTCAGCGGGTAGGTTCCCACCGGCGTCGAGAATGGCGGAAACACGATCAAAGTCGTACCGACCAGAGCCGGCGTGAAGTAAGGGGGAGCCCCTGCGAATGCCAGCGAGACATTGCCTGTGAAACCCGGTGAGTTAGTAATCACGATGGCCTCCGTGCCACCCCCATTCTGCTGCAGAGTCAGCGTGCTGCCCGAGATCGTGAACGGCGCGGCGGCGGCGGCAACGCTGAAGCTCTGAGTCACCGGGGTGGCCGCGGCATAGGTGCCGTTACCGCCTTGAGCGGCGGTGATCGAACACGTGCCGGCCGCGACGAAGCTTGCCACGGTGCCCGAAACCGTGCACACGCTCGGCGTCGAACTCGTGTAAGTCACGGTAAGGCCCGAGGTCGCGGTGGCGCCGAGCGTCAGGGATTTGCCGGCGGTCTGTGCGGGAATCGGGGCGAAGTTGATGCTCTGTTGGGTCGAGGTGGCGGCGGTCACGACGAGCGCGACCGTCGTCGCTGCCGTGAACGCGCTCGACGTCCCGGTGGCGGCGACACTTCCTGTGATCGTAAGCGGATAAGTGCCCGCGGCCGCCGTACCCGCAACCGCAAGTTCGAGCGTTGCAGCGGACGCAGAACTCGGCGGGGAAAACGCCGCACTGACCCCCGGCGGCAATCCCGCCACAGAGAAACTCACGGAGCTCGCAAAACCGTTGACGCCCGCGATGCTGATGGCGTCGGTGCCGGCCGCGCCTGCGGCGACGTTGACGGACGACGCCGCCGGAATGAGCGTGAAAGTCGCGCCGGGCGTGATGACGAGAGAAATCGTGGTCGAGACGCGGGCAGCACCCGACGTACCCGTGATCGTCAGCGGATAAGTTCCCGTTGCCGTCGACAGCGAAGGGAACACGGTCAAAGCATTGCCCGAGAAAGCGCCGCTGGCGCCGGCGGGCAGGCCGGTCACTGCCAGGGTAACCGTTCCCGTGAAGCCATTCAGCGGGTTCACCGCGACCGTCAATTGACCACCCGAGTTCTGGGCGAGCGACAACGTGCCGGAGGATGGCGACAGGGTGAAAGTCGCTGCGGGGACGGTCGTCGCGGGAACCAGTGTCGCGGCGAGTAAGACGACGTCGCGATTGTTCGGCAAGGTCACGCTGCTGACGCTCTTGGCTGCGTTCAGGGCGAATGAATAGGCGTACACGTCGATCGACGCCGCTCCGCAACCGGTCTGGCTGCCCCCGGGCGCGAGCCGGTACGGCATCGACAATGCGACAGTCTCGCCCGAATAGCCTTGTGACGTACACCAATCGCTGAGACTCTGCGGGAATGCGGTCGTCGTTCCATCGGAATAGGTGACGACGAAGGTCTGATTGACCTGGTTACCGTTGACGCCCGCGCCGAGCAGATTCAACGCCGTGAAGCTGCCGTTCGGCAGCGGGACGGTCAGCGAGCTGACCGCGTTCGCCGCGCCGGCCGCGCCCAATTGGAACAGCGAGCCGTCGGCCGACAGGGACGTGCCGAGTACGTTCGCCGCATAGGCATAACCCTCAGAATCGAGTCCTCCCGCGGTCGGCGCGACGCCGGATTCGAAGCTACTGTAGACATTCGCGACCGCCGAGAGATTGACGGCACCTTGCGCCGGTGTCGCAGCACCCAAGGTGATCGCAAGAATCACGACGTCGGCGTTTGCGGGCAGCGTGAGGCCACGCATGGTCTTGCTCGGATCGATGGGAAACGAATAGCCGTAGAGATTCCAGCTCTCGGAATTATCCGCGGTTCCCGATGGAGTCACCCGATAGGGCATCGCCGACGCGACGGTCTCCCCCGCAAAATGCTGCGGGGCGCCCCAATCGCTGAGGCTTTGTGTGAACGTCGTCGTCGAGCCGTCCGCGTACGTCACGACGAAGGTTTGACTCGTTTGTGCACCGTTGACCGCGGTCCCCAACAAATAAACGGTGCTATATTGGCCGCTGGGCAGGGCGACATACTCGCTCGATAGGGAATTCGGTCCGCCCGCGGGACCGAAATTGAACGTCATCCCCATGGCGGAGAGCGAAGAACCGAGCAGATTGGCGGCGTAGGCATATCCGGAGCTGTCGAGGCCGCCGAATGGCGCCACGTTGCCGAGGTTGACCGTGCCGTAGGTGCTATATTCACCGGAGAGATTTGCCGGGACGGGCTGAACGCTGTCGGCGACGCTGACCTGCACGGGCAACGATTGCGTGAGGTTACCGGAAGTTCCGAGGATCGTGATGGCATCGGCGCCGGTGCTCGTGGCCGCAGTCGACGCCGCCGTCAGTGTCATCCGGGAACTCGTCGTCGATGCTGCCGGTGAGAAGCTGGCGGTCACCCCGGCGGGTAGCCCCGAAACGCTGAAGTTGACCGAGCCGGAAAATCCGCCGTAGGGGTTGACGGCGACGGTCGTCGTCGTCGAAGAGCCCGGAATCACCGTGAAGGCGCTGTCGTTCGTCGTGAGGGCGAAACCCGGCGGAAGCACGCCGTACACATTGAGCTGGTTCTGGCCTGCCAGGAAAACCCTGCCGTCCGCAATCGTCGGGACCGCGAATTTCTGCGATCCGCCGGCACCGTCACGAGACGGATTCTGCTGACTGCTCCAGAGCGTATTCGCGACGTTTTGAGCATCGAACGCATAGAGGTACTGGATCGGGCCGCCTTGGTCGCGCACCGTATCGTCGACCCAGACGATTCCGTTGCTGCCGCCGTTGGCGGAGATCGACGGCGTCGCGCCGAGGAACGTGCCTGAATAATAGCCGCCGCCCGTGCCCGGCGAGGTGATCGCGTTGACCGCGGTCGGCGCGTTCGAGAGAACGCCATTCGCGAGGCTGTACTGTTGCATGTTGCCGTCGGCCGACCAAAAATAAATGTTGTTGTTGAAATAGGCCGGTCCGCCCCAGATGCCGAACTCATAAGCACCGAAGGTGACCTCTTGCAGGACCCGGTCCGTCGAGTTGAAGCCGCCGAGCTTGTCGCGATCGAGCAAATACATGACCCCGGCTTTGCTGAGTTCGAGCGCGAGATGGGGGTGTTGAGCAGTTCCCACGGCGTTCGGGAGTAGGATCGGACCCGCGGATCCCAGGTCCTCGTCCGCAGCGGTCAGCTGCGCCTGGTTGCTGGGAGTGAACGAGTCCGTGACCAGCGTGGTAGCGCCCGACGCCAGGTTGAGGTTCAGGACGCTCTCGCCCCAGTCGCCGTTCGAGTCGAAGTTGCCGTTTCCGGTTGCCGCGAAGAGGCGTGGAGTGGCGGTTCCGCTCGTTCCCCCGCCGTTGTCGGCCGCGAGCCCCATGCCGCTCTGCCAGACGCCGGCCGCTGCGCCATTTGGACTCGCCATGAAGGTGAATGTCCGTGCGAGACTCGTGGCGTTGTAGCCGATGATCCAGCCGTGCCAGGGACCGCTGTCGCAGTGTGAACCCCATCCGATATACACCGTGCCGTTCACCAAGAGCAGACCGGCGCGCTGGTTCTCCCACTTCGGATCGAACGCGATCACGCCATTGGAGCTGCCCGATCCGGTGCCCGCGACGGATGCCGCAATGACGACGGGGGATCCGGGCTTTTCCGCACCCGTCGCGATGTCGAGCGCATGCAGCCGCTGAATCGGATAGCTGCCCTCGTAGGTAAGCGAAACGACGTAGAGGGTACCTGCCACGGGATCGATGACCGGCGTTCCCATGACACCATACTCACTATTGTCGACATCGCCGCATCCGGTGTCGCTTTGCGGGTCTGGTATGGCACCGGCCGCGGCCCCGTGGGCGGCGTCGAGCAAACTTGCCTGCCAAAGAACCGCCCCGTTCGCAGCCGCCTCCAAGGCATAGACGCTGTCGTGGCTCGTCGCAACGTAGACGACGCTGTGACCGGCGCCATTGACCGCGACGTTCGAAACGTAGAGCGGTTGGCCGAACACCCTGCCATCGACGTTAACCGAGTAGAGCTTGCCGAAGCCACCGGAACTCACGACTGCCGGCGTCAGCGTCGTCTCGGTCAGGTTCTGGCCGGTGCGCGCAATGTCGTTGTGTTGTGTCACGACGTTGGTCTGACCGAGCGCGATCAGGGGAAGAGTGAGGAGGGCACCAAGACACCACGACGGAAAATCCAGACCCAACGTATTCGACATGTATTCCTCGGCTCCCGAACTCAGCGTGCAATACCGCCCGTGATCATACTGACCCGGATCGCCTTCATGGCAATGAATCCGAGAGTTATGTAAACCGACACCGCGCATTTTCGTGACGGTGTCCGGATTTCCGACTCATCGAAACTGCGCACGGCGGTCCAGCAACTTACCGGGTCCGGCCGGATATCGTTCCATCCGCAGGATGGAGGCGGGTCAGCGGCTTCGCGAGGATTCGTTTCCGGTGGTCTGGCCCCGAAACGAGCGGCCTTCGTGACCATGCCCGCTGTGAACCCTGTGCCCCTCGCCTAGGCGCGAACCCGCACGCTCTTCGGGTCGTAGAGCGGAGTCAACGACGCATGCGCGGCGACGCGTCCATCGGGTAGCTGAATCTCATAACGGCCCGAGACTACGAACTCATCGCTGCAGCCATCGGCGTGTTCCACATACCCAAGTCCGACCGCGCCGCCCAGCGTGTGACCATACATCGCGGAGCTCACGAATCCGACTCTCGCGCCGTCGCGGTAGATCGGCTCGTAGCGATAGAGCAGGGTTTCGGGATCCGACAGCAGGAATTGGACCAGGCGGCGCGGCAGCAAGCCGCGGTCGCGCTGCGCGAGCAAGGCGTCGCGCCCTAGAAATCCTCCGTCCTTGTTCCACGCGCAGGTGAAACCCGAGCCCGCTTCGAGCGGCGTATCGGTGGGCCCGATGTCATGCGACCAGTCGCGGTATGCCGTCTCGATGCGCAGTGAATTCACGGTGTGGTACCCACAGTGACGCAGACCATGTGCGGCGCCGGCTTCGATCAGTCCATCGTAGACGGGCAGCGCGAAAGAGCTCAGCGCGAAAGAGCTCGGAGTTTACTTTTCCATCCCAGTTCGCCGACATAGGTCAGGCGTAGCGCGAGTACCGACGAAAAGCCGATCGAGATCCACCTCGCTGTCGCAAACGGGAAGCCTGCGTGCGAAAAATCGTCCGGCGACAGCGACTGCAGCAGCGCACGCGACTCAGCGGATAGGAATTTCAAACGCCCGTCCGGTCCAAGGCTGCCCACAACCTTGAACGGCAGCTCGCTCTGATACTGCTCCGGCGCAGCACGCTCCAGGTGCGACAGGGGGACTGTGCGCCGGCGAGGTTTCGGCCGAAGGGCTTCTCGACGATGACCCGCGCGTTCTCGGCGCAGCCGGATCTGGCGAGCCCCTGCACGACGCTGCCGAACATGCTCGGCGGGATCGCGAGGTAGTGGATCGGCCTGACCGCGGGCCCCAGGGCCTGGCGGAGCCTGACGTAGGTCGCGGGATCCGTGTAATCGCCGTCCACATAGCGCAGTTGCGCGGCCAGTCTGGCAAACGCATCCGCATCGAAATCGCCGTCGCTGGCAACGCTGTCACGGGCGCGCGCCGTGAGCTTCTCGAGCGTCCAGCCGGCCCTGGCCATGCCGATGATCGGAATGTTGAGGGCGCCGCGACGCGCCATGGCGTACAGCGCAGGAAATATCTTCTTGTGTGCCAGGTCGCCGGTTGCGCCGAAGATCACGAAGGCATCGGATTCCGGGATGTTCATCGGGCTCTTGCCTCCAGGTCGCAGCGTTGACGGTGGCGATTTTCGACCAGATGCGACATTAGCACGGTGCGGTGTCGTACGGAGGCAACGGGGCGCCGCTTGCCACCGAGGGGGTTTCAGAGCCGCTGGGGGAGGCGGTGAACAGGTGTCCCGGGATGTAACTTCTGGCTCGCTCGCGTGTCTTTGCACGGAGAGGCCGGATAACCGTGAATTGCGTCGGGGGTCCCGGCGAGCTGGCCGACTCGAGGAGTAATGTATGGTACTGGCCGATGAACTGAATAAGCTGGCGGAATTGCGGGCCAACGGTGGGTTGACGGAGGAGGAGTTTACGCTCGCGAAGGAGCGCGTGATGAACGGCGAACCTGCGCGTTGCAGTGAATCGATGGCCGGTAGTGTGAACAGATTCCGGCTCAGTCGCACGGACCGCTGGATCGGCGGCGTCTGCGGCGGACTGGGTCGCCTGACCGGACTCGAGTCCTGGATCTGGAGGCTCCTGTTTACCGTGCTGTTTCTCCTCGGAGGAACCGGAGTTGTCCTGTACCTGCTACTGTGGATCTTCGTGCCGAATGCCGAGGGCATGACATCCCGGCCGGCGGGTGCCGAGGGACGGAAGGAATGTCACGCGGTGTAGTGAGTGCCGAAGGGCGGCTTTGCACCGCTGTCGCCAAGGTACTAAGCTGCGTCAATGGGGAACAGTCACCGAGGGATCGGCCGGGTTATGCGCCACCTGTCAGTACCTGCATTCGCTCGACCGGATCGGTAGGTGGCGGCCGATGGACTATCCAGCGGACTCAGATGGCGATTCCCTGCGGCGCGTCGCTGAAGCCGGTTCGGACATGTCGCTCCCGATGAGCATTGACTTTACCGTGACTGCGCCCGACGAGAAGGCCGCGCGCGCCATCGCCGAACTTGCGCTGGCGCAGGGGTTTGATCCATCGATCGGAGACAACGGCGGAAAATCCGCGTGGAGTGTGTATTGCTCCAGGTGGATGCTTGCCACGTACGATGGCGTCGTCGCAGCGCAGGCACAGCTGCATGACATTTCGCAGCCATTCGGCGGTCACTGCGACGTCTGGGGAACGTTCGGCAACGCCCCGTAGCGGATGAGGTGCTCCTGCGCAGCCGGCGCGGGAACCAGGCAGGCTAATTGACGACAACCCTGGCCCGCTCTGCGGCATTTCGAATACGTAACAGCAAGCGGCGGCGCATGAGCCCGCTGGCGAGGCGAATGATCCACCAATAGGGCAGAAAGCACCAATAGGACCTGCGATCATTGCAAAAAATGCGCGTTTCGGTGCTCAGCCAGACATGCCCTTCATCCGCCAGTTCAGCACTGAAATTGAGCACCAGTTTGGGCACACCGATTGCGCCAAACGCCTCAAATTCATCGGGGCCATGGATGCTCACCAATCCGTAGTCCATCTGCCAGAACTTTCCTGTCAACCCAAAGGCGATTTCACGGTCCGAATCGCGGCCAAGCAACGTAAAATCGCGGAGCCCAAACGCGGCGCGATTCCTGAACCGGTTACCGTGGCCCATGGAAGCCAATAATCGCCCGGGTAGTTCGCGTAGCCGGATGGCGCGGCTTACCCAGGGGTCCTCTACCGTACCTTCGAGCGTCACCACATCCAGGAGATCCGCCGGCGCCGCCGTGACCAATAGCCGATGGCGTTCAACAAACTGGAATACGGGGAGATATTTCGCGATCAAGGTCATGGAAGGACACCGAAGACCTTGACCATCAGTGGCGTATCCACGATCACATGTGGCGCGATGATGTGGTAACTCAAAGCGTGTACCCACGCGTTTCCCGTCCGCAATGTCAGTACGCTCTTGATCATTCCGGGTCCAAAATATTGCAAAAGCACGAATATGAGCGATAGCGCGACGTTCCGCGGCGAATTGAATGTCGACCAGCCTTCGACAATATGCATCGCTGCATACGTGAGGCCGCCCAGCAGGACAGTGCTGGTCGCCGAGCCGGTCAGCTTCAGATACCGTGGAAGCAGGATAGCGTAGATCAGCACCATGGTCGGCAAGACCGTGCCGATGAAAAAAACCAGGAAGGTGAGCGGTGCGCCAAGCAATATCTGGCGCGCCGTCAGATGAAACAAGGTGTTGTCAAACACCATCAGCTCGAACGCGGATTCAACCAGCAACACGACCAGAATCAGCACCACATCGCTGCGGCGATTCGTCGAGCGCAGGCTGAGTTCACCGTTCGAGTAGCGCTGCCGGAAGTACAGATACGGCACCAGCGCGAAGACGACAAAATTGTAAATGGCCCACGTCCATACCTCACCGCTGTGCGGCGTGACGCTGCAGCCGAAAACCGTCCCGGCGATGTGGAAGCTGAACGGGCGGTAACCCAGCATCGGACCCAATACCCAGCCGCCTGTTTCACCGAGAGCCGCATACGAGAGTAACAGCAGCGTCTCGCGCCGGGCGCGGCTGCGCGGCGGTGCGCGAGCACCCATATCAACCCTGACACGGCCCTGAGTCAGAAAAAAGACCAGGACCATCAGCACAAAGACCTCAACCAACGTGATGCTCGGCGCTGCCAGCTGTAAGGCAAAAGGCAGTTGTGCAATGGCGGGCCGATCGAACGGCAGGTGTCCGCCCGCGAGGCCCGCAACGATGGCGTAGGCAGCAACCCATAGGCCCGCGGCCAACTGGACGCCTTGATGGCGGACAATCGCCTGGATATTCGAGATGAGCGATGGGCCGGTCACCGGTCGCGCCGTTGGCGTCTGATGGGTCATGCCGCCTGCCCCGAAGATCGGCCGGCCGACCAGAATGGCTGGACGATATGATCCCGGCGAGCGGCCGCCAGCAGCAGCAGAATCCCGGCGATCGTGCACAGGAGCAATGCCACCAGCGATGCCTCTGCGCCGAAGCCCCCGCCCGTCAACCATGCCGTACCCGTCATCTGCGCCTGCAGGAAACCCGTCGCCTTCATGCCCGACACGGCGGCAGAAAAAATCCCGCCCTGAGCGAAGTTCCACGCGAAATGCATGCCTACGCAGAGCCACAATCGGCGCGTGAGCATGTAGGCGGCGGCGAGCAGGACCCCACACTCCAGCATGATGCAAGCCGCGTCAATGCCCGTCGCTCCGGGATTGTTAAGATGCAGGAGACCGAAGAGGGCGGCGGAGACAGCCAGCGCTATCCAGCTTCCAAGGGATTGTTCGAGAATCCGGAAGAGGACGGCGCGCATGACGACCTCCTCCAGAACTGCAGCCAAGATGAAACCGGGAACGGGCGCCCACAAGGCGGACCAGCCATTGTTGCCCGTTACTCTGTACATGCCGAGCAAGGCCAGCGCTCCAATGGTCAGCGACAGCAGCAGCGACCCGATTAGAAGGCCGGCGCCCAGTTCGCGAGGGGCATGTTGCGTTGACAGCTCCGATACCCGCCGCTTTTCAACCACTCGAACGTAGGCGTAATAGGCGACGAGAATGATTGCGGTGAGCAAAAAACGCCCCGGCTTTTTTGAGCGATGTGTCGACGACAAACATATTGAAGGGTATCGCCACCGCGGCAAACGGAAGGGCGATAACGAGCAGGGCGATTGCCATCCGAACCATCGGAAAGCACAGCACTCTCTGGCGCCAAGGCGCCGCCGACGGAGCGGCCCTCATCACCGCGTTCATAACAGTCTCGCCAGGAATGCGAGCAGTCCCGGCGCTGTTTCCGCGGTCATTTCCAGGTGCGGATAGTGTCCCGCGCCTTCGATAATTAGTGTTTCGGCGGTGAGTTGCGCGGCCAGCCAGTGAGCTTCCGCAGCGGGATCCGTGAAGTCGGGATCCCGGCTTCCCATGACGATCAGCGCCGGCACGCGACTTGCGGGGAGCATGCGCTCGGTGTCGGCCTTGGACAGGTCAATCATTTTGCGCAGCGCGCCCATTCTGCCCGGCTGCCGCAGGTTGCGAGTCAATGCCGCCCTCGCTTCACTGTGGTCCGCCGGTTTCCGGGAGGGAAACAGGCTGTTCCAGAAGGTTGTCCAGAACCAGACGCGCCAGGGTCCGCCAAATCCTGCCTTCAGCGCAACCCTGGCGATCCATGACTGCTTCTGGTCACGCACAATGGGACCCAGCAGCACCACGCCGCATACCCGCGCCGGATCATCATGGGCTGCCCACAGCGCCGAGCCTGCGGCAAAGGAGTTGCCGAGGATGATTGCCGGACCGGCATTCAGATACTCAAGTAGTGCCAACGCATCATGCCCGACGGCATGTGCAGAGTAGTCATCCCAGTCCGCCGAGGTTTCGCCACATCCACGAACGTCCAGCGTGAGAACCCGGTAGCCGGCTGCCTGCAATACGGGGCGCAGCAGACGATATTCCGAGCGGAGATCACCCATCCCCGGAATGGCCAGGACCAGGGGCCCGTTGCCGCCGGTATCGTCATAGGCGATTCGTCCCGCGCCGGTTTTCAGAAAGCGGGTTTTCAACGCCGACGCAGCCTGACTGCAGGCAGCCCGGTCTTCGGTCAGCAACGGGAGGGGTGCACTTTGAGGAACCAGGCTGGTCATGATGGCGTCTCCTTGCGTTATCGATGATTCAGCATAAAACAGCCTGTACTAAACAGGAATTGCGGAAATATGCATTCGGTCCATGCATTTACGTATATTAAGAGTCATGACTTCAATCGATGCAAAAAACCGCCCCTTCGTCGCGGCAGTCCGGCAACCCCTCAGCTACCCAACAGCCTCTCGGCGCTATACAGGCCCGCGAGCACTATTGCGCCGAGACCGCAGCCGACGTAGACCGCCAACACGGCCGTACATTTGAGCAGCGTCCGCGGCCGCGTATCTGCGTAGACCTCCCGCATTGCGCGGTAAAGATAGTAAGAGACGTATCCGATGAGTATGAGCGGCAGCAACGGGCCGGCAGCGTCCAGGGGGATCCAGGGTTGTACTGCAAACGCAATGGACAGCAGGATAAATACCAGCGCCTGATAGTGCAGGAGCAGTATGAGGTGCGTGACGTATGAATATGCAGGTCGCCAGTACAGAAGTTTCATGAATGCCGCCATGAGCGGCAGTACCAGAAACATCGCGCGGCCCAGGTTGTGAATGAAGTTCTCGCGCAGTTCCCGGCCGTGATCCGCCTGGCTCTTGATGCAGGCGGCGATGAACGGCTCACGCAGCCTGTTCGCACCGGGTATCAGGCTGTGTCCCACCGAATGCTCGCAAAGTTCTTCGGCGCCCAACTTTGGCTGCGGTGTGCCGGAGATCGAGGCAGGCAGCTCCGCAGACGGCTTGGTATTCGTCTGGGTTACTGAGACCACGAGAAAGAACAGGACGCTCAGGACAAAATACAGGCGGAATGGAGACAGATAGTTCGCACGACGGCCAGCGAGGAACTGGCGGGTCAGAAAGCCGGGCCTGAAGAGCAGCGCACGAAGGGTACGCCACAATCGGGAGTCGGAATGGGTCAGCACTTCGGTGACATCGCTGAACAGTTCGACGAACGAGTGAACCTGATACTTCACTTCCTGACCGCAGGCACTGCAGTAGTGCCCTGACAGCACGGCGTCGCAATTGGCGCAGCGGGTCGATTGGTCCAATTTCAGTGGCTCTGAGGCGGAGGTCTTGGCCGGTGGGTCCATTGGGTCAGGCATCATTCCAGGCACGAAGTAACACCTGCGTATCGCGTAGCGGAAGACACAAAAGTCGCGGCGGAGGAACATCAGTAACACAAAGTGCCATCGGGGTCACGGGATTCGCGCCGCGGACCTATTGACGCCGCCCTGGCGGGTTCCGCAGCCAAACGCCAATTGGCTATCCGCGGATAGGAATTTCAAACGCCCGTCCGGTCCAAGGGCCCACAACCTTGATGCGCGTAACCAGCCTTATGTAGCGTCCAAGCTTAGGGGCCGCGGGCCTTGCTTAGGCTTTTCGGGCCGCCGGTGCGCCTCCGCGCAGGGCCCCCGGCCATTGACTGACCGCCGACCTTAAGCGTGCCGCGCCGCCCGCAAGCCGCCCACTCTGCCGTTCTCTGGAGCTTCGGACCAGCGGACCCCGTCCGCCGCCCTCGCCCGCACGGAATCGCTTCTCATCCTCCCGTTCACAGCAGGCGGGGCTGCAGCGGCGGCCCGCGCGCCCCGAACGGCAGCTCGCTCTGATACTGCTCCGGCGCAGCACGCTCCAGGGCTCCTCGAGATCCTCATTCATCGGTAGGCTCCGGGTCGATACGGACACTTTCCCGTCATCTCATGGGTTTGCGTATTCGTCTTGTCGTCTTTGATCTCGAGCACGATGATTCTCCTGCCGGTTTGCTTGCGAACATAGCGGATCGAGAAGCCGTTACGGGCGGGCGGTGGCGCCGTCCGTCGCAGTATTCTCGAAAGCGCCCCCGCCGAGGACTTTGTAAAGAGTGACGAGATTGTCGAGTTTCGCAAGATGTGTCGTAATCAAATTCTGCTGCGCCGTATAGAGCGATCGTTGCGAGTCGAGAACCTGCAGGAAACTGTCCTGGCCGTTGCGAAACAGGGCCTCGGACAGTCGATAGCTGTCCGCCGAGGCCTCGACCAGCGCGGTTTGCGCGGCCATCCGTTCGTCGATCGTGCCGCGATCGGCGAGAGCGTCGGCGACCTCCCGGAAGGCCGTCTGAATCGTCTGCTGGTATTGAGCCAGGTCGATGTCGCGGTCGGTTTCGGCGACCCGGAGGCTCGCACGGTTCGCGCCCGCATCGAAGATCGGCAGCGTGATCTCGGGTGAGAAACTCGCATCGAGTGAACCGTGCTTGAAGAGGTCGCCCAGCGAGGCGCTGGCCGCGCCATAGGACCCGGTGAGGGAGATTTTCGGGAAGAAGGCGGCCCGGGCCGCGCCGATATTGGCGTTTGCGGCGCGCAAGGTATGTTCGGACTCGAGGATGTCGGGTCGGCGCTGCAGCACCGCGGAGGACATGTCGGCGGGCAACGGCGCGATCGAGGACAGCAATTCCGGTAGCGTTCTGGCTGCCAGATCGGTCGGAATCGCGGTTCCGGCGAGCAAGGTCAGGTTATTGTCGTCTTGCGCCAATTGCGTGGTGTACGTCGCCACGTCGCTGCGGGCGGTATCGACGAGAGTTTCGGCCTGACGCAAATCGAGCAGGGAGTCCTCGCCCGCCTCGTAGACACGCCGAGTCAAGTCATAGGAAGCGCGCTGGCTGACGAGAGTCCGTTCGGCGAGTGCCAGGCGCTCGCCGTCCGCGGCCCGCGTCAGATAGGCGGTCGCGACTTCGCCGATCAAGCTGATTTGGGACGTCGTGCGCGCTGCCTCGGTGCTGAAGTAGGTTTGCAGAGCCTGGTCCTTGAGGCTGCGCACCCGGCCGAACAGATCGAGTTCGTAGGAGCTGAAACCCACGGCTGCCGTGAAATAGCGCTCGCTTTCGGGCACCTGTGTCGCCGACAGCGCGCCCGGCAAGCGCTCATAAGTGGCCGAACCGCTCGCGTTTATCGTCGGCAAGAGCGCCGCGCGCTGGATTCTGTATTGTGCCCGGGCCACTTCGATGTTAAAAACCGCGACGCGCAGGTCCAGATTGTTCGCAAGTGCGACTGCGATCAACTCGCGTAGTTGGGGGTCGGAGAAAAACTGACGCCACCCGAGTCCGTCCACGGGTTTGCCGTCTGCCGTACCGGCAATGTTCAGGGAGTCATATGCGCGGCCCGTCGGCCACGTTTGCGCAACGGCCGGCGCCGGCCGTCGATAATGCGGCGCCATGCTCACGCACCCGCTCAGCCCGGCGGCGAGCGCAGAGGCGAGAGCAAAGCGCCGCAGGGGCGAGAGCCGCGACGAGCTGAGGGGCAGGCTCAAAGTCATGTCATGCCGGCGCGGCATCGGGCGTGGGCGGCGTGGGTGCCGCGACCGCTGCGGGAGCAGGTTTGTCCTGAATCTTGAACACCTTGCGGATCGCGATGAAGAATAGCGGCACGAAGAAGATGCTGAGGAGCGTGCCGGTCAGCATGCCGCCGATGACTCCGGTGCCGATGGCGCTGCGGCTCGCGGCGCCGGCTCCGGTCGATATGGCGAGCGGAACCGCTCCCAGCCCGAAGGCGATCGACGTCATCAGGATGGGCCGCAGCCGCTGATGCGCCGCTTCGAGCACGGCGCTCAGCGAGTCTTTGCCTTCCGCGATCAGATTCTCGGCGAACTCGACGATCAAAATGGCGTTCTTCGCGGATAAGCCCACGGTGGTCAACAGGCTCACCTGAAAGAATACGTCATTGTCGAGGCTGCGCAACGTCGTCGCCAGCAGTGCGCCGATGACCCCGAGCGGCACGACCAGGAGTACGGCAAACGGTATCGCCCAGCTCTCGTAGAGGGCGGCGAGGCACAGGAAGACGACGAGCAGCGACATCGCGTAGAGCTGTAACGTCTGCGAACCGGCGAGCCGCTCCTGATACGAAAGTCCGGTCCACTCGAGACCGAATCCCGCCGGCAATTGTTTTGCCAAGTTTGCGATCAGCGCCAGCGCCTCGCCCGAGCTTTGACCCGGTCCGGGCTCGCCGAGGATCTCGACCGCCGGCGTGCTGTTATAGCGCTCGAGACGCGGCGAACCGAAGGCCCAGTGGGACGTGGCGAACGCGGCGAAGGAGACCATCCCGCCCGCGGAGTTGCGGACATACCATTTATCTAAATCCTCGGGCAACATGCGAAACGGCGCATCGGCCTGGACGAACACCTTCTTGACCCTGTCCTTGTCGACGAATTGATTGACGTAGGTGCTGCCCCACGCGGTCCCCAGCGTGGCGTCGATGTCCGCCAAGGCGAGCCCGTCGGCTTGCGCCTTGGGCTGATCGATGTTGATCTGCAACTCCGGCGTGTCTTCCTCGCCGTTCGGCCGGACCTTCGCGAGCTTCGCGTTCTTGCCTGCGAGGCCCAAGAGCTGATTGCGAGCCGCCAGCAATTTCACGTGCCCGGCGTTACCGTGGTCCTCCAGGAACAAATCGAACCCCGCCGAATTGCCGAGCTCGATCACGGCCGGTGGTCCGAACACGAACACCTGGGCGTCGCTGATCTTCGCGAACGCGGCGCCGGCACGCGCGATGATGGAGTCGACCGAAGCGGCCTTTCCGCTGCGTTCGGCCCAGGGTTTCAGTTTCAGGAACCCCAAAGCGGCGTTTTGCCCGTTGCCGCTGAAGCTGAATCCGGCGACCATGAAGGTATCCTCGATGTTGTCCTTCTCGCTCGTATGAAAGTAGTCTTCGACCTTCTTGACCACCGCATCCGCGCGGGACTGCGTCGCGCCGACCGGCAGCGTCACTTGTACGAACATGATTCCCTGGTCTTCGTCCGGCAAAAATCCGGTCGGCAGACGTGCAAACAGCAGGGCGACGACCGCGACGATGGCGACGAACACTCCGGTGGAAACCCAGGGAAGCTTCAGCAGCCGTGAAATGGACTTTTGGTAGCCGGAATTGGCGCGATCGAAGAGCCGATTGAACCACCCGAAAAAGCCCTTTTGCGTCGCATGGTCGATCTTCGGTTCGGCCTTGAGGAGGGTGGCACACAGCGCCGGCGTCAAAACGATCGCGACGAAAACGGAGAGCAGCATGGCCGCGACGATCGTGACGGAGAACTGGCGGTAGATGACTCCCGATGCGCCCCCGTAGAATCCCATGGGGACGAAAACCGCAGACAAAACGAGCGCGATGCCGACGAGCGCGCTCGTGATCTGCCGCATCGATTTGATCGCCGCGTCGCGCGGCGACGCGCCTTCTTCCATGATGCGCTCGACGCTCTCCACCACGACGATGGCGTCGTCGACCAGCAAGCCGATCGCGAGCACGAGTGCGAGCATCGAGAGCGTATTGATCGAATAGCCGACGATGTTGAGTACGCCCAGGGTACCCAGCAAGACGACGGGCACGGCAATCGTGGGTATCAGGGTGGCGCGAAAACTCTGCAGGAACAGGTACATGACCGCGAACACGAGCGCGATCGCCTCGAACAAGGTCTTGACCACTTCAGTGATCGACGTCGTCACGAAGGGGGTCGTGTCGTACGGAAACACCGCCGTGACGCCCGGTGGGAAGTGCGCCGAGAGCAGGGCGACTTCCTGCTTCACCCCGGTCGCCGTGCTGAGGGCGTTGGCGTTTGACGTCAGCTTGATGGCGAGTCCGGACGCGGGCTTGCCGTTGAAGCGGCCCGACGTGTTGTAGGATTCGCTGCCGAGTTCGACCCGCGCCACGTCGGCAAGATAGACGCTGGCGGCGCCCTGACCGGTCCGCAACAGAATTTTGCGGAACTCATCCGGTGTCTGCAGCCTGCTCCGAGCATTGACCGTGACATTGAGCTGCTGACCTTTGATAGCCGGCAGTGCACCGATCTGACCGGCCGCCACTTGAACGTTCTGGGCGGTAATTGCCGCGGTGACGTCGCCGGTCGTGAGTTGGTAGCTGTTGAGCTTGCCGGGATCGAGCCAGATCCGCATCGCATGCTGTGAACCGAAGAGCGTCGTGTCGCCGACACCGGGCACGCGGCTGATCGGGTCCTGAACGTACGAGGCCATGTAGTCGCCGAGCTCCTGTCCCGACATGCTGCCGTCGGTGGATACGAGTGCGACCACGACCAGAAAATCGGAGACGGCCTTGACGACCGTGATGCCCTGCTGTTGTACCTCGGTCGGCAGCAGCGGCGTCGCGAGTTGCAGCTTGTTCTGCACCTGAACTTGGGCGATGTCGGGATCCGTGCCCTCGGCAAACGTCAGGGTGATCACGGAACTCCCCGTCGAGTCGCTCGTCGAGGAGAGATAGACGAGCTTGTCGATCCCCTTCATCTGCTCCTCGATGACCTGGGTCACCGTGTTGACCACCGTGTCCGCCGATGCGCCCGGATAGGTGGCAGTGATGGAAATGGCCGTCGGAGCGATGCTCGGATACTGCGCCACCGGCAATGCGAGAATCGACAGACCGCCGCCGAACATGATCGCGATGGCAATGACCCAGGCGAAAATGGGGTGGTCGATGAAAAATTTTGACATGGGTCTCGGGGGCGGCGACCGTCTTGACGACCGTTACCGGGTGCTCGCCGTCTTCGGCGTGCCGGACTGATCGGCTGCCGGCGCTGCGATGACTTGCGCCGTCGCGCCGGGTTTGACGCGTTGCAGGCCATCGACGATGACCCGATCGCCGACCTTGACGCCGCTGTCGATCAGCCACTGATCGCCGATCGCACGATTGACCGTCAACTGACGCAGCACGACTTTTTGATCGCCGTCCAGAATCAGCGCGGTCGGATTGCCCTGGGCGTCGTGTGTGATGCCCTGCTGCGGCACGAGCAATCCTTGTTCCCGAATGCCTTCCTGGAGCCTTGCGCGCACATACATGCCCGGCAGCAGCTCCGCCCGAGGATTCGCAAACACGGCGCGCACTGTCACGGATCCGGTCGTTTGATCGACCGTGACGTCGGAGAACTGCAGTTTTCCGTCGACCGGGTAGGCGCTGCCGTCCTCGAGAGTCAGTTTCACGGTGACTTGGCTGCTGCCGCCGGCCTTCAGGGATCCCAGAGCAAATTCCCGCTTGAGGCGCAATAGCTCCGTAATCGTCTCGGTCACGTCCACGTACATCGGATCCATTTGCTGGATCGTGGCGAGCGCGGTGCTCTGGCTCGCGGTGACGAGCGCGCCCACGGTGACCGTGGAGCGGCCGATACGGCCCGTGATCGGCGCAGTGATCCGGGTCCGCGCGAGATTGATCCTGGCGGTTTGGACCGACGCTTTTGCCGAGGCGACGTCGGCCGCACCCTGTAGGGCCGTCGCAACGGCATTGTCATTCGTCTGTTTGCTGATGGCGTTGATCGCGACCAGTTCGCGATAGCGCTCGACCAAGAGATTCGCGGTCGTCAGATTGGCCTGTGCTTTGGCGAGACTCGCAATGCCGCTGTCATAGAGCGCTTGATACGCGGCAGGGTCGATTTGGTAGAGGGGTTCGGAGGCTTTGACGGTGCTGCCTTCCCGGAACAGCCGTTTCTCGATGATGCCGTCGATCTGCGGTCGCACATCGGCCGTTTGGAAAGACGATGTCCTTCCCGGCAGTTCGGTGTAGAGCGAGAGCGGCTTTGCGACCACTGTGTAGACGGCAACCCCTGGTGGGGGCGGGACGGCGGCCGGTTTCTTGCCGCTGCATGCGCACAGCAGTAGGCAAGAGGCGATCGCGACCGTGAGAACCGGGGCGGTTTTTGTCATCGAGTGCGACCGCTTCCGGTGTAATTTCAGATCATCAAAGGTAGGCAAGTCAGCGAGGCATGTATGTGCGGTGGGATACCGTTTGTCGTTGCGCCGAACTTGGCCCCGCACGACCCCACTTCTGTTGTCATCGCCGATCGCTGCCAGCGCTGATCGCCTGGCGTCGCGCCGGCAGATTCGGGGTACTATCCAGCACGGACGTGTGCAAATCACCGAAAAGCCAAACCTCGCCAGGCGGGACCGGTCTTTATCGAGCCAAAGGCCGATCCGGGTGCGTACGATCGGGAAGTATTTCTGGTTCTGAAGGAGTTCGAGACGTCCTTCAGCCGCGGCGGTGACATGGCCATGGATTTTCTGGCGGGCAATGCGCTCCCGGAGTTGCAGCAGATCGGGCGGCGCGCCGACGCTCAAGCAAAGCGGAAGATCAAGGGCTACGAGGTCGGCTACGAGCGATTCGCGATCAACGGCAAGATGTTGAGCTTCGGCGAGCCCGTGCGGGTCAAAGTCGGCGAGCGCGCGATGCTCCACGTCTTGAATGCCAGCGCCGGCGAGATCCGAAGCTTGGCGCTGCCGGGTCATGCATTCCGGGTGGTGGCCCTTGACGGCAATTCGGTGCCGACCCCCACCGAGGTACCGGTGCTGTGGCTCGGCACCTCCGAGCGGATTTCGGCCGTCGTGGAGATGGTTCACCCGGGAGTCTGGGTCATGGGCGATCTCGCGGACGATGACCGCGGGCTCGGCATGGGCATCGTCATCGAACATGCGGGCCGCAAGGGCAAGGCGCAGTGGATCAAGCCGAAACCCCTTCCATAGGGATTACACGGTGTTCGGCAAGACCCCGGCAGCGTCACCGCCGCCGGACGAAACGATCGAGATCACCATCGTCAAGAACAATGCCGCGCTCGACGGTTTCAACCAATGGACGCCGAATGGCGATGGGAACGTCGCGCACTCGCGCGTCTTGTAGTTGATGCAGCATTCGAGGACTATTGGTCCCGACGTTCTGCCCGAAGAAGAAGATGCAGTCGGTGTGCTCGAAATCATCCAAAACGATCGTACCGACGGGCACGCCGATCGCCTGCAGCAACCCGACGGACGAGCTTTCGTGGCACATGTTGGAGCTATCTGGCAGATTGTTGTTGCCGTACAGCCGTGCGATCAGCTGATACAGGTAGGACGTTTCGAGCGAGGCTCGACCGGACGCGTAGAACATCATGGAAGCGGCGGATAGGAATTTCAAACGCCCGAGCGGATAGGAAATTCAAACGCCCGACCGGTCCAAGGCTGCCCACGACCTTGATGCGCGTAACCAGCCTGATGTTGCGTCCAAGCTTAGGGGCCGCGTGGCTTGCTTGGGCTATTTGGGCCGCCAGTAGGCTTCGGCGCAGAGCCGTCGGCCGTTGCCGGGCCACCAAGCCAGCGAGCCGCGCCGCCCGCATGGCGCCGGCTCCGCCCTTCGCTGGAGCTTAGGACAAGCGGGTCCCTACCGACTCGCTCACCGGTCAATGAAATCGGGACTTATCCTCCCGTTCACAGCAGGCGGGGCTGCAGCGGCGGCCCGCGCTTCCTAAGCGGCAGCTCGCTCTGATACTGCTCCGGCGCAGCACGCTCCAGGTGCGACAGTATCTTCGCGATGAGCTGCGGCTCCTCGATGCTGGCGATGATCTTCAGCTGGCCACCGCAGCGCGCGCAGCACTCGATCTCGACACCGAACACTCGCTTCAGCCGTCTTGCCCAGCTCATCGCCTCATGCCGCGGCGTCGATGGCTTGGTCGGATCCGCGCCAGACACCGGCGGCGTCGCTGCACCACGGCCCCGCTGCGCCGGCGTCACCGCCGACCGATACTGACTGTGCGGGGCAAACACGCCGTGATA